>ENA-UOUL01000612-UOUL01000612.1-bioreactor-metagenome-genome-assembly--contig:-NODE-612-length-59574-cov-26.313680_pt1 | contig 59574 bp, 47 predicted proteins | sample MGYA00249838_ERZ747220 | MGnify/ENA primary metagenome ERZ747220 (study PRJEB28778, sample SAMN05720191) | bioreactor metagenome | isolation source: Anaerobic biogas reactor | place: USA:Washington... | reverse complement strand
AGCCGCCTCCTCATCCAGGAGAACATCCACGACGACCTCGTCCGCCGGCTCAAGCGTCGCCTCGAGACGCTGCGCCTCGGCGACCCCCTGGACAAGAACACCGACATCGGGGCCATCAACAGCGCCAAGCAGCTCGAGCGGATCACCGAGCTAACCGAGGCAGGGGTCGCCGAGGGCGCCGAGCGCTGGGACACCGGCTGCCCGCTGCCGAAGAACGGATTCTGGTTCCGCCCAACGCTGTTCACCGGCGTCAGCCAGAGTCACCGGATCGCCCAGGAGGAGATCTTCGGACCCGTCCTGTCGGTGCTCACCTTCCGCACACCGGGCGAGGCGGTCGCCAAGGCGAACAACACCCCGTACGGGCTGTCGGCGGGCGTCTGGACCGAGAAGGGCAGCCGCATCCTCTGGATGGCCGACCAGCTCCGCGCGGGTGTCGTCTGGGCCAACACCTTCAACCAGTTCGACCCGACGTCGCCCTTCGGCGGCTACAAGGAATCCGGATACGGGCGAGAAGGTGGTCTGCACGGCCTGGCCGCCTACCTCAAGGAAGGGAGCGTCGCGTGAGCCCGGCACCGCAGCGCGCAACACAGGGAAGACTCGACGTGCGCAAGACCTACAAGCTCTTCATCGGCGGCGCGTTCCCCCGCAGCGAGTCCGGCCGCTCCTACGAGGTGTATGCGGCACCCACCCGGGGCGGGAAGCAGGCCTTCCTCGCGAATGCCGCCAAGGCGTCCCGCAAGGACGCGCGCAACGCCGTCGTCGCCGCCCGCAAGGCGGTGGCCGGCTGGTCGGGTGCCACCGCATACAACCGCGGTCAAGTGCTCTACCGCGTGGCCGAGGTGATGGAGTCGCGCCGGGACCAGCTCATCAGCGAGGTACGCACGGCACAGGGGCTCACCCCGACGCAGGCCGGTGCCAACGTCGATGCAGCGATCGACCGCTGGGTCTGGTACGCGGGCTGGTCGGACAAGGTCGCCCAGGTCTCCGGGACGCTCAACCCGGTGGCCGGGCCGTACTTCAACATCTCCGCGCCCGAGCCGACCGGGGTCGTCGCCATCGTTGCGCCGCAGGACGACTCGCTCCTCGGCCTGGTCTCGGTCATCGCCCCGGTCATCGTCACAGGCAACACGTGCGTCGTCATCGCGTCGGCGCAGTGGCCGCTGCCGGCCATCACCCTCGCCGAGTGCCTGGCCACCTCAGACGTGCCCGGAGGTGTGGTCAACATCCTCACCGGGGACCCGGCCGAGATGGCTCCGTGGCTCGCCTCGCACCTCGACGTGAACGGCATCGACCTCACCGGCGCCGGCGACCTCGACTGGGCCGAGCTCGAGGCGGCTGCCGCGAGCAACCTCAAGCGCGTCCGTCGCCCCGTCGCCGAGGACTGGACCGCCACCCCCTCGCTGTCCCGGATGAAGGACTGGCTCGAGACCAAGACCGTCTGGCATCCGAAGGGCCGCTGAGCGGCTTCCGCCCAGGGCAGGGGACGTTCGTGTGCCGTGGCCGTCCAGGGTGCCGCACGACCGGGTTGTGCCCCGGGTGACCGGGTTGTGCACGGGTGACCGGGTTGTGAACGAGTGACCGGGTTGGGCAGCATTGCCCGCGAAATTGCCGGGTCACCGCTGCGTAACCCGGTCACGGGTCCGGTCGCCCCGCTGACGTCGTCTCTGTCGGGACCTGCGGCCGGGTTGTGCCCGGGTGACCGGGTTGTGAACGAGTGACCGGGTTGTGCCCGGGTGACCGGGTTGGGCAGCATTGCCCGGGAAATTGCCGGGTCACCGCTTCGTAAGCCGGTCATGGGGTCACGGCGCTGACGTCGTCTCCGTCAGTTCCGGCGTCGCTGGGCTCACCCACGCGCCGCGGAGGTCAGATCACCGGCGCAGGCTGAGCAGCACCTCGTCGAGCATCTCCGGGGTGAGGCGTCCGGTGAAGGTGTTGTGGGGACTGACGTGGTAGCAGCCGACGAGCCGGACCGGCTGACCGTCGGGGCGCTCCAGGATCACTTGCGCGCCGTGGGCGAATTTCGGCGTGGGTCGTGGCACCTGCCACCCCAGGGCCGCGGCCGCGGAGAGCGCCCCACCCCAGCCGATGGCCCCGATTGCCATCATCGTGTGGACCTGGGGGCTTAGCTCGAGGTCGCGCCGTAGCCAGGGCAGGCAGGTCGCCTTCTCCTGCGCGGTCGGTTTGTTCTCGGGCGGGGCGCAGCGGACCGTCGCGAGGATCCGGACCCCGGTCAGCTCGAGGCCGTCCCCGGCGGCGACCGACGTGGGCTGGTTCGCGTACCCGGTCCGGTGCAGAGCCGCATACAGGAAGTCGCCGGAGGCGTCGCCGGTGAACATCCGGCCGGTCCGGTTCGTGCCGTTGGCGGCGGGAGCCAGACCGACGAGCAGGATCGCGGCATCGGGGTCGCCGAAAGCCGGCCCGGGGCGGCCCCAGTAGGGCTGGTCGGCGAAAGACGCGCGGCGCCCCGCCGTCGCCACCGACTCGCGCCAGCGCACGAGTCTGGGACAGGCCCGGCAGACCGAGACGCGTGCCTGCAGCTCGTCGAGAGACGCAGCGGAGGAGGCGAGGGCGCGCACCCGCGCAGGGCTGCGGGCGACCGGGGTCCCGGGCGAGGCAGGGTCACCCGGCCACCCCGTGCCAGGAGGCACCGGAGAGGCGAAGAACTCGCCGGTGACCGGGTGGGGGGCCGGATCCGTCATCGCAGGCCGAGTGCCCGCTCGACCTCGGTCGGGCGCACCGGGACCGCGCCGAGTCGCACGAGGCTCTTGATGAGTGCGGGCTCGCTGCGGTGCAGCGCCAGTCCACGCTTGAGCAGCACGATCGGCGGCTTGCGCCGCTCGGACAGGTCGCGGGCGAGCCGGTGGACGAAGGTGCGCGAGCGCGGGTGCCGGACGCAGTATGCGGCGTACAGGAGCCCTTCCCGGCGCAGGTCAGGGATGAGCTCAGCAGCGAAGATCCCCTCAGCGAGGATGAGATCCTCTGGGCCACAGGCGATCTCAGTCGACCCGGTGGCACGGCTCAGCGAGATGTCGTAGGTCGGCGTGGTCGCGCTGCCGCTCTCCACCAGCGTCGCGAGGGCCGTGAGTGCGGCTTGCCGGTTCCAGCTGTCGACGTGATCCCAGTCGGGGATGCCGAGGCTCTCCTGCCTCGGCAGACCCGGGTCGTCGTGGTCGCGGTAGAAGTCGTCGAGCCGGACGATCGGCCACCCGCGCGCCGCCTGGAGCCGTCCGGCGAGGCGGGACTTCCCCGCACCGCTCGGGCCCGCGAGGATGACGACCCTGGCCCGCGTCTCGTCCCGAGTCGGGCTGCCCTGCGCTCCGTCCACCGTCAGACCGGCACCCCCAGCGCGGCGTACCCCGGCTTGACGACCCGCTCGATGATCGCGAGTCGCTCGTCGAAGGGGATGAAAGAGGACTTCATCGCGTTGATGGTCGCCCAGCGCAGCTCCGACATCGTCCAGCCCGCCTCGTCGACGAGGAGCTGCATCTCCTTGCTCATCGACGTCCCCGACATGAGCCGGTTGTCGGTGTTGATGGTCACGCGGTAGCGCAGTGCCTTGAGCAGGGTGATGGGGTGCTCCGCGATCGAGGCGGCCGCCCCGGTCTGGATGTTGCTCGAGGGGCACATCTCCAGCGGGATGCGGGAGTCGCGGATGTATGCGGCGAGCCGGCCGAGCGTGATGCCGTCGCCCGCGTGGGCGTGGGTGAGGTCGGTGCCCTCCTCGACCGTGATGTCGTCGACGATGCGCACGCCGTGACCGAGCCGGTCCGCGCCGCACCACTGGATCGCCTCCCAGATCGAGGGCAGGCCGAACGCCTCACCGGCGTGGATGGTGAAGTGGAAGTTCTCCCGGCGGAGGTACTCGAACGCGTCGAGGTGCCGGGTGGGCGGGTAGCCGGCCTCGGCGCCGGCGATGTCGAAGCCGACGACGCCCTTGTCCCGGTATGCGACGGCCAGCTCCGCGATCTCGCGCGACTTGGCCGCGTGGCGCATCGCGGTGAGCAGCGAGACGATGCGGATCGGGGTGCCGAGCTGCTCGGCCTTCCGCGCACCGTCCTCGAAGCCGGCGTTGACGGCCTCGACAACCTGCTCCAGGCTCAGGCCGTTGCGCAGGTGCTGCTCGGGCGCATACCTCGACTCGGCATAGACCACTCCGTCCGCAGCGAGGTCGAGGACGCACTCCCGGGCGATCCGGTGCAGGCCCTCCTCGGTCTGCATGACAGCGAGGGTGTGGTCGAAGGTTTCGAGGTAGCGCACCAGCGATCCCGAGTCCGCCGCGGCCCGGAACCACCGGTCGAGGGACTCCGCGTCGCTCGCGGGGAGATCCGCATACCCGATCTCGTCGGCCAGCTCCAGGACGGTCGAGGCGCGCACGCCGCCGTCGAGGTGGTCGTGGAGCAGTGCCTTCGGCGCCCGCCGGATCTCGTCGGCGATCGCGATCTCGCTCACCCCTGCTCCTCCTCGCGGTGCACCGTGTCGGGCGAGAAGGCGGGCAGGCAGACCGCGACGTACTCGGCGCCCTCCGGGCCGCACGAGTAGCGGACCCGCTCCCCTGCACTGGTGATGATGCTCTGCCCGGCCTCCACCGTCGTCGTGCCGCCGTCGTGCTCGACGATGACCGTGCCCTTGATGACGAGCGTGATCTCGTCGAAGTCCGGCCGCTGGGCGGGCTCGCTCCACCCGGCCGGCGCCACCATGTGGGCGACCGAGACGGCGTCGTGCCCGGTGTTGACCCGACCGACGTGCTCGTGGATGACCTTCCCGCCGGGGACGTCGATGACTGAGGGACTGGTGATGAGCCGAGGCATGGCCCAACTCTAGGCCCCGTCCGACGCCCCCGGGAGTGCGCGTGTCAGAGTGCGATGGCGCTCGCGGGGTCGTCGGTCTCGTGCCAGCGCCGCAGCTCGGCCCCGGAGGCCCAGGTGGAGTGCGTGCCGCTCGAGATCCGCTCGGGGAGGCGGAGCGTGCAGACCGGCCCGTCGCCGACGCGGGCCGCGTCGAAGACGAGGCAGAACGAGGCGTCCTGGGTCATGTCGGTGGTGAGCGTGACGAGGTAGCCGTCGTCCTCACCGGTACTGCCCACCCGCGGTGCCATCGCCGTCTCACTGCCGTAGACCCCCTCGCCGAAGGCGTAGTGCTCCTCGGTGCCGGTCTGCAGGTCGTGACGGGTGAGGCCGTTGAAGAGGAACCGGCCAGGCTCGCCCGTGGCGGCGTAGGCGTAGCGGTAGCCGAGGCCGGTGTAGGCGCCGTTCATCATGCCGAACTCGGTGATCGAGTCGCTCAGCTGCTGCTCGGTCGTGGCGCCGGTGCGCAGGTTGAAGCGCCAGCGGTGTAGCCGCGCCTGCATCCGGTCCAGGGCGAGGTAGCGGAAGGCCTTGGCCCAGCGGTCCTCACCGGGACGTGCCGCCGGCTCGGGGTCGCCCTGGAAGAACCCGTCGAGCACGATCTCGTCGCCGTCCTCGTAGGCGTTCACGAAGTGCAGGACGTAGGTCGGCTCCGCCTCGAACCACCGGATCTGGGAGGTGTCGCCGCGCCTCGGGATGATGCCGAAGCGGGACGGCAGGTTCCGGTAGAACCTCGGGAGGTGGTGCCCCTGGGCCAGCAGGTCCGGGTCCCAGAAGAGCGGCAGGTCGTTGAAGATCGCGTAGTTCTCGGTGAACGCCATGTCGTGCGGTAGGCGCGGCCCGGGCAGCGGGATGTCGACGTGGTGGACGAGCTCCTCGGCCTCGTCGACCACTCCGTAGCGCAGGTAGGGCGCTTCCTTGCTGTAGCTGAAGAACAGCATCTCGCCGGTGCGCTCGTCGATCTTCGGGTGGGCCGACACGCCCCACGTGCCCGGGAAGGCGCCGTGCCAGCTCTCCTTGCCGAGCGTCTGCAGCGAGTACGGGTCGAGCTGGTAGAGGTCGCCGCACTGGTAGAAGCTCGTGAGCGCCTTGCCGCGGTGGACGACGACGTCGGTGCTCGAGGCGTCCTTCATCGCGGTGCGCGCGCCCCAACCAGGTCGCTCGGCCAGCTCGGGCGGCTCGGAGATGCCGGCCCAGAGCGAGCGGCCGGCCTCCTGCTCGGCGAGGAAGCCGTCGGTGCGCACGAACCGGTTGCGGTAGAAGGTGCGCCCGTCGCGGAAGCCGACGACGTGGATCATGCCGTCGCCGTCGAAGGGGTGGTAGAACGCCTTCGCGGGGTGGACCGGGTTCTCGGTGTTGCGCAGGTAGACGCCGTCGAGGTCGAGGGGCACCTCGCCCTGGACGACCTCGAGGTCCTCACTGCTCCACTCGGTCGTCTGCGGCCGCCACGGACCCGTGCGGTACGGATGGTCGTCGTCCTCGGGCAGCGTGGACAGGACTCTTGCGAGCAGGTCGACATTCATGCGTGTCGGTTCCTTCCAGGAGGAGTGAGAGGGGTGAGAGGAGTGCGTGGCCGCGTGGGCGAGTGCTGCGGCCGGTCAGGCGGTCGGGTGGTCAGGCTGCCTCGACGACGAGGGTGACGGTGGTAGCGGTGGAGCCGCCGATGTTGAGAGTGGCTGCGCGAGAGGCGTTCTCGACCTGGTAGTCACCCGCCGTGCCGCTCACCTGCTTCGTGGCGTCGAGCAGCATCCGGACCCCGGTCGCCCCGACGGGGTGGCCCCCGCCGATGAGACCGCCGCTGGGGTTGATCGGCAGACGACCACCGATCTCGGTGTCGCCGTTCTCGATCGCCTTCCACGACTCGCCGGGCTCGGTGAGGCCGAGGTGGTCGACCGCGAGGTACTCACTCGGGGTGAAGCAGTCGTGCACCTCGACCGCGTCGAGGCCGTCGAGGCCCACCCGGGCCCGTCCCAGCGCGTCCTGGACCGCTGCCCGGACGTGCGGCATGACGTAGGGCTGGTCCGCCGACCGCTGGAACTTCGCGTCGATGCCCAACCCGACCGTGCGGTGACCCCAGCCGGCGATGCGGGCCAACGGGCGCATACCCGGGTGGTCGGCGAGCCAGGCGGAGGTGACCAGGACGACCCCGGCTCCGCCGTCGGTGACCTGGCTGCAGTCGAAGCGCCGGATCCGGCCCTCGACGGGCGGGTTGGCGGAGGCGTCACCGCCGACCCCGAGGTCCGGGACGGCCCATCCGCGGGTCTGGGCGAGCGGGTTGCGGCGGGCGTTGGCGAAGTTCTTCTCGGCGATCCGCACGAGGTGCGCCTCGTCGACGCCGTAGCGGGCGTCGTACTCCTCGAGGACCTTGTTGAACATGTACGGCCACATGAAGGTGGCGTCCTCACCCTCGTGCCCGGTCCAGGCGGCTGCGCCGAGGTAGCGGGCCGACTGGTCCGCGCTGACCGTCTTCTCGAGCTCGACGCCGACGACGAGCGCTGTGTCGTAGTGGCCGGCCCGCAGGTCGGCGACCGCCGCGAGGACGGCGATGCTGCCGGAGGCGCAGGCGGCCTCGTGGCGCGAGGCCGGCACCCCCCAGAGGTCCGGGTGGACGGTCGCGGGCATGGCGCCGAGGTGGCTCTGGTTGGCGAAGAGCTCGCCGAAGGCGTTGGCGACGTGGACGACCCCGATGTCGCTGGCGGCGATGCCCGACGACTCCAGCGTGCCGGTGACGACCTCCTCGGTCAGCCCGGCGAAGTCCACCCCCTCGCGGGCCAGGTTGCGGGCGAAGTCCGTCTGGGACCCACCGATCACCCAGATGTCGTCACTGGGAGCCATCGGCACTCCTTCATTGCGGTTCGGGTACGTCGCGGTCTGTCGACGTCGAGATGGGGTAGACGTTGGCCGTCTGCTGCGTCGCGATCGCCTCGTCGCGGGCACCGGTCGGCCCGCCATCGGCAAAGACTACAACTAACAGAGGTACTTGGTCACGCGATGGCCTCGATGACGACTGCCATCGCGACACCGAGCGCTGCCGGGATGACGAGGAGTCCGTATCCGCCACCGCGGCGGCGGAGGATCTCGAGCGCGTTGGCGAGGAGGATGCCGCCCGTCGCGCCGAGCGGGTGACCCACCGCCACTGCCCCACCGTGGAGGTTGACCCGTGAGGCGTCGAGGCCGCGGTCACCGAGCTCCTTGAGGAAGACCAGGGGGGTCATCGCGAACGACTCGTTGACCTCGACGACGGCGATGTCGGCCACCGTGACCCCGGCCAGATCGAGGGCGCGCGTCGCTGCCGGGACGGTCGCATCGAGGAGCGGCGCGCGCACTGCGGCGTGCGCCCAGCTGACGACCCGCCCGACGGGCTCCCGGCCGAGCCGCTCGGCCGCCCCCGACCCACCGATGACGACCAGCGAGGCCGCGTCGCAGAGCTGCGGCGCCGAGGCGACCGTGTGCAGGCCCGTCTCCGGCCGGGCGACGTCCGGCAGCCGTCGGACCACCCGCTCCCAGGTCGGGTCCTCGGTGAAGAGCGCCGGCAGCCTGGCCAGGTCCTCGGTCGTGATCCCCGGACGGGCACCCTCGTCCGCCGCGAGGAGGACGTCCCCATCCCGGATGACCGGCACGATGGACTCCCAGGAGGGTGCGGATGCGGCCCGCTCATGGGAGCGCACCGTCCACTCGTCGAGCTGACCGCGGCTCAGTCCGTGGCGCAGAGCCGTGGCGTCCGCGGCCACCCCGATCGTCACGAAGCCGCCGAGGTCACCGAGACCCGGGTCCAGGGCGAACGCGGGTTTGTCCGAGAACATCGGGACCCGCGACATCGACTCCACTCCCCCGGCGAGGACCACGCCGAGCATCCCGCTGCTCACCTGCGCGGCGGCCCCCGAGATCGCGTCGAGGCCGGAGGTGCACATCCGGGAGACGGTGCCGGCGGAGATCCCCTCCGGCCACCCGGCCGATGCCAGAGCGATCCGGCCGACGTCACCAGCCTGCTCCCCGGCGACCGTGCTCACGCCGAGCACGAGGTCGTCCACGACCTCCGGGGTGAGGCCACGCTCGACGAGGGCCCTGAGGAGTCCGCCCACGAGCTCGTGGGATCCGACGTCTGCCAGGGTGCCGCCACCTCGGGCGACGCGGCCGCGCGGGGTGCGGACGGCGTCGAAGATGTATGCGCCGCTCACCGGCACTCCTCCTCAGGGTCGGGGGTCGTCGAGTTCTGGTCAGTACCGCTCGCCGACATCATGGGGCGGGCAGAGTGCCCGACACGGTACTGCAGCGGCCGCGACGCCTCGCAACCGGCGGGGCGATAGGGCACGGCCTCCCGGGCATATCCTCTGGGCATGCCCGCCCGCCGAGCCCTCGACCCCGTCCCTGCGGGTTCGGCCTCCGCCAGGACCGGCGATCCCCAACGCAACGCCCTCGCTCGAGCCCTCGGGCTGCTCGGGGACGAGTGGACCCTCATGCTGCTCCGGCTCTGCCTGACCGGGCGGCGCCGGTACTCCGAGTTCCAGGAGGAGCTGCCGATCTCCCACGCCGTCCTCAGCGCCCGGCTCGACCAGCTCGTGGGTGCCGGGCTGCTGGCCCGTCGGGAGTACTCGAGTCGACCTCCCCGGTCGGAGTACGTGCTCACCCCGAAGGGCCGTGCCACCTGGCCGATCCTGGCCATGATCTGGGGCTGGGAGCGCGCGTGGGTGGAGGATCACCGCTATCCGACACCGCCCATCCGCCACGAGACGTGCGGACGTGAGGTCACGCTGCTCCTCACCTGCTCCCACTGCGGCGCCCAGTTGCGGCGCACAGATCTTGACGCGCGGTGGGGCAGAGCCGGCGGCTGGGAGGAGTCGGTGCCCCCGACCCGCACCCGACGTCGCTCGAGCAGCCGGGAGACCCGCGAGATCAGCTTCTACCCGGACACCGTCGCCATCTTCGGCAACGGGTGGTCGTCCGCGATCGTCGGAGCGGCCTTCCTGGGGGTGCGGCGGTTCACCGACTTCCAGCGGCTCCTCGGCGTCCCGCCCGGATCGCTGTCGGACCGGCTCCACATCCTCGTCGACCACGGGGTTCTCCACCACGCCTCATCGGAGGACCTGACTGCGACGTCAGCCGCCGCCAAGGACAAGTCGCGGGAGTACACCCTGACCGAGAAGGGCGAGGCGTTCCTCCCCGTCGTCCTCACCACCGTGTCCTGGGCGGAGCGCTGGGTCGGCGAGGGGGAGGAAGAGGTCCTGCACCTCACCCACCTCCCCTGCGGCAAGAGCCTGCGCCCCACCGTGACCTGCGGGTCCTGCCACGCTCCGGTGCGCGGGCGCGACATCACCATCGGCGAGGCCTGACCGATCCTGCGGGCACGTCGGCAGGCCGGCGGAGCCCACCCACGTCTTCGGTGACGGGTCGTCCGCCGTCTCACGCCGGCACCCTGGCGATTGACGTAGTGACTCTGGTTGTTGTAGCAATGAAGGCGCTGTCGACGCGCCCTCGCGTCGGGCAGCCCGCACCCCGGCGCCCACTCAGCGGGCCAGGGTGTCCCGACCTCACGAACCGAAGGAGTCCACGTGGCGATCGACCGAGGCCTGCACCCGGCCGAGAAGGTGAAGGACTACCAGCAGCGCGGCTGGTGGTCCGAGGAGACCCTCGACCAGCTCTTCGCGGCCAACGTCGCCTCCCGCGGCAGCGAACCGGCCCTCGTCGACCCCGCCAACCGGCAGGCGCTGCTCGGCACGGCTCCTCGTCGCCTCACCTGGGACGAGCTCGACTCCGAGGTCACCGCGCTCACCGCCCGCCTGCTCGAGCTCGGGATCGGCCGCGGTGACGTCGTCGGCGTCCAGCTGCCCAATGCCATCGAGCTCGCCGAGGTCTACCTGGCCGCGTGGAAGATCGGCGCGGTGGTGTCGCCCCTGGCGATGCAGTACCGCGAGCGCGAGATCGAGACGATGGCCTCGGAGGCGCAGTTCGACGCCTTCATCACGTGCAGTGCCTTCGGCGGGCGGTCCCACGCAGTGGAGGCGCAGCAGGCGCTGGCGGGGGTCGGGAGCATCAAGCACCTGTTCGCCTACGGTCCGGCAGAGGAGAACGCAGACCTCCCCGAGGGCGTGGCCCTCATCTCGCCCGCACCCGCCGATGAGGCCGACCGCGAGCTCGTCGCCGAGCAGGTCCGCCGCGACCCCAACGACCCGAACGACGCCGTGACGATCTGTTGGACCAGCGGCACCGAGAGCACGCCGAAGGCGGTGCCGCGGGCCCACCTCGAGTGGATCGCGACGACGTGGGGCTGCGTCGACGCCCCCCGCATCGTCTCCGAGGACGTCCTGCTCAACCCCTTCCCCATGATCAACATGGCTGCCCTCGCAGGGATGTTCCTGCCCTGGCTGCGCACCGGGTGCGTGCTCGTCCAGCACCACCCGTTCGACCCCCAGACGTTCTTCGGTCAGGTGATGCAGGAGAGGATCACCTACACCGTCGCCCCGCCGGCCGTGCTGTGGATGCTGCTCCACAACGAGCAGCTCCTCGGCGCCATCACCAACTCGTCCCTCACCCGCATCGGCAGCGGCTCGGTGCCGCTCCAGCCGGCGATGGTCAAGGGCTGGCAGGACCACGGGATCAGCATCATCAACTTCTTCGGCTCGAACGAGGGCATCGGCCTGCTCTCGAGCCCGGAGGACTTCCCGCAGGCCGAGGAGCGCGCCCGCTACTTCCCGCGCTACGGCACCCCCGGCAAGACCTGGTCCTCACGGGTGTCGGAGTGGGTGCAGCTACGCCTCGTCGACCCCACGACCGAGGAGGAGATCACCGAGCCCGGCATCCCTGGAGAGCTGCGCGTGGGCGGGCCGACGGTCTTCGCCGGCTACCTCAACCAGGAGCGGTTGGCCGACCCGTTCGACGACCACGGCTTCCTGCGCACCGGTGACCTCTTCGAGATCGCCGGTGAAGAGGGTCAGTACCTGCGCTACCTCGACCGCGCGAAGGACATCATCATCCGCGGTGGCATGAACATCGCACCCGCCGAGCTCGAGGCCCTCATCGCCATGCACCCGGCGGTCCTCGAGGTGGCCGTGGTCGGTGACCCGGATGAGGTCATGGGTGAGCGGGTGGCCGCGGTCGTGGCCCTGCGCCCGGACATCACCTTGACCCTCGAGCAGCTCGTGGACTTCCTGCGGGAGCGCAAGATCGCCTCCTTCAAACTTCCCGAGCGCCTCGAGGTGGTCCCCGAGCTGCCGCGCAACCCGGTAGGCAAGATCCTCAAGCGCAACCTCCGCGCCCCCGCGAGCCGGTGACAGCCGTATCGGTCCGCGCCGACGTCGCCGGTCGGCTGCGGGTCCCGGTCATCGCTGCGCCGATGTTCCTCGTCTCCGGCCCCGAGCTGGTCATCGCCGCCTGCCGGGCCGGGATCCTCGGGTCGTTCCCGGCGCCGAACTGTCGCACGGCCGAGACGCTCGACCAGTGGCTCACGCAGATCTCCGCCGCGATCGGCGACGCTCCGTATGCGGTCAATATCGTCACCCACCGGACGAACACCCGGCTGGCCGAGGACCTGGAGGTCATCGCGAGACACCGGCCGCCGGTCGTCATCACCGCTCTGGGTTCCCCCGCCCCGGCGCTCGAGACCGTCCACGGCTCCGGCGGCATCGTCCTGGCGGACGTCACGTCGATCGGGCTGGCCGCCAAGGCCGCAGCGACCGGCGTCGACGGACTCGTCTGCGTCAGCGCCGGCGCGGGCGGTCACACCGGACACCTGTCGCCCTTCGCCTTCATCTCCGCCGTGCGGGAGTTCTTCGACGGACTCGTCGTCGTCGGCGGCGGGATCGCGGACGGGGCAGGGGTGGCCGGCGCCGTCGTGGCCGGTGCCGACCTGGTCTATGTCGGGACCCGCTTCCTGGCGACCGAGGAGAGCGTGGCGAGTGACGCATACAAGGCCATGGTCATCGACAACGGAGCGGACGACCTCATCGTCAGCGACGCCGTCACCGGCGCCCCTGCCTCCTGGCTGCGGCCGAGTCTGGTGGCCAACGGGATCGACCTGTCGACGATGACCTTCGAGGGACAGCGCACCTATGACGCCGGCGCGGCCGACACCGCGCGCCGGTGGCGGGACCTCTGGGCGGCGGGACAGGGTCTGGGTCGGGTCCGGGCGGTGGAGCCGGTAGCCGCAGTGGTGGACGAGCTCGCAGCCGAGTACGACGCAGCCCTCGCACGGATCCGCGCGCTCCCCTGATAGGCAAGCACCGCGAAGGGTGGGGATCCGTCGAAAGGTCCGCCCGACTCGACGGACCCCACCCCGCCGGAAGACGTCCTGGGCAGGAGGCAGGGCCCCTAGTACCGCTGAGGCACGAAGGTCTGCTCGTGCATCGGCGGGCGGACGTAGGCGATCTGCTTCATCTCCGGCAGCTCGACGATGTCCGGTGAGACGTCCTCGTAGTCGATCTGGCTCAACAGGTGCGAGATGCAGTTGAGCCGCGCGGCACGCTTGTCGTCCGAGGGGACGACCCACCACGGCGCCTGCTTGATATCGGTGTACTGGAAGGTCGTGTCCTTGGCCATCGAGTAGCGGACATAGAGCTCGTGCTCGGCGAGGTCCATGTCGGAGAGCTTCCAGCGCTTGATCGGCTCACGATTGCGCTCCTCGAACCGCTTGCGCTGCTCCTCGAAGGAGACCGAGAACCAGTACTTGATGACGATGATCCCGCTGCGCACGAGCATCCGCTCGAACTCCGGACACGAGCGCAGGAACTCCTGGTGCTCCTCCTCGGTGCAGTACCCCATGACCCACTCGACGTTGGAGCGGTTATACCAGCTGCGGTCGAAGAGGACCATCTCGCCGGCTGCTGGCAGGTGGGCCGCATACCGCTGGAAGTACCACTGGGTGCGCTCACGCTCGGTCGGCTTGGGGAGCGCGACGACGCGGACGATACGCGAGGACGTGCGCTCGGTGATCGTCTTGATGACCCCGCCCTTGCCGGCCGACCCTCGGCCCTCGAAGATCACCGCCACCTTCAGACCGTGCGTCTGGATCCAGTACTGCAGGAGGACGAGCTGCTCCTGCAGCCGCTCGATCTCGGCCTCGTAGACCGATTTCCTGAGCCTGCCCGAAGCGGTGTAGTTCTCCGGATCCGCGCCAGGCGGGAACAACCTGACGTCGTCGGCACCCTCAGGCGGAGTCGGCATCGACCCGCGCTTGGTCATGTCTGCTCCCCCGGTCGGTCGGTGACTACTCGGCCACCCGGTCGATGACGAGGGGCAGCAGGTCAGGCCGACTGCCCTCGGGACCGATCGTGAAGGCACCGTCGAGGGCCTCGAGAGCGCGCTCGAAGCGTTCCGGGGTGTCGGTGTGCAGCGTGAGCAGCGGCTCGCCACTGCGGACCGTGGCACCGGGCTTGGCGTGCATGACGACGCCGGCCGCGGCCTGCACCGGGTCCTCCTTGCGGGCCCGTCCGGCGCCGAGGCGCCAGGCCGCGAGGCCGACCTGGTATGCGTCGAGCTGGGTGAGCAGGCCATCGGCCGGAGCGAGCACGTCGTGGGTCTCCTTGGCGGTGGGGAGCTCGGCGTCCGGGTCCCCACCCTGCGCCGAGATCATCGCCCGCCACACGTCCATCGCGCGACCGTCGGCAAGTGCGTCGGCAGGGTCGATGTCCTCCTTACCGGCCGCCTTGAGCATCTCGCGCGCCAGCTCGATGGTGAGCTCGACGACGTCCTCCGGCCCGCCGCCCTCGAGCACCTCGACCGACTCACGCACCTCGAGGGCGTTGCCGGCGGTGAGCCCGAGCGGCACCTGCATGTTCGTCAGGAGCGCCACGGTCGTCACCCCGGCGTCGGTGCCGAGTCCGACCATCGTCTCGGCGAGCTCCTTGGCGCTGTCGACGTCCTTCATGAAGGCGCCGCTGCCGACCTTGACGTCGAGGACCAGCGCCCCGGTGCCCTCCGCGATCTTCTTGCTCATGATCGAGCTTGCGATGAGCGGGATGGCCTCGACCGTGCCGGTGACGTCACGAAGGGCATACAGCTTCTTGTCCGCCGGTGCGAGACCGGACCCGGCGGCACAGATCACGGCACCGACCTCCTCGAGCTGGCGCATCATGTCCTCATTGGAGAGCGAGGCCTGCCAGCCCGGGATCGACTCGAGCTTGTCGAGGGTGCCGCCGGTGTGGCCGAGACCGCGACCGGAGAGCTGCGGGACGGCGACGCCGCACGCGGCGACGAGCGGGGCGAGGGGCAGCGTGATCTTGTCGCCCACCCCGCCTGTGGAGTGCTTGTCAGCGGTCGGTCGGGACAGGCCCGAGAAGTCCATCCGCTCGCCGCTGGCGATCATCGCCGCGGTCCACCGGGAGATCTCGGCGCGGTCCATCCCGTTGAGGAGGATGGCCATGGCGAGCGCGGACATCTGCTCGTCGGCGACGACCCCGCGGGTGTATGCGTCGATCACCCAGGCGATCTGCTCGTCACTGAGTCGGCCCTTGTCCCGCTTGGTGCGGATGACCTCGACCGCGTCAAAGCGCTCGCTCATAGTGGCTCCTCGTCGCTCGTCGTGCCTGCTCCTGAGACCTTATCCAGATCGTCGCGCCCGAACGCCTGCGGGAGCACCTCGCTCATCGGGAGGATGCCCTTCGGCGTCATGAGCAGGCAGGTGGCCCCGCCGTTCTCCCACAGCAGCTGCCGGCAGCGCCCGCACGGCATGAGGGCCTGACCGTCCGCACCGATGCAGTACACCGCCACAAGACGCCCGCCGCCGGTGAGGTGCAGCTGGCTGACCATGCCACACTCCGCGCAGAGGCCCACGCCGTAGGAGGCGTTCTCGACGTTGCATCCGGAGACGATCCGGCCGTCGTCGACGAGGCCGGCGACCCCGACGGGGAAGCCCGAGTACGGGCAGTACGCCGCCCGCATCGCCACGACCGCAGCGGCATGCAGGGCATCCCAGTCGACTGTGTCTGCCTCGACTGTGTCTTGATCGACTGTGGGTTTCTGGACGGCGTCGCCGACCGAACCGGACTGCGTCATCGCACTCTCCTTGCCTGCACTGCCCGTCCGTGGGGACGTGCGCTCCTGAGCTGAGACCACCTGACCGACCGCTAGTGGCCTTCTCCCTTGCGGTAGATCTGGCCGTCCGCGGCGGGCATTCGGAGCCGTTGGGCGGCGAACGCCAGGACCAGCAGCGTCGTGATGTGCGGGGTCGCACCGAGCAGCTCGCCTGGGATGGTGTCGGTGAAGAAGTACACGAGCCCGACGACGAGCGCGGTGATCGCGGCGATGTAACCCTGGGTGCGCCTGCCGCGGCGCAGCTGGAGGGCCGCGACGATGAGCAGCAGCACGGCAATGGCCAGCAGCAGCGCGTGGACCGTCTGGCCACCACCGCGCAGCCGGGCCGCGTCGGTGTAGCCGAACAGCAGCGAGCCCGCAGCCAGGCCACCCGGACGCCAGTTGCCGAAGATCATGGCCGCCAGACCGATGTAGCCGCGCCCACCGGTCTGACCGTCGCGGTAGATGTTCGCCGCGACGAGGGCGAGGAACGCACCACCGAGTCCGGCGAGGGCGCCGGAGGTCGTCACCGCGAGGAACTTGTACTTGATGACGTTGACGCCGAGGGACTCCGCGGCCACCGGCGACTCACCGCACGACCGGAGGCGCAGACCCCACGGGGTGCGCCACAGGAAGTAGAACGTGCCGATGAAGAGCAGCACGGCGATGATCGTGAACGCCGAGATGTTCGTCGTCAGTCCTCGCACCACGCCGGCCAGGTCGCTGACGAAGAAGATCCGCTTCTGCTCGAGGTCCCCGAGCGGCCCGGCCAGCCCTGGCACCGAGAGCCTCGGCAGGGCGGGCAGGGGCGGCGACTGCGTGACACCACCGCCGGGCAGGCCGGTGAAGAACCGCGCTGCCAGGTACTTGGCGATACCCATCGCGGTGATGTTGAGGGCCACACCGGAGACGATGTGGTCGACGCCGAAGGTGACGGTTGCCAGGGCGTGGATGAGGCCACCCACGATGCCGCAGAGCATCCCGCCGACGATGCCCATCCAGGCGCCCATGTGGTAGCCGAAGAACGCGGCGCCCCACGTACCGAGGATCATCATGCCCTCGAGACCGATGTTGACCACACCGGCGCGCTCCGACCACAGACCGCCGAGACCGGCGAGGGCGATCGGGACCGCGAGCGCGATGGCGGCGCCGATGAGTCCGGAGCTGGCCAGGTCGTTGGCACCGGTGACCACGCGCAGCACGGCGAGGATGAAGATCCCTGCGACGACCGCGACCGGCCAGAACCAGATCGGCAGGCGGCGACGGCGCTTGGGGGCGGTGCGGACCTCGTCGCTGGCCGCGGGGGCGAGAGTGGCGCTCATGCCGACGCTCCTTGTCCTGCCGGGACGGTCTGTTCCTTCTCGGCCAGCTCACGAGCGACCTTGACCTGCTCCATCCGGACCTCCGCCCGACGCACGACCTCGTAGGCGATGACGACGGCGAAGAGGATGACGCCCTGGATGATGAACACGATCTCCTTGGACACGTGCGCCTGGATCTGCAGGGCGTTGCTCTGCACCTCGAGGTAGGACCACAGAAGCGCCGCGAAGGCGATGCCCACCGGGTGATTCCGTCCGAGCAGCGCGATCGCGATGCCGGCGAAGCCGAGGCCGGGCTGGAAGGTCGTCCCGTAGTTGTGGTAGACGCCGAAGAGGAGCGGCATGCCCACAAGACCGGCCACTGCACCTGAGAGGACCATGGCGGTCATCGTCATCCGCTTGACGTTGACACCGCTCGCGACAGCGGCGGTCTCGGACTGGCCGGTCGCGCGCAGGTCGAACCCGAAGCGGGTCTTGCCGAGGACGAACCAGTACGCGAAGCCCACGAGGATGGCGAGCAGGAGGAGGGTGTAGACCTTCTGTGAGGCTCCGGGCACCAGCGCCAGGCCCTCGAGCTGGGAGCTCTCGGGGATGGTGCGGGTGTGCACCTCGTTGCTGCCGATGCTCTCGGGGTCACGCGCCTTGGCGAGCAGCCAGCTCACCAGGCCGGTCGCGATGGCGTTGAGCATGATGGTCGAGATGACCTCGGACACCCCGCGCTTGACCTTGAGGTAGCCCGCGATACCGGCCCACAGGCCGCCGGTGGCCATCGCGACGATGATCGCGACGATGATGTTGAGGAAGCCGGGGAGCCAGGCCTGTCCCGCGAAGACCGCCGCCGCGAAGCTCGCGATGCGGTACTGGCCGTCGACGCCGATGTTGAAGAGGTTCATCCGGAAGCCGATGGCCACCGCGACCGCCGAGAGGTAGAACACCGTGGCGGAGTTCAGCATGGCGACGTAGTGGCGCGGCAGCGGCGGCTGGAACATGGTCCGCCAGACGTCCATCACCGGGTCGCCCATGACGAGCAGCACCAACGAGGTGATGAGGAAGGCGACCAGGATCGCGACGGCGGGCGCGATGAGCGCCAGCCCGATCTTGCGCGGTTCGAAGCGCTTCACAGGGGCTTCCCTTCTGCACCGGGCTCATCATGGTGTTGGTCGGCCTGCTGTTGACCGGTCTGTTGGTTCGTCTTCATCGGCCACTCCTGGCCGTCGGCCGAGGTCGTATGCGCGACGTCCGTCGGCGGTGGACTCGCCTGCTCATCGGCGCCGGTCATGGCCGCACCGAGGTCCTCGGCGGTGACCTTCTCGGGGTCGAAGGTGTCGGAGAGCCGCCCACGGAGGATGACGCGGATGGTGTCCGAGAGTCCGATGAGCTCCTCGAGGTCTGCGGAGATGAGGAGCACCCCCATGCCTTCCCGCCGAGCGGCCCGCATGAGGTCCCAGATGCCGGCCTGGGCACCGACGTCGACACCGCGGGTCGGGTGCGCGGCGACGAGGATGCGCGGGTGGTGGCTCATCTCCCGCCCCACGATGAGCTTCTGCTGGTTGCCTCCCGAGAGCGAGCCGGCGGTGACGTCGACGCCGGGGGTGCGCACGTCATACTCGGCGATGATCCGCTCGGTGTCCGCGCGGGCGGCCTTGGCGTCGATGAGCCCGGCGCTGGTCACGTTCGGCTTCTGGGTCTGGTGCCCGAGGATCCGGTTCTCCCACAGGGGGGCCTCGAGGAGCAGACCGTGACGGTGCCGGTCCTCGGGGATGAAGCCGATGCCCGCTTCACGGAGGCGGCGGGTGTCCCACGTGGAGACCTCGGTGCCGTCGAGGTAGATCTGCCCCTCGTCCTGCTCGCGCATCCCCATGATGACCTCGACCAGCTCGGCCTGGCCGTTGCCCTCGACGCCTGCGATGCCGAGCACCTCACCGGCGTGGATGGTGAAGGAGACACCGTCGAGAATGCTCCGGCTCTCCCCGCGCAGGACAAGGTTCTCGACCCGCAGGATCTCCTTGTCCGTGACCGTGGACTCCTCGGTCTGCGGGGTGGGCAGCTCGGAGCCGATCATGAGCTCGGCGCACTGGCGGGCGGTGATGTTCTTCGGGTCCACGGTCGCCACGGTCGTCCCCTGGCGGATCACCGTGATCTCGTCGGCGACCCTGAGGACCTCATCGAGCTTGTGCGAGATGAAGAGGACCGTCAGGCCCTCCTGCTTGAGCTCACGCAGGTTGTCGAAGAGCTCGTCGACCTCCTGCGGCACGAGCACCGCAGTGGGCTCGTCGAGGATGATGATCTTGCTGCCCCGGTAGAGAACCTTGAGGATCTCGACGCGCTGCCGGGCGCCGACCCCGAGATCCGCGACGAGGGCATCCGGATCGATGTCGAGGCCGTACTCGCGCGAGATCTCGCTGATCCTGGCCCGCGCCTCGTCCCCGATCCCGTACTGCTTCTCCGCCCCGAGGACGACGTTCTCGAGCACCGTGAGGTTGTCGGCGAGCATGAAGTGCTGGAACACCATGCCGATGCCGTGCTCGATCGCGTCCGCAGGGCTGTGCAGATCGACCTGCTCGCCGGCGATGGTGATGGTGCCCTCGTCCGGGCGCTGCACGCCGTAGAGGATCTTCATGAGGGTGGACTTGCCGGCGCCGTTCTCCCCCACGATCGCGTGGACCGTCCCCCGACGGACCCGGAACTCGATGTCCTTGTTCGCCACGACGCCCGGGAACCGCTTGGTGATCCCTTCGAGCTCGACGACGTACGTCGAGTTGTCTATCGCGTTCACAGCCTCGGGAGCGATGGCCGTCATGGTGAGTCCTCTCGGTGCGCAGTAGGCAGGGATGGCGCAGACGATCCGTGTGGTCACGCTACCCCGCAGGGGCCCCTCCTGAGGCGAATTCGCGCGACCAACGCCACTCGTGCCGCGGCACGGGTCGAGACCGCTCCGGGGCATGCGAGTCGCATGGGTGGCCAAGCATACGAACAAAGACATCGCCCCCTCGTCGCGGGGTGCGACGAGGGGGCGATGTGGGGTTCTGGTCGATCAGCCTGCCGGCGAGGTGGGAACCTCGATCTCGCCGTCGATGATCTTCTGCTTCAGCTCGTCGAGCTGGTCGGTGATGTCGTCGACCTTGCCACCGGTGGTGGAGTAGTCGACACCGCCGGCCGCGAGGTTGAACTCCTGCGCACCCGCCTCGAAGTTGCCCTCGACCTCGGCCTTGATGAACTCGAACACCGCGACGTCGAGCTTCTTGAGCATCGAGGTGATGATGACGTCCTGGACCTCGGGGGCCGCGGTGAGCGCCTGGTCGGAGTCGACACCGATGGCCTGCTTCCCGGCCTCGGCTGCAGCGGTGAAGACACCGCCACCGGAACCACCGGCTGCGTGGTAGATGATGTCGGCGCCGGCCTGGAACATACCCTCGGCCGCGGTCTTGCCCTTGGCCGGGTCACCGAAGCCGGAGAAGTCCGGCGGCTGGGTGAGGTAGGTCGACTGGATCGTGATGTCCGGGTTGACCTCCTTGGCGCCGGCCTCGTAGCCCGCCTGGAACTTCTCGATGAGCGGCACCTGGACGCCACCGACGAAGCCGATGTTGCCCGACTGCGACTTCAGAGCGGCAGCGGCACCGACGAGGAAGGAGCCCTCGTGCTCGGCGAAGGTCAGGTTGGCGATGTTGTCGCCCTCGGCGTCCGTGCTGTCGATGAGCGCGAAGTGGACGTCAGGGTTCTCGGCGGCGACCTTGGCGACGGACGGCGCGTAGGCGAAGCCGACCGCGATGACCGTGGTGTAGCCGGCATCGATGAGCTGCTGGAGGCGCTCCTCGCGGGCGGACTCGGGCTCACCGTCGACGGCGGTCGCCTCGGTGGTCTCGATACCGAACTCCGCGACGGCCTGGTCCAGACCCGCTGCAGCGGCGTCGTTGAAGGACTGGTCGCCTCGGCCACCGACGTCGTAGGCCATACCGACCTTGACGTCGCTCATCGGCTCGGCGGTGTCACTGCTCGTGGCGGTTCCGTCGGCTGTGCCGGTGTCGGTCGGCTCCTCGGAGCTGTCGCTCCCGCAGGCGGTCAGGGCCAGGGCAGCGGCCGCGACAACGGCTGCAAACTTCCTCGTCTGGCGCAAGGCTTTCTCCTGATTCTCCTGTGGCGCGGGGCGCCACGGTTTGGCGTTGCTACTGCAATGCATGGACGACAGAGCGCCGTCCCTCTCGGGAGGATATCCGCACGTGGTGCACAGATCCGCCCGATGTGACCCATCCGTACCGTTTCGTTACCCAGTCGCGACCAACATCACATTCCAGGAGGGTGCAGGATCCCGCGGAGACCACCGGAGGGCCCCTCGTGGGGAAGGTGGCTGTCGTCATGGCAGCAGCCACCCTCCACGCGAGCGCGCGGGCACCTCGTGGGGAAGGTGGCTGTCGTCAGGGCAGCAGCCACCCTCCACGCGAGAGCAGCAGGCGCCTCGTGGGGAAGATTGCTGTCGTCATGGCAGCAGCCACCCTCCACGCGAGAGCAGCAGGCGCCGACTCAGTGGGCCCCGGGCTTGAGCCGACCGGCGAAGACCACGCCGGTGAACAGCTCGACGCCGCGACGGAGAGCGTCCTCGTCGATGATGAGGTCGCCCTGGTGCAGGTCATAGGTCCGCCCACCCGGGGTCCGGGTGCCGAGCCGGGCCATCGCACCGGGCACCTTGGAGAGGAACCACGAGAAGTCCTCGCCGCCGAGGGACTGCTCGGTCGGCACGGCCTGCATCCCCATCGCGTCCACGGTGGCCTCGAGGAGGTCGATCGCGGCCCCGACGTTGACGACCGGCGGGACACCCCGGTCCCGAAGCAGCCGGGCGGAGACGTTGTAGGGCGCGACGACGTCGTGCACGATCTCGTTGAGGAGCGGTCCGACGCTCTCCCAGACTGTGGCGTCGAGCATGCGCAAGGTGCCCGTCGCATACCCGCTCGAGGGGATGACGTTCGAGGCCTTGCCGGCGTGCACCTCGCCCCAGACCAGCGCGGCGCCTGCCCTCGGGTCGAGGCGGCGCGAGAGCGCGGCAGGCACGTCGGTCACGACCTTGGCGAGCGCGAAGGTGAGATCCTCGGTCAGGTGAGGACGTGAGGTGTGCCCGCCCTTCCCGGTCAGCTCGACGCGGACCTGGTCGCACGCAGCCGTGAGCGATCCCTTGCGCAGACCGATCTGGCCGACGTCGATGCTCGGGTCGCAGTGCACGGCGAAGACCGAGTCGACCCCTTCGAGGGCGTGGGCACCGATGACCTGGTGGGCGCCGCCGGGGATGACTTCCTCCGCGGGCTGGAAGAGCAACCGAACCGCGATGCCGCGGGCGCGCAGCTCGGCCTCGAGCTCGGCGAGCACGAGGCCGGCGCCGAGGACAGCAGCGGTGTGGAAGTCATGACCACACGCGTGGCACACATCGGGCAGGGTCGAGGCCCAGTCCAGACCGGTCCGCTCGCGCACGGGGAGAGCGTCGATATCGGCACGCAGCGCAATCCGGTAGGCGGGCTGCTCGGCGCCGAGATCCGCGATGGCTCCGGTGCACCCCGGAATGGGTCGCCACGAGATCCCAGCGGCAGTGAGGCGCTGGGTCACCACGTCGGTGGTCCGGATCTCCTGGAACGACAGCTCCGGGTGCGCGTGCAGGTCACGCCTGAGGTCGCGAAGCTCGGGTAGGAACGAGGAGATCGTCGGGAGGAGAGCTGCGGGCAGCTCCTCCGCGTGTACGGCTTTCATTCCGCCGCACATCGTATCCCGCCGGGGCAGCGGTCCTCGCCGGTCGACGGTGCCGACCCGACGCTCAGAACGGCACGAGCCCGGGGCGGGTGTCCGCTCCCGGGCTCGTGACGAGGTGGAGCGCGTCAGCAGCCACGCGGTCAGAAGGCGTCGCGCGGGACGTAGGTGCCCCACACCTCGCGCAGCGCGTGGGCCACCTCGCCACCGGTGGCGCGGGCCGCGAGCGCCTTCTTGATCGGGTACAGCAGGTTGTCCGTGCCGCGGGCCGCAGCCTTGACCTCCTCGAGCGCCGCCGCCACCGCGTCGTTGTCACGGTCGGCGCGCAGGGCCGCCAGCCGCTCGCACTGGTCGATCTCGATCTGCGGGTCGACGCGGAGCGGCTCGTAGGGCTCCTCCTCGTCGATCCGGTAACGGTTGACCCCGACGACGGTCCGCTCGCCGTTGTCGATCTCCAGGGCGATCCGGTATGCGCTGCGTTCGATCTCGTTCTTCTGGAACCCCTGCTCGATGGCCGCGACCGCGCCACCGCGGTCCTCGACCGCCTGGATGAGCTCGAGGGCAGCGGCCTCGAGGTCGTCGGTCATCGACTCGACGACATAGGACCCGGCGAACGGGTCGACCGTCTTCGTCACGTCGGTCTCGTAGGCGATGACCTGCTGCGTGCGCAGGGCGAGGCGAGCGGCCTTCTGGGTCGGCAGGGCGATGGCCTCGTCGTAGGAGTTCGTGTGCAGGGACTGGGTCCCGCCGAGGACCGCCCCGAGACCCTGGAGCGCGACGCGGATGAGGTTGACCTCCGGCTGCTGCGCGGTGAGCTGCACGCCCGCGGTCTGGGTGTGGAAGCGCAGCATCATCGACTTGGGGTTCTTGGCGCCGAACTCCTCCTTCATGATCCGCGCCCAGATCCGCCGGGCGGCGCGGAACTTCGCGACCTCCTCCAGCAGCGTCGTGCGGGCGACGAAGAAGAAGGAGAGACGAGGTGCGAAGTCATCGACGTCGAGCCCGGCGGCGACGGCGGCCCGCACATACTCCATCGCGTTGGCGAGCGTGAAGGCGATCTCCTGCGCAGGCGTCGCCCCAGCCTCGGCCATGTGGTAGCCCGAGATGGAGATCGTGTTCCAGCGCGGCAGCTCCTTGTGGCAGTAGGCGAAGATGTCGGAGATCAGTCGCAGCGACTCCTTCGGCGGAAAGATGTAGGTGCCGCGGGCGATGTACTCCTTGAGCACGTCGTTCTGGATGGTGCCGGTGAGGCGGTCGGCGGGAACTCCCTGCTCCTCGGCGACGAGCTGGTACATCAGGAGCAGCATCGCGGCCGGCGCGTTGATGGTCATCGACGTCGAGATCTCGCCGAGCGGCAGCCCGCCGAAGAGCACCTTCATGTCGTCGATGGAGTCGATCGCCACGCCGACCTTGCCGACCTCACCGCTCGCGATCGCCTCATCGCTGTCGTAGCCCATCTGGGTCGGCAGGTCGAAGGCGACGGAGAGGCCGCCGGTGCCGTTGTTGACGAGCTCGTGGTAGCGCTCGTTGGACTCCTTGGCGGTGCCGAAGCCGGCGTACTGGCGCATCGTCCACGGGCGGCCGGTGTACATGGACGGGTACACACCGCGGGTGAACGGGTACTTGCCGGGTGCCCCGAGCTTCTCGTCCGGATCGAAGTCGGCCAGGTCGGCCGCGTCGTAGACGGCCTTGATGGGCAGGTCGGACTCGCTGCGGGCGCCGGTGTCAGTCATGGCGATCAATCTAGTAGCCCGGCCCACTACCCCGCCTACCCGCGTGGGCAACCTCACCGGGACGCCCTGCCTGCGCGTGCCGGCCTGCCGGTCGCCGTCGGCTAGCCTGCTGAACCATGTCAGCGAACCCGGCTCGTGCCGCCATCGTCAGCGGCTACTTCAACCCGCTGCACATCGGGCACCTGCAGATGATGGAGGCCGCCCATGAGATCGGTGACGGCTACCTCGTCGTCATCGTCAACAGCGACGAGCAGCAGCGGATGAAGAAGGGCAAGGTCATCTTCGACGAGGAGACGCGCCTGCGCATCGTCAAGGCACTGCGCGTCGTCGACGACGCCTTCATCGCGGTCGACACCGACGGCAGCGTCACCGAGTCGCTGCGCAAGGTGCGCGAGGCATACCCCGACACCGAGCTGGTGTTCTGCAACGGCGGCGACCGCCGCGACCCGGGTGCGATGCCGATCACCGAGTCGGAGGTATGCGCGGAGCTGGGGATCGAGATGGCCTTCGGCGTGGGCGGGGATGACAAGGCGGACTCCTCCAGCCGGGTGCTGCACGCTCTCGGGCTGGGGCCGGCGCCGACCGAGGCCTCGGCGGGCTGAGCTCGCGGCCGGATCAGTCGGGGAGAAGCCCGAACGCGAAGCGACCCACCGGGCGCCACACCTGGTCCGCGCCGTGCTCGTACAGCCGCAGGCTGTCGACGATGAAGCGGGTCTCGAAGGAGCTGAGGCTCTTGAAGGCGTGGTCGAGGGCCTCGTCGTCGAGGTGGTGCGCCACCGTCACGTGCGGGTGGTAGTTGAACTCGAGCTCGCGACGGATCGGCCCGCTGCGCACCGCCGCCTCGATGGCCTCGCACTCGGAGATGCCGGAGGCGAGCTGGACGAAGACGACCGGCGAGACCGGCCGGAAGGTGCCGGTGCCGCGCAGGTGCACCTCGAAGGGCGCCACCTGCTCGCAGACCCAGCGCAGGTGGTCCTCGAGGTCGGTGCGCTGGCCCGGGTCCACCTCGGTCGGCGGGAGGATCGTGATGTGTGCGGGGATGGCCCGGGCCAAGGGGTCCCCGAAGAGCTCCCGGCAGTTCTCCAGCGTCGCTGCATGGGGCTCGGGAACTGCGATCGCTACACCGATGGTGGCCATGTCGCCTGCACCATAACCCACGTGGTCCGAACCAGCGTGACCACTGTCCGGCCGAGCTCTGCTACCGACCGAAGCGAGCAGTTGCCGGGAGCAGGCCCAGCGCGTCGTAGACCCGGCCCACTGTCCTGGACGCGATCTCGTGGGCACGCTCGGCACCGACGGCGAGGATCCGGTCCAGCTCGGCGGGGTCGTCCAGCAGCTCGGCCATCCGCTTCTGGAAGGGCTGGACGGCGGTGACGACGACCTCGGCGACCTCGCTCTTCAGCGCGCCGTAGCCCTGTCCCTCGAAGGACTTCTCCAGGTCGGCGATCGCGGTCCCCGAGAGGACGGAGTGGATGACGAGCAGGTTGGACACCCCGGGCTTGCTCTCCGGGTCGTAGCGCACCTCGCTGTCGGTGTCGGTCACCGCGGACTTGATCTTCTTGACGATCCGGTTGGGCTCGTCGCTGAGCAGGATCAGACCCTTCTCCGGCGAGGTGGACCCCGACATCTTCGCGGTCGGGTCGGTGAGATCCATGATCTTCGCGCCCTGCTTGAGGATGTAGGGCTCGGGCACGACGAGGGTCTCGCCGAAGCGCTGGTTGAAGCGGATCGCGAGGTCTCGGGTGATCTCGAGGTGCTGACGCTGGTCCTCACCGACCGGGACGTAGGCAGCGTCGTACATGAGGATGTCGGCGGCCATGAGCATCGGGTAGGTGAACAGGCCGACGTTGGCGTTCTGGCCCTTGGCGGTCTTGTCCTTGAACTGCGTCATCCGGCTCGCCTCACCGAAGGCGGTCAGGCAGCTCATCACCCAGCCGAGCGCGGCGTGCTCGTGCAGGTGGCTCTGGGTGAAGACGGCGGACTGCTCGGGGTCCACGCCACCGGCGATGAACTGCGCAGCGGTGATCCGGGTCCGCCGGCGCAGCACTGCCGGGTCGGTCGGCACGGTCAGGGCGTGCAGGTCGGCCACGAAGTAGTAGGCGTCGAACTCGTTCTGCAGCTCCACCCAGTTGACCAGCGCCCCGAGGTAGTTGCCGAGGTGGAGCGAGTCGCTCGTCGGCTGCATCCCGGACAGGATGCGCGGGCGGGCAGAGCTGGTGGAAGGAGTGGCAGAGGGCATGGGCGCGATTCTCGCACCCAGCCGCGGAGCAGCCAAAGTTCTATTGCCGGAGCGCCCGGAGTGCCGTCCCAGCAGGTGCGCCTCCGCGCGGCGCGCTGCCTGTGGGACCGCAGAAGGGTCGTGCGTTCAGGGCCGTAGAAGTAGGCTCACCGTCGTGCCCCGTGAGTCCCAGCGTCCCAGCGACGACCGCATCCTGCTGTCGCAGGCGACCGTGGGCGACCTCGAGGAGGAGTTCGTCCTCGACGCACTGCGCTCGGGATGGGTGGCACCGCTCGGACCACATGTCGATGCCTTCGAGGCCGAGATGGGCGCCCGGTGCGGTGCGTCGTACGCCCTCGCGCTGACCTCCGGCACCGCTGCTCTGCACCTCGCGCTCGACGGCCTCGGCGCCGGCCCGGGCACGGTCGTCATCGTCCCGACCCTCACCTTCGCCGCGACCGCCAACGCCGTCGCATACACAGGCGCCACGCCCGTCTTCGTCGACGCCCGCAGCGAGGACGGCAACCTCGACCCGGTGGCGCTGGACGAGGCGCTCACGACACTGACCGCGGAGGGTGCCGACATCGCGGCGGTCATCCCGGTCGACCTGCTCGGTCGGGTATGCGACTACGACGCCCTCGGTGCGGTGCTCGACCGACACGACCCGGGCATACCCCTGCTGGCCGATGCGGCCGAGGCGGTGGGCGCGCGGCTGCGCGGTCGCCCAGCGGGCTCGTTCGGGCGGGCTGCTGCGCTGTCGTTCAACGGCAACAAGATCATGACGACCTCCGGCGGCGGGATGCTCGTCTCGGACGACCGCGACCTCATCGAGCGGGCGCGCTATCTCTCCACCCAGGCGCGCCAGCCCGTCCCGTGGTACGAGCACACCGAGATCGGCTACAACTACCGCCTCTCGAACCTGCTCGCCGCCCTCGGTCGAGCCCAGCTGCGCCGCCTCGACGACCTCATCGCCCGGCGCCGGGCCATCCGCGAACGATACGCCGCCGGCCTGACGGACCTGCCGGGAGTGCGCATCCTCGGCCGCGAGAGTGGGCGTGGCGACGAGGAGGACAACTGCTGGCTCACCGCGATCGTCCTCGACGGCGAGGACTCCGGCCCTGAGGTCAGCGCGGACGATGTCGTGGCCGCGCTCAACGCCGAGAACATCGAGGCGCGCCACCTCTGGAAGCCGATGCACCTGCAGCCCGCCTTCGCGGGCGCCCGCGGCTTCCTCACCGGAGCCGCCGAGCGGCTCTTCGACCGGAGCGTCACCCTGCCGAGCGGCGCGGGACTGTCCGACGCGGACATCGAGCGCGTCGTGGTCGCGCTCCGACGGGCCCTCGGGCGCTAGGCTGGCCGCGCGTCGCACTGCACGCTGATCTGCACGTTTGATCGTGGGTCCTCATCAGGTCCCCTCACGAACAGGATGAACCGCATGCGCGAAACCACCCTCCCGCAGAAGCTCGGAGCCGAGTTCCTCGGCACGTTCTGGCTCGTGTTCGCCGGGGCGGGCACGGCCGTCTTCGCCGCCACCTTCGTCGCGGGCAACGTCGTGGCGGGCCAGAGCCTCCACCTGGGCGTCGGCTTCCTCGGCGTCGCGCTGGCCTTCGGTCTGTCCGTCATGACGATGGCGTATGCGGTGGGCCACATCTCCGGCGCCCACTTCAACCCCGCGGTCACCGTGGGCGTTGCCGTGGCGGGACGGTTCGAGTGGAAGGACGTCCCCGCATACGTCGTGGCCCAGGTGCTCGGCGGTCTCCTCGGCGGAACCGCGATCTGGGGGATCGCTCGCGGCCAGAGCGGCTGGGACCGGATCGGCAACATGGCTGCCAACGGCTACGGCGCGAACTCCCCCGGCGGCTACGGCCTCGTCGCGGTCCTCGTCGCCGAGGTCCTGCTCACGGCGGTCTTCCTCTACATCATCCTCGGGGCGACCGACGACCGTGCCCCGTCCGGCTTCGCGCCGATCGCCATCGGTCTGGGACTGACCCTCATCCACCTCATCTCGATTCCGATCTCGAACACCTCTGTGAACCCGGCGCGTTCGACCGCTGTCGCGTTCTTCAACGGTGACGGTGCGCCCGGCCAGCTGTGGCTGTTCTGGGTGGCCCCCATCATCGGTGCGGCGATCGCCGGTGCGACCTTCGTCCTCATCACCGGCATCGACCGGCGGGACCGCGACATCACCGGCGCGATCGACACCGACGATGTGAAGGTCGCCGAGGGCGTGGACCCCGACGCCCCGCGCTGAGGTCCAGCCGCCTCGCTGAGATCTCCCGCAGCCTCGGGCGGCAGGCCGGTCGACGCCGCACGGAATCCGGACTCAGAACCGGATCCGACCTCTGAGCGCGAGCCGACCTTCCGCTCGGCTCACGGTCGGTCCACTCGGCCGCCTGCCCCTCCACCCGAGTGGGTCGCCTGCCCGCCCCGCTGCTAGGTTCGTGATCTGGAATCGCAGCCGGGGCGAGTGCCCTGCGCCCCACCACGAAGGAGTGAGATCCAGCCATGAGCACCACCCCCGTCAAGGTTGCCGTCACCGGCGCCGCCGGCCAGATCGGCTACAGCCTGCTGTTCCGCATCGCGAGCGGAGCACTGTTCGGTCCGGACACCCCGGTCGAGCTGCGGCTGCTGGAGATCACCCCCGCCCTCAAGGCCCTCGAGGGCGTCGTCATGGAGCTCGACGACTGCGCGTTCCCGACGCTCGCCAAGGTCGAGATCGGCGACGACCCGAACGTCATCTTCGACGGCGTGAACCACGCCCTCCTCGTCGGCGCCCGCCCGCGCGGCCCGGGCATGGAGCGCGGTGACCTCCTCGAGGCCAACGGTGGCATCTTCGCCCCGCAGGGCAAGGCCCTGAACGAGGTGGCCGCGGACGACGTGCGCATCACGGTCACCGGCAACCCGGCGAACACCAACGCCCTCATCGCGATGAGCAACGCCCCCGACATCCCCAACGAGCGCTTCTCGGCGCTCACCCGCCTCGACCACAACCGCGCGATCAGCCAGCTCGCCCACAAGGCCGGCGTCCCCGTCACCGAGATCCGCAAGATGACGATCTGGGGCAACCACTCCGCCACGCAGTACCCCGACATCTTCCACGCCGAGATCTCGGGCCGGAACGCCGCGGAGGTCATCAACGACGAGGCCTGGCTCGCCGACACCTTCATCCCCACCGTCGCCAAGCGCGGCGCCGCGATCATCGAGGCCCGCGGTGCGTCCAGCGCCGCCAGTGCCGCGAGCGCGACCATCGACCACGCCCGCGACTGGGCGCTCGGCAGCGCCGAGGGCGACTGGGTCTCCATGGCGGTCTGCTCGGACGGTTCCTACGGCGTCCCCGAGGGTCTCATCTCCTCCTTCCCCGTGACGACCTCCGGCGGCGACTGGTCGATCGTCCAGGGCCTGGACATCAACGACTTCTCCCGTCAGCGCATCGACGCCTCGGTTGCCGAGCTCGCCGAGGAGCGCGAGGCCGTCCGCGGTCTCGGCCTGATCTGACGCTGCCGGTCCCCTTCCCTCCCGCACCAGCCTTGGCACGAAAGGACGCCCAGCTGTGAGCTCCAAGATCCTGTACACCCTCACCGACGAGGCGCCGCTGCTCGCGACGTACTCCTTCCTGCCCATCGTGCAGGCCTACGCCTCGCAGGCGGATGTCGTCGTCGAGACGCGCGACATCTCCCTCTCGGGACGTCTCCTCGCCGCGTTCTCCGACCTGCTGCCGGAGGACCAGCGCGTCTCCGACGACCTCGCCGAGCTCGGCCGGCTCGCGACGACGCCGGAGGCGAACATCATCAAGCTGCCGAACATCTCGGCCTCGGTGCCGCAGCTCAAGGCAGCGGTCAAGGAGCTGCAGGAGAAGGGGTATGCGCTTCCGGACTATCCCGACGACCCGCAGACCGACGAGGAGAAGGACATCCGGGCGCGCTTCGACTCCGTCAAGGGGTCGGCGGTCAACCCGGTGCTGCGTGAGGGGAACTCCGACCGCCGCGCACCCGAGGCCGTGAAGCGGTATGCGCGCAAGCACCCGCACTCGATGGGCGCGTGGTCCCCGGACTCCAGGACCGAGGTGGCCACGATGGGGCACGACGACTTCTTCAGCAACGAGAAGTCGGTCGTCCTGCCGAGCGACGACACCCTCACCATCCAGCTCGTCGGCGCTGACGGATCGGTGACGCCGCTGCGGACCGACCTGAAGGTCCTCGAGGGAGAGGTCGTCGACGGCACCTTCCTCAACGCGGCCGAGCTCGACGCGTTCCTCATCGAGCAGGTGGCGCGGGCCAAGGAGCTCGACGTCCTCTTCTCCGCCCACCTCAAGGCGACGATGATGAAGGTCTCCGACCCGATCATCTTCGGCCACGTCGTGCGGGCCTACTTCAAGGACGTCTACGACGAGTACGGCGACACCCTCACCGCGGCGGGGCTCGACGGCACGAACGGTCTCGCCGCCGTGCTCGCCGGTCTGGACGAGCTCCCGAACGGCGCCGAGATCCGGGCCGCCTTCGACAAGGCGCTCGCCGAGGGTCCGCGGCTGGCCATGGTCAACAGCGACAAGGGCATCACCGGTCTGCACGTGCCGAGCGACATCATCGTCGACGCCTCGATGCCGGCGATGATCCGCACCTCGGGTCACATGTGGGGCCCGAACGGCGAGGAGGACGACACCCTCGCGGTCATCCCCGACTCCTCCTACGCCGGGGTCTACCAGGCGGTCATCGACGACTGCAAGGCCCACGGCGCCTACGACCCGACGACGATGGGATCTGTCCCCAACGTCGGGCTCATGGCGCAGAAGGCCGAGGAGTACGGCAGCCACGACAAGACCTTCGAGATCCAGGCCGACGGCCAGGTGCAGGTGGTCAACTCGGCCGGCGAGGTGCTCATCTCCCACGACGTGCACGCCGGTGACATCTGGCGCGCCTGCCAGACCAAGGACGCCCCGATCCGCGACTGGGTCAAGCTCGCGGTCACCCGGGCCCGCGCATCGGGTGACCCGGCCGTGTTCTGGCTCGACGAGAACCGCGCCCATGACGCCGCGCTCATCGAGAAGGTGAACACCTACCTCGCGGACCACGACACCCACGGTCTGGACATCTCGATCATGGCGCCGGCCGCTGCCGCGACGCACTCGGTGGAGCGGATCCGCAAGGGCCTGAACACCATCTCGGTGACCGGCAACGTCCTGCGCGACTACAACACCGACCTGTTCCCCATCCTCGAGCTCGGCACGAGCGCGAAGATGCTCTCGGTCGTCCCGCTCATGAACGGTGGCGGCCTCTTCGAGACCGGCGCCGGCGGTTCGGCGCCGAAGCACGTCCAGCAGCTCGTTGCGGAGAACTACCTGCGCTGGGACAGCCTCGGTGAGTTCCTCGCGCTGGCCGAGTCCTTCCGCCACCTCGGGGAGAGCAGCGGGAACAGCAAGGCACTCGTCCTCGCCGAGGCCCTCGACCGTGCCACCGGCACTCTCCTGGAGGAGAACAAGTCGCCGGCCCGTCGGGTGGGTCAGATCGACAACCGCGGCAGCCACTTCTACCTCGCGCTCTTCTGGGCCGAGGAGCTCGCGGCCCAGACGACGGACCCGGAGCTGGCGGCGAAGTTCACCGACCTCGCGGCCCGGCTGCGCGCGGACGAGAAGACGATCGACCAGGAGCTCATCTCGGTGCAGGGCTCCCCTGCCGACATCGGCGGCTACTACCGTCCCGACGAGGAGAAGACCTCCAAGGTCATGCGTCCCAGCGCGACCTTCAACGCGGCGATCGCGTCTCTCTCGGCGTAGTCACTCCACGTCACAGGACCCGGGGGCCCAAGGCCCTCGGGTCCTGTGTTGTCGGATCCTAGGTGCGGAGGTCGCGCAGGTCGAGGGTGAAGGCCGAGAGGAGAACGGCCACTCCCCCGATCACGAGCATCGCGACATCGAGCCACCGCTGGCGGACCACGAGACCACCCGCCAGGGACTCGGGAAGGAACGCACGTAGAGCGGCGGCCAGCAGCATCGACCCGCCGAAGGCCGCACCGGCGCGGAGCATGTGATCGGTCGCGACGAACGCGAGCGCGACCATGAGGCCGGCGACGGGCAGCCACCAGGCCCGCAGCCCGCTGACGATCGGCGGCCGCGGTTCGGGGAAGGCGTCCGTCGGCAGCTCCGGCCCGACCCGCGCATACCGGGTCAGCTCGCGCATCTCGTCGTCCGGCGTCGTCGGCGTGCGCTCAGGAGGGTTCATCGCGACTCCTCCGCACGCGCGCTGCGTGCCGCGGTGCTGCCTGAGCTGCCGGCGCTGCTCACCAGCGACCCTTACGCCCCGCGCCGGTGGGTGGTGATGCCGGCGGCGCGCTCGGCCGCGTCGATGACATTGCTCAGCAGCATCGCGCGCGTCATGGGACCGACGCCACCGGGGTTGGGGCTGACGTACCTGGCGACGTCGTAGACGTCGGCGGCGACGTCCCCGGCGATGGCTCCCTCGACGCGGGAGACCCCGACGTCGAGGACGGCGGCGCCGGGCTTGACCATGTCGCCGGTGATGATCCCCGGGACACCGGCCGCAGCGATGACGATGTCGGCCTGCCTCACCTCCGCGGCGAGGTCACGGGTGCCTGTGTGGCAGAGGGTGACCGTGGCGTTCTCGGAGCGCCTGGTGAAGATGAGTCCGAGTGGCCGGCCGACCGTGAGCCCCCGTCCGACGACGACGACCTTCGCCCCCGAGATGGGGATGTCGTAGCGGCGGAGGAGCTCGACGCAGCCCATCGGAGTGCAGGGCAGCGGGGCCGGCTCACCGAGGACGAGCCACCCGAGGTTGGTGGGGTGCAGGCCGTCGATGTCCTTGGCGGGGTCGACCGACGAGAGGATGAGGTTCTCGTCCAGGCCGGTCGGCTGCTGGACGAGGAAGCCGCTGCAGTCCGGGTCGTCGTTGAGCTCGCGGACGACGTCGAGGACCTCGGCGAGGGTCGCCGTCTTCGGGAGGTCGCGGCGGATGCTCGCGATGCCGATCTCCGCGCAGTCGCGGTGCTTGGCCGCGACGTACCACTGGCTGGCCGGGTCGTCCCCGACGAGCACGGTCCCGAGCCCCGGGGTCACGCCCTGCTCCTTGAGAGCGGCGACCCGTCCGGCGAGCTCGGACTTGATGGTCTTGAGGATGGCCTTGCCGTCGAGGATCTGCGCCGTCACCCTCCACACCCTAGTCGCGGACGACGGGTGGCCACCGCGACCCCCGCGTCAGGGGTGTGCCACCCGCGGCCCACACCCCGCGCACGACACACCCATCTCCACTTCCCGCGCAGCGGTGTGCCCAGCGCGGCGCCAACCCCGCGCACGACACATACCTCGCGGTTCCCCCGCAAGGGTGCCGCTACTCCTCGCTGCCCTCGTCGAGCACACCCATCGTCCGGGCCAGGTCGAGGACGGTATCGATCGTGTCCGCCTCGGCGGCGGACTTGTCGTCGCGGTAGCGCAGGACGCGGGCGAACCGGAGGGCCACCCCGCCGGGGTAACGCCGTGAGCGCTGCAGCCCGTCGAAGGCGATCTCCACGACCTGCTCGGGCCGCACGTGCACGGCGTAGCGGGACCGGGACTGCTCCAGCTCGAGGAACCGCTCGGTCTGCCAGGCGAGCATCTCGTCCGTCATTCCTTTGAAGGTCTTGCCCAGCATCACCAGCCCGCCGGTCCGCGGATCTCGGGCGCCGAGGTGGATGTTCGAGAGCAACCCCTGCCGACGACCGCTCCCCCACTCGACGGCGAGGACGACGAGGTCGAGGGTGTGCCGCGGCTTGACCTTGACCCAGCCCGCACCTCGACGACCTGCGGCATACGGCAGGTCGAGGTCCTTGATGACCACGCCCTCATGTCCCCGGGAGAGCATCTCCTTGGCGAACTCCTCCGCCTCGCCGACATCGTCGGTCACCCGCCGTGGCACGAGGTATGCGCCGGCCACCTTCTCGAGGGCCGCGAAGCGGTCGCGGGCCGGGAGGTCGATGAGGTCGGCCCCGTCGATGTGGAGGGCGTCGAAGAACATCACCGTCAGCGGCCACTGACTGCGCAGCGCTTCGGGATCGGCTCCGGATGCGGTGCGGGCCGCGCTGTCCTGGAAGGGCACGGGTCGGCCGTCGCGCATGACGAGCGCCTCGCCGTCGAGGATGGCGCTCTCCGCCGGCAGGTCCAGGACGACCTCGACGACCTCGGGAAGCCTGCTGGTGATGTCGTCGAGGGACCGGGTGAACAGGCGCACCCGTCGCTCGCCCTCCTCGGTGCTGAGGTGGGCCTGCAGCCGGATGCCGTCGAGCTTGCCGTCGACGGCAACCTCTGCGGACCGGTCGGCCATCGCGGCGGGGACGTCAGGGGCTGAAGCCGCGAGCATCGGTCTCACCGGCGACCCCGGTGTCATGCGGAACCGGTCGAGACCGGCCACACCGTCCTCGGCCAGAGCACGAGCCACCGAGGCGCTCGAGGCACCGAGCATCGCCGCGCGCCGGACCTCGGCCAAGGGCACGGCGAAGGCCTCGGCGATCGCGTCGAGGAGCACGCCGTCGAGCGCTCCCTGGCGCACCTCTCCGGTCATGAGTCCCCGCAGGAACTCCTGCTCGCGCTCCGTCGCCCGGATGAACAGAGCATCGAGGTGGTCGCGGCGACGGGTCGTCGAGCCCGGACCCTCCAGCCGGCTCATCGTCTCCAGGGCGTGGTCCACCTCCGTGATGGTGAGGGTGGCCTCCGCCGCCGGGATGGGCAGCGACTGCAGCGAGCGCCACCCGACCCCGGTGCGCCGCTGCCGTAGGGTCCCCGAGAGATAGAGCGCGGCGATCTCGGTGTCCTGCGGACTGTGTGCCGCGCGGATGGCCTGGGCGATGATCCGGCGCTTGGCCAGTCGCGACCTGGTCAACCCGACGTCGCGCGAGGCGTCGGCGAGCGAGCTGAGCAGCATCCTCCAAGTGAACCGCATGGCAACGACACACCATGAGGCAACTGAGCAGCCGAGGAGCCGAAGCAACCGAGCAACCGAGCAACCGAACAACGAAGGGCACCGTGCTACGAGCCCTGACGTCGTGCGCCGCACCGGCCCACGCCACGAAGACCAGCCCCCAAGACCAGCCACCAAGACCACGCCACCAAGACCACGCCACGAAGACCACGCCACCAAGACCCCGCCAGCCGACCCTGCTTGCGCCGACCTAGGATCGACGCTGTGACCCAGCCACCCGCTCTCGGACTCCTCCTCGCCGCCGGTGGGGGCAGCCGCATGGGTCAGCCCAAGGCCCTGGTGACCGGTGACGACGGCCGGCGGTGGCTGCATACGGCCATCGATGCGCTGCGGGACGGTGGCTGCGACCACACCATCGTCGTGCTCGGCGCAGCAGCCGATCAGGCCAGGCGACTCATCGAGGACATGGCTGTGACGATCGTGGTCGCCGAGGACTGGGAAGAGGGCATGAGCGCCTCCCTCCGAGCCGGGCTCATCGCGGCACGCGACGTGGCGGACGACTTCGGCGCCGTCGTCATCTCCCTCGTCGACCATCCGGACGTCGACGCCCGGGTCGTGGCCCGGGTCATCGACAAGGTCGGCACCGACCCCAGCTCACTCGGCCGCGCCGTGTATGACGGCCGCCCGGGACACCCGGTCGTCATCGGGATGGACCACCTCGACGGGGTCCTCGCGACCTCCGACGGAGACGAGGGTGCGCGCACCTACCTGCGCGAGACCGGCCTCACCCTCGTGGAGTGCTCCGACCTCGCCACCGGAGTCGACATCGACTCCCGCTGACCCGGAGTCTGATCCACACGGCCGGCCCGAGCCGTTGATCCAAGTCACGTGAGCGAGGACCCCTGAGTCGCGCCCACTACCCGCGTCAGACCTCCACCGCCCGCCGCGAGGTCCGAGCGGTCAACCACAGGCTCACCGCTACGTAGTACGCGACGTACCCGAGCGAGAGCCAGATGAGCACCGGCGAGGGTGAGGGGTACTGCCAGGTGATGACCGCATACAGAACCAGCCAGAGGCCGGCGAGCGCGACGTTCGCCCGCCACCAGGTCACCGTCCGGGAGGGGTAGAGGTACTTCACCGGGACGAAGACGAGCACGGTGAGCACGAGGAGCAGAACCGACGTGACGGCGACGGGGAGCTCGACGACGATGACGTAGAACGCGACGACGTTCCAGTAGCTCGGGAAGCCGAGGAAGAAGTGGTCGTCGGTCTTGGCGTCGCTGCGGGAGAACTGGTACGTCGAGGCCAGGACGGGCACGATCGCCACCACCGCACCCCACACACCTGCGGGCAGGTAGCCGTTCGCCCAGAGGAGCAGCATCGGCGCGAACGCGTAGGTGATGAAGTCGACGATGTTGTCGAGCAGGGCGCCGTCGAAGCCCGGCAGCACCTCCTTGACCCGCATCCGCCGCGCGAGGAACCCGTCCGTCCCGTCGATGAACATCGCCGCGAGGAACAGCCACAGCACGGTGCGCACCTCGCCGAGATAGGCGAAGTGCACCATGAGCATCGCCAGGGCGGCACCGAGCGCGGTGAACACGTGCACCAGAGCCGCAGCCGCCTTCGCGGTCCACGGCTCCGGCGTCATGCAGCCAGACTAGGCCGACCCGGGCTCCGATCGGACGCCAGAGTCCGAGAGGCTCAGGCGACCTCTCGCGCCAGGGCGGACAGCGCAGCCGGGAAGCACTCGGCCGGAGGCGTGACGAGACCGGCTCCGACCTGCCCTGTGCCGGCAACCGCGCCGGCCATACCGGTGTTGATCTGCGGCAGGATCCCGGTCCGCACGACCTTCGTGACGTCGATCCCGATGGGCGTTCCGCGGAACTCGAGGATCGGCACCTGGAACATCGGGTGCTCGGCCTGGGTGATCTCGTACATCCGCTGGGTCGCCTGCAGCGCGAACGGCACGTCGCCGCCGACGAACTTCACGATCGCCGGGGCAGCCGCCATGGCGAAGCCGCCGAAGCCGCCGGTCTCGGTGATCGCCGAGTCGCCGATGTCCGGGTTGGCGTCCTCCGGGCCGTAGTCGCCGAGGAAGAGGCCCTCCGGCGTCAGCGCCGGACCGGTGAACCACTGGTCCCCGGTCCCGGAGACCCGGATGCCGAAGTCGGTGCCGTTGCGGGCCATCGTCGTGACAATGGTCGACCCGGGTATGCCGTGGGCGGCCAGGGTCGCCAGCTTCGCCGCCGGCATGCCCAGGTTGAGGAAGAAGTGCTCGTTCGCACCCGAGAAGCGCACTGCCTCAGCGATATCCGTCGAGGAGCCCTCGGCGGTGATGAGCCCCGGCAGCAGCTCCCGGAGCAGCATGAGCGAGCCCGCGCGGTTGCGGTTGTGCCCCTCGTCCCCCATCTGGAGCATCTGGGCGATGATCGCGGTGATGTCGATCGGGCCGACGGAGCGGACGGCCTGCCGGAGCAGCGGGCCCAGCACCTTGGTCATCCAGTGCAGCCGGTCGATGACCTCGGGTCCGTAGGCGCCGTAGCGGAGCACCTTGCCGAGGCCCTCGTTGAGCGAGCACCACGAGGTGTTGTCGTGGACCTCGTCGTGCAGCTCGTAGAGCCACATCGACGAGCTCACCACCCCGGCCATCGGGCCGACCGCGTCGCGGTGGTGGCAGGGCTCGAGATCGTATGCGCCGCTCGCCAGGTCGCGCTCGGCCTCCTCGGGCGTCTCGGCGAGACCCTCGAAGAGCACCGCCCCGATGAGCGCGCCCTTCATCGGACCGGAGGCGCGGTCCCAGCTCAGCGGCGGACCCGCGTGCAGGAAGGTGCCCTTCTCCAGGCCGAGCGCCTCGCGCGCCGGGACGACGTCGGTGAGGGCTGCCGTCGAGGCCGTCATGCGCTGGGCCGCGAGGGCGTTCGCCTCGGCCCGCCGGGGGTCGGCCAGCACGGCGGCGAGCTCACGCTCCGTGCCGGGCATCGGCGGCTGCCAGTCCACCTCGGTGACGGGGACGGCCTGGTCGCGCAGGGCGTCGGCGAACAGGCCCACACCCGCTGTCGCGAGGACGGGTTCGGTCGTGAGCAGGCCGCGCAGCGGCTCGGATCCGTGGGCGGTCATCGGACACCTCCGAAGGTCGAGCCGGACAGGGCGGAGACGGCGTGCCTCGCCGCCGCTGCGTTGGAGAGGAAGACCGACGCCCCGGCGCCGGCGAGGGTCTCGGCGGTCCGCGCATACCTCTGCGGGTCGGCGTCCGTGCCGGTCAGCGAGACGACGACCGGCAGCGCGCGGCCCTCACCGTGGGCCTGGATCCGGGCGGCGCGGATCGCGTCGGCGAGGTCACCCGCAGGGTCGGCGTGCGAGCCGTGGCCGAGGACGAGGTCGAGGAGCAGGACGCCGCAGGTCGGGTCGGCGGCCTCGGCCGCGATGCGCTCCATCCGCAGGCTCGGGTCGATCATGGGGTGCGCCCGACCCTGGGTCAGCTCGTCGTCGCCGAAGTCGATGATCAGGTGGCCGTCGTGCCGCTCGTGCCCGCTGATCCGGAGCGACTGGTCCGCGGCGAGGTTCGAGTGGATCGGCGCGCCGAGGAGCTCGCCGGCGACGAGGATCGCCTCGTCGGCGAGGGTCCCCCCGCAGAACAGTCCGCGCAGGAAGGACCCAGTCGTCGTGCCGGGCGGCTCCGCCGCGGCGGTATGCGCGGGCCAGGTCGGCACGTCCCTCCCCAGGGCCGTGAGGGTCGACTCCACGGCCGCGGTGAGGTCGGGACGACCCGCTCCGAGGATCGCCCAGTGCACGTCGAGACCGAGCTCCTCGGCGAAGGACTCGATGTCGGTGAGGACGGCCGGGTCCGGCGGCTTGGAGACGACGATGACCGAGGAGGTCTGTGGGTCGTCGGCGAGGGCGGCGAGCGCCTGGCGGGTGGCGCGACCAGCGACGGCGGACTTCAGGTCGCGACCTCCGACGCCGAGGCAGTGACTCACGCCGACGCCCGCGGCGTCGAGGAGGCACATGACCTGCTGGGCGCCGGTGCCGGAGGCTGCGACGAGTCCCACGTTGCCCTCGGTGACGACGTTGGCGAAGCCGAGCGCGACTCCACCGACGAGCGCGGTCCCGCAGTCCGGACCCATGACGAGGACGTCGGCAGCGCGGGCCGCGTCCTTGAGGCGGATCTCGTCCTCGACGGAGACGTTGTCGGAGAAGAGCATGACCGACAGGCCGGCATCGATGGCGTCGAAGGCCTCGGTCACGGCGTGCTGCCCTGGCACGGAGATGAGGGCGAGGTTGGCCCCACCTGCGCGGGCGGCCGAACCGATGGTGCGCGGCGGTGGTGCCTCCCCCATGCCCGTGCCGCCGCGGCCGGCGCTGCGCAGTCCGGCCAGTGCCTCCTCGACGGCTGCCCGGCCGGCCTCGATCGCCTCCGGGGACTCGGCGTGGAGTGCGATGACGAGGTCGTTCGCCCCCGCCTCCGCCGGCACGGCGAAGCCCATCCCGGTGAGCACCTCGACGTTCAGCTCGGTCGCCATCGCCACCTGCGCGGCGATGATGCCATTCGTCGCGGCGACCTGACGCGAGACCTGCATGAGGCTCACGGAGTCGTGGTACGCGCCGCGGCGCAGCTCGACCGTCGTGTGGGGGGTCGGGGCGCTCATCATGCAACCGTCCTTTCGTGGTGGATCGCCGCGGTCGTGGCGGCGGGGTGAGACGTGTCGTCGAGGTCCGAGGTCGCGAGGGGTGGGCCGGCGGGGAGGTGCGAGGTGGCGGCGAGGTGCGGGGTGGCGTCGAGATGCGAAGTCGCGTCGTGGATGCCGCGGAGCAGCGCCGGGCCCGAGGTGTGCCCGATCGCCGCGACCGACGGGGCCAGCCGAGCCGCCGTGTCGCTGTCGCCCGCCAGGACGGCGTCGACGTAGCGGACGACGATAAGCACCGCATACCCCTGGGCGGCGGCGCGCAGGAGCGACGCCGACAGGGCCGTCGTGCGGTGCAGCTGCGGCTCGAGTTCAGGAACCGGCGCGCCCGTGGCGGCCGCGACGAGCAGGTGCCCCGCGAGTTCGTCGTCGGCCTCCGGGGTCAGGCCCGGCCCGAGCCCGAGCCGGTGGCGGAGGAGCTCGCCGATCATCGACTCGGCGGCGGGCGACGCAGGCACCGTGGACCGGCGCACGCGCGAGGGCCGGAACGTCCGCACGATGTCCACGCTCCAGCCCGGCGCGGTGAGACGACCATCGCCGACCTCCACCTGGTCGCCCACCTGGACCGGGGGCGCCTCGGGATCGCTCATCCTCACGGCCACCGGCAGCGCGAGGGCTGCGGGGGTGAGGACCGGAAGCACGGTGGCACCCACCGGACCACCGCTCCCCCGAGCACCTGGCTCACCATCGCCATCCACGAGCAGGTAGCAGCCCACCCGGCCGGCACTCACGACATGCGCCGATCGCACCGGCCCACGGACGAGCCCCGCGGAGAGGGTGCTCACCGCAGCGCGCCGGGACGAGGTGGGTCGTGCCGTCATGGGTGCTGGTCAGTGCCTCTCGATGAGTATGGCTGTGCAGTGCTTATGGCTGTTCAGTGCTTATGGCTGTGGCTGTGGCTGTTCAGTGCTTGTGGCTGTTCGTGGCTGGGCTGATGAAGGTTGCCGGTCGGGCGGAGCGGGAGTGCGAGGACGCCGTGATGGGGTGGGTTGGGACGGGTGCAGAACGGGGTGCCGGCAGGGCAGGTCTGCCCGAGGGGCGGTCCGGGTCTCCCTGCGACGCTACCCAGACGACTATGGTGTGCGCACGGTAGATGTTGCCAACGATCGCTGGCAGCCACCGCAGAAACTGACAGAGACCTCCCCCGTCCCAGGACCGCATGTGAACACCGAACCGGCTGCCCCACCCACGCCCAGGGCGGCGGAGCGTTGGCGGACCCTGGCAGCGATGGAGGGCCTGCGACCCGATGACCTGAGCCCGGACGTCGTGCGCGTCCTCGAGCGGCAGGCGGCCGCCATCCAACGGGAGGAGGACGCGCACCGGATCCTCAACCGGATCGTCCTCGCCGGCGGTTCACTCACCGAGCTGTGCAGCGACCTCATCTCCGTCCTCGGCGAGGAGGGTCGCGCCGCAGCCATCGTCACGACGACCGACGGACGGGTGCTCGCGGAGGGCGGCGCCGAGCACGCTCTCGACTACGTCCACGGCCTCGACTGCTTCGACCGCACCGGCCGGCTCATCGTCGAGGCCGAGCCGGTCGGGGTGCGCACCGGGGGTGGCGAGCGGGCCCAGCGGGTCATGGTGCGGATCCTCGCCGGCTCCGCGGACCTGGGTCGGATCGCCGCCTTCTCCATGGACCGCGTCCTCGACGAGGACGACATCCACCTCCTGCAGCGGGCGGCGACCGTCGCCGCGCTCGCCATCACCAAGGAGCAGGCGGTCTCCGCCGTGGAGAGCCGGTACCGCGGGGAGTTCCTCCGCGACGCGCTCTCGGGACGTGCCGGCCGGGAGACCGATGCGATCACCCATGCCCAGTCCCTGGGCTGGAACATCGACCGGCCGCTCGTCGTCGTGGTGGCCGAGACCGACGAGAACGACGAGGAGTCGAGCCGGACCGCGGATGAGGTGCGCACCCTCCAGCAGCGCTTCGTGCGCGCCTGGGTGCAGGCCGTCGCTGCTCGCGACACCACCATCCCGGTCGCCGGATTCAGCCAGGAGGTCGTCACCCTCTTCCCGCTCGGCGAGGACCACGAGACCGAGGCCATCATGCGCGGCGTCACCGAGGTGGTGCGGGTGGTCTCCGGCGACGGCGGCGGCGGACGCCGCACCTTCTCCACCGGCGTCTCGCGGCCGGTGCGCTCGCTCGCCGACCTGCCCCAGGCATACGAGGAGGCGCTCAAGGCGGTCTCGGTCGGCCGGCAGATGAACGGCGCGTCGTCCGTCGCCCACTTCGACCACCTCGGGATCTACCGCCTGCTGTCCCTCGTCCCCGACAGCGCCGACCTGCGCCGCTTCGTCGAGGAGTCGCTCGGCCCGCTCGCCACCGATGACTCCGCCGAGAACGCCGACCTGCGCCGCACCCTCTCGGTCCTCATCGACACGAACATGAACGTCGCCGAGACCGCCCGCGTCCTGTTCTTCCACTACAACACCCTGCGGTACCGGATCGCGAAGCTCGAGCGGATGCTCGGCCCGTTCGGGTCCGACCCGCAGCTGCGGCTCACCCTGGCGCTGGCGCTGAAGATCCACGAGATGAAGGGCATCTAGGTCCGCTCTCCCCCCGCGACCGGTCGCGGCGTCCACCCTTCGGTATGCGATGCCTCCGGCCGCACGGACGTCGCCGCGAGGCACGGCCCGGGTCAACACAAGGTAAAGAAGTCTGCCAACAACGACCCCTTCGGCCTGTCACAAACTGCCAGTCGAAGATCCCACACCGGCGACTAGGTTCACTGTTTCATTAGCCCCTAGTGAGCCCTGTCACCGTGACGTGCTCCCGTTGAGAGAGGAACCGCCGAATGGCACTCGGTCTGGGTTGGAAGGAAGTGAGCCCCGAGCGGGTCGCTTCAGGTGGTGTGGTCGCTCCGAACGAGCGTCTCCCCTGGGGCAAGACCATCGGTCTCGGCGCGCAGCACGTCGTCGCGATGTTCGGTGCGACCTTCGTCTTCCCGCTGGTCATGGGCCTCAACGCCCAGCTCGCGATCATGATGAGCGGTCTCGCAACGATCATCTTCCTGCTCATCGTCCAGGGCAAGGTCCCGAGCTACCTCGGCACCTCGGCCGCGTTCGTCGGTGGTGTCGCGGCCATCCGCGCCCAGGGTGGCACCTCGCAGGAGGTGACCGGAGCGATCTTCGTCGCGGGTCTCATCCTCGCGGCCGTCGGCGTCCTCATCCACTACATGGGCCCGAGCCTGCTCCACAAGGTGCTGCCTCCGGTCGTCACGGGCGCGGTCGTCATGCTCATCGGCTTCAACCTCGCCCCGGTCGTCGCCAACATCTACTGGCCGCAGGACCAGTGGGTCGCCTTCGCGACGATGGTCTTCGTCATCGTCGTGGCGGTCGCCTTCAAGGGCTTCATCAGCCGGATCTCGGTCTTCCTCGCCCTGATCTTCGGCACCGCGCTGTCCTGGGTGCTCGACAACACCGTCGGTCCGATCACCTCGGTCCTCGGTGGCGCCACGGAGGCGACCGAGCACCTGCGGTGGGACTACTCCGGCGTCGGGCAGGCGAGCTGGTTCGGCCTCCCGGACAAGACCGTCGTCGCCGCTGACGGCATGGAGACCGTCGGCTGGCACTTCCCGAGCTTCTCCGCCGCCGCCATCGTCCTCGTCATCCCGGCCGTCATCGCCCTCATCGCCGAGAACGCCGGCCACGTCAAGGCCGTGGCCGAGATGACCGGTGACGACCTCAACCCCTACATGGGCAAGGCGATCGGCGCCGACGGTGTCGGCACCGCCGTGGCCAGCGCCTTCGGTGGCTCCCCGACGACGACGTACGCCGAGAACATCGGCGTCATGGCTGCGACGAAGGTCTACTCGACGGCCGCCTACTACGTCGCCGCGCTCGTCGCGGTCCTCTTCGGTCTCTCCCCCAAGTTCGGTGCGCTCGTCGCCTCGATCCCCGGTGGCGTGCTCGGCGGAATCACCGTGGTCCTCTACGGCATGATCGGTCTGCTCGGCGCGAAGATCTGGAAGGAGAACGGGGTCGACTTCGCGAACCCGATCAACCTCGTCCCCGTCGCCGCGGGTGTCATCATCGGCACCGGTGACGTCGCGATGAACATCACCGACACCTTCAGCCTCTCCGGTATCGCGTTCGGCACCATCGTCGCCATCGCGGCCTACCACCTGGCGCGCAACCTGGCTCCCGCCGACCTGCGTGAGAACGCCGACCGCCTCGGCGGCACCCTCACCACGGTGGGTCCGCAGGTCTACGGCGACGCCGACGGGGTCGACGACCTCTACCAGGAGGGCTACCCCGGCCAGACGGGCACGGACCGGGAGCACGACACCCTCTGAGCGTTCTCCCCGCTCTGCACCGCAGCGCGCCCCGTCGGTGTCACCCGCCTACGGGGCGCGCAGCATTTCCACCCCTGGCCGCCCGGGCCGGTCAGTGATGAACTAGGAGCCCGTACCAGAACGTGACAATAGGAACGTTCTGGTACGCACAGCGGCGCCAGGTCACCCTCACGACCGACTCCGGCGCCCACCGTCCGACGCCCGCCACATGAACGACCTCGACCTGCGCACCACCCAGAGACCGACGAGAAGGACAGTGACACCGTGAAACCGGGACCGTTCCGCTACCTGGCGCCCGCGTCGCTGCAGGACGCCGCCGCGATGCTGCGTGCGCACGCCGACGCCAAGGTGCTCGCCGGCGGCCAGAGCCTCATCCCGGTGCTGTCCATGCGGCTGGCGCGCCCCACGCACCTCGTCGACCTCGGCGGCATCCCCGGCCTGGACCGCATCGAGGTGACCGACGCATACGTCCGCGTCGGCGCGATGGTCCGGCACGCCCAGCTCCTCGCCGACGAGGGGGCGTATGCGGCTCTCCCCCTCCTCCGGCAGGCTCTCGTCAACGTGGCGCACCCGGCCATCCGCAACAGGGGCACGACCGTCGGCTCGATCGCCCACGCCGACGCCGCCGGTGAGATGCCGAGCGTCCTTGCCATCACCGACGGCGTCGTCGAGGCGGTCGGCCCCGACGGACGCCGCGAGATCGCGGCACGTGACTTCTTCGCCGGACCGCTCGAGACCACCCTGGCGCACGACGAGATCGTCGAGGCGGTGCGCTTCGGCCGGTTCCCGACCGGCACGCGCACGGCGTTCCGCGAGTCCGCCCGTCGGCACGGCGACTACGCGCTCGCCGGCGTCGCTGTGGCCGTCACCGTCGAGAACGACCGGATCACTGCGGCGCGGGCGTCGTTCGTCTCGGTGACCGACGTCCCCGGAGTCGTCGACCTCTCCTCCGTGCTCGCCGGCGCCGACCCCGCGACCGCCGACTGGAGCGTCGTCGACGAGACCGTCGATGCCCACCTGCAACCCGAGTCCGACATCCACGCCAGCGCGCAGTACCGGCGGATGCTGGCCGCCGAGCTCACCCGGCGCGCCCTGGCCGAGGCCGTCGCCCAACCCAGCACCGCGTCAGCCCCAGGAGCACACCGATGACCGACCTCAACGCAGCAGACCTGCTCACCGACGAGCTGCACGACGTCACCGTCACGGTCAACGGCGCCGTGCACACCGCCCGGGTGCCGGCACGTCGGCTGCTCTCCGACTTCCTCCGCCACGACCTGCGGCTCACCGGCACCCACGTCGGCTGCGAGCACGGCGTGTGCGGGGCCTGCACCGTCCTCGTCGACGGCCGGCCGATGCGGTCCTGCCTGATGTTCGCGATCCAAGCGCAGCGGCACGAGATCACGACCGTCGAGGGCCTGGGCGACTCACCGGAGAGGATGAACCACGTCCAGCGCGCGTTCACCGAGTGCCACGGTCTGCAGTGCGGCTTCTGCACACCGGGGTTCATCACAACGATCACGGCCTTCCTCGAGGACAACCCGGACCCGACCGAGGGAGAGGCGCGCGAGGCGGTCTCGGGCAACCTCTGCCGGTGCACGGGGTACCAGAACATCGTCAAGTCCGTCCTGCGTGCGGCCGAGCTGAAGCGCTCCGAGGCTGAGCCTCCCGCCGCCGAGACCGCCCAGAGCGAGGAGAGTGAGAGCCGGTGACCACCCGCCAGTTCGGTGCCCCGGTCCAGCGCCGCGAGGATCCCCGTCTCGTCACGGGCGGCGGACGCTACCTCGACGACCTCGGCCACGACGCCTACGAGGTCGCGTTCCTCCGCAGCCCGCACGCCCACGCCCGCCTCCTCGAGATCGACACCGACGCGGTCCTCGACGTCGACGGGATCATCGCGATCTACACGCACGAGGACCTGCCCGGCGCCCTGGGTCAGCCGCTGCCGCTCCTCATCCCGCACCCCGCGCTGCACGCGCCGCGGACGGCGTTCGCCCTCGCCAAGGACGAGGTCAACCACGTCGGTGAGCCGATCGTCATGGTCGTCGCGACGAACCGCTACGTCGCCGAGGACGCCGTCGACCGGATCGTCGTGCGCTACGAGACCCTCACGCCGGTCGTGGGGATCGAGACCGCCCGGGCCGCCCAGAACGCCGTGCACGAGGAGGTGCCGGACAACGTCTCGGCTCACCTCGTCCAGGAGGTCGGCGACGTCGAGACGGCGATGGCGGGCGCGCCGCATACCCTCACTCTCGAGCTCGCGATCGAGCGCAGCGCCTGCCAGCCGATGGAGGGCAAGGGCGTTCTCGCGCAATGGAACTCCGACGACGAGTCGCTGCGGATCTACTCCTCCACCCAGACCTCGACGGGCGTCCGCGCCGCGGTGGCGGCGAAGCTCGGCCTGCCGCTGGCGAAGGTGGAGTGCATCGCCCCGGACGTGGGGGGCGGCTTCGGCGTGAAGATCATGCACCCGTGGCCGGAGGAGGTGCTCATCTCCTGGGCGGCGCGGAACCTGAACCACGACGTGAAGTGGACCGAGGACCGGCGCGAGCACTTCGTCTCCTCCGCGCACGAGCGGGGCCAGCTCCAGGAGGTCACCGTCGGCTTCGACGACGAGGGCCGCCTCCTGGCCCTCGACGTGAAGTTCTGGCACGACAACGGCTCCTACACGCCCTACGGCATCATCGTCCCGATCATCACGGCCACCCAGCTGCTGGGTCCCTACAAGCCGGGCGCGTACCGCGTCGAGTTCTTCTCGCTCTACACGAACACCGTCATCGTCACGCCGTACCGCGGGGCAGGACGCCCGCAGGGCTGCTTCGCGATGGAGCGGACGATGGACGCGATCGCGAAGTACCTCGGGGTCGACCGCGCCGAGATCCGCTCGCGCAACTTCATCCAGCCCGAGGAGATGCCCTACGACCACGGCCTGATGTTCCAGGACGGGCGACCCCTCAAGTACGACTCCGGTGACTTCCCCGCCTCGCTCGCCAAGCTCAAGGAGCTCGTCGGCTGGGACGACTTCGAGGAGTACCGCGCCCAGGCCGCGAAGGAGGGCCGCAAGGTCGGCCTCGGCATAGGCTGCTACGTCGAGGGCACCGGTGTCGGGCCCTACGAGGGCGGTCATATCCAGATCGAGACGAGCGGGCGCGTCAACGTCGCGACCGGACTCACGACCCAGGGTCAGGGACACCAGACCTCACTCGCCCAGATCGTCGCCGACGAGCTCGGCGTGCCGCTGGAGAACGTCCACGTCACCACCGGCGACACCCGCAGGATGGCGTATGCGGTGGGCACCTTCGCCTCCCGGGCTGCGGTCATGAGCGGCAACGCGGTCGCTCTCGCGGCCCGCGTCGTGAAGGCCAAGGCGCTGCGCATCGCTGCCGACGCACTGGAAGTGTCCCCCGATGACCTCGAGATCGAGGACGGCGTCATCAAGGTCAAGGGCGCCCCCGGCACCTCGATCGACCTCGGGACCGTCGCCGTGATGTCGAACCCGCTGCGCTACGCGTTCGACGACGCCGCCAAGGCGGCGACCCAGTTCGCCGGCACCTTCGACCCGGACAAGCCGCCGATCGGCGACGACGACGAGCCGGGCCTCGAGGGGCAGGACTTCTACTCCCCCACCCAGGCAACCTTCGCCAACGGCATGCACGCCGCGATCGTGGAAACGGACCCGGTCACGGCGGAGATCAAGATCCTGCGGTACTGCGTCATCCACGACTGCGGCAACATGATCAACCCGCTCATCGTCGAGGGCCAGGTCCACGGCGGTGTGGCGCAGGGCGTCGGTGGTGCGCTGTACGAGCGGATGGTCTACGACGAGGCCGGTCAGCTGCTCAACGCCTCCTTCATGGACTTCCTCATGCCCTACGCCTCCGAGGTGCCGCACGTCGAGACCGACCACCTCGAGACCCCCAGCCCGCTCAACCCGTTGGGCATCAAGGGAGCCGGTGAGGCGGGCACGATCCCGGTCAGTGCCGTCATCGCCTCGGCGATCGAGGACGCCGAGGGCTTCCCCATCAACTCGATGCCGATCAGCCCGCCGGAGCTGTGGGCCCTGCGCGCCGCGCAGAGCGAAGTCTCGAAAGGTAAGGCCGCGCAGGGCGAAGGAGCGAAAGGCACGGCCTCCCAGACCACCGCTCGGAAGACCACGGCGCGTAAGACCGCCGCACGCAAGACCACTGCCCAGAAGACCGCCGCGCGCAAGACCGCCGCACGGGCTTCCCGAAAGGACGCTTCATGAAGATCTCCGGAACCAACACCCTCCAGTCCTCGACGGACCAGGTCTGGGCAGCGATCAACGACCCGGCGGTGCTCGCCCGGTGCATCCCGGGATGTGAGTCGCTCACGACGACGGCCCCCGACCAGTACGCCATGCGCGTCACGGCCGGCGTCGCCGCAATCAAGGGGACCTATGAGGGCGAGGTGAGCATCTTCGACAAGGAGGAGCCCAGCGCCCTGCGGCTGCGCGCCATCGGCGCCGGCGCACCCGGCACGATCGACGCCACGGTCGCCGTCCGGCTGAGCCCCGCGAACGGAGGCGCTGGGACCGAACTCGTCTACGACGCCGACGCCGTCGTCGGCGGCACGATCGGTGGGGTCGGCCAACGGATGCTGGCCGGGGTCACCCGGAAGATGGCCGGCGAGTTCTTCACCGCCCTCGACCAGGACATCGTCACCGGTGGGCCAGCCGCTGCTGCACCGATCGCCGTGCCCGCGGCGGCACCCCCTGCCGGAGAGCCCGCGCCCGCTCCGGCTCCTGCTGCAGGCGTCGGCACCGTCTACCCAGGCCGGGCAGCGGCTGCTGCCGGCGCGGCCGGCCCGTTCGAGGGCGCCACCGGCTTCGCCGTCGGCACCCTCGTGGGAGGACTCCTCGTCGGCATCGGGGTCCTCATCGGCTCGCGGATCGGACGTCGGCGATGAGGGCCTTCACCGCCGCGGCGGTCCAGGTCGCCCCCCAGGCAGGACCGCTCACCGCCGAGTCGGTCCAAGCCAACATCGACCACGCCATCACGTGGGCCCGGCGCTGCCACGAGGCGACGAAGGCCGAGCTCATCGTCCTCCCCGAGACCGTGACGACCGGCTTCACTCCCGGCATCTCCCCCGGGGAGCTGTGGGACCTGATGACCGAGATCCCCGCGCGGGGCGACGCCTCGGGCAGTATCGTCAGCGACTTCGCCGACCTGGCGCGTGAGCTCGAGGCCGTCGTGTGCGTCGGGACCTACGAGCGCGGCCCGGAGCGCGGGATCAACTACAACGCCTCGGTGCTCATCGACAAGGACGGGTCCCTCCTCGGGGTCTACCGGAAGACGCACCCGTTCTGCAGCGAGGCCGTCTCCGGGGGCGGCTGGGTCACCCCGGGCGACACGGTGGCCGTCTGTGACACCGACTTCGCGCGCATCGGCATGATCATCTGCTTCGACGGGGACTACCCCGAGCTCTCGCGGATCCAGGCTGTCCGGGGCGCCGAGGTGATCCTGCGCCCCACTGCCCTGCTGCGCTCGGCCGACATCTTCGAGCTCACCTCCCGGGCGCGGGCCTACGACAACCACGTCTTCGTCGTCGCGCCCAACGCGACCGGGACCGACGCGGCCGGGGTGCACTTCTTCGGCAACTCGCACATCGTCACCCCGGTCGGTCACATCGTGGCCAAGGCCGCCTCCCAGGAGGGCTGGGTGTCGGCGCGGCTCGACCCGGACGAGGCACTGGCCTCGCTCACCCCGGGGTCGAACGTCCCGCAGATCTTCGACCACCTGCGCGATCGCAACCTCGACCTCATCCGCAACCACCGCGACGACCTCGAGGCCCCCGCCAAGACGTCCTTCCCCCACTGACGTCCGCTCTGGGTCGCCACCGGGCGCGCCCGGGCCAGTCGGAGGTATGCGACGCGCGCCCCGGTCAGACCCAGTCGCGACCCGTGCACTCATGGGCCTGCGGAGGTATGCGACGCGCGCCCGGTCAGCTCCAGGTCGCCGTGGCGCGCTCGGGGACGAGCTCGACCCACGTGGTCCCGGGCGTGAGGACAAGGGGTTCGCCGGCGGAATCGGTGAGGACGAACGGGTCCTCGTCGCCGCCCTTGGACCAGGTGCCGGCGACGACGCGCCCTCCCGTCACGAGGTGGAGCCGCCCGGACCCCGTGAGGACCGTCTCCGGCACCGGGTTCCCGGCCGGGTCGACGCGGCCGGTGTCGCGCGTCGTCACCTGGAGCAGGAGCACGTTGTGGGCGAAGACCCGGGTCCCGTCGACCTCGACCGACGGCGTGCCGTCGTCCGAGCGCGCATACGTTCCGTCGCCCGTCCGGTACTCCCACATCGACCGGGCGCCGGGATAGACGACCCGGACCTCCCGCGCCGCCTCGCCGCCAAGGGTCGACGGCGAGACCTCGTCGTACTCCGCAAACGGGACCACCTCACCCGGCTCGGGCAGGGTCGGCACGATCTCGCCCGTCGCGACATAGACGTTGTGGGGAGCCCGCCGGGAGCGGTCGCGGTGGAAGCCCGGATCGCCGCGGTCGGCCGTGCGCAGCTCGACGACAGTCTCCACCCGTGCGATGAAGACGGCCTGACCGCCCGAGGCGAGCAGGGTCGCGTTCCACGGACCGAGGATCGCGGCATCCATCGGGCGCAGGCTCCGCACCGGCATGATCGTCTCCGGCACCTGCGACTGGTACACGGCGTGGAACCGGGTCATCCCGCCCTCGACCATCTCGACGAACACCAGGTCTGCCGCCGCGAGCCCGACCCAGGGACGCGCCGGTCCGGAGTTCTCCACCTTGACCCCGATCACCGGGCTGGTCCGGGCCAGGTCCGGATCACTCAACGCGACACCGGTGAGCGGCCAGGTCACGTCCTCGGGCTGCTCCGTCGTCGGCTCCACCGTGGGGCTGGACGGCGTGACGACGGGCTCCGGCTCCGGCGATGCACAGCCGGGGAGAGCAAGGAGAGCCGCGGCCACCAGAGCGAGCCACCGTCGCATACCACCACCGTAGCGAGGCGGGACGCCCCCGCCGTGAGAGGGGTAGACCGACGCCGGGACCGCAGCCCTGCCGGCTCCTGCTGGCGAGGTGTGACGGCTCAGGGGCGATGCCTTGGCAAGGACTGACAACGTATGCGCCCTGTCGCGGAGGGTTGAATCGTCACCATGACTGAGGTCTCCAGGACAGAGGGCGGGCAGCGCAGCGACCCACAGGGCGGACGCCGGCGGATCAGGATCGGCATCGACACCGGAGGCACGTTCACCGACGTCGTCGCCGTCGACGAGGAGACCGGCGAGCAGCGCACGACGAAGACGCCGAGCACGCCGAGCAACCCGGCGGACGGCTTCATCAACGGCATCGAGAAGATCCTCGGCCTGATGGGCGCCACCGGCGACGACATCACCGCCGTCTCGCACGGGACCACGGTCGCGACGAACAAGCTCCTCGAGGGCAAGGTCGAGCAGCTCGGCTTCATCACGACCGAGGGCTACGAGTTCATGCTCGAGATCGCCCGCCAGTCCGTGCCCGACGGCTACGGCAACTCCTACTTCTGGGTCAAGCCCGAGCGCATCGTCCCGGCCGACCGGGTCCGGACGGTCGGCGGCCGGATGGACTTCATGGGCAACGAGGTCCGCCCCTTCGACGAGGAGCAGGCCCGCGCCGTCGCCCGGTGGTTCAAGGACCTGGGCATCACCACCCTCGGCGTCTGCCTCCTGCACTCCTACGCCAACGACGCCCACGAACTGCGTATGCGCGACATCCTCCGCGAGGAGCACCCCGAGGCGGTCGTGTCGATCAGCAGCGAGGTCCTGCGTGAGTACCGTGAGTACGAGCGGTCGATGACCACCCTCGTCGACGCGGCGGTCAAGCCCAACGTCAGCCGCTACGTGGCGAACATCCACGAGCGGCTCGCCGACTTCGTCGGCACGGAGGCGGACGGCAGCTCCCGCAGCATCCCCTTCTACGTCATGAAGTCCAACGGTGGCGTCCTCTCCGCCGACGAGGTGGTGCACCAGCCGATCACGACGGTGCTGTCCGGTCCCGCGGCGGGCGCCCTCGGTGCCGCGCTCATCGCGCAGAAGGCCGGCTTCCCCAAGGTCCTCACCTGCGACGGCGGCGGGACGAGCACCGACGTCTCGGTCGTGCTCGACGGCCAGCCGACGCTCACCACGGAAGGCTCCGTGGGCGCCTACCCCTCGAAGATCCCGATGATCGACGTCGTCACCGTCGGCGCCGGTGGCGGCTCGATCGCGTGGATCTCCCCGGAGGGCTCGCTCAAGGTCGGGCCGCAGTCGGCCGGTGCCGACCCTGGCCCGCTCTGCTACGCCAAGGGTGGGACCGAGCCGACCATCACCGACGCTCACGTCACCCTCGGTCGGATCCCCCCGCACCTGCTCGGCGGGGAGATCCCGCTCGACGTGGAGGCTGCCCGCCGCGGGATCGAGACTCTCGCCGAGCGGCTCGGTCTCGACTTCGAGCGCTGCGCGACCGGCATCCTCGAGATCTCGGCCTGGAACCAGGCCAACGCCCTGCGCCAGGTGAGCGTCAAGCGCGGCCTCGACGTCCGCGACTTCATGCTCACGACCTTCGGCGGGTCCGGCTCGCTCCTCGCCTGCCGACTCGTCGACATCCTCGACCTCGCCGGCGTCGTCGTCCCGCCGAACCCGGGCAACGTCAGCGCCTTCGGACTGCTCACCGTCGACGTGAAGAACGACTACGTCCAGACGCACGTGAGCCGTGAGTCGGCCCTCGACCACGCCGCCGTCCAGGCCATCATCGACTCGCTCACCGATAAGGCCCGCACCGCCCTGGAGAAGGAGGGCTTCCCCGCCGAGCAGCACCAGTTCGCGCGCACGATCGACGTCCGGTATGTCGGTCAGGCCTTCGAGGTGCGGGTCCCGGCCCCCGACGGGCCGGTCGACGAGCAGTTCGTCGCGACCATCGCCGACCGGTTCCACGCCGAGCACCGCCAGCTCTACGGCTACGACTTCCGCGGCGACAAGGACCAGCACGTCGAGTGGGTCAACCTGCGGGTCACCGGAGTCGGCCCGATCACCCGCCCCGAGGTGATGACCCTCCCCGCAGCCGAGGGCCACCTGCGCGAGCGCTCGGTCACCGGCGAGCGCGAGGTCTGCTTCGAGGCCGCCGACGGCTACGTCACCACGCCCGTGTATGCGCGGGAGCGTCTCGGAGCCGGCGACACCTTCGAGGGGCCCGCGATCGTCGAGGAGTTCGGCTCCACCATCCCCGTCCACCCAGGCTTCGTCGTCCGCGTCGACGACTACGGCAATCTCGTCATCACGAAGGAAGGTGCGCAGCGATGAGCACCGCTGTCGACATGGGCTACGTCACCGCCCGGCCGAAGAACCCGGCCGGCCTGCCCACCGCATACGAGCACGGCGGGCGACTGACGCCGGAGGGCACCACCGTCGACCCGATCCTCGTCGAGATCGTCCAGGGGACGCTCGCGAGCGTCGAGATGGAGGTCGAGACCGCGATCGGGCGCACGAGCCGCAGCCCGATGATCCGTGACGCGCACGACTTCCGCGCCGGTATCCACGACCGGCAGCTGCGCAAGCTCACCGGCCGGTCCTACTCGGCGCTCGTGCACCCGGTGGTCCGCGACTTCCCGCTCGAGGAGATGCGGGAAGGCGACGTCTTCTTCCACAACGACGTCTACGAGTCCGAGGGCGGCATCGGCCACCTGCCCGACCTGTGCGTCACGGTCCCGGTCTTCCACGACGGTGAGGTCGTCGCCTTCGTCCAGGCCTTCGGCCACCACGACGACATCGGCGGCGGCACCCCGGGGTCGATGCCGAGCAGTGCGCGCAGTGTCTTCGAGGAGGGCCTCTCTGTCCCGCCGATCAAGCTGTGGGACAAGGGAGTTCCCAACAAGTCGGCGTTGCGCATCATGACCCGCAACTCACGCATGCCGGACAGCCTCGCCGCCGACCTCGACGCCGAGTGCTCGGCCTGCCTGATGGGTGCGCGCCGGCTCTCCGAGCTCTTCGAGCGCTACGGCCGCGAGGATGTCGAGGCCGCCTTCGACGCCATCCTCGACGCGACCACCGAAACCTACCGACGCGAGATCCTGGCCAAGATCCCGGACGGGACCTACGTCTGGGAGGACTACGCCGAGCACGACGGGGTCGACGACCCCATGCTGCACACCCAGCGGATCACCCTGACCAAGGTGAGCGACGCCCCCGCCGACCCGGAGAACAACCGCCCGGCCGGGCCACGCCTCATCATCGACTTCGAGGGCACGGCGCCGCAGGCCAAGGGCCCGATCAACCACTGCGGTGACTACGTCGGCGGCAACTTCCTCAAGAAGTGGCTCGCGCCCATCCTGCGCAACCTCGCCGACACCCCGGAGCGGATGGCCGAGCTCGACGTCAACGAGGGGGTCGTGCCGCTCATCGAGATGCGCTTTCCCGAGAAGGGCACCCTCCTCACGCCGATCTACCCGGCGCCCACCAACGCCCGCACCTTCGTCATCCTGCGGCTGCTCGGCGTCCTCGCCGGCGTCGTCGCCAAGGCGGTCGACGGTCGGATGCCGGCCGACCAGGAGACCATCCGCTACACCGGCGTCTACGGCAAGGACCGCGACGACAACGACTACCTCATGCGCGAGGTCCTCGGCGGCGGCTCCGGCGGTCGCTACTACGCGGATGGCGAGGACACCATCCACGTCGTGCCCGACAGCCGGAACCTGCCCACCGAGTTCACCGAGAGCCGCTTCCCGTTCATCGTCGAGCGCCTCGGCCTCGCCGTCGACTCAGGTGGTGCCGGGCGCTACCGCGGCGGCCTCGGCTACGAGAAGCACATCCGGATGCTCAAGGACGCGCACTTCATGTCCATCGCCGACCGCTCGATCCTCGCGTGCTGGGGGGTCAAGGGCGGAAAGGCCGGTGCGCCCTTCCAGGTCACCATCGACCCGGGCGGCCCGGAGGAGCGCGACGTCGACGCCCTCGCCGACGCCGAGTTCGTCCGGGCCGGCCAGGTCATCCGCATCCGCACCACGGGCGGTGGCGGCTGGGGCGACCCGCTCGAGCGGCCCTACGACGAGATCGAGCGCGACCTGCGCTGGGGCAAGGTGTCCTTCGACGGCGCTCGCACCGCATACGGTGTCGTCGCCTCGGGCGACCAGGACGACCCGGTGATCGATGTCGAGGCCAGCGACCGGCTGCGGGAGCGGATGCGCGCCGAGCGCGGCGAGGAGCCGTTCTTCGACCGCGGTCCCGGGTATGCGCAGCTCGCCGACGGCGTGAACGCCGCCAGCGTCGACTGGCTCTGATCCCTCTCGAGCGGCCCGCTGACCCGATGGTCGGTCGGGCCGCTCGGTGCGTCTCCGGCTGCCGACGCCCGGATCTCGGCCCGGATCTCGCCACGAATCTCGCCACGGATCTCCGAGGAGCGCATCACACGATGCCTGCGTGGGCGGCGCAAGCCTGGTTTGATCAGGGTGTGGACGCAGAGCTGCTCGAGATCCAGGAGTTCCTCGTCAAGCACGCGCCCTTCGAGGCACTGCCGGAGAAGGTGCTCAAGGAGCTGCCGCGACAGCTGCATACGCGCTACTACAAGCGCGACACCGAGATCGTCGTGGCCGGCACCCACAACGACGAGATGTTCATCCTGCGCTCAGGCGCGGTCGAGGTCCGCGACCCGAACGGTGGGCTGGTCGACCGCTACGACACCGGCCGCTGCTTCGGCTGGGCATCACTGTTGTCCGACGGCGTCGCCCCCTTCACGCTGACCGCCATCGAGGACTCGCTCGTCCTCGTCATGCCGGGCTCGCTCTTCCGCACGCTCTCCCACACCGAGCCAATGTGGTCGGTCTTCTTCCAGCACTCCCTCAGCGAGACCATGCGGATGGCGGTGCAGGCCGTGCACACCGCCGAGCGCGGCACAGCTGTCCTGAAGACCACCGTCGGCGAGCTCATCCGCCGCGACCCGCTCTGGGTCTCCCCCGACGTCACCATCCGGGCTGCCGCCGAGAAGATGCGCGACGAGCGGGTCTCCAGCCTGCTCGTCATGGAGGGCGACGAGCTCGTCGGCATCATGACCGACCGCGACCTGCGTGGCCGGGTCGTCGCCGAGGGCCGCGACATCAACCAGCCGGTCCGCGAGATCATGACCCCGGACCCGATCCGCGCCGACTCGGGTGCCATGGCCTTCGAGCTCCTCCTGTCGATGGTGGGGAAGAACATCCACCACATGCCCGTGACCGACGCCGGTCGGGTGGTCGGCATGGTGACCTCGACCGACCTCATGCGTCTGGAGCGCGCCAACCCGGTCTACCTCGCCGGCGACATCCAGAAGATGACCTCGATCGAGGAGCTCGTGACGGTCAAGCCACGCATCGCGCAGATCGTCAGCCAGCTCGTCACCGAGGACGCCACCGCCGACGACATCGCCCGGGTCGTCACGGCGATAGGCGACACCATCGAGCGCCGACTGCTCGAGCTCGGCGAGCAGCGTCTCGGACCCGCTCCGGGGCCCTACTGCTGGGTGTCCTTCGGCTCCGGCGCCCGGCTGGAGCAGGGTCTGGCCAGCGACCAGGACAATGGGATGATCCTCAGTGACGAGATGTTCGCCGGGGAGGACGCCGAGGCCTACCGCGACTACATGCGGGCGCTGGCCACCTTCGTCTGCGAGGGCCTCGACGCGTGTGGGTACACCGCCTGCGAGGACGGGATCATGGCCTCCAACGACCGTTTCCGCCAGGGGATCTCCGAGTGGGTCGAGAGCTACCGCCGGTGGATCCGCTGGCCCGACCCGGACGCGCTCGACCACCTCCTGCTCCTCTTCGACATGCGTCCGATCCACGGGGACGCAAGGCTTTTCGAGGCCCTCCAGCGCAAGGTCCTGTCGATGACCCGCGCCGACCGGGAGTTCCTCACCGTCATCACCGACCACGCCACGAGCGTCCACCCGCCGATCGGGTTCTTCCGTGGCTTCGTCCTCGAGACGGAGGGCGAGCACCAGGACACCCTCAATCTGAAGATCCGCGGGGTCCGTCTCGTCGTCGACATCGCCCGGGTGTATGCGCTGGCCGAGGGTCTCCCGCACGCCAACACCCAGAGTCGGTTGAGCGCACTCGAGGGCACCGGGCGTCTCGGCCCGGAACGGATCGCTAACCTCAAGGACGCCTTCGAGTTCATCTCCTATGTCCGTACCCGGCACCAGGCGAACCTGGTCAAGGACGGAGGCCAGCCGGACAACTACGTGCCGCCGACCGAGCTGAGCCAGTTCGAGAAGCGCCACCTGCGCGACGCCTTCCACATCGTCCGGCAGGCGCAGGGACTCCTCGCCAGCACGTACACCTCCGGCCTGCACACCTGATGCTCTTCCGCCGATCACCGGAGGACCGGCGCCTGGCGGCACTGCGTCGGGCACCGCCGGGGCCGCTGCGGGACTACCTCGAGGTGCCCTTCGAGGATCCGGGCACCGACCACCGCCAGGCACACTACCTCGCCATCGACCTCGAGCTCACCGGGCTCGACCCGCGGTCGGACGAGATCCTCTCGGTCGGCATGGTCCCCATCGACGGCCGGGACATCGTCCTCGGCGGAGCCGCCCATCTCCTCATCTCCCCGACGGGAGAGGTCGGTCAGTCGGCCAGCATCCACCGCCTCACCGACGACCACCTCGCCGGTGGGATGGACCTCGCGGTGGCCATGCCTCTCGTGCTCCAGGCCCTCACCGGCCGGACGCTCGTCGCGCACCACGCCCCGATCGAGGTTGACTTCCTCTCGGCCGCCTGCCGGCGCCTCTACGGACGCCCGCTCGTCACCTCGACCATCGACACGATGATCCTCCAGCGCCGGATCCTGCGCCTTCGGGGCACCGATCAGGTCCAGCCCGGCCAGCTACGGCTGCAGAGCGCCCGGGACCACTTCGGTCTGCCGCGCTATCGGGCCCACGAGGCGCTGACCGACGCCATCGCCGCCGCCGAGCTCTTCCTCGCCCAGGCCGCACACCTGGGCAGTGGCGCCGGTGTGCCCCTCAAGTCGCTGCGCAGCTGAGGAGCTGACGGCGGCGAAGGAGCGCCCAACTCCCCGAGCGCCTTTTGGCAAGGGGTGCCAACGGTGCCGTCCCGCCCGGCGTGGTTGAGTGAGACCGTGACCGCACCACTGCAGGACATCGTTGTCATCGACCTCTCGCGGGCCCTCGCCGGCCCGCACGCCGCGATGATGCTCGGCGACATGGGAGCCCGGGTCATCAAGGTCGAGTCGGAGACCGGGGACGACACCCGCGGCTACGGCCCGCCCTTCGTCGGACCCGAGGACGAGCCGATCTCGACGTACTACCTCTCCTGCAACCGCAACAAGGAGTCGATCACCCTCGACCTCAAGAGCGACGACGGCCGCGACGTGCTCGAGCGCCTCATCCGCGCGGGCGACGTCCTCATCGAGAACTTCCGCCCCGGCGTGATGGACCGCCTCGGCTTCACCATCGAGCGGATGCACGAGCTCAACCCCCGCCTCGTCATCCTCAAGATCAGCGGCTTCGGCGAGGACGGCCCTGAGGGTGGCCGCGCCGGCTACGACCAGATCGCCCAGGGAGAGGCCGGCCTGATGTCGATCACCGGTCCCGGCCCCGACGATCCCCAGCGGGTCGGGGTCCCCATCGCCGACCTGCTGGCCGGCCTGCACGGGGCCTTCGGCGTCGTCGCCGCCCTCAACGAGCGCCACCTCACCGGACGCGGACGGGTGGTGCGGACCTCCCTGCTCGCCGCGGTCGTGGGCGTGCACGCCTTCCAGGGCACCGCATACACGGTCGCCGGCCAGGTGGCCCGCGCGCAAGGGAACCATCACCCGTCGATCTCGCCCTACGGGCTCTTCGAGTGCGCCGACGGCAAGCTGCAGATCGC
>ENA-UOUL01000611-UOUL01000611.1-bioreactor-metagenome-genome-assembly--contig:-NODE-611-length-59577-cov-8.511866_pt1 | contig 59577 bp, 46 predicted proteins | sample MGYA00249838_ERZ747220 | MGnify/ENA primary metagenome ERZ747220 (study PRJEB28778, sample SAMN05720191) | bioreactor metagenome | isolation source: Anaerobic biogas reactor | place: USA:Washington... | reverse complement strand
GCGACGACATGAACACCCTGTTGACCCGCAACTTTCAGCTATTTGATAACCGGACATTTCTCACCGCGTGAGGTATACATCGCACAGGATAAACCTGATGCGGCCTTTCGATGGGTCCAGGTGATCCGGGAGAAATGCGAGTTGTTGGCGGAGCAACCCGAGATGGGCGAGGAACGTAAGGGCTTCGGCGTACTTGGTTGTCGGAGTTTTGCCGTCGGCACTTACGTTGTGTTCTACCGGGCCATTGAGGGCGGAATCCAAGTCGCAAGGGTCGTTCACGGCAGCCGCGACTTGGACAATCTGTAGGTCTGGGCGGGAGTTGTCATCGTGGCTTACTCGCGGGGGCTCTGTCTTATCGGCTCTCCGGCCGCCTACTCGCTCGGTTCTCCCTCGGCCACAAACCGATATCCCCCGTCGCGAATCGTCAGGAAGAACCGCGGCTTGGCCGAATCGGGCTCGAAGATCTTGCGCAGCCGGCGAATGAACTGGTCCGGGGCGCGCGTGTTCAAGTAGCCGGGCATCTCCCACACGTTCTCCAGCAATTCGCGCCGCGGGATGATCCGGCCTTCGTTCTCGACAAAATACCGGAGCAGCCGGATCTCAAGCTGTGTCATGCGGACCACTTTGCCGCGGACGGTTGCTTGAAAGGCGTCGAAATCGACCCGATTCTCGCCGAACTCGAAGTCGTGAATGGCTTCGGGTTGACGCCGTTCCTGTCCGGCCCGGCGACTGTGCAGGGTGAGCAGGCCCTTGACCCGGCTGAGCAGTTCGTCCAGATCGAAAGGCTTGGTCATGTACTGATCCGCACCCACGTCGAACCCCCGCGCCCGGTCTTCCGAAAGGGTGCGCGCGCTGAGAATCAGAATCGGTATGTGCTGCCCGTCCGCTCGCAGCGATTCGCACACGGCATAACCGCTCATGCCGGGCAACATCAGATCGAGAATGACCAGATCCACCGAATCGGGATTGTCCCTGATGAACCCCAGGGCCGTCGGACCGTCGCCGACGGTCGTCACCCGATAGCCTTCCGCATCCAGGTTGTACTTGATGCCGGCCGCCAGGTGCGCCTCGTCTTCGATCACCAGAATGTGTTTGCCTCTCATGTCTTGCCTCACGACCCCAACGTGATGCCGTTTGTCCTTCGTCCTTTCGCCATGACCAAAACGACTACGATGCCTTGCGGCCGACGACCCGCTTCGCCGGAAGTTCGACTTCCAGCACGGCCCCCGTTCCCGACTCCCGATCCCGCACGCGAACCTGCCCACCCAGCCGCCTCACCAAGGTTCGCACGATGAACAACCCCAGCCCCGTACCCGGTTTCTCTCGCTCCAGCTCCAGGCCGAGCCGCCGAAACCGCTCGAACACCTTGTGCCGAAGCGTCTGGGGAATCCCGGCGCCGTTGTCGCGAATCTGGACGATCACCTTTCCCGAACTGTGCCGCTTCAGATCCACCTCGACCTTCGGCTCGGCCCCCGCATACTTGACGGCGTTGTCGATCAGGTTCCGGAAGATCAATTCCAGGTCGACTTGCCGCGCACGCACGCAACACGCTTCCACGTCGTACTGAATCGTCTCGGGCGGAACGCGATATCGCGAGCAGACGGTCTCCGAACACTCCCGCAGTACGTCGTCCAACGACACGTCTTCCGCCTCGTCCTCGACTGGAGCCATATCCACCCGGCCGGCGTTCAGCACCTGGTTGACCAAGGTATCCAGCCGGTCCAGATCCTCCATCATGTACCGGTGGAAGCTCTCTCGTTCCTCGTCGCTCACCTGGTGGCGGCTCAGGGTCTGCAGGCAGAGCTTCATCGACGCGATGGGAGACTTGAATTCGTGGGTGACGCTGTCGAGAAAGTTGGCTTGCCGCTGATTGAAATTGATGGTCTTGATGGAGAACACGAGGTAAATGATCACACCGGCCAGCAGGGCGACGATAAACACCGTGCCCACCGAAAGAAGCGTCCAGTTCAGTCCGGCGAAACGCGAGTTGGCCATCGCGCCAAATACGGACAGCAAGACCCAGCCGACGGTCAGGATGATCAGAATCAAGATCATCACCACGGCGAGAATAATCGGCAAACGTAGCGAGCGGCGCGAAGACATGCGGGTGTCGTCTGGCAACGATCGGGACCGGATACGGCAGGTTACATTGAGATTAACACACCCCCACGGCCGCGGTCAACCGCCCGCGGCGAGCCGGCAGGGGAACTGCAAAGCAGCAGGCACGCTCCGCCGTGCCGTCCGCAGAACTGCCGGAAATCCCGATTTCCCGCCAGCGGCGCTCGGAGAGTGCCCGCTACTTTTCTTGCCACAAGAGGACTTTGCAGTTCTCCCGGGGGTGCCGGCCGCCATCTGCGCTGCTGCAGATAGTCTCGCCCACGCATTTCTGCTCGTAAAACGTCGGCGGTTCGTGACGCCGGCCTTCAACGAGCCGCTTTTCTTCCTGGTGAGCCTTCCACAGCACGTAGGGACCTCCGATCGCCGCGGCCAGACGCGATCTCCATCCGTACTCTCGATGAAGCTCCTGTAGTAATCGCGACATCTTCGCTCGCATGGCCGGGTTCCGGCGATAGTACTGCTTCATGGCCCAGATCACCGGCGAGTAGGTGGTGGGCAGATTGAAGCTCTCTCGAGCGAACCGCCGCCGGACTCGTGCGTCGGGATGATTCTTGTACCGTTTCCAGCCGGCCAGCGTCGTTCGCACGACCCTGGCGACACTCGGACCGTTGACCTCGAAATCCCGTTCAAACGCTCGCACGATCAACTTGCTTTCCTGGCCGTCACGAATGTGGGGGTGCCGGTAGTTGAAGATGAACTGCCCGTGCGCGTCGGCCGCCGAGCACTCGCTCTCGTCCTTCATACGGCCTTGGGCCGCCAGTTCGGCGTGCAGCGGCGTGCCCGGAACCGGCGTATAGAGCATGAACTGGTGGAAGTCGGTGTCGTGCCGGACGGCATAGTCAATCACTCGGTCGATGTTCTCGGGCGTATGCTCTTCCAGTCCGACGATCGTCGAACCGAGCACGCGGATGCCGTGCGACTGGAGCTCGCGAACGAGGGTCATGGTGTCGGTGCCTCGGAGTTTTTCATACCGGCTGTCTTGGCCCTCCAGTCCCATCCACACCCAGGAGATGCCCATGGCGACAAGCTGCTCCATCGAATAGGAACGCAGCGCGTTGGCGGAACTGAAGACGTACAAAGCCCAGGATTTGTCGGCTTGAACCATCCGCTCCAGCAGTCGCAGGGCGCGTCGGCGATGGAGCAGAAAGTTCTCGTCCATAACGAAGAACGTGTGGACCTTCATGGCCGCTTCGAGTTGGCACATGACCTCGAACAACTCGTCGCCGGTTTCATAGAAGTTGACGAACTTCCCTTTGCCCCCAAACATGGCTGAAGTGGAACAGAAGTTGCACCCCAGGGGGCAACCGACGGAAGGAATCAGCGCGGCGACTGCGTCTTCCGGCTTCACCTTCAGGTCGATGCCCAGGCTGCGCGTGCCGAACCCGGCACGGATGTGCGGGTGCGACATGGGCCGATGCGGATCTTCACCGAGGAAACGGCGGAACCAGCGAACGCCCTCCCCCTTCACGATATGATCGGCTTCGATTCGCCCTTCCAGGCCCGGCACGTTGGCTATGTGGCCCCCCACCACGATGGTCGCCCCCGGCTGGTACTGGCGGATGAGGCGGCACATCTCCTCCACCTTGAGCATATTGGGCATGATGCTGCTGATCCCGACGACGTCGTAACGGTTGCTGCGAAGTTCGCCGATGAAGCGGTCCCGAGTGGGAAAATCGAGGAGCGTGCACGACGCCTGGATATTGGCCTGGATTAACATCAAGCCCCAAGACCGATGGAACATTCGCAAGGAAAACGGCCCCTGCACACGCGTCACCTGGTTGTGATACAACTCCATCGGATTCAAGGCACGACTGCCATACTCGTCGTCTTGCCCGTAGGGACCAAAGACGCTCGTCAGGAGCACCTTGGTACGGGAACCCAGCGGGTGCACGGGAGATGTATGCGGGACGGCGGGCTCGACGTGGATGGGGCGACGGAGTGTCAGCATGGTTGGCCTCCTTAGGCGGTTTGTGCCTTTGCTGCATCCTAGTGGTTATCGCCTCGCTTCCCGTCACGGCTGTGTGTAGGTTGTGTAATAGATTCGTAATCACCCTTCCATGGCGATGCTCTTGGACCCGTCTGTCGAGTGAGATGACAGGAAGAGAATGCGGCTTACGATGTTCTCTGCCCCCGTGCTGAACAGCCTTGCGTGATTCGCAAAGAACATGGCTTCGATCGAGATGGCCGCGCGAGCTTGCCCCGCCTTCGGCAGATGCCGTTCGCAGCCTGACGCCGTTGCGGTCAGGCAGTCCGTGTCGGCAGCGTGAACAGAAACTCGCAACCCTGGCCTTCTTGCGATTCGACCCAGATCTTCCCGTCGAACCGCTCGACGATCTTCTTGCACGTCGCCAACCCGAGACCGGTTCCCGAGTACTGGTCGTCGCTGTGCAACCTCTGGAAAGCCTCGAAGACCTTCTGTTGGTCCTTCGCCGGGATGCCGATCCCGTTGTCTCTCACGCGGAAAAGCCAGTAAGCTCCCTGCGGCTCCGAGCGGACTTCGACTCGCGGGCTCGTCTGGCTGCGATACTTCACCGCGTTGCCGATCAGGTTCTGGAATAACTGCACCAGTTCCACCTGGCTGGCAATGACCGTGGGCAACTCGCTCACATCGATCTCGACGCCCCCTTCGTGGATCGCAACCGAAAGATTGTTGAGAGCCTTGCGGATCACCGCATTGCAGTCCACCGGTTCAAGTGGCTTGTTGAAGGCGCCCACGCGCGAATGGGTCAGCAGATCCTCAATGAGCTCCTGCATGTGTTCCACGCTGGAGACCATAAACTCCAGCAGCTCGAAGATCTCGGCATCGACCCTGCCGCGGCAATGCTCCTGGATCATCTGGCTGAGCGTGGCCAGACGCCGCAACGGGGCGTGCATGTCGTGCGACGCGACCGCCGCGAATTGCTGAAGCTCCTTGTTCGAACGCTCCAGCTCCGCCATCGTCTTCTGCAACTGCTCCTCCGCCCGTCTCCGGGCCGTCACGTCCCAATACAACCCCTGAACTCCAAGGGGCTTGCCCTCGTGGTCGTAGACCGGTGACTTGAGAACTTCGACGTACAGCTTCTCGCCACGCACGTTGTGCTCTTCCACGTCGTGAAACACCGTCCCCGAATCCAGCACCCAGCGGTCGTCGGCGGCGTACTTCTGTGCCTCCTCCTCGGGAAACAGATCGAACACGGTCTTGCCGACGATCTCCTCGAGCGAATGGCCGACGTCCTTCAGGTACGCCGAGTTGCCGAAGGAAAGCCGGCCCTCCGGGTCAATCCGGTAGACGCACACCGGCAGTTGCTCGACGAGCGAATGGTACATCGCTTGCGAATCCTGGAGTGCCCGGTGGGACTTCGCCAGCGCGGCGGTCGTCTCCTGCAGCCGATCCTCCGCCTGCTTCTTTGCCGTCACGTCCCAATACATCCCCTGGACGCCGATCGGACGCCCGAACTGGTCGTGAACGCGGGATTTCAGGACTTCGACGTACAGTTTCCGGCCACGGACGTCGTGCTCTTCCACATCGTGGAACACCTCGCCCGTCTTCATGACCCACTGATCGTCGGCGTGGTATTTGCGGGCTTCGTCGTCCGGAAAGAGATCGAAGACGGTCTTGCCGAGAAGCTCGTCAAGCGAGCGGCCCACATCTTGCAGATAGGCCGAGTTGCCGTAAGTGATCCGGCCGTCGAGATCGACTCGATAGACGCAGATCGGAAGGTGTTCGACAAGAGAATAGTAGAGTTCGCTTTCCTCAGGACGATGCACGGATGAGTGTTCGCTCATAAACCTGTGCCCCCCCTGTGCCCTGCCGGTCGCACCGTCGCGCTCCAGCAAGACGTTGTTCCTGGCCGATGCGGCGCACTCGACAAGAGTCGAATCACGGTGGACGAATACGCCGATCGAGATGATATGACGCGCCTATTATCAACACGGGGAAGTCTTGCGCCAACCCCGAGATTCGATGCTGCGGAATATGGGGCATTCTCGGCGTGCGCAAATCGGTTCCCAGGAATGCCGGCATCCCTCTGTCAGAGGGGATCAGTCATTCAGTTGATACTGCCGTTTCAGTTCGCGCAGCGTCCCTTGAAGCTGGACGCAAATCTCCTGTGCGTCCGGCGTGTCGTAGCGATTCTTCACTTCTTCCGGATCTTCGTGCAGGTCGTACGGTTCCCAAGCTTCGTCGCCATAGAGCCAGTGGACGAGCTTGTATCGCTCGGTTCGCACTCCAGGTGCCATTTGCCGACGATGGCCGTCTGGTATCCGGCGTCCCGCATCAGTCGCGGAAACGTCGTCTGGGTGCCGTCGAAGCGATCGCCGTTGCGGCGAAAGCCGTTGATGTGGCTGTAGGCTCCGGTGAGAATGACCGCCCGGCTTGGGCCGCAGATGCTGTTCGTGCAGAAGCAACGATCAAAACGCCTGTACTCAAGCAGCCGACTGCGAATACAATGAACCGCACATGTTCAGCGGCGCTCGCTGCCGTCGAATATCGCCCGCCCCGAACTCGGGGGGTTCGTGACACAAACTGAAAGTGACCGGTGATCGCTCGTTTTTTTAACAGTCTACAAGCCAGGGTCACTCTGGTGTTTCTCTTGGCTTCGCTGCTGCCGCTCGGAATCGTCGTCGCTTTTGCCCTGCGCACGGCCGATGAAGTCATCACCGGAATCGTCACCAGCGAATTGGAGAACGTTGCGGCCGAGAAACAAGAACTCCTGCAAAGGTGGCTCGGCGAACGCAATGCCGATCTCGCCGTGATGGCGGGCTCGGCCGCCGTCGGCAGCATGGACGCCGCACAAATCGAACCCTACCTCTCCCTGGTACGGGAGAAGTACGGTGTCTACGATCGCCTCGCCGTCGCCGACCCGACAGGCCGGCCTGTCTACGATACGGCGAATGACGCCTCCGAGACTTTCGAGGATCAAGTCTGGTTCCGGCAGGCATTGGAAGCCGGGACTTACATGTCGGAAGTCCGTCTCGGTCCGAACGGGCGGGATTCCGTGTTTCAACTCTCCACCCTCATTCCCGGAAAAGACGGCGAACATGCGGGCGTGCTCTGCGCCACGGTCGGTACCCGAACGATTCTCTCCCGAGTGCTGAGCGTTTCGTTGGGGGTCTCGGGAGAGTGCTACCTGGTGGACCAAACCGGCACTTTCTTGGCCCACAAAGAGCCGCGGCGGATCTTCAAGGAGAGCATTGCCCGATCCGAGGGCTTCACGTTTGCTTTCGAAAGCCGCCGGCCCAAGACGGCGTATACGGATTATCGCGGGATCGAAGTCCTCGGTGCGTCTCGCCACGTGGCCGGCACGCAATGGTACGTCGTGGTCGAGCAGGACTGGGACGAGGCATCTGCCGGAGTGTTCCGCCTGCGGCACAGGATCTACCTGGTCATTGCAGCCACGGTCGTCGGTGTGATCGGATTGTCCTGGCTGTTGGCATACTACGTGTCCGCCCCGATCCGGGCCCTGAGCCGCGCAGCCGACGGCGTGGCTCGGGGAGATTACGAGGACGCATTCAAGGACGTGCGGATCTCACGCCGCGACGAAACTGGCGCCTTGTACGTCGCCTTCCGGAACATGGCCGGCCAGTTGAAAGAACGCCAGGCCAAACTGGAAACTCGCATGGGGCTCACGGAGGCGGAACTGCGCAAAGTCGAGGCCGAATTGAAGGGTACGCTCGAAGCGGCCGCCCGCTCCGAACGACTGGCAGCCGTGGGACGCCTGGCGGCCGGCGTCGCCCACGAGATCCGGACGCCCCTGACCTCCCTGAAACTGTTCCTCCAGTCCGTTCAGGAGGAGGTCGCCGTCTCGCCCGAACAACGGGAAGACTACCAGATCGCTATGCGGCAGGTCGGCCGGATCGAGACGACCATCAATCACTTCCTCGACTTCGCCCGCCCCCAACAGCCGGTGTTCGGAAGCCTCGACGTTGTCGGATTGATCGACGACGCCCTCGAAGTCGTCCAGCCGCGAGCCAACCAGCAGGACGTCCGGGTTCACAAACGCATTGCGCCGGACTTGCCTCCCGTCGAGGGAGATTCGCGGCAGTTGGGCGAAGCGTTGGTCAATCTGGCGGTCAATGCCCTCGAAGCGATGCCCGACGGCGGCGAACTGACAATCTCCGTCGAGAGCGAGGCAACCGGCGCAGATTCCGCTCAACCGGCCTGGTTGCGGATCGACGTTTCCGATACGGGTACCGGCATCCGGGACGAAGATCTTCAGCGCCTGTTCGAACCGTTCTTCACCACGAAAGCCACCGGTTCAGGGCTTGGATTGACGATTCTTCGCGGGACGATCGAGCGGCATGGCGGGTCGGTGAATGTCGACTCGCGCGTCGGCGCCGGCACGACCTTCTCCCTGCGTTTGCCCGCTTTCTCTGCCGACAGGACCACCGCCAGTGAGTAAAATCCTGATTGTCGATAACGACGAAGGGCTGGTTCACTTCCTCACGCGACTGTTCGTGAAACAGGGCTACGAGGTGGCCTCCCGCACCGACGGACTCTCCGGTCTGAAACTCCTGCAGAGGGAAGCCTTCGATCTGATTCTCCTCGACTACAAGATGCCGGGCCTCAACGGCCTGCAAACGTTGGCCGAGATCAAGCGCGCCCAGGTCAAGACCCCGGTGATCGTCATGACCGCCTACGGTACTACCGAAACGGCGATCGAAGCCATGAAACTGGGCGCCTACGACTACCTGCTCAAACCGTTCGATTCGGAAGGCCTCAAACGTATGGCGGCCGATGCGCTCCGGGTCAACCGCCTGATGAAGGAGATCGTCGGCCTCCCCTCTTCCGTTACCAAAATCACGCCGACGGCTACCGAACTCGTGCGAATCATCGGCAGCAATGACCGCATGCAGGAGGTCTTCAAGCTCATCGGGCGCGTGGCCGCGAAAGACGTCACCGTCATGATCTCCGGCGAGAGCGGCACCGGCAAGGAACTGGTGGCACGGGCGATCTACCACCACAGCCACCGGGCCGATAAGCCGTTCATGGCAGTCAACTGCGCCACGATTCCCGATGCGCTGTTCGAAAGCGAACTGTTCGGCTACGAACAAGGCGCATTCACCGGCGCCTACCGCTCCTACGTCGGCAAGTTCGAACGCTGCCACCACGGGACGCTGTTCTTCGACGAAATCGGCGATATGTCGCTCAGCACGCAGGCCAAGGTGCTGCGGGTCCTTCAGGAGGGGGAGTTCGAGCGGCTCGGAAGCACGGAGACCATCAAGGTCGACGTCCGCATCCTGGCTGCCACCAACAAACGCCTTGAAGAGGAGGTCGAGCAAGGACGGTTTCGAGAAGACCTCTACTATCGCCTCAAAATCATCTCGATCGAGTTGCCGCCCCTCCGTCAGCGGCTCGACGATCTGCCGGCCTTGGTCAACTACTTCGTCGGCCGGTTCGCCGAAGAATACGGGAAATCCGTCCACTACGTCGCCGACCAGACCATCCACCGGCTCCAGGCCCACGACTGGCCGGGCAATGTCCGCGAACTGGAGAATTGTCTGCGGCGGGCCGTGCTGATGTGCAAGGGCGACGTGCTCCAAGTCGAGCACCTGGAATTCGAAGACGAGTCGGAAACAGCCGCCTCGCCAGAAGCTCGCGAGGAACTGCTCCGCAACCTGAAACAACGGGTGGCCGATCTCGTGCCCCAGATCCTTCGGCTGGCCGATCCACATGCCCACGCCAGCATCATCGACGTGGTCGAAGAAGCCCTCATTACCCGCGCCCTCAAGGAATGCGGCTACAATCAGGTGCACACCGCTCGAATGCTGGGGATCAGTCGCAACACTCTTCGTCACCGCATCAAGAAGTACGACATCAAAGCGCCCGACGAAGAAGAGAGTGAATGAAACCATCAGCCGCCGGCCAAACCGCCGAGTAGGTTCACCGAAGCTCCCCAAGCGGCTTGAGACCGCATCCCGACACCTCGCCGGAACATCCTCGCACCGTGCGCACAAACCCCAAATTGCAGCTCGAAAGGCCTCGAACGTTTCGTCTGCCCCTTTCAGCGGGTCGTTAAGCGCCTCTTATACTGTTGCTTGACCATCATTACTGTTCAGATCTTGAACAACCTCGCAAGTGCTGATCTCCGTTAGGGTTAGGGAATCTCGTTGTGTCCGGCGGATAAGTTGGGTGATAGCACACGGTCACAGAACCTCGTCGCGGCACTTTCGGCTCGTCCTCTTCTCTCCGCCGCAATTCGATGGCGCGTCACAGGTTGCGTCGATTTTTCCTGTCCAAAGCCGTTTGGCATGATTCGTGCGGTAGGATGCCACAACACAACCGGACGAGTTGAGGCAAGCGGCTTGTCTCAGACCATCCCCTCGTTCAGCTTCCACGACACGCTTCGCAGGAGATTGCCGGTGTCCGATACATCCCAGACGCCTTGGCAGGCGCGGTTGAGAGGTGTGCTGAGTTTCGACGACCCCGACCCCGAAAGGACGCTCACCAACTTTCGCTACGTCGTCGCCAACGTGAACGAGGACGCCCTGAAAGTATGGGCCGACCTCTGGAACGAGATGAGCCCGTCGGTCACGCCGGGCGGCATGGTCCTGCCCGAAATGTCCAAGGGGTTCGTTCCACCCGGCGGATGGCCGGAGTTCCTCGAGAAGTTCTGGCTGCTGAAGCACTATCTCGATTACGTCCAGCGCTTCTGCAGCGAATCGGCTGCAACCCGGTTTCGCGAGCCTTCCAGGCAAGAGTGATGTGAATGTTTGTTGGGTTATTCCAGTAAGTTGAGAGTCAAAAAGAAGAGAGACAGACAAGTGACGTACCAAACGACAGAACGGGCAGACGCTCCGAGTGCCGTAGACAGGTTCATGGAAACCGTCGTCCGGAAGAATCCCGGCGAAACAGAGTTCCATCAAGCGGCTCGCGAGGTTCTCGATTCGATCATGCCGATCGTGGAATCGGAACCGAAGTACCAGGAAGCCAAGATCCTGGAACGTCTTGTGGAGCCCGAAAGAACAATCACATTTCGCGTCCCCTGGGTCGACGATCTGGGAGAAGTCCAAATCAACCGTGGATATCGGATTGAGATGAACAGCGCAATCGGCCCCTACAAGGGCGGTCTGCGCTTCCACCCATCCGTCAACCTCGGCGTGTTGAAATTCCTCGCTTTCGAGCAGGTCTTCAAGAACGCCCTCACGACCCTGCCGATGGGTGGCGCGAAGGGCGGCTCCGATTTCGACCCGAAAGGCAAGAGCGACCTGGAAGTCATGCGATTCTGCCAGTCGTTCATGAACGAACTGTTCCGCCATATCGGACCCGATACCGACGTTCCGGCCGGCGATATCGGCGTCGGCGGTCGCGAGATCGGCTACCTGTTCGGACAGTACAAGAAGCTGGCCAACCGCTTCTGCGGCGTGTTGACCGGCAAAGGGCTCAGCTACGGCGGCTCGTTGATTCGTCCCGAGGCGACCGGCTACGGTGCCGTCTATTTCGCCGAAGACATGCTCGCCACCCGCAACGAAACCTTCGAGGGCAAGGTGGCCACGGTCTCCGGCTCCGGAAACGTCGCCCAATACACGGTGGAAAAGCTGCTCCAGCTCGGCGCCAAGGTCGTGACCCTGTCGGATTCCTCAGGGACCATCTACGACAAGAACGGCATCAACGAGGAGAAGCTGGCCTGGATTATGGGCCTGAAGAATGTCCGTCGCGGCCGGATCCGCGAGTATGCCGAGCACTTCGAGGGCGCCGAGTACTGCGCCAACCAGAGGCCCTGGAATATCAAGTGCGATCTGGCCTTCCCCAGCGCCACGCAGAACGAGATCGACAAGGAAGACGCCGAAACCCTGGTCAAGAACGGCTGCTTCTGCGTCTCGGAAGGCGCCAACATGCCGTCCACCCCCGAGGCGGTCGAGGTCTTCCTCGATGCCCAGATTCTCTATGGCCCAGGCAAGGCTGCCAATGCCGGGGGGGTCGCGGTCTCCGGACTGGAAATGACCCAGAACCGAGGCGGCATGCACTTCACTCGGGACGAAGTGGACCAGAAACTCCGACGCATCATGCGTTCGATCCACGAAAACTGCGTCTGCTACGGCAAGAACGGCGACGTAACCAACTACGTTCAGGGGGCCAACGTCGCCGGGTTCGTCAAGGTGGCCGACGCCATGCTGCAGCAAGGCGTCGTCTAGACACAGGCGGGATTCGGCCCGTATTCGTCAGAATAACGCCGGGCGGACGGCACGAGGGAGACTCTCTCCTTGCCGTCCGCCCCCGATGCCATCGTCCGGTTGCTCGACGCAATCCAGCATCAAAACCGCCCAAAACCCGAAAGACGATTTCCGGTATTGTCGGCAATCTGGCTTTCTGGTTTACTGGTCGGGGATTCGGGAAATGCACCGCAACCAAGATCTTCTCGCTTTCCGGACCGATCTGGAATGCCGGGTTTGAGGTTCCCTTGGGGAACGTCTTCGTGAACCACTATCCCCGCCATTGGGGGTGGTATTCGTCGCCGGGACAAACTGAAAGCGGTCCGGATTGGGGGACCGCCGGCGAGTTGTCTGCCGGGCTCTTGTTCGCTGAACGTTCGAGGAGAAACGGAGTTCCGATGTCCACGATACTTAAGAAAACCGAGCTGGCCTCCAAGATCTGGCAGATTGAGGTGGAGGCGCCGCGGATCGCCGAAAAAGCCTTGCCCGGCCACTTCGTCGTGGTGATGGCCGATGCCTTCGGCGAACGCGTCCCGCTCACAATTGCCGATTTCGACCGCCAGGCCGGGACGATTACCCTCGTCATGATGGTGGTGGGGGCCAGTTCCCTCAAACTGTCGCGACTCGAGGAAGGTGACGAATTCTACGCCCTCATCGGTCCCCTGGGACACCCGTCGGAAATCAAGCCCTTGGACCGCGTCGTCATGGTGGCCGGCGGCGTGGGAGCGGCACCGATCTTCCCCATCGCTCGTGCCTATCAGCAACAAGGGACCGAGGTCGTAACCGTTCAAGGGGCCCGCTCCGCGGATCTCCTGTTCTGGACCGATCGGCTGGCCTCGGTCAGCGTCGAGCACGTGATCACCACCGATGACGGATCGGCCGGCCGCCGAGGACTTGTGACGGAGCCTCTCGCCGAACAGCTCGCGGCCGATTCCGAGAAGAGAATCGGCGGCGTCTATGCCATCGGCCCGACCCCGATGATGAAGTTCTGCGCCAAGACGACCGAACCGTTCTGCGTGCCCACCGTCGTCAGCCTGAATTCGATCATGATCGATGGCACGGGGATGTGCGGCGGTTGCCGAGTGACCGTAGCGAAAAAGACCCTCTTCACCTGCGTCGACGGTCCCGAGTTCGACGGCCACCAGGTCGACTGGGATTCGCTGATGTCGCGTCAGAGGACGTACCATACTCAGGAAGGATTCGCCTTCGGACGAATGCTCGCCGAACCTGCCCCTTTGAACGAAAACATCCTCTTGCGTCAAAATGAAGAAGTCTGACAAAACCGGCCGGGTCGCCATGCCCGAACAGCCGCCCGAGGTCCGAATCCGCAATTTCGACGAAGTGCCCTTAGGTTACGACGACGAGCAGGCCCGGACCGAGGCGTCGCGATGCCTGCAATGCAAGAAGCCGAGTTGCCGCGACGGGTGTCCCGTACAGGTCGATATCCCGGCCTTCATTGGCTTGATCGCCGAGGGCCGCGTGCTGGAAGCGGCGGCCAAGATCAAGGAGGACAACTGCCTGCCGGCCGCTTGCGGACGCGTTTGCCCCCAGGAAATCCAGTGCGAAGGACGCTGCGTTCTGGCGAAGAAGGGGACGCCCGTGGCGATCGGCAACCTGGAGCGTTACGCCGCCCACTACGCCAGCGACCACGCCGCCCGGCACGGCCTCGGCCCATTCGTGACGCCGGCGCCCCCCACGGGCAAAAGGGTCGCCGTGGTCGGGGCCGGCCCCTCCGGACTGACCGTCGCTGGAGACCTGGTCCGCCGGGGCCACGACGTAACCGTTTTCGAGGCGTTCCACAAGGCGGGCGGCGTCTTGATCTATGGCATCCCCGAATTCCGATTGCCCAAACGCATCGTGCAGGAAGAAGTGGAGTATCTTGCCGCACTCGGCGTACGCTTCGAATTGAACCACGTGATCGGCAAGGCGATTTCCGTCCACGAACTGCTCGAGAAAGAAGGGTTTGATGCCGTCTTTCTCGGCGTCGGCGCCGGATTGCCGTCACTCATGGGCATCCCCGGCGAAAACCTCGGCGGGGTCTACCTGGCAAACGAGTACCTCACGCGGGTCAATCTGATGCGGGCGTACGACTTCCCCCGCTACGACACGCCGATCGTTCGGGGCCGGAACGTATGCGTGATCGGCGGCGGCAACGTCGCCATGGATGCCGCACGCACGGCTCGGCGACTGGATGCAGAGCAGGTTTCCATCGTTTATCGCCGCTCCGTGGACGAACTCCCCGCCCGAGCCGAGGAAGTCCACCACGCGCAAGAAGAGGGAATTCACTTCAAGACCCTCTGCTCCCCGCTGGAGTATCTCGGGGACGACCGCGGGATGGTCAAGCAGGTGCGTTGCCAGATCATGGAACTGGGCGAACCCGACGCCTCGGGACGCCGTCGGCCCGTTCCCGTCCCCGGCAAGGAGGCAACCCTTGACGCCGACCTGGTGATCATCGCCATCGGCGGCAATGCCAACCCGATCGTCACCCGGCAGACTGAAGGACTCGCCCTCAACAAGCACGACTACATCACCATCGACGAAAACGGCGCCACGAGCGTTCCCGGAATCTGGGCAGGCGGCGACATCGTCACCGGCAGCGCGACGGTCATCCTCGCCATGGGCGCCGGCCGAATCGCGGCGCAGGATATTCACCGTTTCCTGTGCGAACGAAACTGAATGGGGTTGCATGATCCCGGAGGAAAGTGGTGATAACCGCCTCTTTCCGGAACGGCAGGACCGCTCTTCCATAGATGTCCTGTGGTTCACACAGAAGGTGACAGTTGCCTTCTTCCAGAAATCCTGACAGCCGCCGGCAGAACCTGGCGACTGCTGTTCTTGCGATTCCGCTTGCCCATCGAGTCTCTTGACGAGCGATTTCGGCTGGGCTAAAGTGCGCGTACTTCGTCGCCGGGTTGCTTCGTGTGTGGGCGACTAGACCGGAAGGAGGCCGTGCATGATTCTCGCCATTCCCAGGGAAATTCTTGAACACGAAGGCCGTGTGGCCGCGATTCCCGAAACGGTTCGTCAGTACGTTCAGATGGGCTTCACCGTCCGCGTCCAGGCGTCGGCCGGCGAAGAGAGCCTCCATTCGGACGCCGAGTATGTGGAGGCCGGCGCCGAGATCGTTTCCGATCCCGTGCGCCTGTTTGCCGAGGCCGACGTCGTCCTCAAGGTCAAACAGCCTTGGATGAATCAGACCGTCGGCAAGCACGAGGCCGAAATGATCCGCGAGGGAGCGATTCTCATCACCTTCCTCCATCCGGCCACCCACGAGAATCACGAAACAATCCGCACGCTTGCCGCACGCCGCGTGACGGCCTTGACCATGGACGGGGTGCCGCGCATCTCGCGAGCCCAGACCATGGACGCGCTCACCTCGATGAGCACCATCACCGGCTACAAGGCCGTGCTGATGGCCGCCAACAGGTTCCCCAAGTTCATGTCTCTCCTCGGCACGGCGATCGGAACCATCCGGGCGGCGAAGTGCCTCGTCGTCGGTACGGGCGTCGTCGGACTTCAGGCGATCGCTACCGCCAAACGGCTCGGAGCGTCGGTCAAGGCCTTTGATATTCGCGAAGATGCGCGAAAGGCGGCCGACAGCATCGGCGCGAAGGTGGCCGGCTTCGAAATACCCGCCGAATTGGCCGTCGCACCCAACGGCCATACCCTGGCCCTGCCGGACGACTGGTTGGAGAAGGAACGAGCGGTCCTCGCTCCCCTGGTCGCCGAGGCCGATATCGTGATCCTCAGCGCCCTGGTGCCCGGAGAAGTCGCCCCGGTACTCCTCACCGAGGAAATGGTCGCCCAGATGAAACCCGGTTCCGTCATCATGGACGTCTCCATCGACCAAGAGGGAAACTGCGCGTTGACCAGGCCCGGGGAGGAGTACAAGTATCGCGGCATCGCCATTCTGGGGCTCTGGAATATTCCCGGAAGCATGCCCGTTCATGCAAGCTGGCTCTATGCCCACAATCTGCTGCAATACGTCAAGAACCTGTTCAAGAACGGAATCGACGCGCCCGACCTGAAGGACGACATCGTCCAGGAAACCCTCGTGACCTGCGACGGAAAGATTGTTCACACCGGTGCGCTGAAAGCGATGGGTCATTCCTGAGGGGCGACTAGTCAACAAGTGTCGTTGTTCGCTCCGCGAACAAACGCCTTTTCGCAGAGCGAAAAGCGAGTGTATGCGATGCCAATTTCCTATTCGGTCCCAATCCCAACAGCGGGCGTGCCGACATGAACGAAGCTTTCGTACTCGCAGGCGTCTTTCTGGTCACCTTCGCCGTCGGCATCTTCCTGATCGTGCGGGTCCCGCCGCGGCTCCACACCCCGTTGATGTCGCTGACCAATGCCATCTCCGGAATCACGGTGTTGGGTGCCTTGCTGCTCTTTGCCGCCGAGGGGAACGCCCTGCAAAGAGGGCTCGCCGCAATCGCCGTCGTCATGGGGGCCTTCAACCTGGTGGGCGGGTTCGCCGTCACCAGCCGGATGTTAGGCTTCTTCAAGAAGAAAGCGACCGCGTCGGACGACTGACGTAGCTGGAATAGTCGGCTAACCGGATACCAAGAAGAGAGACATCCCATGGGCGACCCGGGCTATCTGATTGGCAATCTCGTGGTTCTAGCGGTGATCCTCGTCGGGATCGGCATGTTCTCCAGACCAAACGCGGCCCGGTTCGGCAATCTGGCGATCGCCCTCGCGCTGATCTGCGCCCTCGGAGTCGAGGTAGCCCGCAACCCGCTGAACGCGCCGCTCCTCGTCCTGGCGGCCCTGGCCGTCGGCTCGCTGGGCGGACTGGCTGCCGCGAAAAAAGTGAACATGACGCAGATCCCCGCGCTGGTCGGGTTCCAGAACGGTGCCGGCGGACTGGCGTCCTGCCTGGTGTCTCTGGTGCAATTGACCAGGGAGCCGCAGACCCTGGACCGCGTCGGTGTGGTTGCCGCCGTGGCCGCCATGATCGTCGGCGCGGTGACGTTCAGCGGCAGCATGGTCGCCAGCGGCAAGCTGGCCGGCCTGTTGCGGCAGAAACCCGTCGCACTGCCCGGACACCGCTGGATCTTGCTGGTGGTTTCCATCGTCCTCCTTGCCGCCGCTTTCGGCGCCACGTCGGTCTCCGATTCAGGACCGACATGGCCGGCAATCGCGGTTGTACTGTTTGCGCTTCTGCTCGGCCTTGTCTTTTCGGCACGAGTCGGCGGTGCCGATATGCCCGTGCTGATCTCGCTGCTGAACGCCTTCTCCGGACTCTCGGCCGGAATCTGTGGAGTCGTGGTCAAGAGCCAGGTGCTGACCGCCTGCGGTGCCACGGTGGCCGCTTCAGGCCTGATCCTCACCTACGCCATGTGCCGGGCCATGAACCGGAACGTGTGGGCAATCGTCTGGCCCGCAGCTCCAGCCGCTGTTCCCGAGAGTGCCCCTGACGGCGGACAGGATCTGCCTTCCGAGACCGTGCCGAGCGACCAGGCCGTGGAAACGCCCGCTCCACCGTCAGATCCGTTTCCCCAGGCCGCCGAGGTGCTCCAGGCTGCCGGCAAGATCATCGTCATCCCCGGTTATGGTATGGCCCTGGCCCACGCACAGATCGGCACTGTCGGTTTGGCGAACCGCTTGGTGAAGATGGGGAAAGACGTCAAGTTCGCGGTCCATCCCCTGGCCGGCCGGATGCCGGGCCACATGCACGTGCTCCTGGCCGAGGCCGACGTCGACCCCGACATGCTCTTCGACCTCAACGAGGTGAATTCCGAGTTCGCGGCCACCGATGTGGCCTTGATCGTCGGCGCTTGCGACGTCGTCAACCCGGCCGCGGCCTCCGTGGAGGGAACGCCCATCTCCGGAATGCCGATCCTCGCCGCGCAAGACGCCGCCCGCGTGATCGTGTGCAACCTCGACGCCCGCCCCGGCTACTCCGGCGTGGAGAACCTCCTCTATCGGCAGGAAAAGACGCTCCTCCTCCTGGGCGACGCGCAAGAAACGATGTCCCGGCTTCTCAACGCCATCTCGTAGTCGCACGTGGCTCCCGCAGTCACGCGGGATGTGTCAACTAGAGTGAAGGTGCTCACATTCCCTAGCTCCAGAGTGCTATGCGGCCATAGCTCCTCCGGGAATGACGTGGCCTCCTGCCACTTGACTATTCCATGCGGTGGGATACGATTACCGAAGGTGCTGTTGCACCCTTCGAACCCGATTTTCCCAGGCCGGCCGAGCGACCTTCCTGCTCTCTTTTCCCCGTCATCCTCTTGCGTGACCCATAGAGACAGGCAGCCAAGGTCATTCCTCGGTCGGTTCTTCTGCGCGCAATGCGAGTTCTATGCCATGGACCCGTCAGACACAATCCTCTCGACCATCGACTACGCCCGCCTGCAACCCCTGGTTCGCGATGCGATCGTCAGCGGGAGTACGCCGCAATACCTGATCGCCGCCCTCGAGGCCAAACTGAAACACGCTCGCGTCGTCGAACCGGAACAGATGCCCGCCGACGTCGTCACCATGAACTCGCAGGTCCGCGTGCGCGATCTGGATATCGACGAAGTCGAGACGTACACGCTGGTCTATCCCAGCTTCGCCGATATCGCGGAGGGAAATCTGTCGGTCTTGACGCCCATCGGGGCCGGCGTGCTCGGGCACGTCAAAGGTGCGACCATCGACATGGAATTGCCCTACGGATTCAGCCGGGTCCGCATCGAAGACGTCCACTTTCAGCCCGAGAGCGTCGGCCAGTACGACGTCTGAAAAGCGACGTTGCACGCCCCAAGCTGGGCCTCAGATTCGCTTGAACTTCTTGTCCAGTTCCTCCCGGCCGAACACCAACGCCGTCGGCCGCCCGTGGGGGCAGTGGTGGGGATCGTCGACCAGGTGACGCTGGTCCAGCAGCGAGTCGATCTCGTCGGGCGTCAGATAATCCCCCGCCTTGACGGCCGCTTTGCAGGCGATCGTGTTGAGAAGCTCGTCGAGCAGATCGCGGCGGTCGGGCTCCTTGCCGCCGGCCATCAGCGGCTCCAGCAGGCCCCGAAGGACCTCCGGCACGCCTACTCGCGACAACATGGCCGGGTAGCTGGAAACGAGAATCGTGTCGCCGCCAAAGGGCTCGATCCGCAGGCCGAGACGGGCCAGCAACGCCTGGTGCTCCATGGCCGCGGCGGCTTCGGCCGGTGGAAGATCAACCGGCTCGGGAACCAGCAGCGACTGCGATTCGACCGGCCCTTGCTCCACGCGGCGGCGAAGCTGCTCGTAGAGGATCCGCTCGTGCAGAGCGTGCTGGTCGATGATCATCACGCCGTCGCGGCACTCGCTCACCAGGTAGCGATTGTGGATCTGAATGGCCTTGGCCGTTCGGTACCCGCCCAGCCCGGCCGGAACGGCGGCAGACGGCGGCGGGGCGTCCGCTGGTTCGTCGAAAACGGATTCGACCCGCGACTGTTCGAGACGATGGAGCGAGAGCGGGGCAGGAGAGGGGCCCGAGCGGAACGGCTCGTTCGATGCTCCGTCGCCAAACCGCTCCGAGGAAGGCTGCCACGCCTCCACTTCGCCTTTCGCCCAATCGACCACCTGCTGGCGGATCCGTTCGGCCTGCCGATCGTCGTGAGCGCCGCTCGGATCCGACTCGTCGGGCGTTTCCACTCGCGTGCTCAGATCGCTCGAAAGAAACCTGGTCCGCAGTGTCGACAGCAACTGGCTGTAGATCCTGCCGGAATCCTGAAAGCGGACCTCGAGTTTCGTCGGGTGGACGTTCACGTCGACCATTTCGACCGGCATTTCCAGGGCGAGCACCGCGATCGGAAAACGGCCCGTCATCAGCATCCCGCGATAGGCTTCCCCGAGAGCATGCTGCAGCGATCGGTCGCGGATATGACGCCCGTTGAGAAACACGTATTGCATGCGGTTGTTGCTGCGGTTCTGGCCCGGGTGGGCCACGTAGCCCGCAATGCGGACGTCGCCGTCGACGCTTTCCACCGCGATCAGCGCCTCGGCGATCTGCCGGCCCAGAAGCTTGCCGATTCGCTCGGGCCAACTGGTGACCGCCGGCAGGTCGAACACCAGCCGATCGTTGTGGCGGAGCGTGAAGTGAATCGACGGCATGGGCAGCGCGATCCGCGTAAAGGCCTCGCTGATGTGGCCCAGTTCGGTCTGGGCCTTTCTCAGAAACTTGCGGCGGACGGGCGTATTATAGAACAGGTTGCGGACCTCGATGGCCGTGCCCGGCGGGCATCCGCAGGGCGTGACCTCGGAGACTTCGCCTCCCACCACTTCCATCTCGGCGCCGCCGGCCGTGTCCGGCGTCCGGCTGCGAATCGACAACCGGCTGATTTCGGCAATCGAAGCCAGCGCTTCGCCGCGGAATCCCAGGGTGGCCACGCTGAACAGGTCGTCGGTCGTGGCCAGCTTGCTGGTGGCGTGACTGGCGACCGCCAGCGGCAACTCCTCCGGCTCGATGCCGTGCCCGTTGTCGACGATGCGAATCATCTCCGACCCGCCTGCCGTCACCGAAACGTCGATCCGGGTCGCGCCCGCGTCGACGGCATTCTCCATCAATTCCTTGACGACGCTCGCCGGGCGCTCAATGACCTCGCCGGCAGCGATCTTGTTGATGAGACTCTGCGAAAGCTTGCGAATGGAGGCCATGAGGTAGGGTGCGTCTTGACGCACCACTGTTTCCTTTCCATTTGGTGCGTCGAGACGCACCCTACAACTGATACTCCTTGATCTTCCGGTACAAGGTCCGTTCGCCGATTCCGAGCATGCCGGCCGCTTCTTCGCGATTGCCGCCGGTGACCCGAAGCGTCTCGGTGATGAACAGCCGCTCGATCTCCTGGAGCGGCTTGCCGACCAGGGCCGACAGCGAATTGCCCGTCGGCTCGCCGGCCGCGACCTCGCTGCGATCGGCCAACTCCTCCGGCAGGTCGTCCAGGTCGAGCAAACCATCGTAGTCGACAACGATCATGCTCTCCACGACGTTTCGCAACTGCCGGACGTTTCCGGGCCACGGATAGGCCAGCAGACGCCGCCGGGCCATCGATGAAACGCCCTTGATCTGCTTGTCGTGCTGCTTGGAGAACACCTTGATGAAATGGTCGATCAACACGGGAATGTCGGCGCTTCGCTCCGACAGACTGGGCAGGCGAACGGTGACGACTTTCAGCCGGTGGTACAAGTCTCGCCGAAATACGCCTGCCTCGATCGACTTCTCCAGGTTGCGGTTGGTGGCGGAGAGGATTCGCACGTTGACCTTGATCGGATCGTTCGACCCGACTCGGGTAATCTCCCCGTTCTCCAGCACGCGGAGCAGCTTGATCTGCGTGGCCATCGGCATGTCGCCCACCTCGTCGAGAAACAGCGTTCCGCCGTGGGCATACTCGAACTTCCCGATGCGATCCGCCGACGCGTCGGTGAAGGCCCCCTTGATATGGCCGAACAGTTCGCTCTCCAGGATGTTCTCGCTCAGTGCGGCGCAGTTGAGAGCGACGAAGGCTTTGTTCTTGCGCGGGCTGTTCTGGTGAATCGCCTGGGCAACCAGCTCCTTCCCCGTCCCGGTTTCGCCCTGGATCAACACGCTGGCGTCGGTAGGCGCGATCCGCTGAAGCCGCTGGATCACGTCCCGCATCTGCGGGCTGTCGCCGATCACCCCCTCGAAGCCGAACTTCTCGTCGAGCCGGCGGTTCAATTCCAGGTTGGTCCGCCGCAACGTGGCGCTTTCCGCGGCCTTCTCGGTGACCGTGCGCAGTTGGCCGATGTCCAGCGGTTTGAGCAGGTAGTTGAAAGCCCCCCGCTGCATGGCGGCAACGGCCGAGGGGATGCTGCCGTGGCCCGTCATCAGGATGACTTCCGCCTCGGGCATCTCGCTCTTTGCCTTGGCCAGGATCCCCAGCCCGTCGATGTCGTTCATGACGAGATCCGTCAAAATGACGTCGTAGGGCCCTTCTTCCTCGATCAACCGTGCCCCTTCGCTGCCGCTGGTGGCGGCCCGGCAAGTGTATCCCACCCGATCGAGGCTTTCTTCAACGGCCAGGGCATGGGCCTGGTCGTTGTCCACGATGAGCACGCGGGTCGCCGCTCGATCCGGCTTGCCGGTTCCTGTTGATTCAGATGCCTTGGCTGTCATGGTCCCTGGATGATAATGCACTTGAAGGGAGCCGAACAGGTCCGCCCGCCTCACTCTTCGCGGACGGTCTGGTCGGCAAGACGCGGGGGCAGCGGCAACTTGATAGTGAATTGCGTGCCGCGGCCCACCTCGCTCTGCAGCGAGATCGACCCGCCGTGGGCCTCGATGATCTTGCGAGCCGTGGGGAGACCGAGCCCCGAGCCGGAGCCCTTGGTGGAGAAGAAGGCGTCAAAGATATGGGCCCGAGTCTCGGCAGACATGCCGCAGCCGGTATCGATCAGATCGAGGGCCACGCCGTCTCCGACCGTGCTCGTGCGGACCACGAGCTGCCCCCCCTTGGGCATCGCCTGTTCGGCGTTGAGTACGAGGTTCAGCAGGGCTCCGTGAAAGGCCTCCCGATCCAGAAGGACCGTGGGCAGATCGGCCGCCAGGTAGTCGACGATCTCGATTCCGGTTTCGGCCGCTTTCGGACGAAAGAAGTCGACCACCTGCTTGACCTGCAGGTTCAGGTTGCTGGGTATCTGGTTCAGCTTTCGCACCTTGGCGAAGCTGAGGAAGTTGTCGAGCAACTCCTGCAACCGCCGGCATTCCCGTTGCACGACCTGCACCTTGGCCAGGGCGCGCCGCTCGCGCAGCGTCTCCCCCTCCGCAAAATCCTCGGCCAAAAGCTCCATGTTCAACCGGATGGTCGACAGGGGGTTCTTGATCTCGTGGGCCAGTCCGCCCGCCAGCTTGGCGATCTCGGTGTACTGATCGACGAGCTTCTGATTGACGTCCTGTGCGGAAGTGCCTTCTGGAGCCATGATCGGTCTGGTGTCATGAAGAGGATCAACAAAACCGGGGGGCCTCGATTCAACTCGGCCCCCCGATGGTTGCACTCCGTTCGCCGGCCTCGCGCGGGTGTCGGACGTCCCGCACGTTGCACTCGGTCACTTGCCGGACGGATTCTTGTCCTTCTCCTTCTTGGAACCTTCCTGTTCCTGAACGGCCGCACGGTGGCTCAGTTTCACCCGATCCTGGTCGTCGACCGCGATCACCTTGACTTGCATCCGGTCGCCCACCTTGCAGACGTCGGAGACGTTTGCTACGTACTCGTTCGACAACTCGCTGATGTGGCACAGGCCGTCCTTGCCCGGCAGGATTTCCACGAAGGCGCCGAAATCCTTGATGCTGATCACCTTGCCGTCGTAGATTCGGCCCACTTCCACCGACGCCGTCAGCGCCTCGACTTGAGCATAGGCGGCCTGGGCCCCTGCCGCGTCCGCACAGGCCACGGTCACCACGCCGTCGTCGTCCACGTCGATCGACGCGCCGGTCGATTCCTGAATCGCCCGGATCGTCTTGCCGCCCGGCCCAATCAACAACCCGATCTTCTCGGGGTCGATCATAATTTGCAGAAGTCGCGGAGCATTGGGCGAAGTCTCGCTGCGGGGACGGGAAATCGTCGTCAGCATCGTGCGGAGAATCTCGATCCGTGCATCGCGAGACTGTTGCAGGGTTGCCCGCATGATTTCTTCACTGATGCCGGCGACCTTCAGATCCAGTTGGATGCCCGTGATGCCGTTCTGGGTTCCCGCGATCTTGAAGTCCATGTCGCCGAAGTGGTCTTCGTCGCCGATGATGTCGGTCAGCAAAACCCACTGGTCGCCCTCTTTGACCAGCCCGGTCGAAATGCCGGCGACGGGGTTGCTGATCGGCACGCCGGCCGCCATCAGGCCCAGCGTGGCGCCGCAAACGCTGGCCATGGAACTCGAACCGTTCGATTCCAGAATGTCGGAAATGATCCGGATCGTATACGGGAAATCCTCCGGCGCCGGAAGCACCGACTTCACGCTTCGCTCGGCCAAGGCCCCGTGCCCGAACTCGCGACGCCCCGGACCGCGAATGGGGCGGCATTCGCCGACCGAGAAAGGCGGGAAGTAGTAGTCCAGCATGAACTTCTTGCTGTACTCCTCCGCCAGGCCGTCCACTCGCTGCTCGTCGCGCGGCGTGCCCAGCGTCACGGTGACCAGGGCCTGGGTCTCGCCTCGTTGGAACAACGCCGAGCCGTGAACCCGCGGCAACAGGTCAACCCTGCAGGAAATCTCCCGCAATTGCTTGGAGCCCCGTCCGTCCGGGCGGGTCCCGGCGAGAATCAAGTCGCGTACGACCCGCTCCTCCAACTCGTGCCAGCAACGGCGAAAGTCTTCCGGATCGATGGCCCCTTCGGCCTCGGGATCGGGAATCACTTCCGCAAGGGCCCTCTCCTTGAGCGCCGTCACCGCCTCGGCACGAGCCTGCTTCCCTTCCGTCCGCTTGGCCGTCTTGAAGGCCTCGTAGTAGGCCTCCTTGAGCCGGTCGTACAAGCCGCCGTCGTCCGGGGGCGTGAACTCGGCCTTGGCGGGCTGGACCTTCTCGATCATCTCCCGCTGGAGCTGGCATAGTCCCACCACGTACTCGTGAGCCTTCATGATGGCCTCAGCCATCGTCTCCTCGGGCATCTCCCGGGCAAAGCCCTCGATCATCAAAATCGCTTCTTCGGAACCGGAGATGATCAGGTCCAGGTCGCTCGCCTCCAGGTCGTCGTTGGTGGGGAAGGCGACGAACTCGCCGTCGACGCAGCCCAGCCGAACCGAAGCGATTGGTCCCTGAAACGGAACCGGCGACAGGCACAGGGCCATCGACGCCCCGTTCATCGACAAGACGTCGGCGTCGGTCTGACGGTCGCTGGCCAAAACAAAGGCCTGAATCTGAACCTCGTCGTTGAATCCTTGCGGGAACAAGGGGCGGATCGGCCGGTCAATGAGCCGAGCCGTCAGCGTCTCTTTGAGCGTGGGACGCCCTTCTCGCTTGAGAAATCCGCCGGGGAACTTCCCCGCGGCAGCTACCCGCTCGCGATAGTCGCACATCAGCGGAAAGAAGTCGATTCCCGGTCGGGGGGGACCCGTGACAACCGTGGCCAGAACGACCGTCTCGTCGAGACCGACGAGGCAACTGCCTGACGCCTGCTTGGCTAGTTCACCGGTTTCGAGCCAAAACGTCCTGCCTGCAATCTGCTTTTCTACACGTACTTTCAATTTCTTTTCCTACCTTCACCTGCGGGATGGGCCATGAGACAACTAGAGCGGGAGGCGCAGCACAAAAATCCCCAGCGCACGCGAAGCGAAAGAGAGGTGCGTACGCGCGTGGTTGACTGGCTCGGAACGCAGAATTGAGGCTGCAGCATGCCGTTGCCGACGTCGTGCCGTGCGGCAGGTCGCCAATACGAGAAAAGTAGCCCGACTAGTACGCTACTTGCGGATATTGAGCCGGTGGATAATGTCGAGGTAACGCTGCGGATCAATCTTCTTCAGATAATCGAGCAATCGCCGCCGTCGACTGACCAGCATCAAAAGACCACGTCGACCGGCAAAATCCTTCTTATGGCTTCGCAGGTGGTCGGTCAGCCCGTTGATCCGGCTGGTGAGAATCGCGACCTGAACCTCGGCTGAACCGGTGTCGCTGTCGCCTCGTTTGAACTGTTCGATCAGTTCCGTCTTCCGCTCTTTGGTAATAGTCATCTGCTATCGTGTTTCTTCCCGTACGGCCGGCCTCCGCCGCTTCTTTCGAAGCACGATCCTCCCACCGAGTCTTTCCAATGGTCCTACAAACTTTGTTTCAATCAACTTACAAGATCGTCATTGTATCAGCCAGGGTTGATTCTGCAACGGGGGATCGCAAACAGAAACCGACAAAAATCCGGCCCAAGACCCTTGAGCGAACCCCTCTAGAGTGGTATATATTATAGTCCTTACGTGTCGGTAGTGTCCAGCCGATAGCCCAGCGGTGCTGTTCCATGAGTCTCGGAACATGATGCCACATGGGAACGGCAATACATGGTACCCAAGGTCCCAAACCGCTATGCTGACGCCATCCAAAGCCCCCCAAAGAAGAAGCCCTTGACCCGCCTTCGACTCCAACTCCACACCAAGGTCCTCCTCGCACTCGTCCTGGGTATCGCCGCCGGCATGGCCGCGGCCCATCTGGGCTGGTCGGAGCAAGTCTCGATCTACGTCAAGCCGATCGGGCAGGCCTTCCTGCAACTGATCAACATGGTCGTGGTCCCGCTCGTGTTTGCGTCGCTGGTCACGGGCGTGGCCGGCACCAACGATGTCCGAAAACTGGGACGGATCGGCGGCAAGACGATCCTCTATTACCTCTCCACGACCGCTGTGGCCGTTACCTTCGGGCTGGTCCTGGCCAACAGCCTCCAGCCCGGTGCAGGCCTCACCCAAGCCGATCAAGAACGCTTGCTGGCGGCCAGCCCTTCCGCCACCGTTGACGAGGTCCTCACCCGCGACGCGCCCGGCCTTTCGGAAACGCTCCTGAATACCATCCCGCGAAATCCCATCCGGGCCCTGGCCGACGGCAACATGCTCCAGGTGATCTTCTTCGCCCTCCTCCTGGGAATCGCCTTGACCGTCATCCCTCGGGAGAAGGCCGGGCCGGTGGCCGCCTTCTTCGACGGCTTCAACGAAGCCATGATCGCCCTGATCCACCTGATCATGAAGCTGGCTCCCTACGGCGTATTTGCGCTCAGTGCATCGATTATCGGCCAGTTTGGCGTCGGCATTCTCGTACTGCTGCTCAAGTACGCGATCGTCGTCATCCTCGGATTGGCCCTTTACACGATCACGGCCTTCTCGCTTATCGTGAGATGTTTCAGCAACCTGGGAATCCGCGAGTTCTTCCGCGGGATCCGCCCCGCCCAACTGATCGCCTTCAGCACGAGTTCCAGCTCGGCCACCTTGCCCGTGACGATGGAATGCGCTCACAACAACCTGGGCGTTCCCAACGAGATTGCCAGCCTCACCCTCCCGCTGGGCGCCACGATCAACATGGACGGCACGGCGATCTACCAGGGCGTGTCGGCCCTTTTTATCGCCCAGGTCTACAACATGGATCTGGGGCTCGCGCAACAACTGACGATCATCCTGACTGCCACCCTGGCCTCCATCGGCACGGCCGGCGTCCCCGCAGCGGGAATCATGATGCTGGCGATCGTCCTCCGCAGCGTGGGCGTGCCCCTCGAAGGAATCGCGCTGATCTTCGGAATCGAACGCATCCTCGACATGTGCCGAACCGTCGTCAACGTAACCGGCGATGCCTGCTGCGCCGTCGTCGTCAGCGCCACGGAGAAGAAAGGGCCGTGATCCGGCCCAAAAGAGGACAGAAAAGAAGATGGGGAAAAGAACATGACGAAACATCGAATCCACAACACCAAGGCGGGGCAAGCCCGCAACCCAACCTTCACAAACATGCGCGCACCATGCGTGCAAGCCCAGCACAAAGACTCTAATAATCTCTTCATTTTCCTTTCCCACATTTTCTTTTCTCTCTTCTTTCCTTCCAGGAAGCCCCACCCTCGCAAGAACGTGCGGTCCTCGGTCATTGCCCTTTCAGCAATTGCCGTTCTCTGGATCGCCCCGTCTCCCTGCCGGGCCTGCTTCTCCATCGTGGTCGGCAAGGACGCCTCCACCGACGGTTGCGTCCTCGTGGCCCACAACGAGGACGACTCGCCGCCCCAGGTGGTCAACCATCACAAGATCCCTCGCCGCAGCCACGCACCTGGCGAAGTCGTCACGCTCCGAAACGGCGGCACGCTCGAACAAGTCCCCGAGACATGGGCCTATCTCTGGTCGGAGATGCCGGGGCCGGACTTCTCCGACAGTTACCTGAACGAGTGGGGCGTGTGTGTGACCAGCGACAACTGCCCTTCTCGCGAAAACCGGGGCGAGTTGACCGACGGCGGAATCGGCTACATGCTCCGCCGTCTCGTGGCCGAACGTGCTCGAACCGCCCGGGAAGGAGTGCGAATCGCCGGCGAACTGGTCGAACGATTCGGATACGTCGCCTCGGGACGCACCTACGTGATCGCCGACCCGCAAGAAGGCTGGCTGTTCTGCGTAATCCGGGGCAAGCACTGGCTGGCCCACCGCGTTGCAGACGGCCAGGTCGCCATGGTGGCCAACACCTTCACCGTCCGCAAGGTCGATCTTGCCGACACGCAGAATGTTCTCGCTTCGCACGACATCGTCACCTACGCGGTCGGGCGCGGCTGGTACGATCCGGAGAAGGACGGCCCCTTCGATTTCGCCGCCGTCTATGCCGATCCCAAGGCCGCGGCCAATCCGGCCAACTACGGCCGGCAATCCAACGGCCTCCGCTACGTCGCCGTCAATCCCCTGGCCGTCGGCAACAAGCCGCCGTTTTCCGTCGTGCCCGCCAAGAAAACCGGCGTCCACGACCTCATCCGCGTTCTCCGTCACAACGGCGGCGATTCGATCTGCACCGTCGAGGGGCAACAAGTGGTCTGCAACTCCGCCGAGGCAATCTGCCGCGGAAACACCCAGACCAGCTTCGTGACCCGGCTCGGCACACAGCCCTCACGCGACCGTGGCCTCGTCTACTGGATGTGCCTGGCGGCCCCGGAAACCTCGGTGTTCATCCCGTTTCCCTTCGGAATCGCCGACTTTCCGCCCGGCTTTCGCGCGGAGACCGAGCGCCCGAGCCAGGAGCGGTTTGACCAGAAGGTGACCTCTCCTTTCCCACCCGAACCGCCGCAGGCGTTCTGGACGTTCTCCAACTTCGCCAACAAGGTTCGAGCGATGCCGGAATCCGAGAAGGCCCGGCTCTCCAGCCGGATCCAGGCTGTCGAGGCCCAGGCCGGTGATTCCCTTGCACCTATGACCGAGACTCGCCACGCGGGCTCTCCCGCGACTGCTCCAGCATCACTTCAGGACCTCCCCGGCCGGGTCTATCGGTCCGCGCTGGAGATGATGGAGCAAACCTTGACGTCGGATTCGATGCCCTGAAGCACCCCTTCGCGGACGATCGTGTGTCGCAAATCGAGCCTCAAACATTTCGGTCACACTCTGGATTGTCGTATCGCGAGTGAGTACAAGTAGAGTCTGACACCCGACGATGTCTGAAGATCAGGCCGAAACTCAGAGCCCCGATTGTCGCCGGCAACCCAAACAATCCACCTTTCTGCGAGGGAGACTACCCGTGAAATACCTCATCACCGCCTCCGTAATCCTGCTGAGCGCGACGTTTTGCCTCATCGGCACGGTCCACGCCGCCGACATCGCCTTCGAGAAACTCACCTTGTCCGACAAGTTCCTCTGCGAAGGCGCCTACTACGCCGACTTCGACCGCGACGGCAAGACCGACGTCGTCTCCGGCCCCTACTGGTATGCCGGCCCCGACTTCAAACAGCGTCACGAGATCCGCCCGGTTCAGGAGTTCGATCCCAAGGGCTACTCCGACAACTTCCTGACCTACACGGGCGATTTCAACGGCGACCAGTGGCCCGACATCTTCTATGCGCCGTGGCCGGGCAAAGACGCCTCGTGGTACGAGAATCCGGGTGAGAAGAAGGGGCCCTGGATCGAGCATCCGTGCCTGAAGAACGTGGGCAACGAATCGCCCGTCTGGGGCGACGTGACCGGCGACGGCCGACCGGAACTGGTCTACAACATCGACGGCTTCCTCGGCTACGCCGAGTGGGACCCTGCCAAGCCCGACCAGCCGTGGACGTTCCACAAGGTGAGCACTGAGGGCAAATACCAGCGCTACACCCACGGCGTCGGCGTCGGCGACATCAACGGCGACGGCCGCACCGACATCCTCGAAGGCGCTTGCTGGTGGGAACAGCCGGCCGAACTCAAGGAAGGCGAACCGTGGATTCAGCATCCCTTCAAGTTCGCCGAGGCCGCGGCGCAGATGCCCGTCTACGACATTGACGGCGACGGCCTGAACGACGTCGTCACCGCCTGGCACTGCCACCTCTATGGGCTGGTCTGGTACAAGCAGATCCGCAACGACAAGGGTGAGATCACCTTTGAGCAGAACGTCATCCTCCCCATCGAACCCGACATGGAGTCCGACGCACTCCGCATCAGCCAACTCCATGCCTACGACCTCGCCGACATGAACGGCGATGGACTGCTCGATTTCGTCACCGGCAAACGCTTCTGGGCCCACGGTCCCACGGGCGACAAGGAAGCCGACGCCCCGGCCGTCGTCTACTGGTTTGAACTCCAACGCGGCCCCGGCGGCGCCAAGTTCGTCCCCCACATGATCGACGACGATTCGGGCGTCGGCACCCAGGTGGCCGCCGCTCGGCTCAACGACGATCCGATCCCCGACGTGATCGTCGGCAACAAAAAGGGCACGTTCGTGTTCCTCAGCAAGCCGTAATCTCGTGTTGATTCTGCTCAACAGGAATGCGTTGCCATGAAATCCTCTGTGCGATGTGCGTTCGCTACGTATAATAGTCCGAAGAAATACTGCGCATTCGGAGAATTGCCATGCATGTCGAATCGATTCGCCTGAGGTATTTCAAGAAATTCCGTGACGAACAGTTGAGTTTCATTGACGACGAAACCGGCCTTGCCCGTTCGCTGATCGTACTTGTTGGCGACAACGGAAGCGGCAAGTCGACGGTTCTGCAGGCGATTGCGGCCACACTCGGAACCGCCACGCGGCGCCTGCACGAACCCGCAGACCTTGATTGGCCCGGATATGACCTAAGCCTTGCCGGTAATGCGTGGGCTCTGCCGTCCGAGGTCGTTTTGAAAGTCGGCTTTTCGCAGCCAGAACTGAACGCGACGGTCGAGTACTTCCAGAAGGTGCCCGGATTGGAGGATCGCCCCGGAGTAACGCCTCCCTCACAAGACTCTTCAGTCTCATTGACATTGCGCGAGGGACACGTTCGTGCGGAAATCGGTCAACAGTATTTCCAATTTCGGGGGCGCGAGTATGCCAAACAAATCGTGAAGCTTGTCGAAGAAGGTCATCGAGTTTTCGAGAACGTCGGGACCGTGTTCTGGTATACGGAACATCGCACGTCGACCAGTTTGACTGCCGAGATGCTGGCGTCGCCGAGCGATATCGGTGATTCTTCGGCAAATGGCGGGTACTTGCAGTATGATGAGAATCTCTTGCGCAGACGGCTGGCAGACTTGATGCAGTTTCATTCGCGCATTGAGCGAGGGGAGTATCAACTCCGTCCAGGACAGCGCGATTTGTTCGCCGACATTGAGAAGGCCTATGCCACAGTATTCCCTAACCGTCGATTTGAAGGGTCTGTTCCACGTTCAGACGTCGATGAGGTGTTGAGTGAACCGTGGTTCTTCCTTTACGATGGCCACCACCAATATGAACTGTCGGAGATGTCAGGAGGGGAACGTGCAATATTCCCTCTCATTTTTGACTTCGCGAATTGGCAGATTAACAATTCGGTCGTGCTTATCGACGAAATCGACCTGCACCTGCATCCGCCACTTCAGCAGGCGCTGATTCGCGCGCTTCCAGACCTGGGCAAGAACAATCAGTTCATCATCACGAGCCATTCAGACTGGATCGTCCAATACGTACCCCCCGAATGCGTTTGTCGCATGGGAGGATTGCGATGAACGTGACTGGGCGCGGTACTAAGCTGTTGTTCTGTGAAGGTGAACCAGATAGCCTCGACTATCGCTTGCTCAGCCGCTTGCTTCGTGGAAAGCCGCCAACCATTCTCGTTGTTCCCTCCGGCGGAAAGCAAGGACTTCGCTCGTTCATTCGTGGCCGACTCGCGGGATATCAAAGCCCGCCTCCCTACCTCGCATTTCGGGATCGTGACTTCGATGTCGAACCGTCGGCCGATGTTCTACTGATTGCCCCGCACCAAGGCAAGCCGCTATTCCATACGCACCGTGCCGCCATCGAGAACTATCTACTCGATGCCGACTTGATTGACAACTATTGGACTACTCTCGCACAAAACGCCCCGAACTGGAGTCACGGGACGTCACCGGGGGTGTCGGACATTCGGCAATGGATGAATGAAGCGGCAAGACAGATTGCCTCCTATGAGGCTATTCGCTGGGCACTTTCCCGGCTGAAACCCGGTGATCGTTGGCCGGAGATCAGTACAACATGGACGGAAGGAAGCGGCTGCTTGCCGTCCTCGCTTGCTGAGAATGATTGTATTGCCCGGGCAAAGAGCTTGCTGGCTGACTATCAGAGGGTGACCAGTAGTATTTCGGAATCGCATTTCGTAGAACTCTATCGGCATTTCTCCTCGCGATTTGCTGCACTGGAGTTCATCGAGCGAGCCGAGTATCTAGTCTGGTTTCACGGCAAGGACCTTGCGAAGGCGATGCAGCGACTGCATCCGAATTCAATCTCGATGCAGCACTTCTGTAGTTGGGCTGTGGAGCACGTCGATTGGCGCCAACACGCTGACTTGCGTGAACTGGCAGAGAGAGTCTGACCGGCGAACGCTCTTTCGTCCAGCGGCATTTGGGGTTGCGATCTGTTTTTTGCAGTCACGTCAGCGTCACAGGACCAGCTACTGTGCAGCTCGATGAGACAGTCAACCGAGCTGCCCATGAATCGTCATTTCTTTCACTGCCTGTCAGTCACGCGCGAACAGTTGAATTCCGCCGAACATTGCAGGAAAATGTTCGCCGGGTGTGGCTTTTTACTCCGCGACCTGCTTGAATAGACTCGATCGGATTCTGGTTAAAACTGGCTACGATATAGGAGACTCCCATGACCACTCGCCGCAACTTCCTCAAATCGACCCTCGCCGCCACGGCCGCTGCTTCCACCACGCTCTCCCTCGCCCGCAGTTCCCATGCCGCCGGCAGCGACAAGATCAAGATCGGCCTGATCGGCTGCGGCGGACGCGGCAGCGGGGCGGCCGTCAACGCCATGAACGCCGGCCCCGACGTCACTCTCGTGGCCATGGCCGACATTTTCGAGGATCGCGTGACCGGCGCCCGCCAGCGGCTCAAGGAACTCAAACCCGACCAGGTCGCCGTCGACGACGACCACATGTTCGTAGGTTTCGACGCCTACCAGAAGGTGATCGACTCCGCCGACGTCGTCCTGATCGCCGCCGCCTCCCATTTCCACCCGGTCTACCTCAAAGCGGCCGTGGCCGCCAACAAGCACGTCTTCTGCGAGAAGCCGCACGGGCTCGACGTTCCCGGCCTCAAGATCGCCATGGCCGCCGGCGAAGAGGCGAAGAAAAAGAACCTGACCCTCGTCTCCGGCCTCTGTTGGCGCTACGATCTCGGCGTCCGCGAGACGATCAAACGAGTCCAGGACGGCGCCATCGGCGACGTCATCAACGTCCAGGAAAACTATCTCACACGGCCTTACATTCTCCGTGAGCGGCAGCCGGAGTGGAGCGAAATGTACTACCAGTACCAGAACTGGTACCACTTCAACTGGCTCTCCGGCGATCAGACGGCCCAGCAGTTGATTCACAGCATCGACAAGGGCTCCTGGATTCTGGGCGACGTGCCGCCGCTGAAGGCCTGGGGCATGGGCGGACGGCAGGTCTGCCTCGATCCCAAGTACGGCGATCAGTTCGACCACTTCGCCGTGGTCTTCGAGTACGCCAGCGGCGCCCGGATGTTCGGCTTCTGCCGCGATATTCCCAACTGCTACAACGGCACGACCGACGTCGTCTTCGGCTCGAAAGGTCAGGCCTACCTGCCCACCCGCTGCAAGATCACTGGGGCCACCGAGTGGGAATACGACGGGCCCAAGGTGAGCATGTACGACCAGGAACACAAGGAACTGTTCGACGGCATCCGCTCGGGCAACTACGTGAACAACACGAGCTACATGTTCACCAGTTCCATGCTGGCGATCCTGGCCCAGATGGTCTGCTACACCGGTAAGGAGATCACCTGGGAACAGGCCATGCAGTCGACCCTCGACTTCACCCAGAAGGAATACAGCTTCGACGCCGAACCGCCCGTCAAACCCGACGCCGCCGGCAACTACGCCACCGCCATGCCCGGCATCACGCCGTTCGCATGACAAGTAGGTACCGGGCGCCGGAGACTGCTGAAAAAGTCGGGCCCGATATCCTGGTTTTGCTTGGTTCGCGTTCTGTTTTCGTTCGTGTTTGTTCGTGTCCGGCTCCAGCCGGATTTCGTAGCTGTTGAGAGGCGCAAATGCCGGCGTTGCCTGGTTTAGCCATTTCGTGGAGCCGGGCTCCTTTTGAATTGGTTAGATGGGTTCGAGGTTCATGGTGTCGTGATCTGTGAGCAGGAAGACAATTCGTTTTACGTTCGCGGCCGTGGCTGCCAGGAGTTGCCCGCAGAGTACCTTCCAGCGTCCCCGGTAGCGTGTCCGTCGAGCTCCGTGCCGACGGACCAGTTCGGCCGGCTTTCGCTCGACTTTGGGATGCTCCCGGCGGACCTCGGCGAACTGACTCGTCTGCGCCTTGGCTCGCATCCGCCGATATTCTACTTCATAGTCGCCCTTGTTGACTGCGCGACCGACTTTCGCGATAGGCTTACTCATACACTGAGTTGCAGAGGACAGGCGGCACAGAGTTTGCGGAGGAAAGAATATTCCCATCCAGAGTCGTGACGGTTGCGTTTACGTCGGCTTGTTGTGTGCCCGGCCGGGCAGGTCAGCGTTGCAGCGACCGGGTCTTCCGAGAAATCCTCCGGCCGAAAATGGGTCACCTCCTTTTCCCGGCTGGGAGGCGTGTAGACATCCAGCCCAATCCTGCTGGATCTTCCAGATCTCGCAACACAGATCCTCGAAACCCCGCGCCGTCCATCGACAAGGCTTGAATGTCGTTGCCGTGCGCCGCTTCTTCCTGACGCACCAATTCCGCCGCGTTGGCGCCTTCATCTCCGTTGGCCGGCATCACGTCGATTGCCGTGATCAGCTCGCTGTCGGCGTCCATCATCAAGTCCAGCAGATATCCATCGTACCACTGGCCGTGCATGGCCCGCCTCGCTTCGGGATCAACGGTACTGCGCGTACGATCAGGCGATTGGGGATTTTCTTGGTCCGCCAAGACCTTATGAGCCAACCGGCGTGTCGCGAGCAGGGTTTGCCATGCTCGGTTCTCCTCTTCATCAGGTGGCGGACGCAACTCGTCGACCCAGGCGAGGATCTCTCGCAAATGAGTCACTTTTGCCGCCAAACGTTCTTCCTTCGAACTTGCCTCGCCAGAGATGCGGATCATCTCTATGCGAGCCCGTTCTCCCTCCACGCGGAGTTGGTCAAACGGCTCTGCCGCCGTCAGCAACCGGTCGCGAACCTGAGCCACCAGGGCCAACGCCGTAGGAATCGCCACGTCGGCAATCACGTGAGTGGCGTCTTTCAGACGCAACCGGTCCTTGACCAAGCCAAGCTCCCGCGCCTGCGCGACCACCTCCTTGAATATGCCACGGTAACCCTCGACTCCCAACCGCCCGCGGAACACGCACAGGGAACTGGGGTCCGGCAGTTCGTCGGCAGGGCTCAACCCAAGGAAGTACCGATAAGCCACGTCGGTCTTCGCTCGCAGCATGACCGCATACTCTCCACGGCCACCTGGAAATCCGATGATCGCTCCAAGCGTTGGCGTCCGTCCGCCTCTCCAATTACTCACTCTGTCCAACAAAACACCTAGACGCTCTCACGAATTATTCCGTTGCCGACGCATGCCAGCAACGCATGCACAACGCGAAGCTTTTTCAGTAGTCTCCGGCGCCCGGTACCTACAATCGCGATATCTGCATCGCCAGCCGCTTTGCCACCGGAACCGCCGATTCGGACGCATCCCCGGCGTGCTCCAGCACGACGACAAAGGCAACTCGCGGCTGGTCGGCGGGGGCGTAGCCGGCAAACCAGGCGTGCTCCTGCTCGTCGATGCCCGTTTCCGCCGTGCCGGTCTTTCCCGCCCAACTGATCGAAGAGGCCCCGTCGCCGTCGTAGGCCGTGCCCGCCGGGTCGGTCACGGTTCGAACTAGCCCGTCGCGAATCGCCTCGAGAACGGCGGGGGAAAGGCCCTCGATCGGCTCCGGCGGTGGGGGCACCACAAAGTCCTCTGTGGCTGGTGATTCGACGCCAGATGTCCCGTCGTCCGCAACCGGCAGTCCGTATCCGCGGACGAGATGGGGCGTGACCAGTTTGCCGCCGTTGGCGACGGCCGCCATCATGCGAACCACCTGGATCGGCGTGGCTGTCAGATCACCCTGTCCGATCGACGGCAGTTCGGCACTGCGATCGATACCGTCTTCGGGCAGCGGGCGAGGCATCGGCAGCCGGCCGGAGACTTCTTCGGGCAGGTCGATGCCGGTCGGACGTCCGAATCCCAGGTTCCACGCCCACTGGGCAATCGGTGTCCAGCCGAGCCGGCCGGCGTGGTGGAGGAAGTAGACGTTGCAGCTCACGCACAACGCGTCGGACAGCGTCACCGGGCCATGCCCCACGCCGTGACGGCGAAACACGGCGCAGCGGAGCCGGTCGGGCGATCGCAGGTAGCCGCGGCACTCCATTGGCTCGCCGGGCCGGATCGCTCCTTCCTGCAGGAGCGCCGTCGCCGTGGCAACTTTGAAGACCGAGCCGGGCGGAATCGCCATCTGGACCGAGCGGTTGAACAGCGGGTTGCCCGGCATTTCCAATAGCTCCTGGACGGCGGCCGGGTCGTTGTCGCCGAACACGTTCGGATCGAACGCCGGCGCCGAGGCGGCCGCAAGCACGGCTCCCGTCCGCGCATTGAGCACGAGGATCGCTCCACCTGCCGCCCGAGCGTCGACGAGTTGCAGCCGGCGCCGCTGAAGGGCTTGTTCCAGCAGCGTCTCGGCTGCCCGTTGCAGCGACGCATCGATAGTCAGCAGCAGGTCCCGTCCCACGGTCGGTTCGAGCCGGTAGTAGGCCGAAAGAATCCTCCCGCTGCGATCGGTCTGCTCGACCGCGACTCCCGGTGTGCCCCGAAGCGCCTGTTCGTAGGACCGTTCCAGGCCGGCCCGACCGATCCGGTCTTCGGGATGATAGGCGTCGTCCGATGCGAGTTTCTCCGCGTCGACCGCTCCAAGATATCCCAGGACGTGAGCGAGCAGTTTCCCCTCCGGGTAGGTCCGCCGCTGGCGGGCAACAAGTTGGACGGCCGGATATTGCTCCGGATTACCCTCGATTGCCGCCACCGCCTCGAGGGAAACGTCGTCGATCATCACATGGTAGTCATACTCCTCCGCCACGCGTATGGGTTCGAACTGGTCGGATTCGGACGATGAACGAAGAATGTCGAGCAGGGCCGCCTTCGTGCGTGTCCAGAAATTGCCGGCAACCTCCGAGGTTCCGCCGTTGGATTGGCGACTGTGTTCGAAGTCCTCTTTCCGGCGCCGATTGACCGAGTCGCGGATATGTTCCACGCGAGCGCGGATTCGCCGGGCGCGTTCGTCCCACTGTGGTTGCGAGATGCCGGTCAGGCGGATCACGCGCTGGGTCAGGGCTCGCCGTTCGGCCAGGAGTTCAGCCTTCGCGTCGGCCATTCGCTGTTGATCTCGTCGCTCGGCCCGAGTGAGTCGTGAACGAGCTGTCCATCGGAGCCAGTCGGGGTCGGCCGGCTCCTCGATCCAGCGGTAGTGAACCGCCAGGGCACGAGTTTCCCGGTCGCAGGCCAACACGGCGCCGCCCGCCGCCAGGATCCGCCCGCGAACGCCCGGCACGAGATGCTCTCGCTGGAGCGGTTTTGCCGCTTCGATGCGGAAGGCGGCTCCCTGGGTCGCTTCGAGTTGAACCAGCCGCCCGAACACGACGGCCAGCAGGAGGAGGAATCCCACAAAGCCCGTCCGCATGCGGCTCAGCGAATCGCCGCCCACCGTCCGCCGGGACGAGGCCGGCTGGAAGCGTTCCCAATGGAAGTAGCGAGTCGGTCGCATCGCCCCGTCCTGCGGCTGTCAGATTTGGTAATGTGCCCGGCGGTGGTAGTAGGCACTTTCTGCCCAACCAAGAACGAACCAGAAAGGAACGGCGGCCGCTGCGGTGTAGAGGCCGATTGCGGCCGCACTTGTCGCGATCCAGGCAAGTCCGACCGTCGCTTCACCAAGGACCGACCGAGTCGCTCCGACGCCCAAGGCGAGCAGGCAGGCAAACGCCCCGGTTGCGGCAACCCGCCGGCCCAGCGGCCTCAGGTCGAAGCGTTCGGCAATCTCGACCAGGCCCCAACCCAGCAGAAGATACCAGGCCATGGCGATCCCCAAGCGGCCGGGCCAGAGCGTGTCTTCCAGCAGTCCCATGGCCGCAACGATTAGCAGGGCTCCGGTGCCGCGATGAAGGAGTAGAACGGCCACGGCGACCAGCACCGGTATTTGGGGAGCGATCCGGCCGATCTGAATCACGTCGGCAAACACTGTCTGCAACGCAACGGCCAGATAGATGAGGATGGCAATGATTGCGTAACGCATGGGTTCACTCCGATCCGGATACCGCGCCGGACGCACTCGGACGCCGAGCCATTTCGATCGCCGGACCCGTTGGGCAGAGGATGGCCAGATCCTCGGGGGCATCGCCAATTGCAGGTTCGACCCAGATGTCCCAATGGCCGGCGCCGTGAGGGCTCTCGACGCGTACGACTCGCCCACACAGCAGCGGTACTTCAACGAATCCCTGGCCTGCCATCGAATAGACGAGGTCGCCTTCCGAGACCGGTTCGGTCGTCTCGATCATGCGAAGTCGAGCCAGCGGTTCCCCCGTTCCCTCCAAAACTCCCTTGGCGCCGAAGCGCAACGTGCGTCCATCGGCCGACGGTGCCGCCAGTCGAACCAGGTCGCGATATCCCGGCTCGGTCATGGGGCAGACGGTGCTCGTATGGGGGCCTGCCGCAACAATCTTGCCCCAAACGCAACTGCCCGCCAGAACGACGCCGCCCTCCGCAACGCCGGTCTGCATGCCGCGATCTACGAGAGGCTTTGCGGTTCGCAGTACCAGGGCGTCCCGCTGAACGCCCTGAGTTTGTCCTGCATCGAGCAACTGGTGCCGAACCAGGTAGTCCTGTGCGGAGGTTCCCAGTAGCCGAGCAGGGATGCACTTGGCGGCCAGCAGCGGCAGATCTTGCCGGTCGCGTTGAGCGAGCAGACGTACCTGGTCGCGGGCGGCCTGCAACTCACCCATGAGTCGCCGGTTCTCCTCGGCCAGACGCTTCGACTCCAGTTCCCTGCGGCCCGTCGTCTGTGCATCCGCCAGTTGGGCGCGAACGTGGGAGAGTGTGGCGCCACCTGCCCGGCGCACGGCAATCAGGCCCCGTTGGGCGGGCATCAACGCGGCCGCCATGGGGGTTCGGATTGCGTCGGCAAGTCCGGGCGGCAGCAAGGCCAGCCCCAGAGCCAGCAGCAGCCCCACGCCCACCAGAAGCGGGCGTCGTCGTGCGGCAAAGGAGTGAGTTGGCCTCGATCCGTACATGGCACAGTTCATACAGTTGGAGTCCAGGCTTCAGCCTGCAAAAGCGTCGATCGAAAACACAATCGGCATGGAACCATCAGCCGTGATACTCCCCGGGTTCGAGCAACGCTTGCCACCGCTCCAGGTGTTCCAGGCAGATCAGGGCCCCACGTGCTACCGTGGTGCCGGGTTCTTCCGCCAGTCGCACGGGCAAGCCCGTTCGTTCTGCGATCAGGCGATCGAGACCGCGGAGGAGAGCGCCGCTGCCGCAAAGCACCACGCCTTGGTCCATCAGGTCGGCCGCCAGTTCCGGTTTCAGGCGATCGAGGGTGACGCGAACGGCGTCGATGATCTTCTCGAGCGGCTCTTCCAGGGCCTCGCGGACCTGCTCGCTGGCGACGAGTGCCTCTCGCGGGAGTCCGCTCACGTGATCGGTTCCCCGAATCTGGCGCACCTGTTCCTCTTCCAGCGGCCGGGCGCTGCCGATCTCGATCCGCACCCGTTCGGCGCTCTGCCGGCTGACTCGCAGGCTGAAATGGCGGCGGAGATAGTCGGCCAGGGCCTGGTCCATTTCGCGACCGGCGGCCCGAATCGAGTGGGTCGACACCAGGCCGGCCAGGCTGAGCACGCCCACCTCGGTCGAACCGGCGCCGATCGAACAGACCATGCTCGCCACGGGCTCGGCGATCGGCAGGCCGGCCCCCAGCGCGGCCGCCTTCAGCTTGGAAAGAAGAAGCACCTGCCTCGCGCCCGCCCGATAGGTCGAGTTGAGCGCGGCTCGTCGTTCGACCGGCGTGATATCGCCCGGGATGGTCACCAGCACTCGGGGCTTGCCCCAGGAGCCGGACGGCCGGGCTTTGGCGAAGAAGTGGCGAAGCATGGCCTCGAAAATCTCGTAATCCGCCACCACCCCCGCACGGACGGGCTCGGCGACTTCAATCGAATCGGCGGTGCGCCCCACCATATGTTGCGCGAGATGTCCGACGGCGCAGCCGCCCGCCAGGATCTGGCGCGTTGACTGATCGACTGCCGCCAAGGTCGGCTCTTCGAGAACGATTCCCTCACCGGGCAGTCCCACGCGCGTGACTGCGGTCCCCAGATCGACAACCAGGTCGGTACGGAAGTTGGGAAAGAATCTTGAGAGCATCCTTGCTCGCCGGTGAAGTTCGGCCGCGACCCTTGACGATCGCGGCTAACGGGAAGACGTCATCCGTGTAATCGCCATGGTGAGTGCAGCGTAGTCTGACTCTCGGGCAGCAAGGCCGTCGCCAGGTTGGCCGGACGCTCGACAGGCACCGCCACCGACGGCGCCCCCGAGAAGGGGCTGGCGCCGTATTCCTTGATCTCCAGGTAGGCGAAGATGCAAGCAACAATCAGCGCAGCAAGCGCAATACCCAGAAGCAGGGTAAACACGTCGGCCTTCGGCTTGCGGTATCGAACCGGCTTACTGAGATTGGAGTCCTGTGCTGACACGATCGTTCGCCTGAATGATGCCTTTGCGGAATTCCGGCAGGACCTTGCAGACCGCCTTGTCCGGAACAACCTTGATGACTTGGATCTTGCCGAGATAGGTGCTGCCGCGGTAAGCGTCGAGGATATGGCCGACGAGCAGGCCGTCGTCCGATCCGATGCTGATTTCCACATTGTCCGCGGTCGCGGCCAGGACGACGCCCGGCACGCCCTTAGGCGGCTGCCCGCTGTACTTGTCCGGCACCGGCTCGAGCTTGAACTGGCGGAGAACCTCCATGGCGTCCGCGAGTTGTTCGGCGGCCAGCGTTGCCTTGCTCTGCAGGCTCTGCATCTCGATGGCCAGGCCGTTGGCTTCGTCGGTCTTGGCGACGAGGCTGGTGAGGGCCGTGTCGCGAGTGGCCAGGGCGGTCAGGATATCGGCACGCAGCTTGTCGACTTCGCCTCGCAGGGCGGCAAGGGTCTCGTGGGCCGAGGTCGCCATGGCGATGGCCTGACGGGCCTTTTCCTGTTCGGTTCCGAAGTCGGTGTTGAGTTGGTTGAGTTGTTTCTCGAGACGTTCCTTTTCGGTTGCCAGAAGACCCAGCGCACTGGTGCGTGCCTGTTTCTCGACAGCGGCTTCCTCCTGGGCCTTGGTCTTCTCGCCCGCCAGGCGATCCACCTCAAGCTGTGAGGCCTTGAGTTGCGCATCCAGACCGGTATCGGGCTTCATGACCACGTCGCGCCAATTCGTGTGGGTTGCGTAGACAGCGACCGTGAAGCCCATGAACAGGATGCTCATGATAAAAATGAGCACAATGAAGATCTTGCCGACCAGGTTCATTGGGGTGACCTTTCCTTTGACCACTCGGCAGGGGTAAGAACCCAACCATCGCGAGCCGATCGAGAAACCAACATGGGCAATCGCCCGGCACCGTCCCGCTTGCGTGGAAGAACGGACCTCGAACGATCCCCGACTGCCTTGCTTCGTTCATCCGGGAGGGCGAGTTCCGATCGACCGCTACCCGGTATGATAAGTGCTAAACGCCTGGGCCACCTCCGTTTGGCTCTCCCCGATAAGCCTTGTTCGCCACGAAGTTTAGGCGAACCCGGGTACTCCATTTCGCTAGTATAACTTCGCCAAATTTCGCATGTCAATCTAAATGCCGCAATATGGCGAATCTGGGGCGACACGGTAGGCATTCCCGTTACAGCCCGTTTTCGCCCCGCACACCAAGGCCTGTCTACATTAAGTATACACCCGTGTTGACAGGCACCCCAAGCAACCGACCCCCCTCTCTGGAGGTGCATCAGCCGGACCTTACCGCCCCGACTCGACCAGGGAACTCAGCCACTGCTCGACGGTGCGGGAGGCCGTTCCGTCGGTCGTTTGCATGATCTGGAGTTTCTGCGGCGATCCCAGGCCTCGGTATACGTCCCGCGGCCGGCCGCACAGCGTCTCGCAGCGTTCCGGCCCAAGGGTCTCCAGCATTGCGTCGACCGGATCGATCCATGCCATGGGCCGAGGTGCCACCAGCGACACGAGGTCCGGCAGATCGAAGCTTGCCAGGGCCCGGGGCACCCAGAAGTAATCGCGGCACGCGTAGTACTGCGAGTCGACAATCAGCCGGTAGGACGGCACCGTCCGCACGCAGGCGACGCCGGCAGCCCGAGAGTCGAAAGCGGCCGCCGCCAGGGCCCACACGCCGCCGAGTCCCTCGCCGACCAGGACCACGGGCCGGCCTGCCAGATCGTCGCGGGCGGCGATCCAGTCGAGCGCGCGAATCACGTCGAACGTCTGCATGGCTAACAAGGTCGTGCCCAGACTCGTGGCGGAGGCGGCACAGGAATCGAAGCGGAACTGCTGGGCGTCGTAACGGGTCAAGGGCGACAGCTTCGCCCGGTCGCGGGGATCGGTCTCGCCGGCGCCGCGGACGTCGACCGAAAACACCAGGCGGCCGCTTCGGACCAAATCCAGCGGGAGAGAAGACTGGGCTGTGCCGGCAGGTTTCCCCTCGTCCGAGAGATGAATGACGACGGGCTCGCGAGCGTTGCCCTGTTTGGGTTTGAGCAACAGCGCCGGCAAGCGGATTCCGGGTTCACTCTCCAACTCGATCCTTTCCGCAGTGAAAGTATCGCCGTCGACGCTCCCGCGGGCGACGCAGGAAGGGATCGCACGCTGCTCGGGCAGTCGCAGGCCGATCCGCGTCTGGACGGCCTCGCGGATCCCGGCGCGGACCTCGTCGATTGCCTGCGGCTTCTCGGGAATCTGGCGGGGGCGGCGCAAGCCTTCCGCCCAGGCGGCATTGAGGCTCTGGCCCGACTCGCTCTTCAAGTCGCGCAGCGTGTAGCCCGTGGTCGTGCAGCGGAGTTGCTCGGGCGTCTCAGGGGATAGAGGCGGCTCTTGCGAGCCCTCGACCTCCTTGCCGAACCAGCGGTTGAGCCAGCCGTAAGCCGGCTCGCGCTTGGGCTGCTTCATGTCATGCACGCCGTCGACGAGCACCATCTGCAGGCGGTCGTCTTCGGCGCCGAGTCCCCGGTAGTAGGGTCGCATCCAATCCATTTTGCGGCGGTGGCCCGATTCTTCGCCCGACTCGCGTCCCACGATGAACAGGCAAGGGCGAGGCGCGATCAGGCCGAGCAGGTCGGCCTTGGGCAAATCCCGGCCGGTGAGGTAGGTCTCCTCCATGCTCCCGCCCGGATGGGCGGCCGCACAGACCTTGATCCGGGAGTCGACGGCGGTGGCCAGCAGGGCCATGATTCCGCCCCCCGAGTTGCCCACAACGCCTATCCGTTCCGGATCGACCTCGGAGATAATCAACGGCACGGGTGGTATCCCAAGTGCGATAGCCTGCCAGCGTACGGCCGACCAGCCACGACGGCCGGGCCAGGTAGTGGTGCTGGCTGACGCACAGCGGGACGAGCGGCTTGCCCGTCTCGGGCTCGAAGTACTCAGAACGCTCGCCTTGTCCCATGGGGTCCAGGGCCAGCACCACGTACCCTTTGAGCACCAGTCCCAGGCAGGCCTCGTGATACAACACGGCGGCCTTGCCGTCCGCGGCGTGACCGCAAGTGAACAGCACACCCGGCTGAGGAAACAGCCGGTCCTTCGGCACATAGACGTTGGCCGTGCAGTAGTAGTTCGGCTGGCTCTGAAAGATCAGTTTCTCGATGACGTAGTCCGGATGGTCCAGCGTGCCGACGATCCGGGCGTCGAGTGGGCACTTCTCGCCGAAGTCACCCAGAATCTCCGGAAGCAGGTTCCGGGTCCGCTGCTGCCTGGCTCGCCAGGCCTCCGGCGAATCGATCGCCGCCAATTCCTTATCCCGCTTGTCCCAGAGAACTTGCGTCTTCTCCTGGAAGTAGTTCACCAGCATCGAACGAGCCTGCTGGCGATCGTCGGGAGTCTGGTAGATGCGCAGGTCGTCGGCGGGCTCGGCGGTCCAGGCTGCCGACGCGAGAAGAGAGACGAAGCAGGCCGACAGGAGATAGTTGATTCTGTTACGCATGAGTCTTTCCTGTGTGAGGTTCCATCTGTCTTCTATTTGGTCCAAAGCCCCCTGCTCATTTCTTGTCGCGGGCGGCAAGAATTCTGGCCGCCTGGCTTGGGACTCTCACCTTCACCATACCTTCGTCGGGCGAGACGATCGTCTTGCGGTCGTACAAATCGAGCAACTGCGTATGCGCCAGCTCGTCCGGAACACGAAGGGTCACCTCTCGTTCTTCCTGGCTGTCGTTGAGCACGACGAGACCGTTCTCGAAGAAGCGGTGAGCCATCTGCTCCGCCTCCTGACACGGCGCGAGTCCGGGGCCAAGGTGGACCCGGTTCAGGAATTCGACCTCCGTGTGAGCGAAGTCGGCCCAGAGGATGAAACCGGCCAACCGGGCGCAGCCAAACGCCCAGAACGAATCGTGCTTCATCTCGTGGCGTTTGGGGTCGAGAAAGGCCAAGGCAACGATCTGCCGGCCGGCGTCCAGATACCACCGGTTGGCCTCGGCCTTGGCCTTCACGTCGCTCCAGGTGTGCCGCCTTCCCTCCCAGGCCCAACTGAAGATGAACGATTCCCACATCGCGCAGTCCCCGGCCGACTGCCAGGGATCGCCGATCCCGGAATTGAGGATCACGATCTTGTCCTCGCCGTAGCTCTTGACCAAAACGCGGACGGCATCAAGAAAGCGGCCCCAGGCATAGTCGCCAGACGCGTTTGCGAACAGGTGCTCGTGAACGTAGGGTCCGAACTCGGGGTTGCGGACATGATTGAAACGCGGGGCGAAGCAGGGCGGTCTCCGCCCACAGTTGTCGATGAAGACTCCGTCGGCGCCCAAGTCCATCATCTTCTTCACGTAGTCGAGCGAGAGCCTCCAATAGGCGGGGCTGTTGGCGCAAGTCCGAAACCGGTGCAGGCGGTCGGAGCCGTCCATGCCGGTATGCACCCAGTGCCCGGCGGCGTCCTTCATGAGGATCTCCGGATGCTCGAAGTAGTCAACGTCCTGATCCCTGTAGTTCGTGTGGATGCACATGAAATGGACGTAAGGAATGGCCTTGATTCCCTGCTCATGGGCGAGCCTGAAGGCATCCGCACTGTGGGGGACGTGCGACAGAAGCGGAATTCCCCGCACTGCTTCGGCATCGATCCCCGACACCTTCTCCACCGGGTCGTAGTTGACGACCTGCATCTTGCGGTGCCCCGCCCGAGCCCTGACAATGCGGGTTACGCGAGTTTCTTCGAGCAGGAACTCGTAGCCCCTCCAAACGGCCGCGGAACTCGACACAATCTCCGCTTGCCGGATCCAGTCGGGTGCGGGCTCGATTTCCGTTGCCGCCGGAGGGACTTGCAGACCGTACTTAGCCGCCAGGTCCCGATCGAACGCCGTGTCGTCGTCCGCCCTGCCCGGCAACTGGAGAAGAAGGAAGGCCGCCAGAACCAGAGGAATCTCGTTTCCGCGAAGCATTGGTTTGTCCTCCGCAAGTCACTCAACGGTCGAACTGTTGACCCATCCTAACACAACGATACCGGCTGCGTCACGCTTCGCCGTTCCACCTTCAAGGAATGCCACGATGCTCAAGAACCTCCTGTTTGTCCCCAAAGCGGGGCAAGCCCGCATCCCAACCTTCACAAACATGCGCGCACCATGCGCAGAAGTCCCGAACAAAGACTCTGAAACCGCGTTCGACCTGAAGAAGGAATATCCAACCGTGAAGATCATTCAGGCCGCCGCAACAAGGCGATCCGGCCGACATGCCGTGACGCGACGCCGATTCCTGGCCGACTGCGCCCTTTGGGGGGGCGGATTGGCAGCAGCCGTCGGAGTCCCGCATCTGGGGCGATCTGCCGAGCAGGTCCGGGCCGACGATCGCGGCGCAACGGAAGCCGCGGCGCAGAACGCGAGCGAAGCAATCGAGAAAGCCCACCACGAGTTGTGGCGGCGATTCATCGACTCCCGCTGGCACACCATCTACAACCACGCCGATCTGGACGGCACGGTCGTCTTGCCGACGGCCGAGGAATGCCGAGCCGATAAACCGAATGCCTTGTCGTGGGACATTTCGATCAGCGACGGCGCCATGTTCGGCGGGTTGTATATGGAGGCGGCCGTCCACCGATCGACGATCACCGGCAAGGCCGAAGACCGCGACAAGGCGACTCGCATTGCCGACGGCCTCGTGAAGCTGGCCACCGTGGGGCAGACCAAGGGCTTCATCGCCCGCGGGCTGACGGCCGACGGCAGCGCCCATTACGCCCTGAGTTCCAACGACCAGACCTTGCCCTGGTTGTACGGCATGTGGCGCTACCTGCGGAGCGATATCCCGGACGAAGGCCGGCGGCAAGCGGTCAAGGCCGAGATCATCGAGGTCGTGGAGGCCCTCGACAGCCACGGGTGGCGGGTTCCCGGCGACCGGGCGCCCTTCGACTACTTCGGCTCTTTCGGCGATTTCGGTTGGAACGGCGCGCCGCGGCTGCTGTTCCTCCTGAAGATGGCAGCCGACGTGACCGGCGACGGCAAGTGGGAGGATCTCTATCGCCGGATGGTTGAGGAGAAAGCCCCTTCGGGGAAGACGAGCCGGCTGGAGACGTGCAGAAAGGGCATGGTCTCCGCCCTGAAGACCTATCACACCTGGACAGCCTGCCCGGGCGTCGTCGGGCTGCGCGGCTTGTGGGAGCTGGAGAACGATCCGGCACTCAAAGCCGCCTATGAGGAGGGACTCAGGGCAAGCGCCGCCGTCGCGGCCGAAAGCCTTTCGCTGGCCCTGGAGTTCGACAACGACGACCGGCAACCGTTCCTGGTCGACTGGCACGCGATCAATGAACTGTGGCATCCGCAAGGGTCCGTCAAAGAAACGCTCCAATTGGCCAGGAGACAGCTTGAGCTGCTCGATTCGCTTTCGCCTCGTCGGGGCTATGAAGTCCGGCTCATGCGCGAGCCGCTGTTCGCCGCGTGGGTCGTCGCACTCTGTCCCGATCCGGCCGTCGTGCGGCGTCACACCCCGGCAATCCTGGAAGCGATCGGCCGTTACCGCTGGGACCGTCTGTACCTCTCCCAGTTCTTTGCGGCCGAATCGGCCTATTATCGTCTGCAATTGAGTGGCCTCGCCTCCTCCTCGTCCTCCTTGCGATCCCGAAAGTAGCGGCAGACATCCTGCCTCATCGACACATCGTCACGCGCCCAACGCCAACACCCTTCCGGGCATCTCGCCAGATCCCGGTAAGGGTCGAGGCCGGCAACGAGCGACCAGCGCTGGTGAAAGAGGCGGTTCTTTCGCGAGCCGTGATAGAACGTGCTTGCGTGCTGGGCGAGGTACCCGATGCGTCCGCCGATCGCCGCACCCCACCGGGCGGCCCAGGCGACGTAGCGGCGCCGGCAGGCCATGTTCATCGACCGGAACCAGTGCTGCCGCCCCAGCGTCGGTCGCCACGATCGCACGCCGCTGCAACTTGCCAGAAAAATGGCCGCGTCGCCGCCGCCCACAATCATCGCGTCGTAGAGCGGCACCTCGGCCAGGACTTCCGCCCGGGCTGCCCAGCCGTAACCGGGCGTCGAGTCGTCGGTGTCGATGCGGCGGTTTCGGCAGAATCTTGCCGCACTGCCTCGTTTCACTTCCGGAGGCCCCACCGGCTGCTGCCGGTGCACCGACTCGAAAAGCTGAATCAAGCGATGCTCGTCCAACGCCGCCGAGGCCCGAACCGGCCATGCCGGATCGTGAAACCACACGTCGGCATCGACCCACGCGATCTTCTCGTAGCCCTCGCCGATCAGTTGCCGGATGCCCCGGTTCAGCAAGCACTCCTTCTGCCACATCACGTCCGTCGTGCGGATCTGCACGACATCGTCGCCGCCGTCCAACTCCCATGAATCGTCGCCGAAGGCCAGTTCGACGGTCAGCAGGCGAACGCCGCTGGCCGCCATTGCCGCGGTGAACTGCCGGTAGTTGCGAAGCCGGCTCCGATAGTGCATCGGATTGAAGTGGCAGCAGACCACCGCCAGGTCGTCTGTGAACGGATTATATTGGGTCGTCATGATTCCACCTTCCATCGAGTCAGGACAGGCCGCGCCGAAAGAGTTGCATCGCCACACGACGGCGGCCCATCCCGCGGCGGAATTCCAAAGGCCCGGCCGTCGCGCCCGCGTACTGTCACGGGTCGCAGGAGGTCGTACGACCGCGTCTGGCGTGTGAGTTCGTCTTGCCATGCTCGCAGCGTCTCGACGTCCCATGCACTCTGCATCATGCGGCGGTGGTGCTGCTCGTCCCAGGTGTTGTTGCCGTGGAAGACCCGCAGGTAGAGCCAAGGCTCGCCGTGGAGAACCGTCGTGTTGAATCGCTTGACCAGTTCGCGCATGAACACAGTGTCTTCTTCCTTGGCCATGGCCGGATAGCGTACCGGCAAATCGCGCCGGTGCATCACCGTGCCCTCGATTCCGCGAGTTCCCACATCGCGCACGAATAACTCCCGCGACCCCGCGAAGTAGTGAAGCTGCGAGGCCAGAAAACACGCGTCCGCCTTCGCCTCCTGCATCGCCTCCCACTGCCGGGCCAAGCGATCGGGGTGGTACTGATCGTCGTCGTCCCATTGGCAGACAAGATCCCCCCCGGCCTGCTCGATCGCCCGATTCCGCAACTCGCCCAGGCTTCGGCCCGGCTCGGCTGAGACAATCCGCGCCGATTCGGCCTCCGTCCGCAGGAAGCGGGCCAGCGAATCCCGCCCGTCGCCTGTTGCGTTCGGCGCGTCGTGAACGACCACCAACTCGCGGCGCTCGTACGTCTGCCGCTCGAAGCAGGCAATCGCCCTCCGAATCAGCGTCTCTCTTCCCGGCTGCGTCACCATCAAACAACTGATCAACGGTCTCACGGCTCGTCCTCCAACCCCATCATTCCACCATTCCTGTCTTCCTTCACCCTTCACCCTTCACTCTTCACTCTTCACTCTTCACCCTTCACCCGTGTACTCTCGCGGCCAGCAGGGCCGAATCGTTTCGATCGGCGGACCCTGATGGCGCTGCCTCGCAAGACGCTCATAGCCCCGTCGCCGATCGAGGGCCGAAAGGTGCCAGCTCCCCGTCGTCTCCCAGCGGTAGACCAGGAACGGCTCGAAGCCCAGCTCGATCGGATCGGCCGTCAGCCCCGAATTGCGCTGGCTGCGGAAACGCCCGGCCAAGGCCTGATCCTGGCCCGACTGCATGAACGGATAACCGCCCACGCTCGCAAACAACTCGCGCGAGAAGGCCCAGGCCGAGTGGAATAGCCCATTGGTCTGTTTGGATTCGAGGCGATCTTTGCCCGGTTTCTCGACAAGCACCCGGCCCGGCAGCGACCAGGGCGCCTGTGCGAGTGCGGCGGCATGCGCCTTGAGCGTCCACGGCAGGTAGATATCGTCGTCGTCCCAAACCACGTAGGCCTCGACGTCGTCCGAAACCAGGGCGGCCGAGGCGTTCCGCTTCTCGCCGAGCGTGCGGAACCGCTGCGCCGTGCTCACGATCTGCCACCGCTTGGGCCCGCGGTGCACCTGGCTCACGTACTGCCCGGCGTCGTCCAACACGATCAGTTCCACCCGATCGCTCGGATAGTCCTGCCGCAGATACGACTCGACCGCATGCTCCAGCAGCCGCGGCCGGGCATAGGTGCAGCAGAGGCAAGCCAGTTTCGGATAACTTTGGGGTTCTGGGGTGTTCATCGCTAGTCCAGTTTCTTGTTTTGTCACCGATAGTCGTTTTTCGCTCAGCGAAAAGGCGCTTGTTCGCGGAGCGAACAACGACACTCGTCCATTGTTCCCTACGTGGCGATCGTCGCTTCCGTCTCGCTACGTACTCCCGCAAGTAGTTTCCGCCAAGCCTCCCAGATCCGATCCGGGCAGGCCAATTCGTTCTCCAGGGCGTCTCGTGCATTGCGGGCGATCTGCACGCGCAACGTTTCGTCGCGGGCCAACCGGGTCGCTCGCTCGGCCGCCCCTTCCGGCCCGTCGACCAGAAACCCCGTCTCGCCGTCGCGAATCATCTCCCGCCAGCCCGAGTGGTTCTGAGCCACGATCGGCACGCCCAGGGCCATGGCCTCCAGACCCGATCGCGGCCAGTTCTCGCGGCAGTCGCCCCGCTGGATCATGCAGTGCAAACGGCCCAGAAACTCGGCCGACGGTTCCGCACCGGCCGCCAGGCACTCGGCCCACTCGGGACAGCGGCCCAGCTTCCGGGCGATCCGCCGGTCCCAGGCCATCACCCGGGCGCGGATCGGGTGGTCGATGCCGCGATAGACCGACCAGGTGTCGGCCGCGTATTTGGCCGGGTCGGCGCGGCTGATCCGGCCCACCACAAAGGGCTCGCCGGCAGCGTGTGCCAGCGGGTGGAAGGGGAACTCGTCGACCTCGAACGCCCCCCGGATCACCGCGCCCTGACCGGGCGAGTAGCCGTAGCGCCGCAGCTCCGGTTCGAGAGTCGTCCGTTGATAGCGGCTCTGGAACACGTAGCGGTCGAACGTGCCGCAGCGATCGTAATGCCGCCGCTCGGCGTCGAACATCCACAGCATGCAGCCCGCCCAGACAACCCGGCACCCGAGCCGGCGAATCCGTCCGGCCGCTTCAAGGAAGTTGCCGTTGCAGAACGACACGACGGTTCCGCCCGCCAGGCCCGGCACCTGGGCAAGCTGTTCCGGCCCGCCAATGCTTTCCACGCGGCAGCCGATCCCTTCGCACCGCCGGCGCCAGGCCGCATCGATCCGCCAGGTGGGTACGATCGTGACGCCGGCGCCGCCGCGCCGCCAGAGCCGTAGCGTGTGCCACAACTCCGTATCCGCCCCGCCGTAGAAGCTCGGCGCACCGAGGACGAACACGGAGAGATCGGTTTGAGGTTCAAGTAGGGGATACATGGCGATAGTTGTCGGGGTTCGGGGTTCGGGGTTCAGGGTTCAGGGTTCGGGGGTGTGCCCGCGAACGATTTCGGCCCCAGAGTCCGGCCGCCCGTTTCGGCAAGCCGGCGTCTAATGCGGTCGTATCTGTGTACGCCTGTTTCGTAATACGCCCACACCATAGCATGTTCCCGCGATTATTCAATACATTTTTTGAACACCCCCGATGGGGTGTTGTGGCCATGCCCCGAAAATTCTTCGCCAGGTGTTCAAAAAATGTATTGAATTAAATCTGAAATCTGCTATAAGGGAATCGTGAAGAATGTGACGTTCTTCACGACCGACCATTCGATCGTACCTACGGGTATCAAGAAGAGCTGGGCCGGCTGAGGCTTGACCGGCGAACGGTTCACGCGGAAACGCGGCCGAACCATCGCCAAGCGAACCTCGATCGGAGCCCGGTATCATGAAGGGGCCCGTCCCTGGAGGATTCTCCAGCGGCGGGCCCCTTTTTCTATGCGCGCCTCTTGGAGTGCGGCGATTCATCGCCGCTTTCTCTTCCCGGGCAGCAACCACACCTACCGATTGCCGGCGAGCGTCGCTTTTCGCTCCGCGAACAGACGCTCGTTGCTTTCGTGCGCTTCAACATCCCATTTCACTACCCCAAGGAGCATTCCCATGCCCAACCCCGACCCGGCACCGATCCAGGTGTCAAACCACCCGCCGGCCGTTCCGCCACCTGGCCACTTTGAACCACAGGATGGAACCGAAGTCGCTTCGAGCGTCCATTCCAGCGGTGCGGCAGCACCAACCGGCAGTGGCCCTGGCCACCCGCCTTCCCTGGTCCGCCAGGCCTGGAACCTGGCCACGTCGCTGGCCGACTTCGTAGCCGACGGCTGCAAGACGGTCACCGCGGAGCAATACCGCCAGCGGCTGGAGATCTGCGACGGCTGCCCCCATCGCCGCAACAACCGCTGCATGAAGTGCGGCTGCCGCCTCTCGCTCAAGGCCCAAGGCCGAGCCTTCAAGTGCCCCGAAGGCAAGTGGCCGGCCGCGGTCTGCAACCAAGAAAAGTAGCAGGCACGCTCCGTCGTGCCGTCCGCCAAGCAAACAAAAGAAGTGGCCGTCACGAAAAGTAGCAGGCACGCTCCGCCGTGCCGTCCGCCAAGCAGACAAAAGAAGTGGCCACCACGCTCCGTCGTGACGAGCCCTCTTGGACGGCGACGCCCCGTCGTTGCGTCCCGTGAACAAGACCGAGCGTTTCAACTCGTACCCCAGCTCAACAACTATTCAGGAGAAACATGCGATGACATACAACTACCCAGCCCCTTGCTGTTGCTGTGACAAGACTTGTGCCGTCTTCAGCGACGACTTTGACGAGGAGGCGTCGACGACGCTCAACGCCAATTGGAGCGAAGAATCGGGCGATTGGGTATATACGGGCACCGATTGCCTTCGAGAAAACGGCACGCCAGGCGCGTGCCTGTTGGCCACAGCAGTCTGCGACAACCGAGAGAACGCAGCCTCGTGCATCATTCGAGGAGTGGCGGTAGGCGACAAGATCCGTCTCATCGTCAACGCCGTGGACGCAAACAACTACTTCTTCGCCGAGGTGGAACAGAAGTTGAACTGTACGGGGATACGCCTCTACCGCAGAAAGAACGGAAGCAACACCTTGCTCCAGGAATACGAGGTGGAGCCCCCGATGGACTCGACGGAGCAAATCGTCGGCGTCTGCATCACCGACGAAACCTTCTCTCTCAACCTTCCTCCCTCGCCGTTCTCTGTGGCCACGTTTGCATTCGACTGCAATCCCGAACTGTTCATGACCGGGAAGAGGGGCGGCTTGGGAAACGGCGGGACGAGTGCCCTCGAGTTCTCGAACTTCAGCTTCGGAAATGCCTACCCGGAAACCACTCATTGCTGCGCCTTTCAGTGCATGTGCGAAGGCCTCTGCATACCGCGCAGGCTGTTGGCAACGATGTCGGCGGGAGGAGGGTGTGCAAGCCTCGACGGTACCACCTTCTACTTGGACTACCTGGCCGGCGCCGATACCTGGGTCAGCGACCGCAACGCGAATACTCCCGCATGCCTGACGAACGGGATGTGGGAATTCTCGTGTTTTCCCGACGGCAACTGCATCACCGGTGAATCCAAGACGTTTGGCCTGGTCATCCGGAACAGAGCCGACGGGAGCTGTTACAACCCCGACGGAGGAGAGTGCGGCTTCTCGGTGGCGGGTTCGGTTTGGGAGGCCTGCTATAGCTGCAATCCCTTCGTGGTTGCGTTCCCGGTGGTCTCCTATCCTCCCTTCGAGCCGCCGCTGGTCGAGGAGGACGACGAGTGCGACTGCTGCGATTTCTATGCCGGCGGATGGTGGCAAGTGACCGTCACGGTGCCATCCCCGTAAGTACTTCCCAAGCAGAAGGTGCGTCAAGAGCGCAACCCACACAAGTACAGCTTCGGACGCACCGAGTCTATTTCAAAATCTCGACTCCATCACTTCCAACCATAGGAACAAAACCCATGTCTACCACCTGCAATAACTGCGAATGCATCTGCGTCACCCCGCTCGACTGCGGTCACTGCGGCTGTGATACCGCCCCGCCCATCTGCAAGCTCACGGTTTCGCCTGTGCCCTCGTGCCTCTACCGGACCGAAAGGCTCGTCTCTACCAAGAAGCTGCCGTTGTTCCAACGTACAGACTACGACTTCGGCGCCGGCCCCAACATGCTCAACTCCGCCTGGCCCTGGATTTGCGATACCAACCAGGAGGCGGACTCGCGCCGCGTCATCGTCAACATCCCGCCCATGGCCCCGCTGTGGTTCAAGTGGAACGCGACGACCGGCGAGTACGAAGGAGAAGGCCCGGCAAAGGACTGGACCCTCACCTACGGCAGTTGGACCCTCACCTCGCCCGACGGCGAGATCTGGCAGTTCACCGGCTTCGAAGACGACGAGCCCAGGGGCCGCTTCGTCCGCTACACCTCGCCCGCCGGAACCGGCTACGAGGTCTACGACCCGGCTTATCGCGACGATCCCGGCAATCCCGCCGCCTACCCCTACACCGACGGCGCCCACATCAAGGGAATCGTGGCTACCTATCAAGACGGCGCCCAGACCGTCTACCGCTATCTCGACTTCGAATACGCGGTCGACGCTGCCGACAACGAGCACCTCCAGTCCGCCACAGTCCGTCGCAAAGCAAGTCCCCTTGAAGACATTGAGCGGATCCTGTTCAGCTATCGCACCTTGGAGATCGGCTCCAGCGAGTCGGCTCAAACCCTCTACAGCCTCAAGTCGATCACCCGGCAGATCTACGAAGACAGCGCCTGGGTCTCTGTCGGCCAGACCTTCACCAAGCACTACGGCGAGTCGGACGCCAACGGCAGCGCCAACGCGCCCAAGTACGACTTCGACGAAGAGGCCTACCAGCGACTCATGGCCGATCCCGAAGTCAGCGATCCCGACACCGCCTCCGAAGCCAAGCTGGCCCAGTACGCCACCACCTACTTCGAATACGACTCCGAAGGCCGCGTCTCCAAACGCCGGTCGGCCGACGGCGTCGAAACCACCTACGCCTACACCGGCGGCACCGGCAGCGAAACCAACCGAAACGCCTTCGCCGGCAAGGTGGTCGAAACCCGCGGCAACTGCGCCGTCCAGGTGACATACAAGAACTTCCACGGGCAGACGCTGCTCTCCGAATCGAAGGAACTGGGCGAAGCCGTCGGCACCCTCAATTTCTACCAGTACGACTCCAACGGCAACCTCACCCTCCACGCCACCCCGTCGGCCCTGGCCGGCTACACAGTAAACGGCAGCACTATCACGCCCGTCTACAAATCGGCGAGCGGCCAGTACAACGTCGGCCTCGTCCACGTCTACACCTACTATACCGAGACGACCACCGGTACCAGCGGCTACGCCGTCGAAGGCTACAAGGAGTACGACCAGGTCAAGCAGGGCCGCGACGGCACGCCCATCAACGTCCGCAAGTACGAGTACACCGAGCACTCGGCCACGGTCGACTTGCCCGGCAGCCAGTCGAGCTCCTCGTCGAGCAGCAGCTCGGCCGGCGATACGATCGAGCTGACCGTCTTTCCCGTCGCCAAGCAGATCGCCTACCCCAACGAAAACGGCTCCTCGCCCATCGAAACGTCCTACGCCTACACCTGGTACGCCGACTCGGTCCAGATGGAGCAGCGCACCACCACCCTGCCGGCCGTCAGCGCCGGCCAGAACGGCTCGGGCACCTCGGCCACGCGGGTCGAACGGTTCGACGAACTCGGCCGGCTCGTGTGGACGAAAGACGAACGGGGCTATATTTCGTACAGAGAATATGACCTCGCCTCGGGCAATGTGACGCAGTCTATCCAAGACGTCGACGATACCCAGCTCACCGTCCCTAGCGGCTGGTCCACCCCGGCCGATGGCGGCAAGCACCTGGTGACCGACTTCGAGTACGACAATCTCGACCGCCTCACCCAGACCCTCGGCCCGGCCCATGACGTCCAGGGCACGACCGTCCGCACGGCCTCGTGGACCGTCACCAAGACGGCCGACCGCGAAACCCGCAGCGCCCAAGGCTACGCCGTGAGCGACGGCCAGGGCGGCTACAACTACACGCTGGTGAATCCGGTGCAGATCGAGAAACGCAACGCCACGGGCACCCGCAGCGAATCGATCTCGGCCGTCCGCGCCTCGACCAGCGGCAAGCTGACCGCTTCCGACACCTTCGCCCAATCGAGCTACACCCGCTGGTCGGTGAGTCTCTCCAACAACACCGGCCAACTGACGGCCACGCGGGTCTATCACACCATCCCCGCCTCGGGCGACGGCAGCTCGGGCACCAACTACGACGAATCGACCTTCGGCTACGATGGCCTCGGCCGGCAGAACAAGTCGGTCACTCCCGGCGGCACGATCCGCCGTACCGTGTTCGACGCCCGGGGCCAGGCCGTGGCCGACTACGTGGGCACGAACGACTCCAGCGCGACCGACGCCGACCCCACCGGCGCCGGCGGCGATCCCCACCTGGTGATCTGCACGGGCAGTTCCCCGTCGTCCTCGTCTTCCTCCACGTCGTCCTCCTCCTCGACCACGCCCGACCCGAACAACAACATGGTCCTCGTGGCCGAGCGGGAATACTGCGACGGCGCCGTCGGTTGTTCCTGCGGCGGCGGTGGAGCGGGGCAACTCGTTTCCGAAACCCGCCACGTCGACGCCGCCACCTGGCACACGACCGACTTCGAGTACGACTGGCGCGGCCGCACGTACCGCGTCTACCCGCCGGCCGACGACGCCGGGCGGACCGTCTACACCCAGACGACCTACGACAACCTCGACCGGGCCGTCAAGCAGGAGCGTTACCTGGAGATCTCCGGCAGCGCCGACCGGCTGCTCGCCCGCAGCGAAACCTCCTACGACGATCGCGGCCGCGTTTACCAGACGAAGCGTTATGCCATCGACGTGAGCGATGGCAGCGTGGGCAACTCGCTCGTCAGCAACACCTGGTACGACGCCGCCGGCCATGCGATCAAGCAGCAGCCCGCCGGCAGGCAGGCCTTCACCAAAACGGTTTTTGATTCGCTCGGCCGGGCGGTCAAGCAGTACGTGGGTTACGACACCGACGAAACGGCCTACGCCGACGCCTCGAGCGTCAGTGACGACACCATCGTCGAACAGTTCGAAATCACGTACGACGACGCGGGCAGCGTCCTGCAAACCACCACCCGCCAGCGTTTCCACAACGCCACGGGCACGGGCGAACTGACCACTCCCTCCGGTAGCCACCCCAAAGCCCGCGTCACTTACGCGGCCATGTACCACGACGAAATCGGTCGCCAGGTCGCCGTGGCCAACTACGGCACTTACGGTGGTGCCGCCTTCAGTCGTGCGTCCGTCGTGCCCAGCCGAACCGACACGATCCTGGTCACGTCGACCGAATACGACGACGCCGGCCAGGCCTACAAGACGATCGACCCCGCCGGCCGGGAGGACCGGCGCGTCTTCGACGACGCAGGACGCGTCACAAAGACCATCCAGAACTACGTCGACGGCATCGTCAACGGGAGCTACCCGGACGAAGACGTCACGATCGAGATGACCTACAACGCCGACGGTCAACTGTCGACACTCACCGCCAAGAACCCGACCACGGGCGACCAGACGACCACCTACGCCTACGGCACAACGCTCACCGATTCTGGTGTAGCCACCAGCACCCTCAAGCGCGCGGAGATCTACCCCGATTCGGACGACGCGGCCGCCCTCGGCGACGGCGCCGACTCAACCTATGACCGCATCGAGTTCAAGTACGACCGTCAGCAGCGCGTCACGGAGGTCAAAGACCAGCAGGACACGGTCCACGCCTTCGACTTCGACGCCTTGGGCCGTCAAACGCAGGATCGCGTGACAGCGCTCGGTTCCGGCGTGGACGGAGCGGTTCGCCGCATCGCCACGGAGTACGACGTTCTGGGCCGAAAGTCACGAATTACCTCGTACGACAACCCCACCGTGGGGTCAGGTTCTATTGTCAACGATTTGGCATTCGTGTACGATGATTTCGGGCAGCTTGTCACCGAGTACCAGGAACACGGTGGAGCGGTGAATACCGGAACGTCGCTCAAGGTCCAGTACGCCTACGCCGACGGCTCGTCGAACACGATCCGCCTGACGAAGATGACCTACCCCGACGGCCGCGAGTTGAACTACAGCTACGGCTCTTCTGGCTCCACGGATGATGCCCTATCTCGCGTTGCTTCGTTGGTAGACGACGACGGCTCCACCCATCTGGTCGACTACTCGTATCTCGGTGCTAGGGCGATTGTCCAGGCCGACTACGCTCAGCGCGACGTCCGCTACGACCTGGCTCACGGAGCGGGCGCCGACCCCTACGACGGCCCCGTGGACCGCTTCGGACGCGTAACCGATCTGCTGTGGTACGACTACGGTTCCTCGGCCGACCTCCTCCGCTTCAAGCACGGCTACGATCGCGCAAGCAATCGCCTCTACCGCGAAGAGGCCGACACGAGCGACCTGGACCAACTCTATTCGTATGACGACGTGAACCGACTCGTCCAATCGGAGGAAGGCACGCTCAGCCTGGGCAAGGACAGCATCTCGTCGCTCAACTTCAAACAGCAGTGGTCCCTCGACGCCACGGGCAACTGGTCCACCTTCAAGGAAGACGACGACGGCGACGCCACCTGGGATCTCGAACAAACCCGCACGTCCAACGCGGTCAACGAGATCACCGACGTCGCCGAAACCACCGGCCCAAGCTGGATCACGCCGGCCTACAACCGCGCCGGCAACATGACGACCATCCCGCGGCCGGCCGACCCGACCCAGTCGTACGCGGCCACCTACGACGCCTGGAACCGGCTGGTCAAGCTGGAAGAGGGCCAAAACACCGTGGCCGAATACGTCTTCGACGGCGCCAAGCGGCTCGTCGTCCGCAAGAAGTACGCCTCCGGCTCCCTGAGCCAAACCCGTCACTTCTACCACACGGCCGGGTGGCAAACGATCGAAGAGCGGCTCGAGTCGGGCGGCAGCATCCTCTCGACCGCCGACCGCCAGTTCACCTGGGGCCTCCGTTACATCGACGACCTCGTCTGCCGCACGCTCAATTCCGTCCACGACTACGCCTACCAGGACCCCAACTGGAACGTCATCCTCAGCAGCAGTGCCCTCGCCCGCGTCGTCTACCAACCCTACGGCCAGATCCGCGCCACCTGCCCCGCCGCCTCCGGCAACCTCGACGCCTGGCAACACTACTTCGCCGGCTACCGCCGCGATGAAGACACGGGGTTGTATCTCGTCCGGCATCGGGTGTATCAGCCGGAGTTGGGCTGCTGGGTGCAGCGGGATCCGATAGGGTACAGAGGGAGCGCAAGCAATCTCCAGCGCTATCTAGCTTGCAGCCCAGTTTGTGCTGCAGATCCTTTTGGTTTGGTGGTACGGGTCGTTGAAGCGGCCGCGCAGGGCATCCATGTAATTGGCGACGCTGACAGCACTAGAAACGACCTAGCGGAGAACAAGAAGCGTGTGCAAGAAGCCCTAGAGTATCTGGATTGGCTCCCTGACGCGGCATTCGACGCGATGGTTGAGGTGGCTCCAGTTTGACAGACACTCCAAGTGCTTGGGTTATGGGTGAGGCAACGTCTCCTGTCAGCTCAGAGTACCGGTGCCTCTTCTCTTCTGTTCCTTTAATGTGGAAGTATCACCAGCGTTCGATCCATGGGACCTCGCG
>ENA-UOUL01000610-UOUL01000610.1-bioreactor-metagenome-genome-assembly--contig:-NODE-610-length-59830-cov-7.576055_pt1 | contig 59830 bp, 42 predicted proteins | sample MGYA00249838_ERZ747220 | MGnify/ENA primary metagenome ERZ747220 (study PRJEB28778, sample SAMN05720191) | bioreactor metagenome | isolation source: Anaerobic biogas reactor | place: USA:Washington... | reverse complement strand
CCCTGCCATTCCTCAAAAAAACCTCTTCACACCAGCGACAATCATCCAGCTTTACCCACTAAAAACCCGGAATACCCTCAAAAAGACGCGACCTGTTACGTCGAACGTCTGATCGTTGATCCTCCGTATCGGCGCCGGGGTATCGGTACCGCCTTGTTGCGCGAGATCGAGGCCGCCCACCCCGCGGCACGACGGTTTGAATTGTTTACGGGCCACAGAAGCGTCAACAACCTCCGGCTCTACGAGCGGCTCGGCTATCGGCCTTTTCGCCAAGAAGTCGTCAACGACAGACTCACGATGGTGTTTTTGGAGAAGCCCATCAGGGGCTGATGCCACCCGTTGGCAGGCATGGTTAACATCGGTATCCTGAAGGGGTTTCCGGCCTGCCGATGTCTCCTGACAATCGGCTCGGCCCTTCATTCACGGAATGTGCAACCCTCGATGGAGCATGCGGAACAACCAACCAGAGGCGGCAGGTTCGCGAGAAAGCCAAGCGGCCTATTGGGAGCGGGAAGGGGCCTCGAAAACGTTCACCCATCCGGTGAACATGACCTGGCTCGGGCAACATCTGCGGCCTGATGCCCGGATTCTCGACTACGGCTGCGGGTACGGCCGGGTTGCGGCCTTGCTGCACGAACGGGGCTATGACGTGGTTGGCGTGGATCCGGCCGCCGCCATGATCGAGAAGGCCCGCGGCCTGTGCCCTGAGTTGTCCTTTCGGCAGATCGAGCCGCCGGGCGTGCCGTTTGACGACGGCAGCTTCGATGCGGTCCTGCTGTTTGCCGTCCTGACGTGCATCCCAGCAGACGACGACCAGCGGGCCGTCGTCGACGAACTCCGCCGGGTCGTGTGGCCCGGCGGGCTCGTGTATATCAGCGATTACTGGCTCCAATCCGACCAGCGCAATCGGGAGCGATACGACCGGTATGTGGGCCAGTACCGAACCTACGGCGTGTTCGAGGTGTCGGAGGGCGTGGCCGTGCGGCATCACGACCGCGAGTGGATCGCCTCGCTCCTCTCCCCCTGGGAACAGGTCGCCGCGGCCGATATCCGGGTGACGACGATGAACGGCAACGAGGCATTGGGGTTTCAGTGGCTCGGCCGAAAGCCTTTGGATGGATAAACATGGCGGTCTACGTGATTATCGATATCTCCGTTCGCGAGCAGGCGGCACAGGCCGACTATGCTCAGTACATTGAAAAGGTCGGGCCTATCGTCGAGGAATACGGCGGACGCTATCTGGCCCGAGGCGGGAAGATCACGCCGGTCGCCGGCGACTGGAAGCCGGAGCGAATCATTCTCATCGAGTTCCCCTCTTCGAATCACGTGGCGCAGTGGTGGAACTCGCCCGAGTACAAGGCCATTGCCGGCCTGAGAGAGCGATCCACGCTCGCCAGGGCAATCATCGTGGAAGGATGCAGCGAATCGACGTGAGGTCAAGCGAATGAACGAACATCCGGCGTGGCAATGGAACGAGATTCAGCAGGTCGGCACCGACTATTCGGACGTCGCCGAAGTGGAACGCTATGAGCAGCGGATGGGCGAATTCCGCGACTTGCCGGCGGAGGATGCCGCTATTCTCGATACGCTGGCGCTCGCCAAGGGGGCCCGCATTCTGGAGATCGGCACGGGCACGGGCCATTTCGCCCGTGCGGCAGCAAAGGCCGGCTATTGCGTGACGGCCCTCGACGTCTCGACGGCCATGCTGCAATATGCCGAGGACCGTGCAAAGGCGGACGGCTTGACCGGCCTCGAGTTCCGCCACGCCGGTTTTCTCACTCTCTCGGCCGCCCCGTCCACCTTCGATGCGGCGGTCTCCGTGGCCGTGCTGCACCATCTTCCCGACCTGTGGAAGGCCGTGGCGCTTGCCAACATTCACCGTGCACTGAAGCCCGGCGGTCGGTTCCTGTTGTGCGACGTGGTGTTCTCCTCCAAGGGTCGCGACCCTCGGGTGCAGTTCGACGCCTTTCTCAACACCGTGCCGCAATCCATGCGTGACGGGGCATCCTGCCACGTCGCCAAGGAATACAGCACGCTCGACTGGATCATGGAGGGCCTGCTCACGCGAGCCGGTTTTTCCATCGAATGCATCGTCGACTCCGAAGCCCCGCTGATCCAGTATCGGTGCACGACTGGCTCCAGTGGGAGCGAACCCACGAAACGGGCGTACTGACCGGCTGGAAGCCGTGATCGCGCCCACCGTGTTGCACATTCCACGCCCTCCGGGCCGTCCAGACGTCGTCATCGGCTTCGCCTGTGTAGCCAAGCTTCACGGCACACAGTACAATTGCGGCTCCGACCGCGATTTCCGGCGCAGTTCGGCACAGGTCGACAACGATCTGGTTTCAACAAGGAGCGCGACGTGACCATGCTCTTTCGACCACTTGGCGATCCGCGGTTGGTTCTGATCCTGCTGACAATGGGCCTCACACTTCCGTGTGCCGATGCCGCACCGCCGATCGCGTTGGCCGGTGCGAAGGTCGAACTGGTCGATTACCAGGGGCCGGCGGCGTTTACGGTTCGCTCGACGGAGAAATTCCGGCTGGAAATCAGCGTGACTCCCAATACGGAGCGCGAACCGCTGTCGCTCCGCATTGAACTCGCCGCATCCGGTCGCGAGACGTGGCCCGTTCAGGACGTCGAAGTGCGGGATTCGGCGGGGCATCCCGTACCGGTGCGCCGCGCCGGGATCGAGTGGCACAGGCTCTTCCTCACGATTCCGGCGGAAGCCGCGACCTATGTCGTTCAGGCGGTTCCGCCGGCAAAGGAACGTGTCCGTGTGCTTCCGGACAAGGGGCGTCTGTGCTCCGACACGACCACCGGCCTGCAGGCTGCCGTCTGCAACTGGCACGGCGCCCGCCGGGCGGCTCTGAGCATACGGTTCGACGACTCTCATCCGACGCACCTCTCGAAGGCGATTCCCATCCTCCGCCAGTACGGGTTCCGCGGCACGTTCATGGTGAATCCCGGTTCGTTCCCGCCCGGGACCCGGCAGCGTTCGGCGTTCCAGGATCAACTTGCCGAGTGGGAGGCCGTTGCCGCCCGCGGCGATCAGGAGTTTGCCAATCATTCGGCTCACCACCGGGGCGCCGAAAACGACGCGGAGATGGAGGCGGAAGTCAGGGAAGCCTCGGAGGCGATCTGGCAGTTGTTTCCCGGTAAGAGCAGATTGCTGGCCCTGAACCTGGGGGGCGGCACCTGGTGGACCACCACAAGGCCGCTACGTTACTACCTCGACAAATACCATCTGTTCGACGTGTCGGGTTCTCTGGGCATGGACGACGTCTACGGAAACCGTGTGGCCGCTTTTCGCGAGCACCTCCAGCGGCACATCGAAAGGGCCCTCTGGTGCCGAATTCACTACCACTCGATCGGCGACGGCCAGGCGGCCGGCGAGGCCAATTTCCTCGCTGCCCTGGATCTTGTCAAACAGCGCCGGTCCGATCTCTGGATCGCCGGTATGGCCGACATCTACAAGTACCAGGTCGAGCGTGCGGGAGCGGCTCTGGCAATGGAAAGCACAAGTGCCGACCGGGCCGTTCTCCGGCTTACCTGCTCCACGGATCCGCAATTCTACGATCAGCCGCTGACACTTCAGATCACCTTGCCCGAGTCCTGGCCGCCCGATCGAGTCGCGGTTTCGGACTCCACCGCCAAGTCCCTTCCGACGGAGAGCCAAGCCACGGTCGACGGCACGGCGATTCGGTTCGACGTTCCGCCCGTCACGAGTGAATTCGTCATACGGCGGTAGACGCACCCAATCCGTCCCGGTATACTCGCTCCCGGTGGGCGTTTGCGCCGTCGGACAGGGTGATCACATTCGTGAAAGGGAACGAACGAATATGAGAGTCTGCACGTCTTGCTTCCCCGTTCTCTTCATCCTGGCGGCCGTTTCGGCTTCTTACGCTGACGACCGCTTCGTTACGGAGGACGTCGCTTTCACCGCGGCCTGCGACGGAACGACGCAGCGCTACGTCCGCCTGCTCCCTCAGGGTTTCGACGCCAAGGCGAAGCACCACCTGCTGATCGCCCTCCACGGCCACGGCTCCGATCGCTGGCAATTCGCCGACGGCAAGAGCCCGACGGGCGCTACCGCGCGGGACGTCGCTGCCGAGCGCGGCATGATTCTCATCCTGCCCGACTACCGCGCCAAGACCTCCTGGATGGGCCCCCAGGCCGAGGCCGACGTGTGCCAGATCATTGCCGAGGTGAAGAAGCAGTACGTTGTCGACAAGGTCTTCCTCTGTGGCGGATCGATGGGCGGATCGTCGGCGCTCACCTTTGCCGCTCTCCACCCCGAATTGATCGACGGTGTGGCGTCCATGAACGGCACGGCCAACCACCTGGAGTATAAGAACTTCCAGGATGCCATCATTGCATCCTATGGTGGCACCAAGCAGGAGATTCCCGAGGAGTACAAGAAGCGAAGTGCCGAATACTGGCCGGAGCGTCTTACGATGCCCGTGGGAATCACGGCCTCGGGCCAGGACAAGTCGGTGCCGCCGGAGAGTGTCCTCCGCCTGGCAGACGTTCTCGAGAAGATGAGTCGACCGGTGCTGGTTATCTACCGCCAGGAGATGGGCCATGCCTCGAAGCCCGAGGATGTGAAAGCGGTGCTCGACTTCGTGGTCGATCAAGCGCTGCGGACGCCCGTTCCAGGGTTGAAGAACCGGTCAGCAGCCGGAACCGTGAACGACTGAATCCTGATTCAAACGCTCGCTCTTTGGGCACGCGGAAGCGAACGAGACAATCGCGTCTCGCCAGCGTTCTTGGCCGGGGCAACGGTGTTGCAGAAGTCCCACACGATGCGATAGGATAACAGCGCATGCTGGCTCGCGACGGCCGCAGCAGAATGCAGTATCAGGGGGAGCCGTACGACACGTGATGGACTTGATCGTGAGAGTCGGTGGGTTTGCGGCACTGGTGATCACCGTTTGTGTGGGGATCATGCTGCTCATCTCGTTTGTCGAGCGCGACAAACGCCCGAGAGATCCACCCGGCAGCGGAAATGTGGAAGGCTGATTCTCAGAACGAACGACGGAATCGGAGCCGGTCACTTTGAAACAATCCTCCGCCCTCCTACTCTCTTCCACCTTCTCCCTTGCGGCGGCCGTTCTCGTCGCCGCCGCGGCCTGTCTGCTCGCCGGGCAGTTGGGGGACTGGCGGTGGCTGTTCTACCTTGGCGCGCTTCTCAGTGCCCTGGGCGCAAGTTACCCGTTTCGCCAGGCAACTTGGGGTTCACGAAGATGGATACGTGCGTTGCTTCGCCGGCACATCCTGCCGGGCGAAGCCGCAGAGCAGTCGCAAGCCCTGCCGGCTCTGCCCCACGAACTGGCTTCGATCCTCGAGGAACGTCTCGAACAGGTCGAACGGCGCGAACGCAAACTGGCCGACCGGTTGGCAAGCTACCATCAGTGGTTCGAGTTTCCTCCGCCGCTCGACGTGGCCGCGGTCGAATTGTCGGCGCCGGAAAGGCTGCTGAAGGATCGGCAACTCGATCAACTCCTGGACGAGAAGACGCAGGTGCTCTATGAGAAGATCCGAAAGAACGAATACTCTCCCAAGGGGCGATTCGAGTTCACCCTCGTCCGCGACGACGTGTACATGCTGGTCGGAGCGATCGCGAAGCTTTACGGCGACGATCCCGAGCGTCCGCTGGCCGGCGTCAGCAGCGAACGGGTCCTGCGGGCGGCCGGCCGCTGCTGTATGAAGTTCCTCGTCGAACTGGAGAAGCTGCCGCTCGACATCCACACCTACGATATTGTCGACGTCTATGGCTACATCCGGCAGGCTGTCAACGTCTATGGGCTCTACCGCTCGGCGCGCCGCTACATGCCGTGGCTCCGGGGGGCCTACTACGGAACGTGGGTCGCCATGGGCGCCAATCCGCTGGCCCTGGGCGCCTGGTGGTTCGTGAGTTCGCTCGGCACCAAGGGTGCCAGCACCGTGGCCACCAATATCGCCAATCGCTGGGCTCTAAGCTTTCTTCACGACATCGTCCGCGTGGTCGGCTACGAGGTGGCCGGCGTCTACGATCCGAATCTGCGCTATCGCGATCCGAACTGGTGTTTCGCGGCCGAACTGACGGAACTGCTGCAGTCGTTTGCCGGTTCCGAGACCTCGCTCCGCCGAGCCCTGAGCCTCGTCGGCGCCCTGCAACTGCGCAACGAGTACGATCGAATCTTCTTCTTCCGCTGCATCGTGGAGGGGAAGAGGGCCGGGATGAAGCGAATGCCGGCGGCCGCTCTGCCGGTTGAGCAACGCCGAGAGATCGCCGAGCGGCTCGAGACGTTTTTGAAGTCCTATATCGCCGATCCCAACCCCAAGGCGGTCGGCCGCTGGCGTGCGGGCGTGGAAGACCGGCTCGATATCGCCTTGGCTCCCCACCCGTCCACGACGGTCCGACCTTTGCGCGAACAACGGCAAAGCGCGATTCGTTCTCTGGCCGGTTACCTTCTCGAAATCAAACAGGCCGAGGTCGAAACATTGCGGCCGCTGCTCGAGAAGACTCCCTTGGTTGCGTCCGTACCTGCCGAAGAACAGGGCAGTCTGTGGCAGAACCTCGCGGACGATCCCCCGTACTTCTTCGAGGCCCCGGACATCGTTCCCGGCACGCCCCTGGTTCTCGAATTCACCAAGGACCTGGTCGACCTGGCAGTTCGTGTCGCGCCGCGGTATCCAGTTGCCGACGAACTGGTGCTGTCGACGGTCGTGCGGCTTCGCGGCGACGCTCGCGCCGTCAAGAGGCGGTTGGACGCGCGCTATGTGAGTGAACTGGCAGGTCTCCTGCCGGACGACGCCCCACGGCGGCATCTGCCGCCGGATGTGGCCCGCGCCGTCCTCGATCTGCTTCAGGGCGAGGACGAACTCCATTTCGTCTATGGCGACGTCGAACCCGTCGCGCCAGGCCATATCGAGCCGGCCAGGGTGGATCGCGCCAGGACGTGGCTGGTGGGAGTGGGCCGCCGGCTCGTGGCGTTCACCATGCGCGACGGGCCGGAACTCCTCTGGGAGGGCGACCGGCAGGTGGCGCTGGAGTTGGTCAAGGGGCGGGTACGAGGCGCGTGCCGTATCCGCGGCGGCCGCTGGGTCGATCCTGCAACCGACTCGACCCCGACACTCCTGGTCCGCGGAAGGATGCTGGGAGGGGGGAAGAGGTATTTCGCCGCACTGAAGGCCTTCGTGCTGCGTGCGACAACCTGACGGGCGACTCCTGTATTGGGTGGCACGCTCAGAGCGCAGCGATGGGCTTGGTGACCTGATTCACGCCCATCGCTGCGTTCTGAGCGTGCCACCCATGAATAGTCCAAGCTAATCCTTGTTCGACCGGCGTTTCACCAGCGTCACTTGGTTCCCGGAAGGGTTGTACGACACTTCGTCCATGAACGAACGCATCAACAGCACCCCTCTTCCGGCGGCCTTTTCGAGATTGGCCGGATCGGTGGGATCGGGAAGGGATTCCGGATCGAAGCCCGGCCCCTCGTCGCGAATGACGAACTGAGCCAGTTCGCGCGAGAACAGGGCATCGATGTGGATTCGCCGATCGCAATGGGGTGGGCAGGCCCGCCGTGTGGCCAGAAGAGCATAGTAGGCGTCGTCGTCCACGCCGCGGAGTTCCGAACCCACTTCCAGATTCCCGTGACAGAGGGCGTTGACCAGCGACTCCTCCAAGGCGATACCGATTCGCATCCGGTCTGATTCGTCCCAAAGTTCGAGCCGCTCGGCGAGTTCCAGGAGATGAGCCACCAGGGGCGGGATCAGCCGGTTGTCGTTGTCCAACTCGAACTTGCAGTGGGTCTCGGTCAGGCAGCCCATCAGCCGACTGACCGTCTGCTCGTGGCTGGCAATCTCCAGCACCTGGCGCACCGTTTCGAGAAGTCGCTGGGAGAGGACCCTCTTGGGGACGTAGCTGGACGCCCCTCTTTGGAGTGCCTGCATGCAGATCTCTTCATTCCCCGCGGAAGTCATCAAAATGACGGGCACCGACGGGTAGGTGCTGCGGACCATCGATACCAGTTCCAGCCCGTCCATTTCCGGCATTACCAGGTCGGTGAGCACCAGATTGGGCAAGTCCTCCTGCATCTTGGCCAGGCCATCGGCCCCGTGCACCGCATATCGAATCGAAAGGTCGGGATCCTTCTCCAGCAGCCCGCCAGCCAGCCGGCGATCGACTGCCGAGTCGTCCACCACAAGAATGCTCGTCATTCGTAGTCGCTCCCGCGTGAACCCGCCAAATCGGGTGGCCGGGCCCGTCATGCTCGTCCTAGGAGTCCTTGCCTTCCAGGTAGTCTAACAGAATGGGGGGCAACTCTTCCATGAGGGCCTTGAGATTTATGACCCCCACTTCAGCGTTGGCTAGGTCTCCTTCAGTTCCCATCTTCTCCAACTCAAACGCCAGATCAAACCCGCGTTGAAAGCAGAAATAGCGCATTGAGGCCTTGATCGTGTGAGCCGCTCGGCGGAAGGCCACCGAATCGTTCTCCCGCAGGGCTGTCTCAAGGGCGTCCAGATTCTTCGGTGACTCGTCCAAATAGGCATGAATCAACTCTTCGAGCAGGGCTTTGTCTCCGCCAACCGTCCGCAACGCGTCTTCGGGGCGAAACATCAGGCTCTCCCGGCCAGAGCACTCGTCGACTGCCTGAGGGGAGGGAGCAGCAGCCTCCAGACTGCTCGAGACGTGCTCATAGTCTTGTTGCTCGGCAGGCGTCGCGTCTGCCGGGCCCTGCCCCATGCGGAGCACGCTGTCGATGACCTCGAAGAGACGGCGCAGGTGAATTGGCTTGGAGACATAGCCGTCCATCCCCCCCTCCAGACATCGCTCCTCATCCCCGCGCATGGCGTGGGCCGTCATCGCAATGATGGGTGTATGCCGTCCGGTCCCGGCCTCTCGCTGCCGGATGGCGGCCGTGGCCTCGAGGCCGTCCATCTCCGGCATCTGGACGTCCATCAATACGACGTCGAAATGCTCCTTTTCCCAACGCTCCACGACCTCGCGCCCCGTTCCCACGATCACCGGCGAATGCCCGTGGCGTTCCAGAATCCCCCGCACGAGCTTTTGCCCCATGAGACTGTCTTCGGCCACGAGAATCTGCAGAGGCGGCAACTTCGCCGCAACCGGGCGGTCGTCGGCCGGTGTGCCGAGCACGTGCGTCAGGTCTCCCTGCACTCTGGCCATGAGGACGTTGAACAGTTCGGAACGCTTCAGGGGCTTGCTGAGGTGAGCGGCGACCCCCATCTGCTCGCACCGGGCGATGTCGCCGGGGCGATCGGTCGACGTCAGCATCATCACCACCTGTGCGCCGAGTTTTCCGTCACGGATGATCTGCTCGGCCAGGGAAAACCCGTCGGGATCGGGAAGCGTCGAGTCGATCAAGACGACGTCGAAGGGGCGTTGTTGCTCGTTGGCGTCGAGAATCGCGGCGATTGCCTGATCGGCTTCTCGAACGGCCGAAGCCGCAACACCCCAACTCTGGAGTATCTCCAGCAGAACGCGACGACTCGTGTCGTTGTCGTCGACCAACAGCACGCGAATATCGGCCAGTTGAGTTGGGCTTGCGGCAGGTTCTGCCTCATCCACACGATCGAACGGCAGGCTTACGCGAAAACAACTGCCGCGACCCTCGTCGCTTGCCACGGTGATGGTCCCCCCCATCAACTCCGTGAGCTTGTGCGTGATCGCTAATCCCAGGCCCGTCCCGCCAAATTGCCGCGTGGTGCTGGTGTCGGCCTGCTCGAAAGCCTCGAAGATGGCTGTGAGCTTCTCCCCGGCGATTCCGATTCCCGTATCGGTGACGCGGAGTTCAATCCAGAGTCGACCGTTTTCGGAATGGTCTCGCACGACGTCGAGCATGACTTCACCCCGTTCCGTGAACTTGATCGCATTGCCGACGAGGTTCACGAGCACTTGCCGCAATCTCGTGCTGTCGCCCACCACTTGCCGCGGCACGTCCGGTGCGACTCGATAGACCAGTTCCAACGACTTCTCGTGAGCGCGGACGGCGAGAAACTTCATGGTGTTGCCGAGCGCATCGTGCAGATCGAAGGGCTCGCAACGGATATCTAGCTTACCCGCCTCAATCTTCGAGAAATCGAGAATGTCGTTGATGACCGTGACCAGGGCCTCCCCCGATTCGCGGACGACGCTCAAGTATTCCCGTTGCCTGGGGGACAAACGTTCGGCCAGGACCAACTCCGTCATTCCCAGAATCGCGTTCATGGGCGTGCGGATTTCGTGGCTCATGTTGGCGAGGAAGGCGCTCTTGGCCCGGCTGGCGCTTTCCGCCGATTCCTTCGCCTTCTCGAGGGCCGCTTCCGCCTCCTTTCTCGCCGTCACGTCCCAGAAAATTGCCTGCATTCCGATGATCTGACCTGCAGCGTCGAACACGGGCGATTTCATCACGTGGACGAAGCGGATGTGCCCATCCTGCCGATTCTGCTCTTCCGTTTCAAACAACTCTCCGGTTTCCAGAACCACCTCGTCGTCGGCGCGATACTTTTCGGCCAATTCGCGCGGATAGAAATCGAAATCGCTCTTTCCGACAATCTCGTCGAACGACTTGCCCAGCAACGTACAGAACGACCGGTTGGCAAAAGTGAATTGTCCTTGCCGGTCCTTTCGGAGCACATGAACAGGCAGGTTCTCGACCAGCGACGAGTAAAGCGCCTCCGAATCGCGCAGGTCTTGCGTGGCGCGTTCGCGCTCCTGCATCTCGCGGGCGAGTTGGGTATTGGCAGACTGCAACTCGGCGGTTCGCTTGACCACCAGCCGCTCGACCTTTTCCGCCCGGCTGAGGATGTCGTTGAGGTAGAGAAGGAGAAGACTCGTCACCAGCAACGCGGCGACCAGGCTGACAAACGGCAACGGCCGCCGCAGTCTGTCGCCATACGCCTCCGTCGGAGTGCAAACGACGAACCAGTGGCATCCCGATATCTTCAGGCTGTCCCCGAATCCCGGACACTCTTCTTCCAACATTCGCGGGTCCTGAATCGGCCGAAACGGCGTGCTTCTTGACGGCGAGGGACTCACGTAGGTCCACGCCTGGCCCCTCGGCAGCGAGTAGTCGAAAACCTGAACGTCGATCCCCAGGTTGGACGCCAGGCCGATGGCCCGTTCCATCAAACTGTCGAGACGAAACACTCCCACGAAGAACCCCACTAGATTCTTGCGGCGAGCGGGGACTGTATCGTGAGGCGACTGCTTCCGATATACGGGCATGAAGGCAAAGACGTTCTTGCCGCCGAACTCTGAGTCGGTGTGAAGGATCACATTCGAGGCGATGATCCGGTACCCGGTGTCGCGAGACGATACCATGGCTCCACGCACTGCTTGGAGTTCGGCAAGGTCGCTCCCCTCCTTGAGAAACGGATAGTCGTAGGGAGCCAGGTATTCGACCGGAAAACGCCCTTGGAGCGTCTCCGCCTCGGGATCTTCAACCGGGATTTCACGATCCGCGTCTGACTTGCCGGTCGGCACATCCGTTGCCGTCTCTCGCGGTACCCAAGCCAACGCCGTGATTCCCGTTTGCTCCCGCAGAAACACCTCCGTGAACGCATAGAACTCGGCACGTTCCACTTTTTGCGAGCCGGAATGAAAGGCCGCCAGTGCTTCGAGGGCGGCCAGATTCGCCGCCAACTCACGTTCTATGGCAGTAATTCGCAACTGGGCGTCGAAACGAAACTGCCCGTCGATCCGTTGCGATTCCTGACGCTGCAATATGACAAACAGCGCCGTTGCCACCGCAACGCCGAGCAAAGCCACGGCGGCGAGCGCGATGCGCCGCGATTTCCTCGACCACTTCGGCGTGGAAACGTCGTCGGAAGCGACTTGCGCAAGATTCTCGGTCTGCGGCCCCATGATATGCGTGACGCGCCGTTGCGGACTTGGTTTTCGCCGTCTTGTCTTGAGGAGAGGTTTGCCAGACCGAACCCGCTCCGCAAGGAAGCGCAGCTATGTTGGCACCGGGATAAGCAGATAACGGCCGATCTCAACAAGGTGGTGGCCTGTCGCTCGACCCTTTGAACGCCTAGGCTTCAAAGGACTCGGTAATCGAGACCCCCAACATTCGGGAGTTCATACTATCATGCCTATGACGAGTGTCAAGAATTTCCCCCGCTGCAAGGTGGTGCTGATCCCGTGGGCGTACTATTTCGCCTCGACAAGCCGCCCGTAGATCTCGGGTCGCCGCTGCTGGGCGTTCCTGCTTCGGTCCTGTGCCGCACGCACACGCCCCAAGTCCAGCGTGGCCGCAATGTAGTCCTCCTTGGCCTCCGGACATTCCGCCAGAATCGATGTCGGCCACTGCACGATCATGGTCCCGGCACCGTAGGCCTGATTCGTGCAGATCATGCACACGTCGTTGTGAAACATGGCCGTACGGACCACGAAGTCCTGTATGCGGCCGTGCCGGCCGTTGATCCAAACGATGATTTCCGCCCCATTCAGCGCCAGGATACGGAACGTCTCCGGAAAGTACCCGTCATAGCACGTGGCGATTCCCACTTTGCCGATATCCAGATCGAACACCGGGAACCCGTCGCCCCGCTTCATGACCCACTCCGGATCGTTCTCAATCAGCCATTGACGATCTCGCCCCGCGGGCGGCCGACTATAGGCAGTTTCCCCCTCGTATCGATCGACGGCGGCGTGGGTCTTGTAGTACTTGCCCACAATACGGCCGTCTCGCCCGAACAGCAGGGCGGCATTCGCGAACTCGTCGCCGTCGAGCAGTTCCCAACACCCGACGATCACGTAGACTTTGCATTCTGCCGCCGCTCGTGCAATGGACTCCGTGACCGAAGAAGGAACCTGGATCCGGCCCAGATGGTATTCGGGAAACACGACCAGTTGGGCACCGTCTGCAGCGGCCTTCCTCGTATACTCCACGATCGCCGCTGCAGGATCGTAACCGGCTCGCGGCTCAAAGCACTTCGTATACCCCGTGATCTGCACGGCAGCCACCTTGACCCGGTCGGGCCGACGGGCAGCCGGCTCGCCGGTCGGCTGCTCGCTTCGTACCGTGGTGGAACAAATCAACGCGGCCAGGATTGCCGTCAGCAGGCGGCCCCGAAAACCGCGACACGGGTTCCATTGATTCTGCATCGTTTCGGCCTCCCGACTTCTTCCAAGAGATTGTCAAAGCCCCGCCCCACAGCCGATTCCCGCGTCATCATAACGCGGAGCGGAGTGCTCCACAAACCACTCCGATCTCGCGACCTTGCTGCGGAAGATGAAACGTCGCAAGGTGATCTGCGTGCCCGGCCTGGTCAATCGCTTCCTGGCTTTGGTCATCCGCAGCCGAGTTGCCCAGCCGTTCATCCGCGGCACGTATGGCAACCGGCTGAAAGCGGGGGATTGGCGTAATTGACCCGGACAGGCCGATATGATAGAAGTATGGTTTTCGGATATTCCACCCTCTTGGGAAGGAGAGTTAAGTGGCCGGCAGCGAACGACGGAGAGAGTTGAGACGACGGCGTCACCGACTCAAGAAGATGACCCAGTTGAATCGCCAACTGAAAAGCGCGAAGGCGTCGGAACGATCGCATATCACGGAGAAGATCCGCTCCCTGACGCCGGGAGCCGAGGTGATCATCGCAAATCTCGGCCTCAATGAGGCCCAGTAGGCGGTCGTCTGCCTGCCTCATGCGTCCAACGGCCCGGTAGCGGTGGTTGACCGCTACCGGAGACGGAGCGTCGTTTTATTTCTGTCCGGAGGCCGGCAAAGGTTTAAGGCATTCGAACCGGAAGTCTTCGCCGTTTGAGTGGACGCGGACCGTACAACCTGGAGGCAACTCCTGTTTCAGGAGTTCGACCGCAAGCGGATTCTGTACGTGCTGCTGGATGACTCTCTTCAGCGGTCTTGCCCCGAAGGTGGGGTCATAACCCTTCTCGGCAATCGTGTCCAGGGCGGCATCGGTCACCTCCAGCCCGATGCCGTGCTGTTCCAGTTGGGCCTCGAGATGTCTTGTCTGCAAGGCCACGATCTTGCGAATCTCGTCCTTCTCGAGCGGGTGGAAGAGGATCGTTTCGTCGATGCGGTTGAGGAATTCAGGGAGAAACCGTGTTCCCAACACCTCGTTGATCGCCTCGCGCATCTCCTCCACGGAACCGCCTTCACGAGTGATCTCCTGGATCAGCTGGCTTCCGATGTTCGAGGTCATGATCAGGATCGTGTTGGTGAAGTCGACGGTGTGTCCCTGATTGTCGGTAAGACGCCCATCGTCGAGAACCTGCAACAGAATGTTGAAGACGTCGCGGTGGGCCTTCTCGATCTCGTCCAGGAGAATCACTGCGTAAGGTCGCCGGCGTACGGCCTCAGTCAACCGTCCGCCCTCCTCGTAGCCGATATACCCCGGAGGCGCCCCGATCAGTCGGCTGACGGTGTGCCGCTCCATGAATTCGCTCATGTCGAGCCGCACCATGGCGTTCTCGTCGTCGAACATGACCTCGGCCAAGGCCTTGCAGAGTTCCGTCTTGCCGACGCCGGTTGGACCCAGGAAAAGGAAGGAACCGATCGGACGTTTCGGGTCGTGCAGTCCGGCCCGGCTTCGTCGCACGGCGTTGGCCACGGCCGCCACGGCCTCGTCCTGCCCGATGACTCGCTGGTGGAGCCGTTCCTCCATGACCAACAGTTTGGCGCGTTCGGTCTCCATCATCCGGCTGACCGGAATCCGCGTCCAGGCGCTGACGACCTCCGCAATCTCTTCCGGCCCGACTTCCTGGCGCAGCAGGCGGCGCGTTCCATTGGTCTGCTGGCCAGATTCCATTCGCTCGAGTTGGGCAGTGAGGGTTTCCCGCTCCTTGGCAAGCAGCCCCAGCCGTTGGTAGTCTTCCTCCGGCGGGCGCTCGCCCCTGGCGGTCTTCTCCATGATGCCCGCTTCCAGCATGCGGTACTCGGGATCGACGTCGGCCAACCGTTTGCGCACCTGGTGGACGTCGCCCAGGCCGCTTTTCTCCTTGTTCCACTGGGCCCGCAGTCCGTCGAGCTTGTTGCGCAGGTCCTGCATCTCCTTCTCGACTTCGACCAACCGCTCTTTGGCGTGCGGCTCGGTCTCTTCGGCCAACTGGCGCTGGGCGAGTTCCAGTTGCACCAGGCGCCGTTGGACCTCGTCGATCTCCGATGGCACGCTCTCCAGTTCCATGGCTAGGCGGCTCGTGGCTTCATCCATGAGATCGATGGCCTTGTCGGGCAGGAAGCGGTCGGTGATGTAGCGTTCCGACAGGTGGGCCGCCGCCACGAGGGCCGAGTCCTTGATCTTGACGCCCTTGTGGTGGGCTTCGTAGCGCGGCTTGAGACCGCGCAGGATCGCAATCGTATCCTCGACCGACGGTTCGCTGACGATCACCGGCTGAAAACGCCTTTCCAACGCCGCGTCTTTCTCGATGTGCTTGCGGTACTCGTCGAGCGTCGTGGCTCCGACGCAGCGGAGCATTCCCCGGGCCAGGGCCGGCTTCAGCAGATTCGACGCGTCGCTTCCCCCTTCGGCGTTGCCGGCTCCGACGACCGTATGCAGTTCGTCGATGAACATGATCACGTTGCCGTCGGAGTGTTCGACTTCGCGGAGGACGGCCTTGAGCCGCTCTTCGAACTCTCCGCGATACTTCGTCCCGGCGATCAAGGCACCCAGATCGAGGGCCACCACGCGCTTGTTCTTCAGACTCTGGGGCACATCGCCTTCGACGATCCGCAGCGCCAGACCCTCGGCAATCGCCGTTTTTCCCACGCCGGGCTCGCCGATCAGCACAGGGTTGTTCTTCGTGCGGCGCGAGAGCACCTGAATCACCCGGCGGATCTCCTGGTCACGTCCGATGACCGGATCGAGCTTGCCTCGCCGGGCCAGTTCGACCAGGTCGATGCCGTACTTCTCCAGGGCCTGAAACTTGGCTTCGGGGTTCTGGTCGGTCACCCGGGCGCTGCCCCGGATCTTCTTCAGCGCCTTGAGCAGGTCGGCCTCGCCGATCGCGTTCAGGCCGAGAACTCGCCGGGCCTTCGTGTCGACGTTGGCCAGCGCGAGCAGAAGGTGCTCGGTCGAGACGTACTCATCCTTCATCCGGTCGGCTTCGGTCTGCGCCCCTTCGAAAACCCGGCCGAGGGCCGCGTTCACTTGCGGAGTCGCACCCCCGGAAGCTTTCGGGAACTGGCGCAACTCAGCCTCGACGGACTGGCGCAACTGCGCCTTCTGCACGCCGATCTGATCGAGCAGGGGCCCAACGACCCCGTCGGTCTCTTGCAGCAGCGCCGCCAACAGGTGAACGGGATCGATCTCCGGATTGCCCCGGTCGGCGGCAAGCCCCTGGGCGGTAGCAACGGCCTCCTGGGCCTTGATGGTGAGTTTGTCAAATCGGAATGCCATCGTGATTACCTCCGTGTCCGATCGCGCCGCCGATGGGGATGAAGACGGCGCAATCGGATCGGTCTGTTCCTGAACGCTCGGCGATCACTTGACCTCAAATTCGGCGTCGATCGCGTCGTCGTCGCCGGCGCCGCCCGAGGTTCCTGCCCCCGGGGCGGCCTGCGGGGCGGCCCCTGGAGCAGCGCCGGCCGCTCCCTGGGTTCCAGCCTGTTCGTAGAGCACCTTGCTGAAGGCGTGGGACGCCTGCTCCAGTTCCGTGAGCGCAGCCTTGATCTTCTCAGCGTCGTCGGACTTCATGGCCTCGCGGGTTTTCTCGATGGCCTTGGTCATGGCGCTCTTGTCGGCATCGCTCATCTTGGCCGCGTGCTCCTTCATAAGCTTCTCGAGCTCGAAGCACATCGAATCGGCCCGGTTGCGGAGTTCGGCCAACTCGCGTTTCTTCTTGTCCTCCGCGGCGTGGGCTTCCGCATCCTTCTTCATCTTCTCGATGTCGGCGTCCGACAGGCCCGAAGACTGCTCGATACGGACCTTCTGCACCTTCTGCGTGCCCAAGTCTTTTGCCGAAACGTTGAGGATCCCGTTGGCGTCCAGGTCGAAGGTCACCTCGATCTGGGGGATGCCGCGGGGCGCCGGCGGAATTCCTTCCAGGTTGAACTGGCTCAGCAGGCGGTTGTCGCCGGCCATATCGCGTTCGCCCTGAAACACCCGCACCGTGACGGCGGTCTGGTTGTCGTCGGCCGTGCTGAAGATCTGCTTCTTCTCCGTTGGAATCGTGGTGTTGCGCTCGACCAGTTTGGTCATCACGCCGCCCAGCGTCTCGATGCCCAGCGAAAGCGGCGTGACGTCCAACAGCAGGATGTCCTGTACTTCGCCGGCCAGAACGCCGCCTTGGATCGCGGCGCCGACCGCCACGACCTCGTCGGGATTGACGCCCTTGTGAGGCTCCTTCCCGAACATCGTCTTGACGAGTTCCTGGACCTTGGGAATTCGGGTGGAGCCGCCCACCAACACGACCTCGTCGATCTCGCTGGGCGACATCTTGGCGTCGGCCAGCGCCTTCTGGACCGGCTGGCGGCAGCGTTCGATGAGCGGGTCGATCAGTTGCTCGAACTTCGACCGCGAAATGCTCATCTGCAAGTGCTTCGGGCCCGTTGTGTCGACGGTGATGAAGGGCAGATTGATGTCGGTCGACTGGGCCGAACTCAACTCCTTCTTCGCCTTCTCGCAGGCTTCCTGGAGACGCTGCAAGGCCATGGTGTCCTTGCGCAGGTCGATGCCCTGTTCCTTCTTGAATTCGTCGGCCACGTAGTTGATCAGCATCTGATCGATGTCGTCGCCGCCCAAGTGCGTGTCGCCGTTGGTGCTGATCACCCGGAACACGCCGTCGGCCACCTCCAAAATGGAGATGTCGAACGTGCCGCCGCCGAAATCGAATACGGCGATCTTCTCCGCGGCCTTCTTGTCCAAACCGTACGCCAGCGACGCCGCCGTCGGCTCGTTGATGATTCGCGCGACTTCCAAGCCGGCAATCTGGCCGGCGTCCTTGGTGGCCTGCCGCTGGGCGTCGTTGAAATAGGCCGGAACGGTGATGACGGCCTTGTTCACCGTGTGGCCCAGGTACGCCTCGGCCGACTCCTTGAGCTTCCGCAAAGTCTTTGCCGAGATTTCGGGGGGCGTGTACTCCTTGTCGTCGACGCCCACCTTCACGTAGTCCTCGGGGCCTCCCACCACGCGGTAAGGCACCATCTTCTCTTCGCTGGCGACCTCGCTGTGCCGCCGGCCCATGAATCGCTTCACCGAGTAAACGGTGCGGTGTGGGTTCGTCACCGCTTGACGCCGTGCCGGTTCACCCACCAACGTATCGCCCTTGTCCGTAAAGGCAACGACACTCGGAGTCGTGCGGTTCCCCTCGGGATTGGGGATCACCTTGGCTTCTCTGCCTTCCATTACCGCCACGACCGAGTTGGTCGTTCCGAGGTCGATGCCGATGATTTTTTCGCCTTTTGCCATGGACTGCTCCTTTCGGTCTACTACGCCGGTCACTTATTGGGCCGCCAGAAATCAAATATCCACGTCTGTGGAGATCGCCGGGGCTTTTTGGGAGACGCGATCCAGAACAGGCCGGCGTCTCTTGAGTTTCTGGTTAGACGATCATGTTCCGGCCAACGGCACGAGACACGATCGTTTGACGTTCCTTACCGTTTACGCAAAGCCCGTGCCGACTCTCGGAACCACGCCGGTCTGTCACCATAACTATCGCTATACCAACATTTTACGGTAACGGCGTTCTTGCACAGCGAGACGTCTGTTCACGCCGAATTACCTCCGACTGCCATTTTGACACTGCGTTCCCCCCGCAGAAAGGGGATCTGCCACTTTGGCAGCCGTGTCTCACCCTAACTGAATCCTAGTAGCCACTCCGTTGACACAATTGCTGAGTGGGCGGTACAAGGGGGAATCTCCGTCAGGCGTACTTGCCAAGCGAACGCAAGAGAACACCGGTCAGTCCCCAGAGCGGGGCAAGCCCACAACCCAACCTTCACAAACAGGCGCGCACCATGCGCTGAAGTCCCCAACAAAGACTCTAAACTAGCCCGGAAGAATCCTGAATGGCCAAGGCAAGGAAACGCGTTCCTCAACCCAGTGACTCTGCCGCCCCTTCCAACAAAGGGAAGAAGCCCGCCCGCCATACCGAGACGGCGGAAGAACTGCTCGAACAACTCACCGAGCAGGACCGCGAGCTGGTTCGCCTGCTCAACGAACGAGCGCGCACGTTGGTGAAGATTGCCAAGTGCCGCAAGCGTGCGGGTCAGGCGACGCTCGTCTTTTCCGAGGAGGCCGAGCGGATCAGCCGAGCCGCGGCGACGGGACGCGGCCCCCTCCCCCGAGACGCGATTCAGGCGGCCCTGCGCGAAGTGGTCAGCGGTTGCCGGTCGCTGGTTCGAGACCTGCGGGTGGCCTTCCTCGGGCCTCTCTACACCTATAGTCACCTGGCCACGATCGCCCATTTCGGACAATCGGTTGAAATGGCGCCGGTCGGCAGCATTGCCGCCGTGTTTGAGGAAGTCAATCGCGGCCAGGCCGATTTCGGGCTGGTGCCCATCGAAAACTCGACCGACGGGCGGATCGCCGACACGCTCGACATGTTCACGCGGCTTCCGGTGCGGATCTGCGGCGAAGTCGAGCTGGAGATCCAGCACTTTCTGCTGGGAAAGTGCGCCCGCAGCGAAATCCGCGAAGTCTACAGCAAGCAGCAACCTCTCAGCCAGTGCCGCAACTGGCTCGCCCGCCACCTGCCGTCGGCGCGAGCGATCGAGGTGACCAGCACGGCCACGGCTGCCCAACTCGCCTTGGAGAAACCGGGCGCGGCGGCCATCGCCAGCCTGCAGGCGGGGATGCACTATGGGCTCAACGTGATTGCCGAGCGGATTGAAGACAACCGTAACAACACGACGCGGTTTGCCGTGATCGGCGACCACACTGCCGTGGCAACGGGGAATGACCGCACGGCATTGCTCGTCCAGACGGAGCACCGCTTCGGCGCGCTGGCCGACGTGCTCGGCATCTTCAAGAAGAACCGGCTGAACCTGACCTGGATCGAGTCCTTCCCCGTGCCGGATTCACCGCGCACGTACCTGTTCTTCGTCGAAGTGGAGGGCCACCAGACGGAACAAGCGGTCGTCAAGTGCCTCAAGACGCTCGAGGGCACGACTTTGCGCCTGGAGATTCTCGGTTCATTTCCCGCGGCCGTGCGAACGTGACCTCGTGACGAGATAGTCGGGGCACGGCCGTTACGGGTTCACGTAGTGTTTTTCCATTGCCGGCCGGAAGCGGCCCATCAAGTCTTCGTAGATGTCGAGCGGGGGCTCGTTGTCCGGCGGCAGGAAGGACTTGTAGGGATGGGCTTTCGAGTACTCCTCGAACTCCTTGCGAGTCTTCTCCAGCGATTCGGGCTGCGTCATCAACTCGACGGCCGTGGCGGCCATGACCTTGGCGCCGGCGTTCAAACCCTTCGATGCCGAAGAGCCGAAGCCGCAGGCCACGGTCGACCAGTGGTGCCCGGCGGTGCCGGGCACTCCGCCGGGGAAACGCAGCGTGGCCGTCGGCGCAACCAGCGTCACGTCGCCGTGGTCTGACGACGGCCCGCCCGTGTAAACGACTGCCGGCTTGCCCAGCTTGCCGACCTCGGTCGGCATCCCTTTCTCGGCCTTGCCGAGTTCCTTCTGCAACGCCTTGGCGAACTGGTGTTCGTCCTCCGTCCACTGCGGCATCCCGACCAGTTGGATGTTCTGATACAGCAACTCGGCCAGGCCCTTGTTCTCGTGGGCCTGGTGGATGGCGCCGATCACGCGAACCTCCGAAAGCTCCGTCCCGGTGGCCAGGGCCGCCCCTTTGGCACAATTCAGTACCCGCTCATACATCTCCTCCAGCCGCTCGTCCGTGTTTCGCAGGAAATACCAGACGCTGGCCCGGTCGGGAACCACGTTCGGGGCCTCGCCGCCGTCGGTAATCACGTAGTGCATGCGATGGGTGAAATGCAGGTGCTCGCGAAGGTAGTTGGTTGCCACATTCATGAGTTCCACGGCATCCAGGGCGCTGCGCCCGTCCCAGGGCCCGCCGGCGCTGTGTGCGGTCTTTCCGGTGAACGTGTAAACGACGGAATAGACGGCACTGCCGTTGACGCCGTAGCTCGTGGTGAATCCGCTGCTGGTATGATTGTTGATCACAACGTCGACGCCCTCGAACAGTCCCGCCCGGACCATGTGCGGACGACTGATCAGAATCTCCTCGGCGGGCGAGCCGAACACCTTGATCGTGCCCTTGATCTGATGTTGCTCCATCGCCTCCTTGACGGCGATTGCCGCCGCCGAGACCGCGGTCCCCATCAGGTTATGCCCGCAGCCGTGGCCCGGGGCGCCGGCAACGAGCGGTTCCTGCTTGGGCGTTCGCGCTTTCTGCGAGAGCATCGGCAGGGCGTCGTATTCCGCCAGAATGCCGACGACCGGTTTGCCCGAGCCGTAGCTGGCGACGAAGCAGGTCGGCATACCGGCCAGCCCCTTTTCCACAGTGAATCCCTCGGCTTCCAGGGTCTTGATCAGCAGTTCCGACGACCGGTACTCCTGCAGGCCGAGTTCGGCGTAGGACCAGATCGCGTCGGAGATCTTGCCGAACTTCTCGACTACTTCGGGCCGGCTCAACCAGTCGAGGACGCATTGCTTCTCCGGCGAGACCGGAGGTGCCGGATTCTCTTGCGCATAGCCGGTGATTGCCAGGAGAGAACCAGCCAGGAGCGCGAACGCTCCGATCCGACGAATACCGAGTTGCATCGTTGTGTCTCCGAGTTGCGTACCCTGCGTCGCTGAAGAAAGCCGCGGCAGCGGACCGCAGAGACGGCACGGCACTACCGCACGGCTACGGGCGACGGCTCTATTCTAATCAGACGCCGTACCGGTCTGCCAGTCTCGGCTCAAGCCCTGCCGAACTCTCACAAATCGCCCTTCGGGGCTTCTTCGATCTTCTCGGAAACGGACTCCGGAATCGGCATCGACTGCATTTTCTCCGTGGCAGGGTCAAAATCGACGCAGGCCGTCTTGATCGATCCGGTGGCGATCTGCCGCCCCTGGGCGTCGTAGAAACGGAAGTCGTACGTCAACGTGCGGCTCGTCTTCTTGCGCACAACCAGATGAATCTCGAACTCGTCTTCAAACCGCAGTGGCCACCTGTAGGTACACTCCGCGGCCACGCGGGGCCAGCCGATGACCCGCCCGTCGCGCTGGTTGTGGATCGAGAGTCCCAGCGAGCGAAAGAAAGCGACTTCCGCCCCCTCCATATAGCGAAAGTAGTTGGAGAAATGAACGATCCCCGCCATGTCGGTTTCGGAGAACTCAACGCGGCGACGGTAACGGTATTCGTGGGCCATAGGTCTTCTTCAGTTCTCAGCAGATTGTGCGATTCTGTCACACCCAGGCAGCCTTCTACTTGGCGAGTCCTGTCCACCTGCCGTATAAACAGGGCTACAAGAATACGAAACATTCACCGCTCGCGAGCGTGAGAACGTACGGTTCCTCCCATGAACGCAACGCCCGACATTGCCGCGGCACGAAGCCGCATCGAATCGGCCTACTCGCCCGAACTGACGCGGACGGCGGGCCACCGCCTGGTCGACCTGCTTGCCGACCATATCCGAAAAGCCGAGGCCTGTGAAGGCGTGGTGCTTCCCTGGCTCCCTCCGCCGCAGAACATTGCCCGGGCCGGCGGGACGTTGGACGGCGGACTCGGTCCGCAAGTCGCACGCGAGCAGTTGGTCGATCGCTTCATCGAACTAGTCAAGACCATGCTGGCCCGCGGCCACAATCTGCACGATCCTCGCTACATCGGCCACCAGGTTCCCGCCTCGGTGCCGATGGGCGGCCTGTTCGACGCGGTCGGCTCGATCACCAATCAAGTCATGGCAATCTACGACATGGGCCCCTGGGCTACGGCCGTGGAATGGGCCCTCGTCGAGCGTCTCGGCTCGCTGATCGGTTGGATTCCCGGCCGGTTCTCGGGCCTGGTGACCCACGGCGGTTCGCTGGCGAACCTGACCGCCCTCCTCACCGCCCGCAATGTCAGCCTCGAAGGCGTCTGGGAACGCGGACTGGCCGGCGCCGCCCGCCCGCCGGTCCTGGTCGTTCAGGCCGACGCCCACTACTCCGTCGCCCGGTCGGCGGGCGTGCTCGGCCTCGGCTCCGAGCAGGTGCTGCGGGCCGGGCTGGACGACCGCCGGAGGCTGGATCCGAACCAGCTCGACGAGATGCTGGCCGATCTTCGCGCCAAGAACCAGCCGATCGTGGCGGTTTCGGCATGTGCCTGTGCCACGCCGATCGGGGCATTCGATCCCTTGAACGACGTGGCCGACGTTTGCCGGCGTCACGAGGTCTGGCTCCACGTCGACGCGGCCCACGGCGGCTCGGCCGCCTTCAGCTCGCGGCATCGGCACCTGATCGACGGTCTGGACCGCGCCGACAGCGTCGTCTGGGACGCCCACAAGATGCTCTTCGTGCCCGCCTTGTGCGCCTTCGTTCTCTACCGCGAGCGGGCCCACAAGTTCGAGACCTTTCGCCAGGACGCTCCCTACCTGTTCGATCCGGCCGCCCCGGGATTGGCCGAATACGACAGCGGGCTGCGAACCGTGGAATGCACCAAGCGAGCGGCGGCCTTCGGGCTTTGGGGCGTGTGGTCCCTGTTCGGCCCCCAACTCTTCGCCGACATGGTCGACGTCACCTTTGATCTCGGCCAAACGCTCTACCACAAGCTGGCCGCCGCCCCAGACTTCGAGCCGCTCCACGAGCCCCAGTGCAACATCGTCGTCTTCCGCCACATTCCCGACTCGCTCCGGGATGCTTCCCCCGACCGCCTCGGCCGTTTCCAACTCGAACTTCGCCGCCGCCTGATCGAGTCGGGCGAATTCTACATCGTCTCGACCAACCTCGACGGCGTCGGCGCTCTCCGCGTCACCATCATCAACCCCCTGACTCGCGAAACGCACCTCGATCGGCTGCTGGACGCGCTGAGGGAACATGGGAGAGCATTAGAACCGGCGTAGCAGCCCTTCTTCAATCAAAGAGGCTCGCACAGCAACGCGATACGGCAGATTGATCCGTAAGACAGCAACGGTCACCCGCCCAATTGCCGTACGTGCCATGACGAGAGCGCCATTCCATTCGAAATGATCGGACCAATTGTCATGGCGAGGATTGAAGAGCCGCACAATTTCTCCGGTGTCGGCGTCGTGCCCGGCGATATTGGGCGCCTTGAAAGAATTGCAGTGCAGACACGCATACGCCAGATTAGCGAATGAAGTCTCTCCCTCGTGCTTTTCGGCGATTACATGGTCTAGCTGGAAGGGAACAGAAGTCCACGCTTGAGGGATCCGGCAGTACTCACAGCAATGGCCGGCCCGCTCGGCGACTCTTCGTCGCAGATCCATCTCAACCGCCACCGGACTTGTGGGCAGATTGTCGAAGAGAAAGACGCGCCTTTGAGTGCATCAAGTCCACCATTCCCCCCACAAACAGATAGGCATGCAGCTTGGTACTCTCCTCGTCACTCAGCGTCCCGCTTCTGGCCTTCTCCGCCAGGTCGTTCATCTCGTGGCGGTCTGCCTCGGTGAACTGCAATTCAAGAATCGACCGGGCCACATCAGGTGTGAAGCTCGGGTTGCTGGGATCAACGATTCGAGCGAGAATCTCGCTCTCTTGGCTGAAGCCTACCGGGTTCATATTGGAATTCTACCACGACCAAGCCCGTTGTGAATCAACCCTCCCCTCGGGAGCCAAGTGACTCAGACGGCCCCAGACTCGCTCTCACAACAAACGGGACCGGGAAAACCCCGGCCCCGTGGTTCACTTCGTGCAGACTGTAGCTTCCAGCCGTCTAGTGCTTCACAATCTGCGGCTCACTCACCCGTTTGTGTTCCACTTCCTTGACTTCCCGCACCCAGATGTTGCGGAACCGCACGGGATTGCCGTGGTACTGGAGCGTGATCGGGCCCTTGTCCGGATGAGGCTTATAGCTTGGCGGCCGGTTGAAGGGTGTGTCGCCCTCCAGTTGGAAGTGGTTCTGGATGACGACGCCGTTGTGCAGCACCGTGATGAAGGCCGGGCCGACGAGTTTGCCTTCCCCGTCAAATCGCGGGCACGTCCAGATGATATCGTAGGATTGCCACTCGCCCGGCTTGCGGCAGGCGTTCACCAGCGGCGGATGCTGCTTGTAGATGGCGCCGCACTGGCCGTCGAAGTAGGTCTTGTTCTCGTAGGAATCGAGGACCTGAACCTCATAGGTGCCCATAAGGAAAACGCCGCTGTTGCTGCGCCCCTGCCCGTCGCCTTTGACCTCGGAGGCGGCGGCCCATTCGATGTGGACTTGGCAATCGCCGAACTGGTCCTTGCTGCGAAGCGTGCCGGGGCCGGCCGTGATCGCACCGTCGGCGACCGTCCATTTCTCGCCGCCTTCCCAAGCCGACAGGTCCTTGCCGTCGAAGAGCACCACCGCGTCGGAGGGTGCCTTGTCCGGTCCGCCCGGATCGATCACGGCCGGTTCGGCCCACTCGATACCGCTGAGATACTCCTCGGCCAGCACCCCGCTGACGCTCATTGCCGCCACAAGGAAGGCGGCCACAATTGCTGTCCACTTGCTCATAGGTCTCTCCTGCACAGTCGCAAAACGTTGGGAAAACGAATCCCTCAATGATAGTCGCCGCCCAGGCCACGAGAAAGATGGCGGCCCACGGACCCAGGAGAACTGCAAAGTCCTCTTGTGGCAAGAAAAGCAGCAGGCACTCTCCGAGCGCCGTTCGCGGGAAATCGGGATTTCCGGCAGTTCTGCGGACGGCACGGCGGAGCGTGCCTGCTACTTTGCAGTTCCCCTGCCCACGGACCGGAATTCTTGGGTGAGTACGGGCCCCCCGAACGCCCGTTGCTCGCCTTCCCGCGGTCCGTGTGCTACGCTGGGAGCGAAATGCGGCCTTCCACCCGACGCCCAGTTCTTCACGGAGCGAATCCGAGTATGAAACCCTCTCGCCTGTGCCAGTTCGTCCTTTTCACTCTCACCTGTCTTGCTGTCCCGCTGACCGCGGCGGCCGCCGACGTCCCGGTCATCGATTATCACATCCACCTGCGAGGCGGAATGACCGTTGAGAAGGCGATCCAGCGTCAGGCCGAGACAGGGGTGAAAGCGGGCGTGTTGCGAAACATCGGCGCCGGCTGGCCCATCGAGACCGACGAGCAGTTGCGCGAGTTCCTCGATTCGGTCGAGGGCAAGCCGGTCTTCGTCGGCCTGCAGGTCAACGATCGCGATTGGATGACGAAGCACTCCAAGGCGTTGCTCGATCGGCTCGACTACGTCCTGGCCGACACGATGATCATGCCGATGCCCAACGACGACGGCCCTCCGGTCAAGCTCTGGATCACCGACGGCTACACGATTGACGATCCGGAGGCATGGATGGAACGCTACATGCGCCACAACCTTCGCGTGTTGGCCGAGCCGATCTCCATCCTGGCCAATCCTACCTATCTGCCTCCGCCGGTCGAGCATCTGTACGATCAACTCTGGACGGACGAGCGGATGCGGACGATCATCCGGGCGGCCGTCGACAACCACGTCGCCCTGGAAATCAACGCCCGCAGCGGCCTGCCTCGCGATCGCTTCATCCGCATGGCGAAAGAAATGGGCGCCAAGTTTTCGTTCGGCACGAACAACATGGACGACAAGCCGATCGACATGACTCGCTGCTTCGAGGCGATCGATCTCTACGGCCTGAAGAAAGACGATATGTACGTTCCGGCACCGAAGAAGTGAGAAGATCGCCCGGCGCACGCCAGCACTGCTTGCACGAGCGTTTCCCACGGTTCGAACCGCGAGTTGACGCCTGTCGTAGAGACTCTTGACGCGGGACCGGCCGATTCTTGATTCTTTTTTGGCAGGGCCCCCTGCGCGCTAAACATGACCTAGACTTTCCATACGATGGATAGGATCGCACAGTACGTGCACGTGGGCCTGCCGTCAAACTTACCAGGATTCGTAGGATTGTTACGACCGGTACAGTTTGCCGCGGCCGACACCCCCGCGGAGAGCCAAAAACGCCCATTCGCTCCATCCAGGCAGGGACGCTTCTTGACAAGTTGACGGATCTGAAGTCTGTTGAATTCAGTTCTCCTCGTTTCCTGCGGAGTCGAAAAATGACGTTTCGAAAATCATGTGTTGTGCTGGCCGCGACCCTGACGTTGTTCGCTGCCGTGTTCTCCCCAAGTGCGTGCCAGGCGGGACTGTTCGATTGCTTCAGCTCGCCCGCTCCCGCCCCCTTGACGTACGCACCGCCCTACCAGGTGCAGATGCCCACATGCGATCCGTGCAATCCCTGCGCGGCGCCCCAGGTCAACTATGTTCCCGAGGTGAAGTATCGCTGGAAGTACTCGCGGATCGAACGGACGGAGTACCAGCCGGTCGCCGCGGCCGATCCTTGCACGGGCTGCCCGGTGACGACCTTCCGGCCGGTGACCAGCAAGTCGCTGCTGCCGTGGCTCCATCGCGAGGCCTACACAACCTACAAGGCCGTCCCCTACGGCGGTGCCACGCCGGTCAGCTACATGCAGCCGACCTACCAACCCGGATACTGCAATCCTTGTGCGACGACATGCGACCCCTGCGATCCCTGCGGCGGCAGCATGGCGGCGCCGGCGCTGGGGACCTCCTCTGGTTGCTCCACCTGCGTTTCGGGAATGACCAGCTATTCGGACAGTTCCAGCGATCCCGGCTACAGCGGACAGACCTTCAGTTCCGAAACCGGCTGGCAGGCGGCTGAGCCTCAAACCGAGACTCGGCTGAAGCCCACCCCCGACGAGAAGACCCAGGAACCGGACGATACCACCAACAACACGCAGACGTCGATGCCGCGGCTGGTGATTCCCCAGGTCTCGGGCGACCGGACCGCCAGCGTCAGCCAGGTTCGCACGATCTCCTACGACGCGCCGGCCCTCCTGCCCCCGAACGGCAACGTCTCCCAGGCCGCCACGGTCGCCGTGCCCTTGCGACTGGTGCCGGTCGAATAATCCGGACCAGAAATCGTTCGCAGGAAACAACACAACACGCCGCGTAGCTCGCACCTGTGCGGCGTGTTGTTTTTCTTGAGGCCGAATTGCGAGAGAACCTCAGTGCTTCCTGGACGAAACTGACCCCCAACGAGAGTCGACGCCTCGTGGCGTTGGCCGCCAAGATGCCGTGCCACGACTACCACTGGCTCGGGAACGGCTGGCAGTACGCGTGAATTCTGGCTTGCCTTGTGAGACCCCGGAGGCGCTGTGTATTGGGTGGCACGCCCAGAGCGTAGCGATGGGCGTGGTGATGGGCGTGGTGATCTAACCATCCACGCCCATCGCTGCGCTCTGAGCGTGCCACCCATGAATGATCCGAGCTACGTCAGTCCTGCACCGGCTCGAACGTCAGTTCAACGACCTGGTAGATCTGCAGACCAGGCACCGCAATTCGTGCACAGTTCTCGACGTTTTCCATCCTGAGCGTGGTGCCGCCGTCGCGATCCGGCGCAAACGCTCGTGCAGAAGCGGTCCGCATCCCTTTCGGAAGCGGTACGAGCAACTCAATTTCGTCGATGGCGGTGGGCGGCGGGGCGTCGACGCCCAACGGAACGTTGTAGTTCACCAGGTGCAAGACGATCCGAGGCGGCACCTCTGCGATGGACTGGAACGCGTTCGCCTTCACCTGCGCGCCCAACAGGGCATCGGCACAAGCAAGCACCGACGCCGTTTGGCCCAGCGCCGCCGGCACACTCTCAACACTTGACAAGACCGTCACGCGCCCGCCGCCATGCCGCATGGTCTCGCCATGATTGTCGGCAATCAGAACAAGAAGCGGGCTGCTCTCCGCGGGACGATCTCTGAGAAACTCGTCCTGCACGGCGAAATCGCCGGCCACGATCAGGTGTCCCCCTTGGCTGACATACTCTTCCACTTCGCCCAGTTGTTCCTGCGAAACCACCCGCAGATCGGCGGCCACCACCGAATCGTAACGATCGAGCACCGAACCCTCCAGGCGGAATTCGGAGACGAAATCGAACAGGACGTGCTCGCTCGTCAGGCGATCGGTGAGCGATTGAACCGTGCCGACGTGCGGGGCGTTGCCGAGCCACTGCTGTTCCAGAAACGCCAGCACGGCCGTTGGGGCGTAAGTTTCCAAGCCCGCATAGAGTTGGGGGTGCGTCTCGAAAAACCGCCGGTACTCATTCAAGGCGTCATGGTAGATGCCGAAATAGGGCCGGATCAGGAAGGCCCCGCCGCCGCTGAACGCGCCGCACTCGGCCATGCCCAGCCGAGCGGCGTCGGCGTTCATGAATCGTTCCGGCGGCTGACTTGGATAACCGGCCCGGGTCAGAATGACCGGCTTCACCCGCTGCCGAAAACTCTGCACGATCTTGTGCTCGAAGATATTGTCGTTGTACACCCGCGACGACACTCCCTGGAACAACGGGCTGACGACCAGCCCCGGATTGGTCCCATAATCGCCGTAGGACTTCTCGAACATCACGAAGTCGGCGTCGGGCATCGCTCTCTGGATCGCCTTCGGATCGCCGCCGTTCGGGAAGACGATGAACTCCCGCCCCAGTTCCTTCGTCCCCACCGACTTGAGTGTGGCCAGTTGCTCTCGCGTCGTCGTGCACCAGAAGCGGTTCAGTTCGGCCTCCAGCAGCGTGTCGCCCTTCTCCGGAAAAGTTGGCCTGGTTCAAACTCGGGTAACAGAATTTTGGGCTGAGTGGCGGAGAATTGGGTTTGGAGAAAACGCCTGCTTCCCCCAAACTGGTGATTTTCGCAAGAAGCACCCAGTTTCACGGAGGAAGCAGGCATGGTATGCCATTGTAGCGTCCGAGACGGTTTCCCGCAGCCAGGCACCCGGGTTCTCCAGTCCTCCACTTTGCCTCATCCTGCCAAGGCGATGACACCGCCCCAACGACGGCAGGCCCCTCTCAGCCGCCCGCCCTCTCCGCCAGAAAACTCCTCGCGCACGCCTGGTGGCGAGCATGATGCCTCTTCTCTGTTGCCGTCTTTCCGGTACAAGTCAAGCCACGTTCCGGTATCGTCTGATTCCTGGAAGATCTGGAGGCTTTCAGGTCGACATACGCTTTAGCGGGATGGACCAGAATTAGCAGGTCGCCAGCGCGCTCCGACCTCGATCTTTAACAACTGAAACCGCCCCACCGGGCGACTGGCCCTGCACGACCGTGAGAACGAATCACGGTGTGCCACCGCCGGCTTGTTAGCAGTGTGAAGAAACGCAGGGTGGTCCATCCTGTAGTTCACCGCACCACCAGCCAACAGCTACAGCATTTCCCAATTGCCGTTAAACTCCAATGCGCAGCTCAAGTTGCCGTCGGCATCGGCGCGATGGGGGAAATGGAGACGAGATGCTTACAGAATGCAAGTCTGGGACAGACTCGGCTACGGGGGCGGCATTCAGACCTAATGTGCTTCGGTCTCGTTCGGTTTTCCCGGCTCCCAGTGGAAGCGGAGATCGCTTTCCTCGAGCCGGCCCGGTTCGCGGCGGCCGATGCCGGGGTTCCTGCCGTCGCCCAGGTCGGCCCGCATGGCATCGGCCAATTGCTGCATCTTGGCGAGCACTTCCGGTTGTTTGTCCTTGACGTCGGTGCTTTCGGCGATGTCGCTTTCGAGATCGAACAGCGACAACTCGATCTGGGCCTGATCGTAGTTGACGGGGATACCGCCGGCGCCGCCTTTGCGCCCGGAGAGCGTGCGGTAGTCGTGGGGGAAGTGCAGCTTCCACCGACCCATCCGCATGGCATGCAATTGGGGCCCGTAGTAGAAGAAGTAGGCTTCGTGCGGACTCTTGGCGCCCGGCTCAGCGGCGATGAGGGGCCAGATACTCTTGCCGTCGATCTTGTTCTTCGGCAGCGGGGCATCGATCAGGGCGGCGATGGTGGGGAGGATGTCGACGGTCATGGCGGGCGTGGCGCAGACGCTCCCGGCGGGGATCTTGCCCGGCCACCACATCACTGCCGGCTCGCGGCATCCGCCATCGAACATTGTGCCCTTCCCCTCGCGGAGCGGCCCGGCGGTGCCGGCGTGGTCGCCGTAGCTCAGCCAGGGACCGTTGTCGGCCGTGAAGACGACCAAGGTGTTTTTATCGAGCTTGTTTTTTCGAATGGCGTCGAGGATTTGGCCGACGGACCAATCGATTTCCATGACGACGTCGCCGAACAGTCCTCGCTCGCTCTTGCCGCGAAACTTGTCGGAAACGTAGAGCGGAACATGGACCATGGAGTGGGGCACATAAAGGAAGAACGGTCGGTCCTTGTTGCGGTTAATGAAATCGACGGCCTTTTCGGTGTAGAGTGTGGTCAGTTGTTCCTGATCCTGGGAGGTTACGTCGGCGTCGATCACCTTGGTGCCTTCGATCAGCGGCAGAGGGGGGTAGTTCTTGCCGCCCGTGGGATGGCCCGGCCACATGTCGTTCGAATAGGGGAGCCCGACGTATTCGTCGAAGCCGTGTTTTGTGGGCAGGAACTTGGGATGATGGCCGAGGTGCCATTTGCCGAAGCAGGCCGTGGCGTAGCCCTTCTGCTTGACCACGTCGGCGATCGTCATTTCGTCGGAGCTGATGCCGTGGTTGGCGGTGTGGTTCAGCGCGCCGAGGATGCCCACGCGGACGTTGTAGCAGCCGGTCATCAGCCCGGCCCGCGATGCGGAGCAAACGGCCTGGGTCACGTAGAAGTCGGTGAAGCGGCGGCCCTCTTCGGCCATGCGGTCGAGATTGGGCGTCTGGTAGCCTTCGGCGCCGAAGGGGCCGATGTCGCCGTAGCCCATGTCGTCGATGTAGATGACGACGAAGTTGGGGGAACGTTCGGCGGCAGAGGCCGCTGCCGTAGACAGAGCGGCGAACAACAAGGCAACGATTAGCAGGCGAGACAGCATCAGTCGCAGATTCACGGCTTCTCCTCCCAGGTTCGGACGGTTTGTGGGCGGGACGGATGAGCGTCCAGTGTAGTCGATGGCGACGTCGGATGCACGAAAAAGGGGTCAGGACTCATTTGCCGGCACGGCCGGACCAAGCTTCGGTCGGTGCCCGGTGCTTCGCACAAATGAGTCCTGACCCCTTTTCGGGCACTACTCGTCGTCGGCCTGGGCGGCCAGAGCCTGGGCCGTCTTGGTGTCCGTCACCAGATGGGTCCAGAGGCGCAGGTCGGGATTGGCCACGAGGGGGCGGAGCGCCTCGACCTTCGGGGCACCGCATTCGCCGCAGGGACCGGCCAGCAGAACGACGTACTTGCCGTCGGTTCGGGCCAGTTCGACCAGTTCGTCCAACTCAAACAGGGTGACCGCCCGGACGGGGCATTCCTCGATCAACGGACCCGACTTCGTATAGGGGCGGAACTGAACGTCTCCCATCCAGCCGGCATCGTCCATCTGCTTGAAGACGTCGTCCTTGAGCACCTCTTCTTCGACCAGGTGGGTGAGGAACTTGACCAGCAGCCCATGCTCATGGTGGGCGGAGGCCAGCGAGGTGACGACAATGTCGATTTCGCGCCGCCGCTCGAAGGAACGGCGCACGCCGGGGCTCTTCTTGATGCGTTCGTAGTCTTCCTTGAGACTGACGACCGTTTCGGCGAACAGGGCGACGTACTCGACCTTCGGAAGGGTGTCTTCGAAGTAGCTGAAGTAGGTGACCGGCGCCTTCTGCGGTTCGTTGACGAGGAAGCCGCCGGCGGAGAGGGCGTGCAGAACCAAGGGAGGGCAATCGAGGTCCGAGCGAACGCGTTCGGCCAGGCGTTTGGCAACCATCATGGTGGCAAAGCCCGCTCCCATGCCGATATGCACCGAGGCAGGTGATTCACCCTTGGGAGCCTCGGCCCTGCGCCGCTCGATCACGCGATCGACCAGGTCGAGCACGAGATCGGCCGTTGCGCTGGTCACGTGCCGGGCGGCGTCGTCGGCGTGGGCGTTGACCACCTGAATGACCGAGTCGTCTTCGGTCGGCGTGAGGTTGAATCTCTCGGCCAGTCGTTCGGCGAGTCTTCGCTCCCGCGGAGGTTGGAGGAAGAGGAAGTTGCGGCGGACGGCCTCCCAGAATAGGGGGTAGATACGTTCGCGGGTGAGGTCGTCGCGGCCGCACTTCTCTTTGAGCCACTCGGCCACGGCGGCGGCGGCCCCTTTTCGTTCTTTGTCGCCGCCATTTCCGCCGGAATTGAACGAACTGCCCATTTGATTCAGGAAGCGATCACAGACGGCGAATATCAATTCATCGCTTTCCTGCCCCGGGTGCCACCGTCTGGTTCGTGCCATACCTTCCTCCCGGATCTCTCGCCCAAGAGATTATCGTGCCGATTTCTTCCCTTTTCCGTAACCATCGGTCAATCTATCAATCGCGGAGATTGGCCGCAAGGAGCCGGCATTTCGGTGATTTTTTCCGCCCCGTTGCGTCTCCGGCCAAGGCTGCCGATACTACGGCGTGGACGAAGCGGTTCTCACAACCACGGCTCACACGACACGCAAGGCTCGATGGAAGGACGGCACGCATGGATCGGCAGATCATGGATTTTCGCAGCGATACGGTGACCCGCCCGACCGCGGGCATGCGGGCCGCGATGGCGGAAGCGGAGGTGGGCGACGACGTCTTCGGCGAAGATCCGACCGCCAATCGGCTTCAGGCCCGGGTGGCCGAAATGCTCGGCAAAGAGGCGGCCATTTATGCCCCCTCGGGAACGATGACCAACCTGATCGGGGTCCGGCTGCACTGCAAGCACGGCGACGAGATGATCTGCGAGGCCGGGTGCCACATCATCAACTACGAGCAGGCCGGCTACGCCCAACTCAGCGGGGTTGCCGCTCGAACGGTCGAAGGTCGTTACGGCGTGGTCGAACTCGAACAACTTCAGGGACTGATCCGTCCGGACAATCCCCACCAGGTCCGCACGCGTTTGGTCTGCCTGGAAAACACCCACAATCGCGGGGGCGGGAAGATTCAGCCTTACGAGACGGTCGAACAGATCTGCCGCTGGGCTCGCGAGAACGGGCTGCGGACACATTTGGACGGCGCTCGGCTGTTCAATGCGGCCGTGGCAACCGGGATCGAGGCCTCGCGCTGGGCGGCCCATTTCGACACGGTGAGCGTCTGCTTCAGCAAAGGGCTCGGCGCCCCGGTCGGCTCGGCGTTGGCAGGCTCGCGCGAGTTGATCCACGAAGCACTGCGGCATCGCAAGGTGCTCGGCGGCGGCATGCGGCAATGCGGGGTGACGGCGGCGGCCGCGTTGTTTGCCCTCGAACATCACGTCCAGCGCCTGGCCCTCGATCACGAGTGTGCCCGGCGGCTGGCCCGCGGGATTGCGGAAATCGACGAACTGCAGCTTACCCCGGAGCAGATCGACACGAACATACTTTTCTTCCGAGTCGACCCGAGTCTGGGCACCGCGGCCGAGTTTTGCGACGGGCTGCGCGAGCGGGGAGTGCTGATGCTGCCCACCGCCCCGCAGACGATCCGGGCCGTAACGCACCTGGATGTGACTCCGGAAGACGCGGACCGGGCCGTCGAGGTGATTAAGGGACTCTGCCGGCGGCCGTCGTAGCGGTTTGAAATAGGTGACAGCCACCAAATCCAGGTCTTCTGCAACAAATAGGCAGCCTACTGACCTCTGGAGAGCCTGGAACGTCTTTCTCTACCCTGACCATCCTGACCAGATTTGGTGGCTGGCACCTTTTTTCTCCAATTCAGCCCCTGGCCACTCGCCCTGGAGACACAACTTCATGCAACGCAGATGGTGTATTCTGTTGGTCGCTTTGTGCTCGTTCCAGGTTACGGCCGCCGAACCGGCCGCCTCGTGGAAGTACTCGCCCGACGAGCTGCGTCCCTTCTGGCGTTCGACCGTCATGCATGGCGAAAGCGTGTTGTTCGTCAAGGAGAGCGACGACGCGCCGCCGACCGCCTCGCTGCTGATGACGCCGACAAAGATCCTTTCGGTATGCAGTTCGTCGGGTGAGATCACCTATGCGGAGGGACAGGACTATCTCTGGACGCCCGGCACCAGTCAGATCACGCTTCCGCCGGGCTCCCGAATCGCCTGCAAGATACCTCAGGACCTTCGCCGCCCCGCCGGTTCGCAGCGCCATCGGTTGACGCACCGCGACGGAAACGGCGAGATCCTGTTTGGGGCGAGCCACGAATACCACGACATGCAGACGGCGATCACGTACGAGTTCCGGCCCGACGAGTGGAGCGGTCCCGAGCCGGTCTTTGCCGGTGTGCAGTTGCGTCGCACCATCAAGAAGCTGTCGGAGAAGCGTCCGCTGACGATCGCCCTGCTCGGCGACAGCATCTCGACCGGCTGCAATGCTTCCGGCTGGGCCGGCGCCGCTCCGCTGCAGCCGCCTTATCAGGACCTGCTCGTTCTGAATCTCGAGGCCGCCTATGGGGCGGAGGTAACGTTGAACAACTTCGCGGTCGGGGGCACCGACACGGCCTGGGGACTGCGGAACATCGAGAAGGTAGTCGCGGCCGCCCCCGACCTGGTGCTCCTGGCCTTCGGCATGAACGATGCCGGTGGACGCCCTGCGGCAGACTACCAGGCGAACACCCGGGCCATGATCGACGCCGTGCGAAAAGCACACCCGGACACCGAGTTCATCCTGATTGCCACCATGCTCGGCAACGAGGATTGGACTCACCTGAAGCGCGAGTTGTTTCCTCAATACCGCGACGCGCTGGCCGAGCCTTGCGGCCCGGGGATTGCCCTGGCCGACATGACGTCGCTCTGGCAGGAGCTTCTGCGGCACAAGAAGGATCGCGATCTGACGGGCAACGGCGTCAACCATCCGAACGACTTCGGCCATCGCCTGTACGCCCAAGTGCTTTCCGCTTTACTGATCCAAGAAAAGTAGCTGCTTCCTTCTTTGCGGTTAGCGTGCTGAGCGGCCCCGCAAATACAGCAACGAATCTCCGCTGAACGGCGATTCGAACGACCGTTCCTTGCCCTTGTGTGCAACTGGCTCGCGTTGTAGCTCCGCGCCGCTGTCGGGATCGAACCAGACGGGCGTGAATTGTCCTGCAGGCAGATTCACAGCGACCTTCTTATCGCCCTTCGGCACCAGAACCAGATACTCAGCGCCCGGGTTGGCCAGGCAGTATTTCGACGAGGCCAGTTCCGATTGGGGCGTCATGGCGGCCAGATCGACGCGGCGCGACCAACTGAGGGCATAGCCCATGCTCTTGCGGATCGATTCGGCCGCGGCCTTGTCGAACCCCTTACTGAGCACCGAGCCGTCGTAGGGATCCATGAAGATCGGGTTGAGGCCGCGGAGGAAGCTTTTCCAGACCCAGGTGGAGTTTCCGCCGATACCCCAGAGGTGATCGGTGTCGGTGACGATCACCTTGGTTCCGTCGCCGGCCGGCGGATTGTCGCGATAGCCGCCTTCGGGGTTCGGCGAGATCCAATCGGCCGGACTGTTCATGAGCGTCTCGTTGCTTCCGCCCTTGTACTGGAACGTCATGCCCACCGGGTGCTGCTTGGGCTCGGTGCGCTCGCAGTCCTTGACGAACCGGATTATGGCATATTGCCATTCGGTCGACGGCGGGTGGTTCTCGTTGGAGATCTCGTACAGCACGTTGTCGAACTGGTTGACCGTATCGACGACCTTACGGACGTAGGCACGCTGCAATTCGGTGATCCGCTCATTCCGGCCGCTGTGTACTTCTATCCCTTTGCCGTCACCGTCGAGATCGCCGTCGATCCCGTTGACGTTGTTTTCCGGGTGCATGGGGTGGTTTTTCCAGGCGTCAGGCGAGAATTGGAGCCCCCAGCCTTCGAACAGCATGACGGCCGTATAGATTCCGTGTTCTTGGGCAGCCCGGACGCGGTCGCGCAGGCGGGTGAAGTACTCGTCGTTGAATTTGGTCAGGTCGAACTTGGGTTTTCCGTCCAGCGTTTCACCCGGTCCCGTTCGCTGCCACGGCTGGGGCCACACACGATGGAGTCTTGCCTGCTTCTCGCGATTGCCGCTCGTATTCCAGGTGAGCAGCTCCCAGGTCCACAGACGCATGAAGTTGTGGGGGTAGGCGGCCATCCAGTCGAGATAGGCATCGTAGTCGAACGCCATCTCGGAACCCTCGGGAGCCATGTCGACGAGGTTGTTCCAGGTATGGGAGCCGGTGAGCAGAATCGCTCTGCCGGAATCGTCCGTGAAGTAGCGAGGGTTTGCGGGCAGGGGGCGGAGCGGGCCGTTGATCGTGCCCGAGTCTTCCGATGCGTAGCCGATTTGCCAAGCAGTTCCAAGCAGACAGACAAGGAGTAAGGAACGAATGTTGGACTTGGATGTCATGGCGATCTCCTTTCACGGGCATGTTACCGCGTGCTTCAGTTTAGGCTTCGTGGAGTCGGCGGGCAAGCGAGTCCCGTTTTCCGTCAGGAGAACTGCAAAGTCCTTTTGTGGCAAGAAGAGTGGCAGGCACTCTCCGAGCGCCGTTCGCGGGAAATCGGGGTCTCCGGCAGTTCTGCGGACGGCACGGCGGAGCGCGCCTGCTACTTTGCAGTTCTCCTGCGTTTTCCGTGTACGCGTCCTGCAGCCAAATCGTCGACATTCACAACAAGTCCCACACCAAGGGATCGAAAATCAGTTCGAACTCGAGGGGATCCTCCTTCTCGAGGGTATGCTGGCTGTCGTTGCCGGTTGCGTAGAGCCGGACCCATTCAAAAGCGACGGCCTCGTAGAGCAGGTCGAGTTCACCGGTGTTCCCATACATGCTGGCCGAGTTGCCGCTTGCGTGCACGTAGTCGTCGAAGATGGTGTCGTGGAACTTGGCTTTGTCGAACCCGCCGTTCTTCGCCTCAAAGTGGTATTCATCGAACTTGCGGGCGGTGATCTCGTAGGTCGGCTTTGTAGTATCTCCGCCCCATAGGATGATCTTGTGAGGCCGCGCCCGGGCCGTGTCGTCGTCCGCGGAATCCTCCAAATGGGCAATGTCGGTGCCTTTGGAGGCGTAGGCGATGAGCGAGTCGTAGCCGCTCACGGTCACGTCGTAACCCGGGCCGGTCATCCGGCTCTCGGCCTTCTGTCCGAAGAACGTGTCGTTTCTCTCCGAATCGAATAGCCGAACGGTATCCTTGCCGTCGGTCATGGTGGCCACAATCCGCTCGAAATCCTTGGCCCGGTTGAAGTATTCGCCGCCGCCGTACATTTTTCCGAAGAACTGTTTTGAGTTGGGCCAGTCGAACTTGAACTTGTCGGCCCCCGGCGTATCCTCCATGTAAGCAACGTCGTTGCCGCCGTTCTTGGTGGTTGCATAGCCGTAAGTGACCATGAAATCAAAGGTCTCGAGGCTGAACCCGTCGCCCGACAGCTTGCCATAGCCTTTTCGGGCGACGAACTCGTCGTCGCCGGGCGAGTCGTACATGAAGGCCAGGTCGCCCTCCCCGCCGCTGTGGGCGGTGATTGCGCTGGTGTCGTTGACGGTGACCAGGAATCCGTTCTCGCCGAACGTCCCGTGGTCGGGGTAGAATCGCGCGACCTCGGCGCCGGCTCCGCCGGTGAGCGCGGCCGAATCGTCGCCGAGGCCGCCGTTGAACACGATCGTTTCGTAGACCGCATCGTCGAAATGGTATTCGACACCGTTGATAGTGACGGTGTAGGAGCCTGTCGCTGCAAACTGGAAGCTATCGGCGTCGTCGGTGCCGTGGACGGTCACCGCCGTAGCGATCGGCACCACCAGGTTGGCCATTCGGACCGCGAACTCGGAGTTCGTTCCGAACACGGCGAGATAGTAGGTCGTACCCACCGATACCGGCGAGTCAAGTCGCTGGTATTGTCCCTCCAAGCTGGATTCGATCAGCGGAGCCAGGCCGGCTTCGGCCAGCGGATTCTGATCGTAGAGTCTGAGCCGAGCGGAATCCGGCAAGGCGGACGTGATCGTTTCAGCGCTGAACAGACCCGCACGAGTCGCGACCAGCCTGTAATACAGGCGCACGCTGCTCAGATCGAGATCTTCGAGGCGGAGGAAGTCGATCGTACCGAGATCTGCCATTTCGGGAGCGACCTCGTTGACCTTGATGTTCTTGGTTCCCGCTCCGAGATACGTTTGATTTGCGTCGGCAAGGTCGACCGTTATGGTGTACGTGAAATCGCCGTCCCTGTAGATGTGGGTGACGTCGCCATCCGCGGGGTATTCGTTCGTGCTGCCGTCGCCCCAGTGAACGGTATAGAGAACGATGTCGACGGAACCGCCGGCCACTTCCCCCGGGTCGGTGATCTCACCGAGATGCAGGGTGTACGGCACGTCCACGTCGACCTCGTCGGCACCGCCGAGCGCGATGGTGGGCGGCACATCGCCGACGGTGATCGCCATGGTTGCCACTTGCGGGTACATGCCGTCCTCGTCAGCGAGGGTCACCGCGATCTCATGCACTCCTTGGCCGTGGTACACGTGTGCAATCTCACCCGGGCTGGTGACCGATTGCATCCAACCATCGCCCCAGGTGACCTGATACTGGCTGACCGAATCGTCGCCGGGATCGAACGCCGCGTCCAGCGTCAGTCTGTACGTAGCGCCCTCGTCCACGTGGGAAGCACCTCGAACCGTCGTTACCGGCGCCACGTTCACAACGTGAGCCGTCAGACCGACGTCGTTGTCATAGGTGCCGTCCTCGTCAACCAGTTGCAGGGTGATCGGGTAATCCCCGTTGTCCCCGTAGACGTGGGAAACGGTCGCCTCATATGCGAAGACGCCGTCGGTTTCCGGCGCCTCAGTTTCCGGTGCGTTGACGGTCTCCACTTCACTGCCGTCACCCCAGACGATGCGATACTGCGTGACCTTGTCGCTGCCTGAATCGCGGGGAACGCCGATCGTCAAAGTGAACAGCGACCCTTCGTCGACGACATCCGGCCCGTCCAACGTTACTTGCGGCACCTCGTTTGCGACCGTGACGAGGAGTGCCGTCCCGCTGCTCCAGGCGACCAGCTTGTCGATCGACTCGAGTTCGACAATGCCGTACATCACCTCGTCACCGCTCGTGACGGCCCAGCGACTCAACGGTTGACCGGAAGCTTGGGCGGATTGGCGGACCATGGCCACAAGACCGTCTTCCGGGGTGCCTTCCGTCCAGTTCTCATATTCGGATATCTCCCCCGTGTCCCACACGATCTTGCCGTCGTCACGGGTGAAACCGTTGATCCAGAGCCGCGCCGGGGGGGCGTCGACAGCGAAGAAATTGTCGTCCAGGAACGCTTGCTCCTGCCCGTCGTCCGGGTATTCCTCGCTGTATCCCGTGGTAATTGTCGCCAGATAGCCACCGAGTTGGGCAGCCTCGGCAGCAGCCTGGTTCCACGTGCCTGCCTGCGCGGTGAGCGTATAGAAATGGTCCGTGTTGCCCCGCCCGGCGTTGAACCGGAACACGGTTCGATCCAGCCAGGCCACCCGGCCGGCCGTGTAGGCCTCGCCGTCGGAGCAGTCCTCGTCGCGTGCCGTCACGACGATCGAGTAGTCCCCGTCGTCCGCATATCGATGCGAGATGGTCTTGGAACCGCCCGCAACAGTCATGGGGGCCGTGCCATCGTCCCAGTCGATCGTCCAACTGGAGATCGTATCGTCGCCCGGATCCTCTGCCAGCAGGTAGAGCGTGTAGGGATCGCTTTCCTTGACGGCATGCTTTCCTGCCACTTTGAGCACAGGATCGACGTTCGCGACAGTGACATCCTTGGTCACCGTAAGAAAACTCTCGTCGGTCTGGATGGTCGCGCAGATCTGGAAAGAGCCGGAGCCACTGTCGTCGAGGAACAGGTGCGCCAGGGTGGTCGACAGACCCTGGAATGAATCGGGCGTACTCCCGTCGCCCCAGTCGATCGTCCAAGTCGGATTGCCGAACGAGGGCGAGCCGTTCAGGACAAGTTCGTACGCTGCGCCCTCGCCCGCAGTCTCTTCGCCGCTCAGCAAGTCCCTCTTTTCGACGACCACTGTCGGAGCCCCCGTCGCCACGTACCACTGGCCCGCGCCGAGATCTTCGTCGGCGGCCCGGGCTGCAATGGTGTATTGGTTCGTTGCGCCGGGCGTCTCGTCGTAGGTGTAGGTGTGCGTTGCGAACTGCGAGCCGCCAGGGAATGTCTCCACGATCCCGTCACCCCAGTTGATTTCCCACAGGCTTATGGTGTCATCACCGGGATCCGTGGCCGACAGTTGAAGAACGTAGAGTGTGAACTGGTCGACGGGATCGGCGCCTCCGCTGACTTCCACGGTGGGCGCGACGTTGGTGATCGTGACGGTCGCTGTGTCGACGTCGTAACCCTTGCTCGTCTCAACGCGAACCGCCACGAGGTACTCGCCGTCGTCGTCGAGCCCGAAGCTCACCAGGTCCGACCAGGACAGAGCGTGGGGCCCCAATCCGATCAGATCTCCGAACTGGCCGTCGCCGTCGACGTCCCATTCGATCGCCAGCCAGGCATCTCCATGCGGATTCGAGGCGGAGGCGTCGAGCGCCAAACTGCCCCCCTCCTGGAGCGAACTGGGATTGCCTGCGTCGGCCTGCGGCAGATCGGTGAGAAACACCGGGTCGGCGGGGAAATTGGAGAACCGAACCTTCTCCACGCCGCCCACTGTAATCAATCCTCCCGCCACATCCCCGCTACCGCCGAAGAGGAGCGTGTCACCCGACGATTCCGATGCGAATTCTTCGATTATGCCAAACCGCGCAAGCATGTCTTCCGTCACGCCCAGCGGCCCCAGGGGGAGCGGCAACGTGTCGTCGCCGTCAACGTCGACCGGAGCCTCCAGAGCATTGCCCGCAATTCGGATCGTGTCGTCACCGGCGCCGCCCTTGATTTCGGTCACCGAATCGATTCCGGTACTCCAGACAGAGATCGTGTCGTCACCCGCCTCCCCGTAGATCCTGGTCACGGCCCTTTGGCCCGTGCCGATAAGATCCAAGTCGTCGTCGCCGTCGCCCAGCCGAATCGTCGTGGTCGCGTCGGGCATGGTGCGCTGGATGCGGACGACGTCGTCGCCACCGCCCGTTCCCACCGTCAGCCCGCCTGCCCCACGGATCGTACCTCGCAACTGCACGCGGTCATTGCCGCTGCCCGTCTGGATGATCAGTCCCTGCATGGCGGAGTAGCTGACCACCAGGGGCGCCGCCGGCAGCGCATCTTGTTGAATTCCGAACCAAGCCAGGCCGCCCGGGTGATCCTCGTCGACGCCGGAACTGGTGACATAGAGCCACGTGCCGTCCGGACTGACGGCCAACGAGTTGGGATTCTCCAGCCCGACGATGCCGTCGCGGCCGTTGCCGAATAGCTGCAGGAAAGTGAGCAGGCCGTCCTCGCCTCGTTCGAAGGCCACGAGCGCGTCGTCGTCTTCGCTGGCCGCAAAAACGTGTTCCTCCGTGACGACCAACGACGTGACGCCGCGGAGGCCGCGGATACCGTCTCGACCGTTTCGGACAGTCCCCACGTAGGTCAGTCCGCCGCCGCTGTCGCGAGAGAAGACCGCGATTGCGTTGTCGTCGTGCCCGGCCACATAGAGGTACTGCTGGTCGGGACTGAAGGCCAGCGCCACGGGTCTCGCCATACCGTCCACTCCGTTGATCCCATCCCTGAAGATCTGCAGGGGAGCCATGGACGTCAGGTTGCCTGTGGCGACGTCCCGCTGGAATACTTCCAACTGGCCGACCTCGTCGAAGAAACCGTCGGTAGCAACGTAGGCGTGTTCGCCTGCCGCATCGAAAACGATTCGTTGCGATCCATAAGAGCCCACCTCGTTCGTGGGAACAAGGGAGAGTTCACCCGTTGCAGTGTCGCGGTCGTACTTCAGAACCATCTCGCCGAACGCGGTGACATAGACATATTCTCCGTCGGGACTGATACTGACCGAAGGATTGTTGCCCAGGTCGTTCAACGCCGCGACTGTCTGGACGGGGTACAGGTCCAACGACCCTGCCCCTCGACGGTAGACGGAGAGTGTGTTGTTGGCCCAAGGTCGTGCCACGTAGAGATACTGATCGTCGGGACTGACGGCGATGGAAGTCGCCCCGACGCCAACCGGGATCTGGTATGCATAGACCTCGCTGTAATGCGCGGGTGCCCCGACGACAGCCGTGCCGCCGGAGAGCGCAACGGAGTGGGCGAATTCCATCCCTCCACCGGTCAACTTCTGTTGCTGCGTCCACTGCCCCGAGGTTGAGATTCGCTCGAAAACGTAGGCCGAATTCTCACCGGGGGCACCGACGAGGACCGTCTGGTCCGACACAGCGACAAAGCCGTGAAAATCGCTGTACGCACCACTGAACCCCCAGCCTCCCTCAGGGGTGATTTCCAGCTTCTGTGTCCATAGCCCCGCGTTGTCCCGCTCGAAGATATACGCCGCGTTGTACGCACCCACGACGGCGTTGTCGCCGGAGATGGCCACCGAGCCGTGAAAATAGACCATTTCGGCATGGTAGTCGACGTCCAGTACCTGCCTTGGCGACCACAGCCCGCCCGAGTCGTCGCGCCCGAAAATGTACGCCGAATTGCCCTCGGTCTCGGCCACAATGACCGTGTTGCCGGAGATCGCAACCGAGCAGCCGAAGTCATCTGCGTCTGCGCCGCTATTGGCCACGAGCACCTGGTTCTGTTCCCAATCCCCCAAATCCCCCCGCATGTAAACGTAGGCCGACCCCAGCCCGTTGTCTTGCGCCGCGCCCACGATGATCGTGCCGTCGGAGACCGCCACGGAGCAGCCGAAGAAATCCGAACTCATGCCCTGGCCGGTATTCAAGACCTGCACTTGCTCCCAAACGCCGGTGGTGCCGTCCCGCTCAAACACGTAAGCCGACCCTGGGGAGCCACGTTGCGCAGCACCCACGACCGCTGTGTCGCCGCAGATGGCAACGGAGCAGCCGAAATCAGACGAACTCACGCCGTCATCAGTCTGCAACTCCTGGCCCGGATCCCAGGTACCCGAGTTGTCCCTCACGAAAACGCGAGCGACAATTCCATCCGGATGATAAACCGGAGCGCCGGCGATGGCCGTGTTGCCGGAAATGGCAACTGAGCAGCCGAACCCCCAGCCAAGGTAGCTCTCTTCTGGAGCCAGACTGAGGTGCCCGTTGGCCGTGTCACGCTGGAAGACCCTCACCGCATTGTCGCCGGACTCGAGGGGTCCAACGCAGTAGACATACTCTCCATCCTGCGATACAACGGGCGAGAAGGCTGCGGAAGGGTCGTCCAGATAGTCTTGGCCGTTGTCGGTCACCTTGAGCGTCCAGCCGCTGAGTGTGCCGATCGACTGGCCTGTCTCGTTCTGCAAGGTCAGTTTCCAGGTTCCGTTCGCATTCTGTCCGTAGAACGCCGAGAACCGCGTTACCACGATACTATGGCCGTCTTGATCGACAACCAGCGGTTTCAAGAATCCGGACGTTCCGTCCCCCTCGAGCGACAATTCCAGCGTCAGTCCGTTGCCTATCAGGTTCCGAAGTTCTTCGTTGGTCAGGTCTCCGCCGCGCTGGATATCCACCGTGACCTCAACGTCCTCGACAGTGACGCCGTCGGGAAAATCGCTGACTACGATGTCGGACATAAGGGTGGTGCCGGCGGCAATCTCTTCATCGGGCGACGACTCGAACGAAAGGGTATTGAACGAAAGGATCCGGCCGCCGGTCTGGACAAGGACCCTGTCTTCCTCGAGCACGACCGTCCGGGACTCAGCCCCCGCTTCGACGATCGTCAGCGTGTCCAGGCCGTCCGCATGACCCTCGAAACGAACCCCGTCGGCGCCGTCGACGTGGACGATGCGGACGCTGTCGCCCGATCGATCGACCCAGACGTGTCCGTTCTCCACCCGCCACGCGGCACTTCCCGCGACGGAGTGCTCCAAGACAAGGGTTTCTACGGAAAACGTCAAGCCGTCGAAGGCCGGCTCGGCCACGGTTTCCGGGTCCTGAATATCGATCCTCACCGTGTCAATACCGCCCCTTCCGCTGACAACGGTCGACGACGCTCCGGTGTCCGTGACGGTGAGTGTATCGGAGCCCGATCCCAGGTCCAGAATCAGCGTCTCCAGATTGTTGTGAGCGATTGGGCCGGCATATCCCAAGCCGAAGACGGCGCCGGCGGCGAGCGTGCCGGAAAGCCCGTTGGTATTGCCGCCTCTGGGGATGATCACCTTGTCGGCCGTGTCGACATGGTTGCTGCCCACGATCTCCACACCACCGGCGATCGTGCTGAGCACCCGCACCTCGCTGGCTTCTCGGGGCGTGGCGCGGTCCGGGTTCTCCAGTTCCAGCGTGACTTTCTTCTCCACGCCCGAGAAGGAGATCAAGTGGTCGGGAGCGGGCGCTCTCTGTCCCAGGTACACGGCCACGTTCTTGTTGGCCAGATCAATGTACGCCGTCTGGCTGCTATAGATATCGTCCAGGACGATGAGTTCGTCGTCCCCTGCGCCGCCGACGATCTCCACGTCGCTGTAGACCGTGCTGAGCACGTCGTCGCCCGCGCCGCCGTCGAGTCGGAGGGTGACGAGGTCCTGGGCGCGGACGCCGTCTTCGCCGGACGACACCGTCAACGTGTCGTTTCCGACAGAGCCCTGGAGATAGAGCCGGTCCCTGGCCGGGTCGCTGTTGAGGATCACGGCCTCACAGGTCGTTGTGCCGGTCGTATGACGGATCCGGACCACGTCCTTGCCACCCACCCCTTCTTCGTCCACGCCGCCCCATACCACAATTTCATCGTTGTCTTCATTCTCATTCCCGGTCGCGGTTTCGCGGCCGGTGACGATGACGGTGTCGCCGTCGGCCTCGTCCGCCTCATCGGGCGAGCTGAGATCGACGGATAGCCGCTCAACCTCCGTGTGGCCCAGATTGTGGAGGACGATCCTGTCCGCACCGCCGCCCGCCGCCACGCCGATGCTCTCGATGTCGTCGACCTCGATGGTTCCGCCGCTCGTTTGGACCGTCACGACACCGTTGCCGATCAATTCGACGACGTCGTCGAGTTCGGTCACGCCGGGGACCCCGTCGCGGACGTCGGTTTGGGTCACCTGGGTCGCGCCGCGGATCGAAATATGGTCGCTTCCTCCCGACTCTGCAAAAACGTCGATGCCGGTCCCCAGACGCCAGACGTAGGTGTCGTCGCCCATCCCTCCCTCAAGCGTATCGTCGCCGGCCTGGCCGTCGAGTCTGTCCGCACCGTCGCCACCGTAAAGGTGGTCCATCCCGGGACCGCCGAGCAGTTCATCGTCGTCGGAACCACCGTAGAGCCAGTCGTCGCCACTGCCGCCGAGGAGCTTGTCGTTGCCCGCGTCTCCATGCAGTTCCGCGACGCCGCTGCCGGCGTAGGAAAGTTCATCGTTGCCGCCGCCCCCCTCGAAATCGACGCGTGCGGCGACCGTGTCGTCGACGAGGATGCGATCATCGCCCGCGCCTCCCGAGGCTTCGATCTTTTTCACGTTCTTGAAGATCTGTTTTCCGCGAGCCACCCACTGTCCGCTCTGCGGGTCCCACGCCTGGAACGTGACCTCCAGAGTCTCACCCCCCGCAGGATTGTTGGAGTCGGTGAGGCCCTGCGACGTGACGAAGAAGGACTCGCGGGTTTCCGGCGAGGGCTCGTTGGTTCGGTCCGGGCCGGTATGCCGTCGCTGGCCCGCGTCAGCACCCATGTAGAGCTTGAGCGTGCCGTTTCCGTCGACGGTGCCTACGACCGGCGCATTGAGCCGCTGTCCCGCAAGGACCTTCTCGTCCTCCAATTGGTAGATATTGAAGTCGTAGATCACCTTGTTGAACAAGTTCCAGGTCTCGTCGATCAGCGTACATTGGAACCACCCGATCTTGAGAGTGACCTTGACGTAGACATCCATACCTACGGTCAGCGCTCCCGAGTAGTTGAAGATGCCCGCGGGATCTGCTTGCACGATCAGTTGCATCTCGCCGATCCGCACCCGGCCGTCGTAGCTGTACGGCTTCTCCGGCACCTCAGTTGTATGCTGATTCAACAGTTCGTGGACATAATCGAACTGGGCGTCGTTTTGTGGCTCCGGCAGATCGTTCAGGTCGAAGAAGATGTGGGTGCCGAAATTGAGACTGACGCCTACCACGGCCTTGAACGGGCCCAATTTGGGTCCCAGCGACGCACCGGCGGTCATCGTGGCCGAGAGCGTCAATTCAGGCGCGTCCTTGGCCGGGTTGTTCGGATTGGTGGCGTCGATCTCGCCGTCCGCGGCTTGCTGGTCGTTGTGATCGTCGAAATAGAATCCGTCGGCCAGCCGGTAGAGATTGTCGTCGACGCTCAGTTCCAAGTTCGTTTCGGAACTGAAATCGAGGCTGTGGGTCAGGGCAGCCACGCCGAACATGTCGTAGCCGGCGCCCAGTTGCAGCGCCGCGTCAAAGCCGAAGCCCAAGTCTGCGTTGAGCAGACCCGGGATGACCGGATAGCTGTACTCGAACTTGAATCCGAAGTCGAACCCGATCCCAAAAGTCACCAGGTCCACGTCGGTTTCGCCCATCAGCATCGCAGAGACAATTGTCGGGTCTTTCAGGAAGGGGAACTGGAGTTGGGCACCGAACTTCGTGAAGAACTCGCCCTCCCCTTCCCCCGCACTCAGCAGGCCGTTTCTGGCATCCTGGTAGGCCCTGTCCCGCTCGAGCTCTTCGTCGCGTTGTTTCTTCGGACGAGGGTCCTTGGTGTCATCCTCGTATGCCGGCAAGTACTCGGGCCACTCCGGGGGCTCGACTTCCACCTTGAACTTGCCGATGTTCGTCTCCTCGTACTCCGCGTCCAGATTCGGCGTGAACGGGACGGGGAGATCCAAAAAACCGTCGATGAAGGTGACGATGGTCTTGGCCTTTTCGATTCCATCGGCGAGTTCTCCTTGTCCGGTGCTCGCGGCGACCGTTGCGGCCAGGTCGAGCACGGTCACGTCGTCGCCCGAGAGATCGCTGATCACCGGCACGGGATCGGTGAGGAAATCGACCACCGGCTTGAGCGGTTCGAGCGTCTCTTGGATCTTCCTGATCGTCGGATCCACGAATTCCGTGAAGAACTTCCCCAGGTTCAGAGTGACGTTTTCGAACGCGACGATCACCGGTTCACCGAACTTCCCTTCCGGCTCTTCGCCCGCTTGCCCCTTCGGCTGCGTGCCGGCATGGTCGAAGGTGTAGGTAATCGAAGCGTCGGCAGTTACCACCAGGTTGAACAGCGCCTTCCGGTCGGCGTCGGCCACGAAGTCTGGAATGAACGAGGCATCAACATCCAGATTCACGGTCCCGCTTCCCGTCAGGGTCGCATCCACGAGCAGCTCGGCGTAGTTCGCAGCGAGCAGCGTGCCGTCTCCGCCAGCGTCGACCAGATCGATCGCGTAGCTGCTGGAGAATGTGGACGCGCCGTCGGCCTCGATCAGGGCGCCGAACACGCCCACGATACCCTTGGCGGCGAAACTGTCCGGCAAGGTTGCCGTCACCTCCACCGTCAGTTCGTCTGCGGCCGCGGTGCGAACGAAGAACCCGTCCGTTTTGCTGACTCCGAACGTCAGTTCGAACGTCCATTCGGCCGTAACGTCCACCTGGTTTTCGATGCCGAGGCGCGGGTCGATCATAGGATCGACGCCCAGGGCCAGATCCACGTCCAGCAAATCATGGATCTCCCCTGAAACGAGCGTCATCTGAAACTGGATCTCGTCACTGCTGTTGTTGCCGACGTGACTGATACTCCCGCGAACCAAAGTGCCCAGGGTCGTGTTGAGCGCATCCTTGACGTCTTGGATCCCCGGATTTGCCACAAGCCACGAGCTTTCCAGATTGGCGGCGACGTCATCCATAAACTGGCCCGGCGGTTCGATGCTCAACTGGTTTCCGACCAGAGGTGCCGGAGCCGTAAACACGACCTCGTTCAACTCGTCTTGCAGACTGGCGAGGAATCCGGGCAGCCCGTCCTCGATCAAGGCGAGATTTGCCCCGCCGGCGGTCGATGTGGCAGCCATGTCGCTCGTTGCCAAGAGGGCTGCCCCATCGGCAGTGTCTCCAGGACCCGCGGGTGTCAGCGACAGGAGCGTCCGGTCCTCCAATGGTTCCAGACGCAACGAGCGAAACCGCAAACTCCACCCCTGGGCCCACATGTTCCGAACAACCTTATGGGAAAACGGCCCAATGCGACGCGAGATGACGGATTTCATGGTTCACCCTTTCGGCACCCATCGGAGAGGACAAGAGCGGCTTCGTCTCCGCCAGGGGATCTTCAGACGGGACAAAAGAACTGCTTCACTTCAGAGCGCACCAAAATGAAACTCGAGCGCCCTGTACCTGCACGCCGAATATGAGCATTCGGAATAGTGAATGACCCGTGCACACCTTTATGCACACGAGGAATCCAGTGGCCGAGTCGTATCTGCTTTGCAACTCACCGCATGCCGAGCGACGCGTCGTTCGGACTGCGGTGGGCGGGAACCTCACAAGATCGCACCAATCGGCACACGGCCCTGCCCCCCTTTGCGCAAGAACCGTCTCAATCGCTCAGGCAATGAACCTTGGTCGCTGAAGAGAATTAAGATTCGCGACAGATCACCGTAGCAGTTATGGACACGCCGCAGGGGGGAGTCAATAACCAGACCTAGGGGGGCTCGCCGATTGCTGCCTGACGCACGGGTTCTCAACCTCATTTGAACTGCGTCGGAGAATGCAGTCAGAAATCTGGTTCATCCGGAATTCGCGTAGGGTGCGAAGTGCACGAAGAGTACCGGTGCCTCTTCTCTGTTGCACGATGACCATAACCATCTGACAAGCAACCGTTTAGGCGCGTCGGCAACAAGACAAGACTGCCATAGGGAAACTCTGGGAAAGGCCTCGGCGCGTACATTCATCGCTCCGCCGGTAGGCGGCTTTTTGTGACGACAGGAGTCTCGGGTTGAGCGGGCAGGCCAAGGTGCTCTCTCTGCCGATTTGGGTGTCACTGGATCGCCATTCTGGTACATAAGAGGTCGGGACCCCAAACTGCCTTATCAGACGTTGGGTGACTCGGCAGAGCGCCAATCTTCTCTAAGGGTTTTCCCCAATAGGTACCAAGGCGTTGCGGCACCTGGCCCGACTCGGTCAGTTGGCGTCCCGAGCCTCGGATGGTAATTCTATCGTACCGACGCCCAGCCTGGCCAGCACCTCAAGCAGGACATCTCCAATGGGTTGAGGGCCGCGGCGGCGCCTCCTTCGGATTGTTTCGTAGCGGGCTTGCAGGGGAGCCGCCTCGTTCGCGAATTCTGTTTCCGGAATCTGGCGCGGATCGCCGTATTCAGATCGACCAGGATCTTGTCCGGCGGAGTGCCGTGGTCGCGATGGAAGTCGACAAGCTTATCGAGGATGTGACTTCGGTCTCCTTGGCCGGGATGGCGAAACACTTGCCGTCCGGCAACGATCTGGTAGAGACTGCGGGTGAAGCGGCATACGACTTTCACATGGTTCCAGCGAGGATCCTTTCCTTGAGATTTCCACAAGGCGTTCAGAGCCGAGAAATGATGGTTGCAGCGGATGAGGTTGTCCCCGATCATCAGCAGAACCGCTCGCAGGCGACGGCTGCGGCAGCGAACGATCGAGCCGTTGGCCAGGTCGACGTCGGCGCTCTGATGACGTGATGGGAACAGCCCAGCACGGCCCGTGATGGCTTTGGCGCTGGCATAGCCGGTGATTGGCCCCATTTCACCGGCCAGTTCTGCCGCGCTGACGACATTGACGCCCGGATAGGAGAGCGACAGCACGTACGGCGTCTGGACCAGCAGGGAGACGGTTTCGCGCTCCAGGTCCTGGATTTCCAGGGTTTTGGCCGTCCGGTCGTCGCTCAAGGCCGACCATAGTCTCTGGCGGAGATCGATTACGCCGTCCGGCGGGGCCGCGTTGGCGGCCCAGGTGACGATCCGCTGCAGGACTCCGCGATGGATGCGAATCTTCGCCTCATGAAGGCTTTGCTCTAGCACCAACATGCCTGCTTCACGAATCCGTTCCGGCGAAGGAAAATGGCGCGCGATATGGAGTGCGATCGCACTTCCCCAGAGAGAATGCGTACAAAATGATGTTCTGCAAATTGCCGTTTTGTGCTATAACTGGACTTTTGCAAACAGCAGTTTGGTCTTGAAAATATAGGAGGTTTAGCGATAAATTGAGCGTGTTTGAGGTGGCCATGGCAATCACGGATGGTGCAAGCATGCCAGGGATCACTTCGTTTCCTACCGTCGTTACGGCGGCCGTCGAGGAGTTCGGCGACATTTTTGTTTACGAGCCCGAGCGGCGGCATTTTGCCGAGTACCTCACGGGCCTGATGGTTGCCGCCCGAAAAACCGTGCGTGGCATGAACAGCGAGTTCGCCATGACCACTGATCAGTCCTGCTTCAACCGGTTTCTCACGGAGGTGGAGTGGGACGAGGAGAAACTGAACGAGGAGCGGCTCAAGTGGCTTCAGAAGGACTCGAGCACGCAATACACGGACCGCGGCGTTATCGCCATCGATAACGTGCTGATCGACCACGACGGTAAGCTGATCGAAGACGTTGCCTCACCCATAACCCAAGCACTTGGAGTGTCTGTCAAACTGGAGCCACCTCATCTTGTCCTGATCACCGTCCCAGGCAATACAGGATCGGCGTCGGGCAGACGCTCCCTACTCACTCGAAGGACGATTCCCCACTTCTTGATCGCTGCCGGGCAGCGAGTTCGTGGGGTCGGGGGCGGGAACGGCCTCTCCATCAGTTGGCTTGTCATCCGTGACCGCGTCGTCGACACGCTCGCCAAGCTGCTTCAGACCCTCTGCCGCATCCTGGACGACCTCCTTGCCTGTGTCGAGAGCTTTCTGCGTATCTTGTTTCACTTCCTGCTTGTCGAGGATGATCTCGCTCTTGTCTCCGCTGTCTTCAAAGTACAGCCAACCGCCGAAGAACATCAACGCGACCGCGAGAACTGCAATCAGTATTGCCCAGCGCATTCTTCGTTCCTCCAATTCTGAATTGCTTGAGGTCCTGGCAGAACCGTCGAGTCCTCCAACCACACTGGCACAGTCCTTCCGGGTTCTGCTCGTGGCCTCGAAAAGACTCCAACCGGCAGGCACGCCGTTCGGAACCAATTGACTGGCCGTTCCCGACGATTTGCAGATCGCGTGCCGGCTACGCCGATCGCACTTGAATAGGCCTGCTTCGTTGCCGAAAGCCCTTGTCGCACAAGGAGTTCCGAAACAACCGACAATTCCTGCCTTCGCGAAGTTCAGCGGGCGGCGACCTGGTCGCCCGGGCACCACGTTGGTGGATTAGAACTCAACCGGGCGCTCGCAATGCCGGATCGAAGAAACGTCCTTCCGCATTTCGCGTGGCAATCAGACGCCGCGTTTACTCCCCGGCGTTCAAAGCGACGCGAGTGACCTGCTCGATCGCTATGCCCAGCGCTCGGATCTTGGTTCGCAGGCTGCCCCGTGTGATCCCGAGAATTCGAGCGGCCTGCGACTGGTTTCCCCCGGTTACGTCCAGAACCCGGCGGAGCAGACGAAGTTCCATGAATTCGAGCGTCTCGGCATAGACGTTTTCCGAACCGGCGTCGATTCGATCTTGGATGAAAGACGCAAGCTGTCCGGATTCGTCGTCGTGGCGCCGGTCCTCTTCGGGCGACGAACTGCCATAGGTCGTAAACGGAGGGAGAAACTCCGGGATGATCAAGGAACCGGTGGCCTGAATCAGCGTCTGTTTGACGACATTCTCCAGCTCGCGGACGTTTCCGGGCCAGCGATGCCGGTTGAGTATCTCCATCGTCTCCGGCGCGACGGTCTCCACGTTCTTTCCAAGTTCCCGGTTGAACCGCGCCAGAAAATGGCGGAGCAGAAGGGTCAGGTCCTGGCCGCGTTTGCGCAACGGCGGCAGCAAGATCACGAAACCGCGCAGGCGGTAGTACAGATCTTCGCGAAACTGCCCCAGCGCAACCAGCCGCTCCAGATTTCGATTCGTTGCGGCAATAATCCGCACGTCGGTCTGAATCATCTCATTACTGCCGAGTCGCTCAAATTGCTGAGATTGGAGCAAGCGAAGGATTTTGCTCTGCAGGGCGTGCGGCATATCGCCGATCTCATCCAGGAACAGCGTTCCGCCCGAGCATTGCTCAAACTTGCCGATGCGGCGGCGGTCGGCGCCGGTGAAGGCCCCTTTCTCGTGTCCAAACAGCTCGCTTTCCAGCAGAGTCTCCGGAATGGCGGCGCAGTTGACCGCGAGAAACGGCCGGTCCACACGCTTGCTGTGCTGATAGAGTGCCCGGGCAACCAGTTCCTTGCCGGTACCGCTTTCGCCGCAGATCAGCACCGTGACATCCTGCGGAGCGACTCGCCCGACCGACTTGTACACCTCCTGCATTTGCGGGCTGTTGCCAATGATCACATCGTTCGATTCCTTGGCGGAAATATCGACCGTCATCTCCACGGGAACCAGCATCTTGCGGCGGATCTCCACGGCCTTCTCGACCATCGTCCTCAGTGCGGGCAAGTCGATCGGTTTGAGCACATAGTCGAACGCCCCTTTCTTCATCGCCTCCATGGCAGTCCCGCTGCTGCTGTCGCTGGTGATAAAAATGATGGGCAGCTTCCCGTCTGCCTGCTGGAACTGCTCGAAGGCGTCCAGTCCGGAAAGATCGGGCAGCATGATGTCGAGCAGACACGCGTCAATGTGCGGCTCGCGATCGGCCAGCACCTCGAGCCCTTCCCCGGCATCCCGAGCCGAGAGCACGTCGATTCCCGAAGCTCCAAGTGCCTTCGTCACCATATGGATGATCGTGCGATCGTCGTCCACCACAAGAATCGTCGGCACGCGTCTTCCTCCATCTGACGATAGACCCGGTTGTGCGCGAAACGACCGACTCGCTGCTTCTGCGATCACCAACCGTCTCCTTATTGTCACGACACCGACCATGCTTGGCAAGCCGGGCGGACTTTCCCGGATGAAAGGAGGGGGGATGGCCGAGTTGACCGACGGATTCCCTTCCTTCAACGCGAAACTGGTCTCCAAACGCGCAGCCTGGACTTCTGCAATGCAATGCGATCGGATCGCCCCGTAGTCCGTGCGTTTCAAAACGCGTGTTTTGGCTCACAGGAACCAATCCCTGCGAAGTGATTTGCAGCTATCCTGCCACACCTTCGGTATCGCTGCGACCAATTGGCACGAAGTATGCACGACGGTTTGTTCTATCGTGCCGCAGAAGGCGTGTATTGGACATTCTCGCTTTTCAAGGAGGCCAAGATGAATTGGGATCAAATCGAAGGCAAATGGGGCCAGTTCAAAGGACAAGTCAAACAGAAGTGGGGCGAGCTGACCGACGACGATCTCGCACAAGTCGCAGGAAGTCGCGACGAGCTTCTCGGAACGCTTCAGGAGAAGTATGGGATCGCCAAGGAGGAGGCCGAAAAGCAAGTCGAAGAATTCGAGGACGCGTGCCGCTGTTGACGGCCCCGTGCTCGAAGGAACGGCGGCGCCGGCTTCGGGGCCGGCTCACGTTTTAATGCTAGGGCATCTTTTCACCGCGGACCATGACTGCATGCGAAACCTCGCGTTGGAGCCATTGCGGTTCCCCACATCACGGCACGTCTCATGTCGCGCGGTGGACCGATCACCCACAGGAGCTTCCGTGAGTCCCCAACATGCCTAGTTGCCGGGAGTATCTCGGCAATTCGGGGGGGATTCCATTTCAATGGAGAATCACAGTTAGGAGCGATAGAAATGAAACGATTTGCTGTATTGTCCGGAATTCTAGCAGTTGCCACCTGCGTCGTCGCTATGGCCGCGACGCCGGCCAGCCGCACCGAGACGCAAGCTGATATGGGAAACGTCGACGACGCGACGAGCGGCTCGAATGTTCGCGCCAGCCAACTCATCGGCATGAACATCCAGAATCCGGAGGGCAAGAGTCTCGGCTCGGTCAACGACATCGTGATCGACGCCCAGTCCGGCAAGATTCGCTACGCGGCCGTTTCCTACGGCGGTTTCCTCGGGCTCGGCGACAAGCTGTTTGCCGTCCCCTGGGGAGCGTTCAAGTGCGAAAAAGGCGACGAAGCCGGCGAGTACAATCTGGTCCTGAGCGCCACCGAGCAGCAGCTCAAGAACGCCCAGGGATTCGATCAGAATAACTGGCCGGACTTCGCCGACCGCAAGTTCACGGCCGAGATCGATCGGCATTACGGCGTCGAGTTCCAAGCTGATCGCCGCCGCGGCGGCGTCGACGTCAAAGTCGGTCCCGGCGGCGTCGACGTGGACGTCGATACCGATCGCCGCGACGACCGTCGTTAGTCGCAACGCAGGGAGTCGTGGCCGGATCTGTCGCCAGAACCGGCCACGACTCGCAGGACGGCCGTTCCGTCAACGCCTCACCGAAGGCACGCCGGCCGCTTCGTGGCGGGGTGCATTCCAAAACCCCGCCGCGGAAGCGGCTCGGCCATTGCTGCAGGCTTCCGATGATGCCGGAACGTGGCTTACCTGTACCGGAACAACGGCGACCGAGAAGCGGCCCCCCTACTCCTCCGGCTGAGTACGGGGACCGCTTCTCACGCCCGTGCGACGTGATTCGGGTTCACATACGCTTCAGGCGGGTGAACCAAAAAAAGAACTGGACGCGAAGGTCCAGTTCACTTCAATTACCTGCCGGCTATTGCTGCCCAATCGAGCATGCCGAGATCGGCTTTTACCAGGGCTTCAACTTCCACCCGAGGACAAAGCCGATCCCGAACGTCCACAAGGCCACCACTTCCGGGTGCTCACGGGCGTATTGCTTGAACAGGGTGACGGCGGCCTCCGCAGCCGAGAGTTCCTGGTTCGATGCGATTTCGCCGTAGCGAATGCTTTCCGGTTGATCGGTTACTGGATAAGGCATTCTGGACTCTCCTAGTTCTGAGATCGTTTGGTTTCGCCTTCCCGCACACCGGGAGACGTGTCAAGGAACGTTGTCTTGAACCAAGCTGCGTTTCGCCGCAATTCTGTTCCGCTCCGTTCGAACGCCGCTACGGCCTTCCGCAGCAGCCCCAGGGCGATCCACACAATTGCAGAAGCCAGCAGCAATCCGACGATTGCGGCGGCGGCAAGCGACGCCGCTTCGGTCAGCCCCGCCTGCATCAGGACCCTGGCCAAGGCCAGCAGCAAGACCACGACGCCGGCGGATGCCAGCAGGATCCCGGAGGCGATCAAGGCCAGCGGCGCCGCCAGCGCCTTGAACCCGTCCCGGGCGTCGATCTTAAAGAGTTCGATCTGCAATTCCGCCAGATCGGCAAGTCGATGGAGCAGCCGGCCCACGTTTGCGGCGGCCGAATTCTCCAGACGAGGCAAGGACCCGTTGCATCGGTTCATTTTCGCTTCACCCACCATCCAAGGGTCATGCCCACGGCGACGGCAACACTCAGGGCCGCGAGCGGGTGGTCTGCAATGAACGCTCCCCCTCGCGCCAGCGTCTGCCTTGCATCGGCATCCAACTGCCGCCCCTTCGGGAGCGGTTCTCCGCCGGCTTGCCGACGCGAAGTCTCGGGCGCAGCGCGAAGACGGCTGCTGATTCGATCAATCATTTCGCGATCCTCGTTTTCCCATTTGCCGGCCAGCGAAGTTCAAAGCTTCACGCAGGGCCGCCTGAGCGACGAAACGAAACGCGCCGTTCACCAACCCTTCGCGCCGCTGTGTAGACGGATTTGCCTGCACAACCAACTTGTTCCTCCCGGCCAACTGCAGGAGAGTTTCGACGTCGGGACTCTTCAGTTCCAAACGCCGCGGAACTGCAAAATATCCGGCAGCCAGCGCGGCGCCGAAACACGCCCACGGATGTTTTCTCACGTAGACTCGCCAGTCGAACAGTCGTTTCGCCGAATCGACGACGTCGTCAACGTCGTCGTCGAGATGACTCCGCAACTCTTCCATTCGGCGCCGAATACTCTCGGCCGCTTGGTTCATGGTTGTCCCCAGGTCAGATCAGGGTAGGCGTTTGGCGAGCGTGTCGGGAAGAACGTTCGACAGGGCGTCCAGCAGACGCCTGGTGATCGCGGCATCGCGGTCCCGCGACGCGCTGGGGATCAATGCCAACGCCAGCAAGCCAACGCCCACGCCCGCGGCGAAGGCGGTTATTACGGACGGAAGCGGGTGTTGTCCGATCAGACGTCCCGTCTCTTCGCTGACGGCTCTCGTGCTCGGGTCAGTGGTTGACATGGGGAGTTTCCTACTTCGTTTCGAGCGATTTCAGTTCGTACGGCTATCGCCTCGCTCCGTCGGGCGACGGCTCATTTCGATCGGGTCAACAGGCCGATCACGACGCCGGTGATCAACCCTGCCCCAAAGCAAACTGCCAACGATTCGACCGGGCGATTGCGGACAAGGCGTTCGGTCTGGACATAGCCTGCCCGAGCGGAGTCGATCGCCTGCCCTGCGGTTTGCTGGACGGTTTCGGCAACCTGCTGGGCGCCGCAGACGACCGCATCGGTCGCCCGGCCGACCACGGAAGCCACGCCGGCGGCGGTCGTCTCCAGATACGACTCCACTTCACCGCGGGCCTCGCCGGTCTTCTCCTGAATGAGCCCGACCAGACGTTCGACGTTGCCGCGGGCCTTCTCCAGATCGTCGTCGGTGATCTGTCCCCAACGCTCCCTCAACTTGCCCTTCACCTGGTTCCACGATCCCTCAATGACCTGTTGGTTGATCGTCATCTCTTTCTTCCTGTTTCTGAAGATCCGAATAGTGACCTGCCCACTGCCTCGCTGGCTTGGGGCAAAGATCGTGCCAATCCCAACGGATCGTCATTACTCGGCGCCGATGATCAGGCCTGTCCCCCCCGCTCATACATAGATAACGGGTTCAGCAGCGAGCCGGCCGCAGTAGCAAGCCCGATTTTCCCCCGTTCCTGAAACCCAGATCACTACCCCCTATTCGCCCCGTCGTACAACCCGATTGGGCAATGCCCGGTCGGGATCCGATGATGTGCGAACAGCCAACCTGGGCTTCCGGCGACCACTGAAACGCCATCGCGACGTTTCCGACTTTTGGGGAATTCGCGAACGCTTGTTCTCCCCGTCACCTCCAATCGCGAGAGGTTGCGAAAGGTAGGATCATTCTTGCTTGAACGCTCACGGCGTACGCGTTGGCCGCACCATGACGCCGAGAAGACTGATCTGGTTGGCACGGATCTTGCAGTCCCACGGTTCGTTGTTTGGAGAGTTCTCCGGCCTCGGGTAGTCCTGCTTCCCGCTGAAGACGGCGAGCCGACGGCCAATCCGACTACCCAGAAATGAACCATTGGAGGTGTACGATGTTAGGTTGGGCATTGACTTTCTTGATCGTTGCGTTGATCGCCGCTGCCTTCGGTTTTGGAGGCATAGCCGCCGGCGCCGCCGGGATCGCCAAGATCCTCTTCTTTGTCTTCCTGGTGCTGTTCATCATCAGCCTCGTGGCCGGTGGTTTCCGCCGTCCGATCGTCTAGCGGTCCGGCAACGAACCGTCTCCAGCATTCCGTCTCCCGGTGCCGCGATCCAACCGGCCCGGGCAAGAACTGCCCGGTTCTCGATACCGTCGGCGGAGCCTTTGGTGACGCCGACGGGTATTTTTCGTGGCGTAGTCCGGAACTTGTATGCGTGGTCCGCGCTGGTTTCTTGTGGCGGTTGGCTTGCAGGCTTGCCCCACCTTGGATCGGCTTCCCAAACTCACTGCCAAGCGCGGCGTGTGACGAGCGCTCGAATTCGCGACACCGCAGCGGCGAGCGTCTCGACGACGTAGGTGGAACCGTCTTTGGCGACCGGGTCAGATGTAACGGAGTCCCGGGCCGAACGCCAGGCTCCGATCACAATCGGCAGCCCGGGGTGGTCGGCTCGAAGACGTTTAAGCAGGTAGCGTCCGCTTCGGTTGGCGACGGGCGGCAAAATCGAAATCGCCACGACAGCGTCTTCCAGGCGCGCCACGCGATCGGCATGCTCACTTGTCAGTGATTCGACCGCCCCCACGTCCGCGCGTATTCCTTCGGCATGGAGCAAGTCGGCCAGCATCGACGCCGCAATCTCGTCCGCTTCGTCCGCCGCCGGTATGCACAGCACCGGCAGCGAAGTCGGGTGGCCCTCCGACTTGCCAAGCCCGACGCCGGCGCCTCCCTTGTCGGCGGCCGTAGCCGCCAGGTCCCGAATCAACTCGAGGAGATATCCGGCGTTGTCTTCGTCGAGAATGCCGCCGTGGCGATCGAGTTCCACGAGTTCCAGGGCCGGAATCATCACCTGGTCGAAAAGGTGCTGCAATCCGTTCCGGTCGGCATAATCGAGGACCAACTTCTCGGCCTCGTCGGCATCTCGGGCCAGAAGCCGCTGATAGAGCCGTTCCGGCTTGGAGAGTGTGGATCGATCGCTGAACAGGACGCTGAAGAACCTGAGTTGAGGCACGTGCTGCCCGGTAACCACTAGGCAGACCGTCAGCGGAACTGCGAGCACAAGTCCGACGGGACCCCAAAGCCACGTCCAGAAGATCGCTGCGATGACGATGCCCAGCGACGAAACGCCCACGCTGCTGCCGTAGAGCAGCGGTTCGAGAACGTTGTTGACCAGCACTTCCAGCAGAACAAACAAGCCGAGCACCAGGAACGTCGCCGACCAGGTCTCAAACACTCCGAGCGACAGGCCGATCGGCATGCTGGCCGCGATCCACGGGCCGAGGTAAGGCAGGAATCGCAACAGCATGCCCATGACGCCCCACAGCAGCGCGTTCGGCAGTCCGATGAAATACAGTCCGACGGCGACACCGGCGCCGTAACACGCATTGATCAGCAGATTCATGCGCAGATACCGGCTGACGCGAGACGCAGCGTCGGTAACCGCCTGGGTCGTCGTGTGCAGATTGCCGGTTCCGAAGAGCTGAATCAGGCGATCGCGGATATCTTCACGCTGTAGAAGTATGAACTCAAACTGAAAAGCCAGCATTGCTAGCAGGCTGGAAAATCCGATGAAAACGGGTCTATCCTACAGTGTTGTGTGTC
>ENA-UOUL01000606-UOUL01000606.1-bioreactor-metagenome-genome-assembly--contig:-NODE-606-length-59948-cov-14.049323_pt1 | contig 59948 bp, 54 predicted proteins | sample MGYA00249838_ERZ747220 | MGnify/ENA primary metagenome ERZ747220 (study PRJEB28778, sample SAMN05720191) | bioreactor metagenome | isolation source: Anaerobic biogas reactor | place: USA:Washington... | reverse complement strand
GCCGACCACGGCCCGGACGGATTGGACTGCGCCATAGCGTTTAGCGACCTCCGGATGCTCCCCTACTTCATCGACCCTGGCCGGGACTTCACGGAAGAAGAAATCCGGCAGTACGAGATTTTCAACTACGCCTTCTGGCTCGGACGGGTTTACGAGTCCAAGCAGAGGGGCGGAGACCTCGAAGCTGAGATGCGAGCCGAGCGCAACGAACACCTGATTCTGCGCGAAATCGAAAAGAACCGGTGACTCAGTGGACGCCCGGGCCGGGGGCAAAACCGGCCAAGGGGGAATCGTGAACCAGAAGTACAAAAGCATCCCGGTCACCACGGGAAGCATCAGGAAAACTGAAGATGGGATGTGGTTGGTCATCAACCGGACGAAGCAAGGCCGGGTCGTATCCGTAAAGGCCTACGACTCGGAACGTGGCGCTCGGATTGCAATGGGCAGGAACTTCTCCGGCGCGGTATCGCCCGGTAAGTGAAACGACGGTTTGCCGGATGATTTCCGGCGGAAAGGACTCAAGATGAAAAAGACTCTGAACCCGGCGGTGACCCTGCACGACCTTACGATGGGGATGACCACGCTAAACCCGGGCGAAATGAACGCCACGGATGCGCTCAGCCCGACCCGGGACGACGCGAACGAAGACGACGAAATCGTGTGCATGACGGATGACGGGGACATCGAACCGGCGCAGTGGTGGTGGGTGGTTCAGCGCACCGCCGAGTATCCCTACTGGCTTCCGCACCCGGATTCCGACGTGGCCAAGAACGCGCACTCCCGGATTGACAGCCGGGAATAACCCGGGGTAAACTGGCCTCGGAAACCGGGGCATTGCGGGGGCGAAAAGCCTCCGCTTTTATCCTTAAATTATGCTATGCGTGGTATTATTGTGGTATGGTTTCCGATGGGATAGCATATTAAATCACGGAACCGGCGGTTCACCCTATTTTGCTGTTCATAATATACGCGATTCCGTATTTAATGCACGTCAATAGTCTGAATGGGGTTCAAGAGGTCGGAGGTTCAAATCCTCTCACCCAGACCAGAACAGACCTCGGAGATGTTGAGAGATTGATTAGCTTCGAGGTTTTTTATTACCTTTCTCGATTGATAATGCTTCTATAGCTATGGTATAATTATTATCAATAGGCATTGAAATATCGATATTAGTACGTCTTTATTGAGAAGCTTCACCTTGTCCAAAATCTGTCGCATGGCTTATTGAATTTCCGACGTAAAAAACTGTAGGTTCGTCAAACATGTTGGACAAATCATTGATTCGGTCAGGACTAAATCGACTAAGCGAACCGAGTAAATACAAAGTGCTTGTTAAATATCACAGAAATGTGTTTTACATGTGATTACTAGACAATAAATTGCATTTAACCATCCTTGAAATGCAAACAGACGATGTCATGACCCCGAAAAGAATCAAAATTGTATTGATCGTTTCGTTGATTTCAGTTCAGTTACGAAAATTGAGATGTTGGGAAACGAGCTGAGGTTCCGTGAATCCTGATACCGACTTGTCGTTGTTGAATAAGATAGCTTGAAGATTCCAGTAGTTATGATGTACCATATCCATTCATCAGAAGGAGGCGCGCGCGATGGTTTGCCCCTACTGCGGGAATGTTTTGCAAAAAGGCAGAATCGTCAGCGGTGATTTCCGCCTGCATTGGCTGAAGGAAGGCGAGCGGAATACCATCTGGCGGTATTCAGACAAGGGCCTCCGCCTGGGGGAATGGTCCTGGTTCAAGGCCGCCCAGACGGATGCCTTTTTCTGCGAACCCTGCGGGAAAATCATCGTGGATCTCAGGGAAGGCAAGCCGGCTTCTCTGTGAGTGTCAGAATTTCCCGCCCCGGCCGCCGTAGCTGGTGCCGCCGCGGCTGCCGGACGAGAACCCGCCCCCGCGGGAGCCGCCGCTGCTGGTCTGGATTTTGGTGCGCGTAACGGTCTGATACAGGTATATATCCTGCGAATCGGTCAGGTTGAGGGAATTGGGCACGATATACTGCCCGGCTTCCCTTTTGAATTTCGCGGTGTTCAGCTTGCTCTTCAGGATGAGGGCGTAAACCAGACCGACGACCAGGCCCCCGACGCCGATAAAGGGGGCCAGCTCCATCGTGCGCTCCATCGGCGTGGGGGGAATCAGCAGCCTGCGAACATAACGCACGTAGTCCCGCATCGCGCCGTAGTAATCGCCGTCGGACAGCTTGCCCTGCACCACGTTCGCCAGGTCGTTGGATTCCCGGTGGGTCAACAGCGCGATGCCGCGGCCCCGCGCGGCTTCGTAGTAGTCCCGCGTGTCAAACATAATCGCGAACAGCGCGCCGTCCGGGTACCGCCCGGCGTCCCGGAAGGCGTGGTAATAGTCGAAGGAGTAGTCCATCGGCCCCTTGCCCTGCGAATCGTTGGTGGTGTGCAGGATGATGTCGAAGCCGGTTTTATCATAGACTTCCTGCGCCTGCTGCTCCAGCTGCGACGCTTCCCCGGCGCTCAGTTTCCCGGCCAGGTCGGACACATGCCGTAAGGTCTCCGCCTGCGCGGCAGCCGTCAGCACCAGGAAGGCGAGCGATGCAATCAATAGAAACCGTTTCATCGGATGACCCCCATGCTGGAGAGCAGATAGACGGCCAGCAGCCCCGCCGCCGCGACGCCCAGCCCCATGGACAGCATGCGGCCGAAGAACTTCGCCCGGCTCCAGGGGACGTCGGTGGTGACGTCGCCCGTCTGCCCGTTGATGGCGAAGGTGTACAGCTTGTCCTGCTTGCGCGTGGTAATCAGCCAGACCGGGTAAAGGACCGGCTCCGCGCTGCCCCCCTCGATTCGGATATTGCTGCTTTCAGGCACGACCGACACATAGCCCCCGACCGTGCGCCGGAACGCTTCGTCGGTGGAGACGCGAACCCTCGTGTTGGCGCGCTCCTCGCACTGCTGGGGGCTCAGGTCCGCGCGGTGCGCCTGCGCGCCGGAGAGGGTCTGGGGGATAAAGTCGACGGCGTCCGCGTTGCGGAAGGGCTCGATGGATTCCGTGATCTTGTTGTCCAGCCGCTCGCTGGCGTCCACCGGCAGGTCTTTGAAATCCAGGGTTCCGGCGCGGCGGATGAGAAAATGCCGCGTGGTCCGTACCATGTATTGCCCGCTGCGGTGCGAGCTGACCGTCGTTCCCCGGTAGGTCATCCTGGCGTCGGCGACCCCGTTGAACAGCCAGAACGGCGCGTACAGCTTCCGGATTTCCTCGATCTGCAGCGTGCCTTTCTGGAAGATGTTGGGAATCAGCTTGCGCTGCTTGAAGTAATCCCGGAACATCTTTTCCGCCTGTTCCTTCTCAATCAGGAAAGGGATGATTTTTTCCGGCCGCGTGCCCGGGGCGAACTGCGCGGGGATGACCGAGGGGCTGCCGCAGAAGGCGCATTCGGTGGCGACCGTGGTCTCGTCGGTGAACAGCTGCGCGCCGCAGGAGGAGCAGGAATAGGTGCGCGTTTCGTTCAGCTCCTGCTGCGAAAACTCCTCCTCCTTCGTCTCCCAGCGCAAGTCTTCAAAGCCCTCGTCCTTTTGCTGGATTTCGTTGACCGCGCGGATGGTTTCCGGGTCGAAGGTGTTCCCGCAGGAGCCGCAGGTCATTTCCTGCTGGCGGCCGTCGTAGTTCAGCGGCGCGCCGCAGGAGGGGCACTTATATGTCAGCGTGCTCATCGTTCCTCGCTTCCTTCCTTCCGGGGCCGCCGGACCGGGCTTTTCCCCAAAAAGGACGTCAGTTGGATGATACCATCCGCATCTTACAATAAAGCGCCTGTTTTGTATAGAAACCGGGCCCGGCGTGAAAGGCGGCCGCCGATGCCCTGCAGGGGCGGGGATTCAAGGGTCTTGCGCCGCTCGCACGCCTGTGCTATGATGCCAATAGTCAAAGATGGTCAGCATCTTTGGCGGACGATGGAGGTGACGCCCATGCGGCTGAGCGATATGATTGAGGAGTTCATCAAGGAACTCTGGGTGAAGGACGAGGCGGAGGTGGAGCTCAAGCGGAACGAACTCGCCCAGTATTTTCGCTGCGCGCCTTCGCAGATCAACTATGTGCTGTCCACCCGCTTCACACCCGACCACGGATACGCGATCGAGAGCCACCGGGGCGGCGGTGGGTTCATCCGCATCATCCGGCTGCAGCATGAGGACGCGGACCACCTGACCTACCTGCTCAGCGAGCGGGTGGGGGAGGCCATCACAGCCCAGGAAGCCCGGGTTATCTGTCTGCAACTGGCCGAGCAGGGTACGATTACAAGGCAGGAGGCCGAGCTGATGCACGCGGCGATCGGCCCCCAGGCGCTGTCCGTCCCCATCCCCGAGAGCCTGAAAGCCGCAATCCGTGCCAAGACCCTGCGCAGCATGTTGCTGAGCATCGCCCAGCAGGCCTGAGCGCCGATTGGAGGAAAGAATGATTTGTGAAGTTTGCCGTCAGCGCGACGCGGACATCGTGTTCAAGACCGTGACGGGCGGCCAGGTCGCCACCCGCGCCATGTGCATGAAATGCGCCCAGAACATGCAGCAGGAAATGATGAAAATGTTCGTCGCCCTGGGCTTCAAGCCCGAGCAGGTTTCCGGCGTCCACCAGGAGGAAACGTCCGAGGCCGCCCTGCCCAAGCCCGAGATGCCGCGGTTCCTCTGCGCCCACTGCGGGCGGCCGTACGACCGTCTCGACGAGCACACCATGGCCGGCTGCGCCCATTGCTATGAGGCGATGGCGGAGGATTTGGCTGCGCAGTTCGCACCGGATACCGCGCCCAAGGCCGCCGACAGCCACGGCAGCGTCCGCGGCGGGCATGACGAATTAAACCTCAGGCTGATGGAAGCCGTCATCCGGGAGGATTTCGAGCTGGCCGCCCGGCTCCGCGACCAGCTGCGGACACGGGACCAGGAGGGGCCGGCGGAGTGAAGCACCCGTCCATCCTGACGGCCCAGGCGATGCTGCGCAGGAACTACCAGGACCTGCGCTTTTGCCCCCAGGACGACGCGGCCGAGCTGGCAGCCGGCAAGCGCCGCGCCCTGGACCGGCTGCTTGAAAAAAGGCCCGCCTTTGAGGTGCTGGAAGCCGCGGAGGAATGGGCGGACCTGCCCTACGAGGATACGGCGCTGTTGAACGGCGGGGCGGAGAAGCTGCGCGAAGCCGCGCTTGCGCGGGACGCGGAGGAAAACCTGCTGGTCGCCGTCAACATGGGGGAGCATCTGCAATTGATGGCGCGGGGGGCGCAAAGCGAAGCGCCGCTCTTGGTGTCCCGCGTCCGGGAGCTGGAGGGCGACCTGAGGGACGACGCCCACCCCTTCGCCCACAGCGAGCGGTTCGGGTTCCTGTCCTACCGCCCGGCCCTGTCCGGCAGCGGGCTGCACGTCAGCTACCTCATGCACCTGCCCATGCTCAGCTTCCTCCGGCAGATCCGCCCGCTGGCGCAGGCGGCACGGGCCGGGCAGGGCTGCCTGCTGCAGGAGGCAGCCCCGTCCGGGCGCAATCCCTCCCGCCTGTTCATCGTTTCCAATTTGGGCAGCCAGGGGGCGCAGGATTTGCAGGTGCTGCAGGCGGTTGAATCCTTCGCCCGGCAGCTGGATGAAAAGGAAGGCCTGCTGCGGGAGAAAGCCGTCAACCAGACCCGGCATTCCGCGGCTTTGGACCAGGTATGGCGCGCCTACGGCGCCCTGCGCCATGCCCGCCGCCTGCCTGCCGGCGATTATTTGAGCCTTTGGAGCAGCCTGCGCCTGGGCGCCGCGGCGGGCGCCCTGCCCCTGTCCCTGAAGGAGGCGGACGCGATGCTCCGCCTGGCCGGAGACGGCGCCTTCCGGGAGGAAGGCGCGGACCCCAAAACCATCCCATTCCGGCGCGCCGACGCGGTCCGCCGCATCTTATCAGGAGGAAACCATGCCGATTTTCGGGAAATTTGACCCCAAAGCCAAACAAGTGCTGGATTTTGCCCAGCAATCCGCCCTCAACCTCCGCCACCGTTTCTGGGGCACGGAGCACCTGCTGCTGGGCTTATTGGCCCACGCGTCCGACGACCTGTCGGGACTGCCGGAGAACGTGACCGTGGAATCGGTCCAGGAGGCGGTCCGTCAGCTGTCGTCGCCCAGCCAGCTGCCCCCCAAGGTGCTGGAGCTGACCCCCCGGATGAAACGGGTGCTCGACAACGCCCTCGCGGGCGCCAGCCGCAGCCAGCAGCTGCCGGTCCGGCCGGTGATGCTCTGGAACAGCCTGCTGGCTGAGCAGGACGCCGTGGCTGTCCGCATCCTGACCGTCTTCGGCTGCGACCTGGACGCCCTGCGCCGGGAGGCGGCCGCGGGGCTTGAAAACCTCTCCGACGAAGCGGCGGAGCAAAAGAAAAGCACCCTGGAAAAGAACAGCCGCGACCTGACGGCGCTGGCTCGCCAGGGCAAGCTGGACCCGGTCATCGGGCGGGAGAAGGAAATCGAGCGCATGGCGCAAATCCTGTCCCGCCGCACCAAGAACAACCCGGTGCTCATCGGCGCGCCCGGCGTCGGCAAAAGCGCCGTGGCGGAAGGGCTGGCGCAGCGCATCGTGCAGGGGGAGGTTCCCGACACCCTGCTCAACAAGCGCCTGCTCTCCCTGGACATCGGCAGCCTCATCGCGGGCACCAAGTACCGGGGCGAGTTCGAGGAGCGCATGAAGGACGTCGTCAACGAAATCCAACTCGACCCCTCCATCATCCTCTTCATCGACGAGCTGCAGAATATCATGGGCGCCGGCAAGGCCGAGGGCTCCATCGACGCGGCCGGCATCCTCAAGCCCGCCCTCGCACGGGGGGAGCTCCAGTGCATCGGGGCCACCACGCTGGAGGACTACCGCAAGCATATCGAGAAGGACGCCGCGCTCTCCCGGCGCTTCCAGCCGGTCATGGTGGACGAGCCGGACAGCGAGCGGAGCCTGGATATTTTAAGGGGGCTGCGGCCGCATTACGAGGCGCACCACCATGTCAGGCTGACCGACGAGGCGCTGGCCTCCGCCGTGGAGCTCTCCGCCCGCTACATCTCGGACCGCTTCCTGCCGGACAAGGCCGTGGACGTCATGGACGAGGCGGCCTCCCGCGTCCGCCTGCGCGCCTTCGCGATGCCCGGCGGCATCCGGGAGAGCGAGCGCAGCCTGGAGCGCATCATCGCCGACAAGCGCCTGGCCATCAACCAGCAGGACTACGAGAAAGCCGCCGACCTGCGCGACCGGGAGCGCAAGGTGCGCGAGGAAATCAGCCGCAAGCGCCGCGAATGGGACGACGAGCGCATGAGCCACCAGCCGGAGGTCACCCAGGACGACGTTGCCGACGTGGTCGCCGGCTGGACCGGCATCCCGGTGCAGCGCATGACCATGATCGAAAGCGCACGGCTGATGAAACTGGAAGAGACGCTTCACCGCCGCGTCATCGGCCAGGACGAGGCCGTCGTCGCGGTCAGCCGCGCCATCCGGCGCGCCCGCGCGGGCCTGCAGGACCCCAAACGCCCCATCGGCTCCTTCATCTTCCTGGGCCCCACAGGGGTGGGCAAGACGGAGTTGTGCCGAGCGCTGGGCGAGGCGATGTTCGGCGACGAGGACGCCGTCATCCGCCTGGACATGAGCGAATACATGGAAAAGCACACGGTGTCGCGCATGGTCGGCTCCCCGCCGGGCTACGTAGGCTACGAGGAGGGTGGCCAGTTGACGGAAGCCGTCCGGCGCAAGCCCTACTCCGTTGTGCTCTTTGACGAAATCGAGAAGGCCCATCCCGACGTGTTCAACATGCTGCTGCAGATTCTGGAGGACGGGCGGCTGACGGACAACGTGGGGCGCGTGACCAGCTTCAAGAACAGCATCATCGTCATGACCTCCAACGCCGGCGCGACCCAGCTGGCCTCCGGTCGTTCCCTGGGCTTCGGCGGCGCGGCCGGCCAGGCGCAGATGGACTACGAGGAGATGAAGACGCGGGTGCTGGACGAAATCAAGCGCACCTTCCGGCCCGAGTTTTTGAACCGCGTTGACGAAATCATGGTCTTCCACCCGCTCAGCGACGCGCAGATTACGGACATCGCCCGGCTCATGCTTGACCAGATCATCAGGCGGATGAAGGAAAAGGACATCGAGCTGGCCTTCGAGCCCGAAGCCGTCCTCCTCCTTGCGAAGAGCGGGTTCGACCCGCAGTACGGCGCCCGGCCGCTGCGCAGGGCCATCCAGAAGATGGTGGAGGACGCGCTGAGCGAGCAGATTATCTCCGGCGGCATCAAGGAAGGCGACCGCGTGGACATGCGCGCGGAGGACGGCAAACTGGCCTTCAGCGTCGCCCCGCGCGCAACGGAGCCCAAAGAGGAAGAGCTGGCTGACCAGACGGTCGGCTGAGGCCCTTGACCCAACCGTTCCCAGCGCCGGCGTCAGCCGGCGCCTTTTCATATGAGGCGGGTTTTCGCCTTGACCGCGCAAGGATGCAAACCCTATAATGGCGCGGTACGAGAAGGGGGATGGAACCATGCCGGAGAAGAGCACCTACTACGTGACGACGCCCATCTACTACCCCAGCGGGCGCATGCATATCGGGAACACCTACACCACCGTCGCGGCGGACGCGATGGCGCGGTTCAAGCGGCTGACCGGGCACCCGACCTTTTTTCTGACCGGGACCGACGAGCATGGACAGAAAATCGAACGCCGCGCCCAACAGGCCGGCCTGGCGCCGCAGGCCTTCGTGGATGGCATCGTGGAGGACACCAAGGCGCTATGGAAGCTGCTGGACATCCGCTACGACGACTTCATCCGCACCACCGACCCCCGGCACGTTTCCGCGGTGCAGAAGATTTTCAGGCGCCTTTTTGAGCAGGGGGACATCTACAAAAGCGCCTACGAGGGCCAATACTGCACGGACTGCGAGGCCTTCTGGACCGAGGGCCAGCTGAAGGACGGCGCGCTCTGCCCCGACTGCGGCCGGCCGACGGAAAAAGTCCGCGAGGAAAGCTACTTCTTCCGGATGAGCAAGTACCAGGACTGGCTCATCCAGTACATCCAAGATCATCCGGACTTCATCCAGCCGCCCTCCCGCGCCAACGAGATGCTCAACAATTTCCTGCGCCCCGGGCTGCAGGACCTGTCCGTCAGCCGCACCACCTTCAAGTGGGGCGTCCCGGTGGATTTCGACCCGGGCCACGTGGTTTACGTCTGGATTGACGCGCTGGCCAACTATGTCACCGCCCTGGGCTACCTGTCGGAGGACGACCGGCTGTTCCAGCGGTTCTGGCCGGCCAATGTGCACCTGGTGGGCAAGGACATCGTCCGCTTCCACACCATCTACTGGCCCATCATGCTCCACGCGCTGGGTCTGCCGCTGCCCAGGCAGGTGTTCGCCCACGGGTGGATGCTGTTCAACGACGACAAGATGTCCAAGTCCAAGGGCAACGTCGTCTACCCCGGCCCGGTGGTCAGGCGCCTGGGTGCGGACGCGCTGCGCTACTACCTGCTGCGGGAGATGCCCTTCGGCGCGGACGGCAACTATACCAACGAAGCCATGCTGCGCCGCGTCAATTCCGACCTGGCCAACGACCTGGGCAACCTGCTCAGCCGCACGGCCGCGATGATTGAGAAATACTTTGGCGGGGAAATCCGCAAGCCCGGCGCCTACCAGGCGGAGGACCTGGCGCTGATCGCCCTGATGGAGTCGCTGCCCGGGAAGGTCGAGCGGGAGATGGACGCCCTGCAGTTCTCCCAGGCGCTCAGCGAGATCTGGAAGGGCGTCTCCGCCTCCAACCGCTACATCGACGAAACCCAGCCCTGGGTGCTGGGACGCAGCGAGGAGGGGATGGAGCGGCTGGCCACGGTGCTCTACGTCCTGGCCGAGTGCCTGCGGTTTGTGGCGGTGCTCATTTCACCCGTCATGCCCAGGACGCCGAAGAAGATCTTCACCCAGCTGGGGCTGGTCGGGGACGACGCCAAGACCTGGGACTCCCTGGCGCGTTTTGGCCGCACCATCCCGGGGCAGCGGGTCGTCAAGGGCGAGGCCGTCTTCCCGCGCATCGACCTGAAGATCGACCTGCCGTTGCTGGAGGCGGAAAACCTGCTGGAATCCGGCGCCGCGGCGCCCGTGTCGCCCCAGGCCGCGCCCGAGGCGGCGGCCTCCGATCAACCGGAGGAGGTCATCAGCATCGCCGATTTCCAGAAAATCCGCATGCGCGTCGCGCGGGTGCTCGCCTGCGAGAAAGTCGAGAAAAGCGACAAGCTGCTCCGCTTTACACTGAAGGTCGGGGAGGAGGAGCGCACCGTGCTCTCCGGCATCGCGGCGCACTACCGGCCGGAAGACCTGGTCGGGCGCCAGCTCGTCCTGCTGTACAACCTCGCGCCGCGGAAAATCAGGGGCGTGGAGTCCCAGGGGATGCTGCTGTGCGCCGCGAGCGACGACGACAGCGTGCTCAAGCTGCTCACCGTGGACGAGGGCGCGCCGGACGGGGCGGACATCTCGTGAGCGCCGCCCCCCTGCTGTTTGACACCCATTGCCACCTGGTCGACGAGCGCTTTGACGCGGACCGGGAGGAGTTGATAAACGGGCTTCCCCAAAAGGGCGTCCACGCCTGCCTGGCCTGCGGCTGCGACCCCGACACCTCCCTGGCGGGCATCAGGCTGGCCGCGTCCCACCCCCACGTCTGGGCGGCGGCGGGCATCCACCCACACGACGTCGGCAAGGCCGTGGATGGGGACCTGGAAAGGATCGAAGCGCTCCTCGGGCAGGGGAAGGTCGTCGCCGTGGGTGAAATCGGCCTTGATTTCTATTACGATTTTTCCCCGAAGGACGCCCAGATGGAATGGCTGGACCGACAGGTCGGCCTCGCCTACCGCCACGGCCTGCCCGTCCTGCTGCACGTCCGGGAGGCGCACGGCGCGATGACGGATTACCTGCGCGCGCGCCGCGGCAAGCTGCCGCCGGGCGTTCTTCACTGCTTTTCCGGCAGCGCGGAAAGCGCGCGGGAATACCAGTCGCTCGGCTTCCACATCTCCTTCGCCGGCCCCCTGACCTTCCGCAACGCCCACAACCTGCACCGCGCGGCGGCGGCGGTCGCGCCGGAGCGCCTGCTTGTCGAGACCGACAGCCCCTACCTGGCGCCGGTGCCCTACCGCGGCAAGCGCAACGACCCCTCCCTGGTCCGGGAGGTTTGCCTGGCGCTGGCGCAGCTCCGCGGTGTCGCGGAGGAGGAGATGGCGGAGCAGACCTGCCGGAACGCCTGCGCGCTGTTCAAGGTTCCCCTGCCGGAAGGCCTGGCCTGACCGCCTTTCCATGTTTCTTTTTTATGTCGTAATTGTTCCTATTATTAAAATTCAAAGAACAACCTGCTTCAATTTATGTTATACTGCTCAGACCAGCCCGAAGGGAGGACGCCTGTGCACGGCCGCCTGATTCTCGCGTCCTCCTCGCCCCGGCGCCGGGAGCTGCTGGCCGCCATGGGCCTGGATTTCGCGGTCGAGAATCCCGAGGTGGACGAGGACATCGTGGGGACGCCAGAGGAGATGACCCGCGGGCTGGCGCGGCGCAAGGCGCTCGCGGTATCCGCGGCGCATCCGGGGGACACGGTGCTGGCGGCGGACACCCTGGTCTGCGTTTCCGGCGCCGTCTTGGGGAAGCCTGCGGACGCGGCGGACGCCGCGCGGATGCTGCGGCTGCTCTCCGGCGCCTGGCACGAGGTGCACACCGGCGTGTGCGTGATTGCCGGGGGGGAGGAGCAGCTGGGGCACGCCGTGACCCGGGTCAGGTTCTCCCCGATGACGGAAGCGGAAATCGCGTTTTACTGCGGCAGCGGGGAGCCCATGGGCAAGGCGGGCGCCTATGCCATCCAGGGGCTGGGCGGCATGTTCATCGAAGAAATTTCCGGCAGCTATCCCAACGTGGTGGGTCTTCCCACCGGGCTGGTCTACCGGATGCTCCGCCGCGCCGGAGCCTATCACATTGACGGAAATGAGTGACACATGGCCATCATCGCGCCGGATATCGGCATTGATTTAGGTACGTCCAACACCCTGGTGCACGTCCGCCGCAGGGGCATCCAGATCAACGAGCCCACCCTGCTGATCGTGACGGGCGCCGAGCGGCGTACCATCAAGGCCATCGGCCAGGACGCGCTGGCGCTGGTGGGCCGCACCACGGGCGGCGACGTGGCGGTGCGCCCCCTCCAGGACGGGACCGTCAAGGACTTCGATCTGACGGAAGCCATCCTGCGCTATTTCATTCGCAAGGCCATCGGGGTTTCCCACCTGGTGAAGCCCCGTGTGTACGTGACCGTGCCCAGCAAGGTTTCCTCCGTCGAAAAGCGCGTCATCCGCGAGGCGGCCGTCAGCGCGGGCGCGCGCAGGAACGCGGTCCATCTCATCGACAAGCCCTTCGCCTCCGCCTACGGCTCCGGCCTGCCCGTGTTTTCGCCGGAGGGCAGCATGGTGGTGGACGTGGGCGGCGGCACGACCGAGGTGGCGGTCATCGCGCTGGGCGGCATTGTGCTATCCCGCTCCCTCCCGGCCGCAGGCATCAAGATGGACGCGGTCATCGTGGATTTCATCAAGCACGACCACAACATGCTCATCGGGGACCGGATGGCGGAGGACATCAAGATCGACTGGGGCTCCGCCCTGCCCATCTCCGAGGAGCGCATGGTCGTCGTGCGCGGGCGGGACTTGATTACCGGCCTGCCGCAGACCGCGGAGATTTCCTCCAACCGCTTCTACGAAGCGCTGCACGGCCCCTGCCTGATGATACTGGACGCCATCCGCGAAATCCTGGACAAGACCCCGCCGGAGCTGTGCGGCGACATCCTGCGCAAGGGCATCTACCTGGTGGGCGGCGGCGCGCAGCTGTACGGGCTGGACCGCTTCCTGGCGGGGGAGCTGAACCTGCCGGTCACCCTGGCGCGCGACCCGATGCTCAGCGCCGCGGCGGGCGTGGGCAACATGGCGGAAAATTCCGAAATCCTTCCCAAGCTGACGCGCTCCAACTTCATGCGCGACGAAAATGGCTAAGGAAAAGCGCCCGGCGCGCGGCGCCGGCAGGAAGCGGGAGCGGCCGGCGCAGGGCGGGACGGAGCGCCAGCGCGCCTTTACGCGCCTGCTTGGCATTACGGTCGCCATCCTGCTGCTGGCCGTCATCGGCGTCATGGTGCTGTCCCAGTTTTTCGACACGCCCATCCTCAGGGCGCCCCGGGCCGTGGTGGCCAGGGTCGTAACGCCGGTGCAGAACGCCTTCGCCTCCGGCACCGATTTCATCGTGGACTACCTGCGCATGCTCAAGCTCCGCAGCAACTGGGAGTACGAGTACAACCTCCTGCGGGACAAGGTGGACGAGCTGACGGACCAGGCCATGCTGGCAACCGCCCTGCAGCAGCAGCTGCAGGCCTACGCGGACCTGGACGACGAGCTGTCCCGCAACACCAACTTGAACGGCCTGAAGGCCAACATCATCGGCAGGGACACCAGCAACTACACCTACACCCTCACCCTGGACGTGGGCAGCCTGCAGGGGGTGGAGGACAACATGGCGGTCGTCGTCCCCGGCGCGCTGGTGGGCATCACCTACGACACCAAGGCCGACAGCACCCTGGTCAAGGGCATCATTGACACCGACTGCTCCATCCCCGCGGTCATCGAGTCCAACCGGGACCCCGGGACGGTGTCCGGCACCCTGGCCATTGACGGGCAGAAGAACTGCCGGATGTATTACCTGTCCTACACCACCCTCCCCCGGCCGGGCGACCTGGTGGTCACCTCCGGCACCGGCGTGCGCCTGCCCAAGGGCATCCCGATCGGCCGTGTCCGGGAGAGCACGCGGGGGCTGGAGGACTCCAAGCAGTTTATCGTCCTGGAGCCCATCGCGGATTTCGACCATCTGGAATACGTCATCATTTACCGCTACCGGCCGACGTATACCGAACCGGAGCGCCTCGCCCTGCCGGCGACCCCGACCTTCGTCCCGCTGACCTCCATCCGCCCGGTGCCCACCCTCATCGGGCAGCCAGAGCCTGTCGGCTCCCCCGGGCCTGACGGCACACTGGCGCCCGGCCAGACGCCCGGCCCCACGCCGGGTCCCTCGGAAAGCCCCGCGCCGCCGGACACGCCCGCCCCGGGGGACACGCCCGCGCCGGGGGATACGCCCGCGCCGGATGACGGCGTTGTCTACAACGCGCCGGTCATCCTGGACACCACCCCCACCGTGGAGCCCTCAGCGCCTCCCGTCACGCCGGAGCCTTCGCCCACCTTCTCGCCGGAGGAGCTCACGGTGGAGGAGGACGTCCCTTGACCGCGCTGCCCCGCCAGCGCGGGGGGGTCGCGCTGGCCGCGTCCCGCTTCCTGCGCGCGATGGCGCTGATTCTGCTATACTATTTGTTCCAGGTCAGCGTGATGCCGCACCTGAAGGTGCTGGGCGTCGTGCCCAACCTGCTGATGGTCGTCATCGCCATCATGACCGTCAGCTACGGCAAGCTCTACGCCTTCATCACCGGGGCGACGCTGGGCATCGTCCTGGAAGCCATGGCGATGACCATCCCGCTGTTTTACGTCCTGATCTATCCGGTACTGGCCTTGCTGTGCGCCCAGGTGTTTTCCGACATGACGGACGTCAAGCGGGAAATCCGCCGCGTCCGGGAAGCCCAGCGCCAGAGCGAGGCGGCGGCCGAAATCAAGGCGCCGTTCAAGCGGGGCAAGTTCAGGTTCCGGCTGCGGCGCACCTCCCCCTACGACCTCAACGCGCACCTGCGCATCCTGCTCAACGCCCTGATGCTGGTCGGGCTGTACGAGGGCGTCATGCTCATCTACATCGCCCTGGTCGGCATCCCGGTGGGCGCGGGGCACTTCCTGCGGGTGTTTTACACCCTCGCCTACACGGCGCTGTGCTGCGTCACGATGTTCCCCGCCCGCGCCTTCCTGGGGCTGTACCGGCGCCCGCGCAGGTTTGCCGCCCCCGGTTCCGACGCCGAAATCGGGACGGGCCGCGAGGCGCTGCGGCAGATGGCCCTGGTGCCCGACGAGGCGCCGGAGCCCCCGCAGACCCGCCGTTTCGGGTTCCCGCACCGCAAACCCAAGGACCGCCCCGCGCCCCCGCCTGACCCCATCCAGACCGCTGCCCCCGAAAGCGACGGGAAGGAGGAAAACGCCCCATGAAGTTTGAAAAATCCACGGTCCGCCGCTACATCATCTTCGGCATCGTCACGGTGCTGCTGTTCGGCACCCTGGTGTTCCGGCTGCACAGCCTGCAGATTGTCAACGCCGGGCAGTACCAGGCGGCCGCGACGACGGACCGCTTCAAGACCATCCGCCTGACCGGCAAGCGCGGCATGATTACCGACGCGGAGTCCGTCGTGCTGGCGATGAGCGAGGACGTCTACAACGTCAACTTCCTCCTGACCAACTCCCAGGTCAACGAAACCGGCTTCAAGCGCTTCACGCCCTCCATCCTGGAAACCAAGCGCATCGTCGAGTCCTACGGCGGCCAGCTGCTCAGCGACTTCGTCATCCAGCGCAACCCGGAGACGACGCTGTTTGAGTTCAACTTCGGGAAGGGCATCTCCGAAAAGGCCTGGGCCATCCGCGAAAGCCAGTGGCGCGGCAACCATTACCTCTCCCAGCGCAGCTACCCGACGGCAGAGGACTGCTACAACGAGCTGTTCAAAAAATACCAGCTGGAGCCGGGCACGGACGAGGCGACCGCCCTGACGGTCATGGCGGTGTACTCCGAGATGCGCATGAACATCTTCAACTCCCTGCCCGTCGTCATCGCCCAGGACATCCCCTTCGAGGCGGTGACGGAGATTACGGGGCGCAGCATGTCCCTGCCCGGCATGGGCATCGAGGTGGGGGAAAAGCGGGTCTACCCGCGCAGCACCCTGGCCTCCCAGGTCATCGGCTACGTCGGCCCCATCAGCGAGAGCGACAACTACGCGACGGAGCTCAGGCCTATGGGTTACGCGCTCAACGACATCATCGGCCGGGACGGCATCGAGCGCTCGATGGAGAACTGGCTGACGCCCAATATTTTAAGCCGCACGGGCAGCCGCGTGATGGAGAAGGACCACCAGGGCCGCCTGACGCGGCAGATGAGCTACACCCCCCCCACGGACGGCAACAACGTCAAGCTGACCCTCATCGAGCCCTTCCAGCGGGAGGCGGAGCGCGCCATCGCCGCCAACGTCGAGTACACCCGCGGCGTCCAGGAGCGGGAGATGTTCCGCGACCGCTGGCGGGAGACCAACAAGGCGAAAATCGAGCTGCGGGACTTCACCGAGTATCCGCTGCAGCTGGCCGACACCGGCACGATGGTCGTCCTGGAAGTGGCCACCGGGCGCGTGCTGGCCATGGCGCAATACCCCACCTACGACCTCAACGCGATGGTGGCCGGCGGCAAGGAAGTGGCCGAAATCCTGCTGGACGAGCGGCGGCCGCTGTGGAACTTCGCCATCCAGTCCCGCGCGGAACCCGGCTCCATCTTCAAGATGGTCACCGGCCTGGCCGCCCTGACCAGCGGCCGGCTGACGGTGGACGAGCGGATTACCGACACCGGCCCCTACATGGGGTACACCACCAAGGAAGAGGACGCGCCGGTGTGCTGGATCGCCAAGGGCTACCGCAAGGACCACGCCGACCTCAACATCGTGTCCGGGCTTTCGAAGTCCTGCAACTTCTTCTTCTATACGCTGGCGGGCAAACTCTACGGACAGACCGGCAGCAACCTGCTGTACCAGTACGCCGCCAAGCTCGGCATGACCACCCGCACCGGCATCCAGCTGCCGGGCGAGGCGCGCAGCGTGGTGGGCAATCAGACCTCCCTGTACGACCCGACGTCGCCGGTTAACCAGCAGGAAACCTCCCGGCCCCTGCTGACCGCCGCCAAAATCAAGCAGCACCTGCGCAACGTGGGCTCCTCCTACGGCATCACCTACGACGACGTGCGCCTGGACGCCTGCATCAAGCAACTGATGGACATGGCGCTGGTCACCCACCAGGAGGAATGGCCGGACGCGATGCGCCCCATCCTGATGGCGGAACTGAACATGACCCGGGACATGGTCTGGCTGCAGGCGGTCATCGGCGAAATCTGGTACGCGCTCAACGACATCAAGTGGGGCGGCAGCCTGGAGGTGCAGATGGCCATCGGTCAGTCCATCACCCTTTTGACCCCCGCCGCGGTGTCCCGCTATGTGGCCGCGCTGGCCAACGGCGGAATCGTGTACAACCTCTCCATCATCGATTCCGTGGTGTCACCCGAGGGCGAAATCCTCAACCAGTACCAGCCCAGCGTCTTCGGCACGCTGGACGGTTCGGAGCCCTATATGCCCTACATCAAGGAAGGCATGAAGGGCGTGGTCGACGAGGCGGGCACCGCCAAGCGCTACTTCGACGGCTGGGCGTACACCGATGAGCTGTGGGCGAAGACGGGCACCTCCCAGGTGACCATCGGGGGCATCAAGCTGGACCTGGAAAACAACGGCTGGTTTGTCGCCCTGGCGCCTTTCAGCACTCCGGCTGAAATCGCTGTCGTCGTGCTGATTCCCAACGGGAAGGCCGGCGCGGAAGCCACGCGCGCGGCGCGTGACTTTATCGGCTGGTGGATGGACGACCGCAACAAGCGCACTGGGGACACCCCCGTGGTTCCCGGCAACGAGCTGATGCCGTAAGGGGGCGCGATGGGCAAGCGTTATCTGTTCATTTCCGGGAAGGGTGGGGTGGGGAAATCCACCCTGGCGGCCGCGCTCGCCGTGAAGGCGGCGGAAAAGGGGCGCCGGGTCGCGCTCGTCGACGGCGACGCGGGCCTGCGCAGCCTGGACTTGCTGCTGGGCCTGCAGGACAAGGCGCTCTACGACCTGGCTGACGTCGCCCGGCGCCGCGTCGCGCTGGAGGACGCCATGGTCTGGCATCCCGTGTACCCGACCCTGCGCCTGCTCGCCGGCGGCCAGCAGGCCAGGCAGAAGGACTTCAGCCGGCAGGACCTGGACAAAATCCTGTCCACCGCCGCGCGGCGGTTCGACCTGGTCATCGTGGACGGACCGGCGGGGCTGGGGCGCGGCGTCAGGAACTTCGCGGGCATCGTCGACACCGTGGTCGTCGTCGCCACGCCCGACACGGTCTGCCAGCGGGTCGCGGAAAAGCTCACCGGTCAGTTGGCGGCTACCGGCCTGCGGCCCAGCCTGATGCTCAACCGCTTTCCGGCCGACCTGGCCAGGGAGGGCGTCCTCCCGCAGCCCGCCAGCCTGGCGCAGGCGCTGGACGTGCCGCTGCTGGGCGTGATTCCCGAGTCGCCCCTGGTCTACGGCGCGATGCTGGAGGGCAGGACGGCAGCGGAAACGGAATCGGTGGCGCTCAACGCGGCGCTGGACGACGCCCTGACCCGGATGGAAGGCGGCGAGGCGCCCTTGCCGGTCTTCGAGAAACAGAAGCTCAACGTGTTCCAGCGCATCTGGAAGTGGCTGGAGGATTAGGCATGGTCACCTTCGAGGACAAGCGCTCCCGGCCGCATTTCGACTTCCTGCTGCTCATCGCGATGTACCTGCTGATGATCATCGGGGTGCTGGCGATTTCCGTCGCCACCTTCGACCCCGCCGTCTCCGGCGACCTGCCGCTGCTCAACCGCGTCCTCGCGTCCAACACCGGCTCCTGGCAGGCCATCTTCGTCGTGGCCTCCCCGGCGGTGGTCTGGTTCATCGTCAGCATCCCCTACGAGCACTTCAAGACCTTCGCGCCGCTGTATTATTTCAGCATCATCGCCTTCTTGCTGGTCGTGCTGGTGACCTCCAGCGCCATCCGCGAGGTCAAGGCTTGGTTCCAGCTCAGCCTGGGGCGGATGCTGCAGCCCAGCGAGTTCGCCAAGCTGACGCTCATCCTGATGCTGGCCAAGGAGCTTTCCCAGGCGGAGAAGCCCATGGGGACCCTCCGCTCCGTCGTCCGCATCGGCCTGTTTTCCCTCCTGCCCGCCGGCATCACCTTCCTGCAGGGGGAGACGGGCAGCGTGCTGGTGCTGCTGGGGGTGACCTTCCTGATGCTGTATTTCGGCGGCGTGGACTGGAAGTGGATTCTGGCCATCGGCGTCGCCGCCCTGCTGGGCGTCGCGGGCATCTTCGCCTACGGCATCATCGGCGGCAGCACGGACTACAAGCTCCTGCGCATCCTCTCCTTCCTGGACCCCTACGCCTACGACCTGGACGCGGGCTACCAGTCCCTGCGCTCCCAGCAGGCCATCGGGGCGGGCGGGGCCAGCGGCGTGGGGCTGTTCGTCCCCGGCTCGATGAGCCAGCTCAACTTCGTCCCCGAGGACTGGACGGACTTCATCTTTTCCACCATCGGAGAGGCGGTCGGCTTCATCGGCTCCGTCGCCATCCTGCTGCTGTTCCTGTTCCTGATTCTGCGGATGCTGTACCTGTCGCGCTTTACCTATGACAAGTTTGGCCGCCTGGTCATCATCGGCGTCATGTCCATGCTGTTTTTGCACGTGGTGCAGAATGTCGCCATGACGGTCGGCCTGATGCCCATCACCGGCATCCCGCTGCCCTTCCTCAGCTACGGCGGCTCCAACCTGCTCACCAACGCCATCGGCATCTCGCTGGTGCTCAACGTCACCCGCAACCGCACGGCCGCGATGCCCGCCTACAACGTGCCCGCCAGCGCCGCGCTGCGCGGCCGGCGCAGGCGCCGCAACCCCGTCTACGTCAACGCGAGCGGGGGAAAGGGGCCCCTCTCCGCCCTGCGCAAATCCCGCGGCGACCGGAAGGGAACCACGCCGGCTTGAGCGCCGGCGCACCGGATACGGCAGTTTCGAAAAATTCATGAAGATACGGCTTGTCAAGGCCTGTGTTCGTCTGTATAATGCCGCTGCATTACACCGAATCGGAGGTTTGCCTGATGACCCTGGTCAAATGCCCGCGCTGCGAACTGAACTACATGAGCGCCAAAGAGAAGATGTGCAAGGTTTGCTACCGGGAACTCTACGGCAAACTGCCCCGGGAAGAGATTGAAATCTGCTCCACCTGCCGCGAGGCACAGGCGCTTCCAGGCAAGGACGTGTGCCTGTACTGCCTGCGGGAGATGAACAAGCAGAAAGGCCTAAAGGAAGACGCGGAAGCGCCGGTGGACATCGGCATGGACCCGGTGAGCGGGATGGAGGAAATCCTCCAGGACGTGGGGGCGGATGACGACCCGGAGTACCACGTGCTGGGGGACGCGCTGTCGCTGGAGGAAATGGGCGAGCAGGAAGACCGGGACGACGACGAAGACGGGGACGGGGATGACTGAACATCCCCGGCTGTTTGCGATCAGCGACCTGCACCTTCCGGGCGGGGACGACAAATCCATGGACCTGTTCGGGCCGCACTGGTTGCGGCATTTTGATAAAGTCAGGGAGGATTGGCTCTCCCGTGTCGGCGGGAGCGACATCGTCCTGATTCCCGGCGATATCTCCTGGGCGATGCGGCTGGAGGACGCGGTGCCGGATTTGCTGGCCATCGGCGCCCTGCCGGGCACCAAAGTCATGATCAAGGGGAACCACGATTTCTGGTGGAGCTCCCTCAGCCGCGTCCGCGCGGCGCTGCCGGCGAAGACGCACGTTATCCAGAACGATGCGCTGCGCCTGGGCGGTCTCGTTTTCTGCGGCTCCCGCGGATGGACGCCGCCGGGGGACGGGGACGAGGGGCCTGAGAACCGCAGGATTTACGAGCGGGAGCTGGCCCGCCTGGAGATGTCCCTGACCGCGGCCAGAAAGCTGTCCCCGGACGGCCGCCTGGTCGCGCTGTGCCACTTCCCGCCCTTCGGCAGCCGGGGTGAGGACAGCCCGGTCAGTCTGCTGCTGGAGCGCTACCGGGCCCACGACGTTGTCTACGGCCATCTGCACGGCGTCGGCTGCCCCGCCGGGTTTACGGGGGAGCGAAATGGCGTGCGCTATTGGTTCGCCTCCTGCGACTGCGTCGGGTTCTCCCTGGTGGAGCTAGCCTGACGTATTCAGCCGGGCGCGCCAGCCCTGGGCGGCCGCCCCCACTTTCCGCCCCGGAGCGCCCGGGCTGGCCCCAAGACCCGCCCGCCGACGCGGGAACTGCGTGACGCCTGGGAACGGACACCACCTGACGCGCCTTGAAACCCCGAATCGGCCGGCTCCCGGCGGAATCCGCCGCCTGGCCGGTGCGCTGCGCGGGAAAACCGGCCTCATCGTCCCGCCCAGCCTCACTTAAATCCCTTCATTTCAAGGGCATAACGCCCAAAGTCAAAAAACCCACCGGCGAAATACCCAAAGACAGCCAAAGCCTGTAATTTGCCATGGCTTGGGTCAACTTCGTCATGGCGCATAACGAATCTTCTCCGGATTTATCCGAAATGATAGTTCATTCATTGAAATAAAACATTCGTTCCCATACACTTGCCCGCCAAAACAGAACAGGCATTCGCAGTTCGGCGGGTTTTTCTTTGATTTCCGCGCGGGATTCAGCCAAAAGCCTGAACCGTATGGGCGTTCGCGTTTACCGCGCGGGGAGGGATGTGGTAATTTGTGCCTACAAGCGGTGATAAGTGGTGAATGGTGGTGAGAGAAGTGCCGAAATCAGGCGGCGGCGCCCAGGATTCCGGTTTCAAAGAGACCGGGCATCGCGAAATCGCGGGGCAGCGCCTGGGTTTCATCGGCGTTTTCAACCACTCCATCGACGGCAAGGGCCGACTCATCGTGCCGCAGACCTTCCGGGGGCTGCTGGGGGAGCGCATCGTCGTCGGCGTCAACATGGCGCAGGATTCCATCGCCATTTACCCCTTCGACGTCTGGAAGGACAAGGTGGACATGCTTACCGCGCTGAGCCGCGAGGATGTGGCGGCGGAGTACTTCCTGGCCCGTTTCGCGATGTATTCCTTTGACGGCCTGGGTTTTGACGGCCAGGGGAGGGTGCTGCTGCCGGCGGCGCTGCGCGAGCAGTTCCTCAAGGACGCGCAGGGGGTTCAGGTATCCGGCACCACGGAGTACGTCCGCGTGGTCTCCGACGCCCAGGCCCGCCTGGAGCGCGAACGCTTCATCAGCCAGTTCCCCGACCCGCTCAAGGCCATCAGCGACATCCAGGCCCGGGCGCGCAGCAAAAACAGGGACGGTCAGTAACCGCCGGAAAGGACAGGACATGCAGCAGGCCAGACAGGCGACGTTCAAGCAGTTCGTGCTCGCGGGCGACCGCATCGCGCAGCGCGAGCCCATCGCCGTTTCCTCCAAGGTGTTCGTGGACAACCGGGGCGACCAGGACGAGCGGAAATACTTCAAGGCGCCTTCCGGCGCGGGGGAGGCACGCGGGCTGTCCCTTCCCGTCACGGCGCTTGTTCTTTCCGTCGCCGTCGTCGCGGCGCTGATTCTCGTCTTTTCCCGCGTCGGCTTGACGCGGCAGTTGGACCAAGAGTATGCTCAGCTCTACGGCCGCTATCGCGTGGCCGAGGGCGAGCGCCGGGTTTTGACGGACGAGCTGGCCCGCAAGAGCGACGCGTCCGACGTTTGCTATTACGCGGTGCAAAGCCTGGGCATGCGCTTGGCGACGCACGGGGAGACCGTCGGTGTCCAGGCGGCCGGCCTGCCGGGTTTGCGGCCGGACGCCCTGAGGGGCAGCGCGTCGGGCGCGCATTGAACGATGATGGATTGCAGAGGTAGACATGAGGTTATCTCAGCTGGCCCGGGCGGCCACGGGGTATGTTCTTGAGCTGACGGGGGACTGCGAGGTCGTTTCCATCAGCGCCGACAGCCGGGAAGAAAACCGGCAGGGGCTGTTTTTTTGTATCCGGGGCGCGCGGTACGACGCGCACCATTTCGCGTCCCAGGCCGTGGACAACGGCGCCAGCGCGCTGGTGGTGACCCAACTGCAGCCGCAGCTGGACGTCCCGCAGGTGCTCGTCAGCAACGACCGCGCCGCCATGGCGCTGATGGTCCGCGCCTTTTACGGCTACCCGGACCTGCAGATGAAACTGGCGGGCATCACCGGCACCAAGGGCAAGACCACCACCAGCTACCTGGTCAAGGCCATCCTGGAGCGCTCCGGCTACCACTGCGGCCTCATCGGCACCACAGGCAACATGATTGGCGACCAGTGGGTCAACAGCAACCTGACCACCCCGGACCCGATTGACCTGTACAAGGCCCTCCGGCTGATGGCCGACGCGGGCTGCGAGTACGTAGTGATGGAGGTGTCCGCCCACGCGCTGGCGATGCACCGGCTGGAGGGCCTGACGTTCGAGGCCGGCTGCTTCACCAACCTATCCCAGGACCACCTGGATTTCTTCATTACCATGGAGGACTACTACAAGGCCAAGCGCGCCTTCTTTGAAAGCGGCGCCGTCCGCAACGCCGTGGTCTCCCTGGACGACGCCTGGTCCGCCCGGCTCAGCCAGGAAATCTCCCTGCCCAAAATTACCTACGCCATCTGCACCAACGCCGACCTATTCGCCCGGGACATCCAGATCCACGAAAACGGCGTTTCCTTCCAGCTGAGCCTTTGGAACGACAAATACTACCCCGTCAGCCTGCACCTGATGGGGATGTTCAACATCTACAACGCCCTGGCGGCCGCCGGCATCGGGCTGACGCTGGGATGCGAGCCGGACCTCATCTGCGCGGGCCTGGAAAGCGTGACCAGCGTGCCGGGCCGCGCCGAGGCGCTGGACACCCACACGGATTACAAGGTCGTTCTGGATTATTCCCATTCCCCGGACGCCCTGGAAAACATCCTGCGTGCCATCCGCGAGTTTTTAAGGGGGCGCCTGCTGGTGGTGTTCGGCTGCGGCGGGGACCGCGACCATGGGAAGCGGCCCCTGATGGGCGAAATCGCCGGCCGGCTGGCGGACCTGTCCATCCTCACCAGCGACAACCCCCGTGCGGAGGACCCGATGGACATCCTGCAGGCCATCGAGGAAGGCATCAAGCCGACGGGCGGCTCCTACAAGGTCATCGAAAACCGGCGGGACGCCATCCGCTACGCGCTGGAACTGGCCTCGGAGGGCGACGTGGTGCTGCTGGCCGGGAAGGGCCATGAGACCTACCAGGAAATCGCGGGCGTCAAGCGGCCCTTCGATGAAAAGCAAATCGTATCCGAGCTGCTGCGGGAGATGTACCCCCGGGACGGCGAACATGCTTGAACTGCTCTCCGGCGCCGTCTCGCTGATCATCGTCCTGCTCCTGATGCCCGGCTTCATCCGGCTGATGAAGGACCGCGGCATGATCCAGCCCAGGTACGACCTGGGCCCCGATTCCTTCAAGAAGCGGGAGAAGCCGCCCAACATGGGAGGCGCGGTCATCGCGCTGGCCGTGGTGGTTTCCATGCTGCTGTTCAGCCGGCTGTCCGGCACCTCGCGAGACCTCCTGCTTTTGCTGCCCGCCCTGGGCGGCCTGGGCATCGGCTTCGCGGACGACTGGCTCAAGGACGTCAGGCGCCACCACGAGGGCCTGAAGCCCCGCTACAAGCTCGCCGGGCAGGCCGCGGTCGGCCTGCTGTTCGCCGTCATCGCCGTGAACCTGGCAGGCTCCCGCGTGCACCTGCCCTTCACGTCCGCCACCCTGGACCTGGGCTGGGCTTACGTGCCGCTGATGGCGCTGCTGTACGTGTTCATGACCAATTCCGCCAACCTGCAGGACGGCGTCGACGGGCTGATGGGCTCCGTTTCGGCCGCCGGCAGCGCCGCGATGGGGGCTGTCGCGCTGATTATCCGCGGCGGCGTCCTGGGGGAGCCGGGCATCGCCTACGCCTGCTTCGCGCTGGCCGGCGCCTGCCTGGGTTTCCTGTATTTCAACCGGCACCCTGCGCGGATTTTCATGGGGGACACCGGTTCCATGTTCATCGGCGGCCTGCTGACCGGCGCCGCGATGCTGCTGCAGCTCCAGCTCTGGCTCGTCCCGCTGTGCGCCACGATGATTCTTTCCTCCCTTTCCGTCATCGCCCAGCGGGCGTACTTCAAGCTCACCGGCGGCAAACGCCTCATCCGGATGTCGCCCGTCCACCACCACTTCGAAATGGTCGGCTGGAGCGAAAACACCATCGCGCGCCGCTATACCCTGCTGGTAGCCGGGCTGTCCCTCCTGGCGGCGCTGGCGGCGCTGCCCATCGCGGGGTAGCCGCATGACGGCGGGTCAAGTGGCGCGCCCCGGCGCGCAGTACGCAGGGAAGACGGTCATGGTGCTGGGCGCCGCGCGCAGCGGCACCGCGGCCGCCGAGCTGCTGCTGTCCCTGGGCGCGAAGGTGCTGCTGTGCGACCAGAAGCCGCAGGAGGCGCTGGGCGCCCTGCCCGCGGCGCTGGACCATCCGGGCTGCAGGCTGCTGCTGGGCCAGTCGCCAAGGCCGTATCTTCCTTCCTGCGACCTGCTGGTCATCAGCCCCGGCATTCCCCTGTCCGCGCCGGACGTCGCCGCCGCGGGGGAGGCCGGGGTTCCCGTCACCGGGGAGCTGGCCTTCGCCGCTTCCTGCGCCGCCCAGGAGCTCATCGCGCTCAGCGGCACCAACGGCAAGACGACCACCGTGTCCCTTCTGGGTGAAATCTTCAGGCAGGCGGGCCGGGTCGCGCACGTCGCCGGCAATATCGGCTATCCGCTGAGCCTCGCGGTGTTGAACGCCGGGCCGGAGGACTTGCTCATCGCGGAGGTTTCCAGCTTCCAGCTGGAAACGGCGGGGTCCTTTCATCCCGCCGCCGCGGCGATGCTCAACCTGACGCCCGACCACCTCGACCGGCACGGCACCATGGACGCCTACGCCGGGCTCAAGCGCCGCCTCTTCTCCAACATGGGGCCTACGGACCTGGCGGTCCTGAACCGGGACGACCCCCGGGTCCGCGCGATGCGGGACGGGATTACGGCCAGGGCCGCCTGGTTCTCGTCCACGCAGCCGGTCGACGAGGGAGCCCTGCTCCGGGACGGCTGGATTTGCGTCCGGTACGGCGGGGAGGAAAAACAGATCTGCGCCGCGATGGACCTGCGCATCCCCGGCCGGCACAACCTGGAGAACGCGCTGGCCGCGGCCGCCCTGGCCGCCGGGATGCAGGTGCCCTCGGCCGTCATCGCCTATGCTTTAAGGCACTTCCAGGGGGTGGAGCACCGCATCGAGTTTTCCGGTACCCGCGCGGGCGTCCGGTATTACAACGATTCCAAGGGCACCAACCCGGACTCGACCGAAAAGGCCATCCAGGCGATGAGCGCGCCGACGGTCCTCATCCTGGGGGGATACGACAAGCACGTGCCCTTCGACGCGCTGGCCCGCTGCGCGGCCGGCTCCGGCCTCATCCGCCACGCCGTCCTCATCGGGCAGACCGCGGGACAGATTGGCGGCGCGCTGCGGGAGGCGGGCTTTACGGGCGTGACGGCGGCCGGCAGCCTGGAGGAGGCGGTGCGCCTGGCATCCGGGCTGGCGAAGCCCGGGGAGAACGTCCTCTTCTCGCCGGCCTGCGCGTCCTTCGACATGTTTGACGATTACGAGCACAGGGGAAGGGTGTTCAAGCGCCTGGTGCAGGACCTGCCGGACGCGGAGACGCCCCGGTGAGGCCGCCGCCCCTGCCGCCGGAACCGCCGCGGGCTTCCCAGCCTGGAGCGGGGGAAATTCCGTTTCAGGCCCCCCAGCCTCTTCCGCAGGAAATGCCCTATCAAGGCATGCCCGGCATGCCGCCGGAAGGGCTGGCGGGCATGGACGGCCCCCCGGGGGAGGACTGGCGGGAGCCTGTCCCCGGCCCGGAACCGCAGGGCGAAGGGGACGCCGCGCCGGACCGCAGAATCGGGCGGCGCGTCAAACTGGGCGCCGCCATCCTGCTCGCGGCGGGCGTCCTGCTCTTTCTGCGCTATGAGGTGTTCACCATCCGCCACGTCCGCGTGTTCGGGACGCAGAGAATCCCCTGGCAGGAGGTCGCGCGGTCCGCGGGGCTGGACCGGCGGCCGTTTTTCTTCCTGCTGGGCGAGGACGAAGTCCGGCGCGGCATCGACGCCAACCGCTACCTGGTGTTCGAGGGGATGGAAAAGACCTTTCCCAACACCCTGGTGCTGCACGTCCGGGAGCGTACGCCCTTCGCGTTTTTCACCCACCTGGGCATCGGCTACGTCCTGGCGCAGGACGGCATGGTGCTGGAAAAGTCCAGGGACCTGGGCAAGGGGGCCGGGCTTGCGCTGGTTTCCGGGCTGTCGGTCTGGGGGGAGCTGAACACCGGCGCCTTCCCGCAGACCACCGACCCGCTCCAGGTCGACGTACTCCGGGAATTGCTGTCGGAGCTGGCCGCCTGGGGCTTCGACAGCCAGGTGCAGTCCATCGACGTCGCACAGAGCTTCAGCCTGTCGCTCTTGACCCGGGACGGATACACCGTCAACCTTGGGGACAGCGGACTCCTCCACGCCAAAATCGGCACCGTCCAGTCCGTCGTCTCCGAGCTGCGCCGCCGCCAGATGACCGGCGGAATTATCGAGGCCGCCGTGCCGGGGGAGGCCACCTACCGCGCCGAAACGCCCTGAGGCGGGGCTGCTGGTCGGCCCGCCGCCTTCATTGCGGGGCCTTCCGGCCCCCGGGCTTGGGATTGCTTGAAAAGGCTTGCCAAGATATCACAAAAAGGTTACAATGAGCCGACCGGACAGGCTGTTTGTGTGGCGCGCACGCCCGCACGCGCGGTCTCCGCGCGAAAAAAGCCCGGGAAGTGGGGAGATAGCGATGAGGAGCACCATCAGCGTCATTGACTTTGGCACCAGCAAGATCGTTGCACTGATTGCCGAAGTCAGCGCCAGGCAGCGTTGCGACATCATCGGCGCGGGGACGACGCCGTACGACGGCTATTCCAACGCCCGGTGGAACAACGGCGCCCAGGTGAACGAAGCCATCAGCACCGCCATCGCCACCGCCGAGGAGCAGGCGCGCGCCTCCGTCAAGGGCGTTTACGCCGGCGTGCCGGGCCAGTTTTCCAAGGTATACTCCTTTGAGGTCAAGGTGGACCTGCAGGGGGCGGACCCGCACGTGACCAGCCGCGACATCGCGTCGCTGTTCGCGCTGGCGGACGAGCAGGTGCAGGGCATCCCCGGCACCCCCATCCACCGCAGCCCCGCCTGGTTCGTCGTGGACGACGGGAAGAAGACGCTGGAGCCCTTGAACCAGCACGGCAACGAGCTGCGCGCGCTGATATCCTACGTCGTGGCGGACCGCTTCTTCATCGAGGACATCACCCAGCGCCTGCTGGCCGTCGGCAAGACGGCCAACGGCTTTTTCTCCACGCCCATGGGGCAGGCGATGCTGTTCATCTCGGAGACCGACCGCGACCGCACCGCGCTGCTCATCGACGTGGGCTACCTGAACACCGAGGTGATGGCGGTGGAAGGCGACGCGATTATCTTCCATAAAACCCTCCCCCTGGGGGGCGGGCACATGGCGGCGGACCTGGCCTACGGCCTGGAAATTCCTCTGGACAGCGCCGAGCAGGTCAAGCGCGGGTTCGAGTTCGGCCAGGGCAGCGCCAAGACCAGCTTCGACGTCGTGCTGTCCAACGGCGCCACCCAGGCCTTCAGCCGCGAGAAGGTGGCCGACATCCTGATGCCCCGGGTGGAGGAGCTTTGCGAGGCCATCGTCAAGGCGGTGCGCGATTCCGCCGTCCGCCTGGGCAACTGGTCCCCGGTCTACCTGACCGGCGGCGGCCTGGCTATTAACAAGGGCGGCCGGGAGCTGCTCTCCGAGAAGCTCGAGCGCCCGGTGCGCGAGCTGCCCCGCAAGGCGGTCAAGCTGTCCAGCGCGATTTACTCAAGCTCCCTGGGGCTGCTGGATTTGATTATCGATACCCGCAACAGCGCCGGCGCGGAGCAGTCCGGCGTGCGCGGCTTCTTCCGCAGCCTCATCAGCGGCTGAAATGAGCAAACAACACAGAGGAGGGCAAGCCATGCAAGTGCTGCCGGTCGAGCCTGAGGTCCAGACCAATTTCGCTTCCATCAAGGTCGTCGGCTGCGGCGGCGGCGGCGCGAACGCCGTCAACCGCATGGTCGACGCAGGCATCAAGGGGGTCGAGTTCATCGCGGTGAACACGGACCGCCAGGCGCTGTCCACCTCCCGCGCGAACAAGAAAATCCAAATCGGCGAGAAGCTGACCAAAGGCCTGGGCGCCGGTGCCGTGCCGGAAATCGGCAAGCGCGCCGCGGAGGAAAGCCGGGAAGAAATCGCCCAGCACCTCAAAGGCGCGGACCTGGTCTTCGTCACCGCCGGCATGGGCGGCGGCACGGGCACCGGCGCGGCACCCATCGTCGCCGACGTCGCCCGGGAGCTCAACTGCCTGACCATCGCCGTGGTCACCAAGCCCTTCCAGTTCGAGGGCAAGCAGCGCATGCGCAACGCCGAGTCCGGCATCAACGAGCTCAAGCAGTTCGTGGACACCTTGGTGGTCATCCCCAACGACCGCCTGCTGGAAGTGGTCGCCCGCGGCACCTCCATGGTGGAGGCCTTCCGCGTGGCGGACGACGTGCTGCGCCAGGGAATCCAGGGCATTTCCGACCTCATCGCGCTACCCGCGCTCATCAACCTGGACTTCGCCGACGTGAAGACCGTGATGGAATCCGGCGGCATGGCGCACATCGGAATCGGCGTGGGCAAGGGCGAGAACCGCATGGTGGACGCCGCCAAGAGCGCCGTCGCCAGCCCGCTGCTGGAGACCAAGATCGACGGCGCCCGCGCGCTGCTCATCAACGTCACCGGCTCCGAGGACATCGGCATCATGGAAATCAACGAGGCCGCCCGCCTCATCCAGGAAAGCGCCGACAGCGAAGCCAACATCATCTTCGGCGCCGGCATCGACAACGACCTCAAGGACGAAATCCGCATCACCGTCATCGCGACGGGCTTCGAGAAGAGCGCCTTCCCCACCCGCGAGGCCCGGAAGAAGCCCTTCCGCGCCTCGGTGCCCTACGGCGCCGCGACGGCCGCGATAAACCCCTACGAAAACCGCCCGGCGCTGGAAAAGACCGACGCGCCGGGGTTCGAGGCGCCCTCCGTCCAGAACCTCTACGAGCAGCCGGAGTCCTCCTTCTTCCCGGGCGCCACCCGCCCCGCGGCGCAGATGCCGCCCTTCGGCGCCCCCCCGCCCGCCATGCCGGCGTATCCGGGACAGCCGCCCGTGTACGGGCAGGCGCCCGCCTACCAGCCGCCCCAGGCGCCCTACCAGCAGCCGGCGCCCCAGCAGCAGCAGCTGGCGGAAAAAGACGACCTCGGCGTGCCGGCCTACCTGCGGCGCGGCGTGAAAAAGTGAATATCATCGGTTGACCAGTCCGGGAGAGACCGCCAGGGCGGCGCCGAAGGGGTAAGCGAAAACTCTCAGGCAAACAGACCGGGCTGCGACGAAACTCTGGAAAGCAGCGATGCACCGAAAAAGCAACCCCGCGCGCGGGGGAATCTTTCAGGTCAAACGACAGAGGCATGCGGGGACGCATGCCTCTGATTTATGAAGGAGGGCTGACATGGAGAAAAAAACGCCGCTGTACGACCTGCACCTGTCCCTGGGCGGGAAAATCGTGCCCTTCGCGGGCTACCTCCTGCCGGTTCAGTACGAGACCGGCGTCATCCGGGAACACATGGCGGTCCGCACGGCCTGCGGGCTGTTCGACGTGTCCCACATGGGCGAAATCCGCTTCAGGGGGAAGGACGCGCTGGACAACCTGCAGAACATGCTCAGCAACGACTTCCGCGACATGGAGATTGGGCGCGTCCGCTACAGCCCCATCCTCAACCCGGACGGCGGCATCGTAGACGACCTGATCGTCTACAAGTTCGGCCCGCAGGACTATTTCCTGGTCGTCAACGCCGCCAACAAGGACAAGGACTACAAATGGTTCCGGGAGCACGCCCGGGGCGAGGTGGACATCGAGGACCTGTCCGACCGGTACGCCCAGCTGGCGCTGCAGGGGCCCCGCGCGAAGGAAATCCTGGCGAAGCTCGCGGATGAATCGAAGTTCCCGAAGAAGTACTACAGCTTTACCCCCGACCTGCCGGTTGCGGGCGTCAACTGCCTGGTGTCCCGCACGGGCTACACGGGGGAGATGGGTTATGAGCTGTACTGCGCGCCGGGTCAGGCGACCGCCCTGGCGAAGGCCCTGCTGGACGCGGGGAAGGACGAGGGCTTGATTCCCTGCGGCCTGGGCGCCCGGGACACCCTGCGGCTGGAGGCGGGCATGCCGCTGTACGGGCACGAGATGTCGGACGGCATCAGCCCGCTGGAAGCGGGGCTGGACGCCTTCGTGCGCATGGACAAGGTCGATTTCATCGGCAAGGCCGCCCTGGAGAAAAAGGGAGCGCCCGGGCGGGTGCGCGTCGGCCTCGTCCTGACCGACCGCGGCATCGCGCGGGAAGGCGGCGAGGTATTCGTGAACGGGAAGCCGGCGGGTGTCACCACCAGCGGCACCCTGCTGCCCTTCACCAACAAGGCATCCGCGATGGCCCTGGTGGACAAAGCTTACGCCAGCCCCGGCACGGAGGTGGAAATCGACGTGCGCGGCCGGCGGCTCAAGGCGCAGGTCGTGCCCCTGCCCTTTTACAAGCGTTCCTGATTTTGTAGACATAGAAGGAGGAGACCATGAGCATCCCGAAAAACCTGAAGTACTCCCCGTCCCATGAGTGGGTGAAGGAGGAGGGGGACACCCTTCTGGTCGGCATCACCGACTACGCGCAAAAGGAGCTGGGCGACCTGGTGTTCATCAACCTGCCCAACGTCGGGGACAAAATCTCAAAGAACGAGGCCTTCGCGGACGTGGAAAGCGTCAAGGCCGTCAGCGACATCATCAGCCCCGTGGACGGCGTGGTGGCGGAAGCCAACGAAGCGCTGCTGGACAAGCCCGAGCTCATCAACCAGGACGCCTACGGCGCGTGGATCGCGCGGGTGAAGGATTTCAGCGGCCTGGAGGACCTGATGGACGCCGCGGCCTACGAGGAACTGCTCAAGAAGGAGGGCTGAGATGGGCAACTACCTTCCCTCCACCCGGGAGGAGCAAAAGGCGATGCTGGAACGCATCGGCCTGAAGAACCTGCGCGACCTCTACGCCGACGTCCCCAGGAAGGTGCTCCTGAAGGATTCCGTGGACATCCCGGAGGGGCTGTCCGAGCTGGGCGTGCGCGCCGAGATGGAGCGCGTCTCGTCCCGGAACACGGTCTTCGGCACCATCCTCCGCGGCGCCGGCGCCTACGACCACTACATCCCGGCAATCGTCAGCACCGTCACCGCCAAGGAGGAGTTCCTCACCACCTACACGCCCTACCAGGCGGAAATCAGCCAGGGCGTGCTGCAGTCCATCTTTGAGTACCAGACCATGGCGTGCGAACTGACCGGCATGGACGTCAGCAACGCCTCCGTGTACGACGGCGCCTCGGCTGCGGCCGAGGCCGTGATGATGACCCAGACCCGGTCGCGGGAACGGGTCTTCGTCGCGTCCACGGCGCACCCGGAGGTCATCGAGACCATCCGCACCTACTGCTGGGGCCGCGGCGTCCCCTTCGAGCTGCTCCCCCAGAAGGACGGCCTGACGGATCTGGCCGTCCTCAAAAAGCTGCCGGAGGATACCGCCTGCGTCTACCTGCAGCAGCCCAATTTTTTCGGCCTCCTGGAAAACGCGGAGGAGGCGGCCAGCCTTGCGCACGCGGCCGGCGCCAAGGCGGTGCTGGGCGTGTACCCCATCTCCCTGGGCATCCTGAAGACCCCGGGGGAGATGGACTTCGACGTCGCCGTGGCGGAAGGCCAGTCCCTGGGCATCCCCTTGAGCTGGGGAGGTCCCTACCTGGGCATCATGACGGCCAAGAAGGACATGATGCGCTCCCTGCCCGGGCGCATCGCGGGCGAGACGGTCGACAACAAGGGCCGCCGCGCCTTCGTGCTCACCCTGCAGGCCCGGGAGCAGCACATCCGCCGGGAGAAGGCCTCCAGCAACGTGTGCACCAACCAGGCGCTGTGCGCCATGACCGCCGCGGTCTACATGGCGGCGATGGGGCCCCAGGGCCTGCGCGACGCCGCGCAGCTGTGCTACGAGGGCGCGCACTACTTCGCGGACGAGCTGGGCAAGCTCAAGGGCTTCAAGCGCGTCCACAAGGCCGAGTTCTTTAACGAGTTCCTCACCCGCTGCCCCATGGACGTGCGGCAGTTTGAGAAGAAGATGGCCAAAAAGGGCATTCTCTGCGGCCTGACGGTGGACGACTGCCTGCTCTGGTGCGTCACCGAGAAGATGGACAGGCAGGCCATCGACCATGTCATTTCGGTCATCAAGGAGGTGTGCGGGCAATGAAACTGATTTTTGAGCGCAGCGTCCCCGGGCGCCGGACCCACGTTTTGCCCCGGAGCACCTTCCCGAAAAAGACCCTGCCGGCGGCCTTCGCCCGCAAAACCGCGCCACGGCTGCCGGAGATGAGCGAGGTGGCCATCGGCCGCCACTACACGGTGCTGGCCAAGCAGGCCTTCGGCGTCAACAGCGGCTTTTACCCCCTGGGCTCCTGCACCATGAAGTACAACCCCCGCGTCAACGAGGCGGTGGCGGCGCTGCCCGGCTTTGCCCGGGTGCACCCCCTGCAGCCCAGGGATACCGTGCGGGGCTGCGTCGAGGTCATCGACCGCGCGCGGAAGGTGTTCGGCGAAATCACCGGCATGGACGACATGACCTTCCAGCCCGCGGCGGGCGCCCACGGCGAATTCCTGGGCCTGCTGCTCATCAAGAAATACCATGAGAAGCGCGGGGACCTGAAGCGCACCCGCGTGCTGGTGCCGGATTCCGCCCACGGGACCAACCCGGCCAGCGCCGCGATGGTGGGCTTCACGGTCACGCACCTCCCCTCGGACGAGCACGGCTGCGTCAACCTGGACGCCCTGAAGGCCAGCCTGGACGACACCGTGGCCGGCCTGATGCTGACCAACCCCAACACCGTGGGCATCTTCGACCCCAACATCCTGGAAATCACCCGGCTGGTGCACGAGGCGGGCGGCCTGAACTACTACGACGGCGCCAACCTCAACGCCATCATGGGCTGGGTGCGGCCGGGCGACATGGGCTTTGACGTCGTCCACCTCAACCTGCACAAGACCTTCTCCACACCCCACGGCGGGGGAGGCCCCGGCGCCGGCCCGGTGGGCTGCAAGAAGCACCTGGTGCCCTTCCTGCCCCATTCCCACATGGGGGAGAAGCGCTTGAAGGACTCCGTCGGCCAGGTCCGCGCCTTCTATGGCAATTTCCTGGTGGTGGCCCGCGCGCTGACCTACGCGCTGACCCTGGGGCGCGAGGGGCTGCCGGAGACCTCCGGCATGGCCGTCCTCAACGCCAATTACCTCATGCGCCAGATCGAGGACGTCTTCCCGCCCTACTACGACCGCATCTGCATGCACGAGTTCGTCATCTCGCTGGAAAAGGTCAAGAAGAAGCACGGCGTGGGCGCGCTGGACGCGGCCAAGTGCCTGCTGGACTACGGCATGCACCCGCCCACCATGTACTTCCCGCTCATCGTCCCGGAAGCGCTGATGGTCGAGCCCACGGAGACCGAGAACCGCGAGACCCTGGACGACGCGGCCAAGGCCTTCCACGACATTTACCGGATGATCCAGGAAGACCCGGACAAGCTCCACCAGTGCCCCCTCACCACGCCCATCGGGCGGCCCGACGAGGTCGGCGCCGCGCGCAACCCGGTGGTGCGGTACGCGTTCAAGGACTGACCGGTAAAAAAAACCTTAAAGGGGCGCCGCGCTTTGTGACGCCCCTTTTCATATGTATTTTTTACAGACATGCGGATATGGAAAGCCCGGGGAATCCCCGGGCTGCAATCGCTGTTCACTGTTTAGAAACGCAAGCCGGACAGGTTCCGTTCGGGAAGTCCCCGGCCTTACCCCAGCCTGTACGCCGCGCTCCCCTCCGGCTGCCCCGCCATCTCCTCCTGCTTCTTCCGGTATTTATCCGCGTCGTTGCCCAGCACGGCGTAGGAGGCGATTTTGCTTTCCTCCACGCCCGGCTGGTTGAAGGCGTCGATGTCCATCAGCTCTCCCGCGTAGGCGGTCGCCACCATGAAGAAGTACAGCAACTGGCCTACGGTGTGCGCGCTGACCACGGGCAGGAGGAGGGTCTGGCTCATCCGTCCGGCGCGCAGCAGCGCGTACTGGGTGCCCTTGAACTCGGCGTCCAGCAGCTGCCCCAGGGTCTTGCCGCCCAGGAAGGCCACGTCCGGGAATTCCTCGCAGCCGTGGGGGATGTCCGCGTCCTCCCGGAACGCGCCCACTCTTAGGAAGGTGACGATTTTATCGTAAGGCCCTTCCGTATACAGCTGCAGCTGGCTGTGCTGGTCGGTCACGCCCAGGGACTTGACCGGGGTTTGGCCCACGTTGACCGCCATGCCCTTGCGGGTCACGTTCTTGCCCAGGCTCTCCGCCCACAGCTGGCAAAACCAGTCCGCCATGTATTTGAGGCTGTCCGCGTAGGGCATCATGACCAGCACGTTGACGCCCATCTCCTCCATGGCGATGACCTGCAGCACCGCCTCCAGCAGCGCCGGGTTCTTCCAGGGGTCCTCCTCCCGGCAGCGGGCGTCCATCGCGGCGGCCCCTTTGAGCAATTCACGGATGTCGATGCCGCAGACCGCCGCGGGCAGCAGCCCGACGGGAGACAGCTCGCTGAACCGTCCGCCCACGGAAGAAGGCACGAAGAAGTGCCGGAACCCCTCCTTTTTGGCCAGCCGGATGAGGTTGCCCTTCTCCCTGTCCGTGGTCGCGATCATGTGCTCCTGCCAGCCCTCGCCCACCTTTTCCTGCAGCAGGCGGCTGATGATCAGGTACTGGCTCATCGTCTCCGCCGTCGCGCCGGACTTGGTCACGACGTTGAAGCATGTCTTCCTGACGTCGATGACGTCCAGCAGCGCCAGCATCCGCTCCGGGTCGATGTTGTCCTCCACGTACAGCCGGGGGCCCTTGCGCTGCTGCGCCGGCAATTCGTTGTAGCGCAGGTGGTTGAGGGCCTGCTGCAAGGCGATGGGGCCCAGGGCGCTGCCGCCGATGCCCAGCACGACGAAGTTCTCGAACCGCCCGCGGACCCATTCGGCGGTCTTTTCGATTTCAGCGAGGATTTCCCCCTGGTTGTAGGGCAGCTCCGTCCATCCCAGCCAGCCGGTGCCCCGCGCCTTCTGGACCGCGCGGTGGGCGGCGCGCGCCTGCGCCTCCCGGTCCGCCACCATTTCCCGGCTGATGCCGTACTGGGCGCCCACGACGTCGGACATCAGGTGGTTGACGTCCAGCACGATTCCCGCTTCCTTCTTCATGCCTGCCTCCCGGTCTTTTTCCCCAGTATATCACTGAATGGCGCTCCCGTGTCGCCAAAGGCGCCGCGCGCGGCTTTCACGGGCGTTTGAACCGCGGCGCCCCGCGTGCTATAATCAATGCCCGAACAAAAAAAGGAGCGGCCGGTTTTGGAAACACCCCTGCTCAGCGTGATTATCCCGGTGTACAACGCGCGGGAAACCCTGCCCCTTGCCCTGGACAGCGTGCTGTCCCAGGGGCTGGACGATATGGAAATCATCCTGGTGGACGACGGCAGCCGGGACGACAGCCTGGATGTCTGCCGAGATTACGCCGGGCGGTATCCCTTTATCCGATACACCAGCCAGAAAAACGGCGGGCCCGCCGCGGCGCGCAATACCGGCCTTCAGATGGCGTCCGGCCGCTACATCTCCTTCGTCGACAGCGACGACACCGTCCTGCCCGGCGCGTTCTCCGGCTTGCTGTCGTCCGCGGGCAGCGCGGACCTCGTCATCGCGCACTTCAACCTCCTGATGGGCAGCCAGGTCCTCGACCGCGGCTACGTCAAGGAAAACACGGAGATGAACCAGCGCCGCTTCCTGCACGCGCTGTCGCGCCGCCCGGGCAGCTATTACTACTCCGCCCTGTGGAACAAGCTCTATTCCCGCGAAATCATCACCCGGCACGGCCTCGCCTTCGACCCCAGGATGAGCTGGGGGGAGGACTTCCAGTTCAACATGCGGTTTTACCGCCACGTCCGCAAGGTCAGCTTCTTCAGGGAGCCGGTGTACAACTACCGCCGCACCGTGTCCGGGCAGACCTGGCGGACGATGTTCGAGTTCAACCGCAGCTTTGCCATCAAGGCCGCGCTGTACAAAAGCCTCAAGGAGCTCTACCACTCCGCCGGGCTGTACAGCCGCTACCGCCCCCACATCACCCTGTACATCTTCAACGTCACCATCAGCCAATAGGAGGAAGGGGATGACCGGCGCCGTAACGCGCATTTCCGGCGTCCGCCTCTTTCCGGGGGTGGAGGGCGGCCGCGCGCTGCCGATGGTCGAAAGGGGCTGCGCCCTCGTCCGGGACGGGCGCTTCCTGTACGCCGGCCCGGAGGACGAAGCGCCGGACGCGCAGGCGGTTGAAACCCTTGACGGGCGGGGGATGCTGCTGATGCCCGCACTGGCCAACGCGCACGCCCACAGCGCGATGACCCTGCTGCGCGGCGCAGGCGCGGAGCTCCCCCTGCGGGAATGGCTGTATCAGGTCATTTTCCCGCTTGAAAAGCGCCTGGACAGCCGCGCGGCGCACGCGGGCGTGGCGCTGGCCGCCATGGAATACCTGCGCTGCGGCGTCACCGCGGTCAACGACATGTACATGTTCCCCGAGGATACCGCGCAGGCACTGGGGGAGTGCGGCCTTCGCACGCTCATCACGAACGCCTGCGTGGAGTTCGGGGACGGGGAGCGGCAGCTGGAGGAAGCCCTGCGGTTTTACCGCGATTACCACGGCAGCTTCGGCGGCCGCGTCCGCGCCGGCATCAGCGTGCACGCGGAGTATACCAGCACGCCGGCGCTGGTCCGGCGCGTGGTGAAGGCGGCGGAAGGCCTGGACAACGTGGCGCACGTGCACGTGAGCGAAACGGAGCGCGAGGTGAAGGAGTGCATTGCGCGGCACGGCAAAAGCCCGGTGCGCTATTTCCACGACCTGGGGCTGTTCGGGATGCCGGCCGTCGCCGCCCATTGCCTGGCCGTGGACGGGGAGGACCTGGAATTGCTCGCCAATGACGGGGTCACCGCCGCCTTGAACCCGGTGAGCAACCTGAAGCTGGGCAGCGGTGTGGCGCCGGTGGAGCGCATGCTTTCGCACGGCGTGCGCCTGGCCGTCGGCACGGACGGAGCGGCCAGCAACGACAGCCTGGACCTGTTTGAGGAGATGAAGCTGACCGGCATCCTGCCCAAGGGCGTCCGGGGGGACCCGACCCTTGTGCCGCCGGAAGCGGTGTTCGAGGCGGCGTCGCGGGGCGGCTTCGCGGCGATGGGCTTCCCGGAAACCGGGCTCGTCCGCACGGGCTGGCAGGCGGACTGTGTGCTCCTCGACCTGGACGCGCCGAACCTCGCCTGCGCGCGGGATTTCCCGGCCGCCCTTGTGTACGCCGCCCGGGGCGAGAATGTCCGCCTGACCATGGCGGCGGGCCGGGTGCTTTACCGGGACGGGGAATACCTGACCCTGGACGCGGCGCGCGCGGTCGCCGGGGCGAAGGAGGCCTCACGCCGCCTGCGCCTTGAGGCCTGAAAGGGCGCGAGCGCTTGCCAATCAATGTAAAATTTGGTAGAATCTTTCCGCGCGTGGATGCGCGTTTCTTTTCGGCACGACAGGCAGGCTTGCGGCCGCCCACCGGCGGCTTCTCATTTTGACAGAAATTGGAGCGTACGCGATGAGCAACCAGCATGAGCACAGCAACAAGACGGTCGTCTCCGTGGAGGGGATGAAGAAACTGGAGGAGAAGCTCCTCTACCTGTCCACCATCCGCCGCGCGGAGGTGGCGGAGCAGATCGCGGTCGCCCGCGGGTTCGGCGACCTGAGCGAGAACGCGGAGTACGACGAGGCCAAGAACGAGCAGTCCCGCCTGGAGGCGGAAATCATCGACCTGGAAAACACCATCCGCACGGCGCTGGTCATCGACGACACGGACGTGTCCACCGACAAGGTCAACATCGGCACCACCGTCCGGGTTTATGACGACGAGCTGAAGGAGGAGACGGAGTACACCATCGTGGGCGCCCGGGAGAGCGACCCGATGAACAACCTCATCTCCAACGAAAGCCCCATGGGCGCCGCGCTTCTGGGCAAGAAGAAGGGGCAGACCGTCAAGGTGCACGCCCCGGGCGGCCTGGTCACCCTCAAAATCAAGGAAATCAAGGCCAAGAAGTAAGGAGCGCCGCATGTCGCAGCAGACGGACCGGGAGAGGGAATTCTCCGAACAGGAAGGCATCCGCCGCGGCAAGCTCGGCGAGCTGATGGACGCCGGGCAGAGCCCTTATCTTCACACGCGCTTTGACCTGACCCACGGCAGCCAGGACATCAGGGACGGCATCCAGGCGCTGGAGGGCCAGGACGTTGCCATCGCCGGGCGCATGATGTCACGGCGCGTGATGGGCAAGGCGGCCTTCGCCCACCTGCTGGACGGCCAGGGGCAAATCCAGGTCTACGTGCGCCGGGACGACATCGGCGAGGAGGCCTACCTGGCGTTCAAATCCTTCGACCTGGGCGACGTGCTGGGCGTCTCCGGCAAGGCCTTCGTGACCAAGACCGGAGAAGTCAGCGTGCACGCGGAGCGGCTGACGCTGCTGAGCAAGTGCTTGAAACCCCTGCCCGAAAAATGGCACGGCCTGCAGGACCCCGACCTGCGCTACCGCCAGCGCTACCTGGACATGATTGTCAACCCCGAGGTGCGCGACACCTTCCGGAAGCGCACCCGCATCATCAACGCCATCCGCCGCTTCGCGGACAGCCGCGGTTTCCTGGAGGTGGACACGCCCATCCTGCACACCCTGGAAATCGGCGCCGCCGCCCGTCCCTTCAAGACCCACCACAATACGCTGGACATCGACATGTTCCTGCGGGTTGAGACCGAGCTGTACCTCAAGCGCCTGATTGTGGGCGGGTTTGACAAGGTCTATGAAATCGGCCGCATTTTCCGCAACGAGGGCATGGACGCCACCCACAACCCGGAGTTCACCTCCATCGAGATGTACCAGGCCTACGCCGACTACGAGGACATCATGCGGCTGTGCGAGCAGCTGATTTCCGCCGTCGCGGAAGAGGTGACCGGCGGCACGAAGGTCGTCTACCAGGGGCGGGAAATCGAGCTGAAGGCGCCCTGGCCGCGGCTTTCCATGGCGCAGGCCGTCAAAAACGAGTCGGGCATCGACTATTTCTCCTGGAATTCGGAGGAGGAAGCGCGCGCGAGCCTCAAGGAGCGCGGCGTCCCGATTGAGCCCGGCGCCTCGCGGGGCGACTGCCTGGCCGCGCTGTTCGACGAATACGTGGAGGCCAAGCTCGTCCAGCCCACCTTCATCACGGACTATCCCGTCGAAATCTCCCCCCTGGCCAAGCGCAAGCCCGCCGACCCCCGGCTGACGGAGCGCTTCGAGCTGTTCATTTGCGGCAGCGAGTTCGCCAACGGCTTTTCCGAGCTCAACGACCCGCTGGACCAGCGCGCGCGCTTTGAGCGGCAGGTGGAGGAGCGCCGGCGCCTGGGCGGCAAGAACGCCACGGTGGACGAGGATTACCTCAACGCCCTGGAGCACGGCCTGCCGCCCACGGGGGGCATCGGCATCGGGGTGGACCGCCTCATCATGCTGCTGACGGACAACGCTTCCATCCGGGACATCCTCCTGTTCCCGACCATGAAGCCCCTGGGCTGAGCCGTGCGCCTGACCGCCCGTCCCGGCAAGCGTGAACTGGCGGAGCACCTGCGCCATTACGCCTGGCTGTACCTGCTCGTCATCGTCCTGTCCTACGGCTTGTGGAACCTGGTGTACGCGCAGACGGCCTACCGGCCGCCGCAGAGCGCGCGCGTCGACGTCTACGTCCAGTCGGCCGCCGGGCAGGAGCAGTTCAACGCCTTCCTGGAGCCGATCTGGAAGCAGTCGGCGCCCGGGCTGGAATTGGTCAGCGCGGTGATGCTCGTCCCGCCCACGGCCGCGGGGGAGTATTACGCCAACGTGCAGCTGGTCACCTACCTGGCCGCCCGCGAGGGCGACATCTACATGCTGGCCGCCGCGGACTTCAAGCGGCTGGCTTCCCAGGGCGCCTTCCTGGACCTCGGGCCGGCTGTTCAAAGCGGCGCGCTGGACGTTTCCGGCGTCGCGCTGGAAGCCGGGCGTGTGAAGCGGGTCTTTGAGAACGAACAAGGCGAGACGTCCGTGTCCGCGGAGGATTACCTGTTCGGCATCCCGGCGGACAGCCTGGACGGCTTTCTGGCTCGCGCGAACGTCGACAACCGCGGCATGGTGCTTTCCGTCGCGGAGGGCAGCGGCAACCGGGACGCGGCGGTCGCCTTCCTGGGCGCGCTGGTCGGTTCGACGCGCGGCGGCAACTGATTTGGAACGGCAAGTGCAGCGATGAAATACCAAGCGGTTCTCTTTGATCTGGACGGCACCCTGTCCGATTCGGCGCCCGGCATCCTGGCGGGCGTGCGCTTCGCGTTGGAAAAGATGGGGCGCGAAGTCCCGGGCGAGGCCGTGCTGCGCCGTTTCCTGGGGCCGCCGCTGGTGGACAGCTTTATCCCTTACTGCGGCATGACCCGGGAAGAGGCGGAGCGGGCGCAGGACTATTACCGGGAGTATTACCACCAGACGGGTTACCTGGAAAACGCGGTGTATCCCGGCGTCCGCGGGCTGTTAAAGGCGCTGAAGGCACAGGGTGCCTTCCTGGGCGTCGCCACGCACAAGCCCCTCGCGCCCAGCCTCAAAATCCTGGAAACCTTCGACATCCTGCGGTATTTTGACGAGGTGGCCGGGCCCTTGGACACGGAGGACAGGGACCCCACCAAGGGGGACCTCATCCTCCGGGCGAAGCCGGACGGCCTGACCTGCGTGATGGTCGGCGACCGCGCCAGCGATTTCACCGGCGCGCGGCAGGCCGGGATGCCCGCCATCGCCGCGCTGTACGGCTACGGGGACGAGGGGGAGTTCGACGCCGTGGGCGCCATAGACAAGGCGTTTTCCCCGGAAGACCTCTACGGTCTCCTCGGCGTCGAAAAGCCCGCGCCCCGCGGCTACTTCATCAGTTTCGAGGGCAACGACGGCAGCGGCAAGTCCACCCAGGCGCGCTTCCTGGCCCAGCGCCTCAAAGCCTGCGGGCACGACGTGCTGCTCACCCGGGAGCCGGGCGGCACCCCGGTGGGCGAGAAGGTGCGCGACATCCTGCTGCAGCGCGAAAACATGGACATGGACGCCGTGACCGAGGCGCTGCTGTTCGCGGCCGCCCGCGCGCAGCATGTGCGGCAGGTCATCCGGCCGGCGCTTTCGGCGGGCAGGCTGGTCATCAGCGACCGTTTCGTGGACTCCAGCATCGCCTACCAGGGGGCGGGGCGCGGCCTGGGCATGGAAATGGTGCGCGCCATCAACGCCCCCGCGGTCGACGGCTGCATGCCGGACACGACGGTGTTTTTGAGCCTCGACCCCAGGGAAGGCATGAAGCGCCGCAGCCGCTCCGGCAACATCGACCGGCTGGAGCAGGAGGGCGACGCCTTCCACCAGGCGGTGGGCGAGGGCTACCGGGCCATCATCGGGGAGGACCGCCGCTTCATCGCCGTCACGTCCCAGCCCAACAAGCTGGATACGGCCGCGGAGGTGTTCGCTCGGGTGGCCGCCCGGCTCCTGGAGGACGGGGTGCCGTGAGCCGCGTGGTGGTGGGCATGTCCGGCGGCGTGGATTCGGCCGTGAGCGCCCTGCTGCTGAAGCGGCAGGGCTTCGACGTCGTCGGCGCCTTCATGAACAACTGGGAGGAAAAGGACGAGAACGGCGTCTGCGCTTCCCAGGAAGACTGGCAGGACGTTCAGGACACCTGCGAGGTCATCGGCATCCCCTGCTACGCCGTCAACTTCTCCCGTGAGTATGAGGAGCGCGTCTTCTCCCTCTTCCTGTCGGAGTACCGCCGGGGGCGGACCCCCAACCCGGACGTGCTGTGCAACCGGGAAATCAAGTTCAAGGCCTTCCTGGACTACGCGCGCAAAGCGGGGGCGCAGCGGATGGCGACAGGGCACTTCGTCATGACCGATTCCGAAGGCCGCCTGCTCAAGGGCGCCGACCCCGGCAAGGAACAGAGTTATTTCCTGTATATGTTGAAGCGCGAACAACTGCGCCAGAGCCTCTTTCCCGTGGGCGGCATGAGCAAAGCGCAGGTGCGCGCCCTGGCGATGGAGGCGGGGCTGCCCGTCGCGAAAAAAAAGGACTCGACCGGCATCTGCTTCATCGGCGAGCGGCGGTTCAAGGCCTTTCTCCAGGGCTTCCTGCCCGCAAGGCCGGGGGACATCCGGGACCCGGAGGGCAACCCGCTGGGGCGGCACGAGGGGCTGATGTACTACACCATCGGCCAGCGACGCGGCCTGGGCATCGGCGGGCGCGGCGACGGGCGCAGCTGGTTCGTGGCCGGCAAGGACCTGGAGCGCAACGTCCTGACCGTCGTGCAGGGGGAGGATCATCCCCTCCTGTTTTCCCGGGGCGCCGAGGTCGGGGACTTGACCTGGGTGGGGGAAACGCCGGGGGCGGAGGGGACGCCCCTGCCCCTTTCGGTCAAGCTGCGCTACCGCCAGCCGGACCAGCGCGCCATATTGACCTATGAAGGCGGCGAGGGCCGACTGGCGTTCGATACGCCCCAGCGCGCCGTGACCCCCGGGCAGAGCGCCGTCTTTTACAGGGGCTGGGAGTGCCTGGGCGGCGGCGTCATCTCGCGGGCCATCCCCTAACGCGGCGTCCGCCGCCTACAGCCCGACCGCGTCCGCCGAGAGTCGGTCCGTATAATGGAAAAACCGCCCGTTGACCCGCATGGCGTAATGCAGCGCGTCGAAGGGGAACAGGGCCACCTCGGTTTGCCCGAAGCGGCCCGTCAGCGTATACGCGGCGACCGCCGGCCCTTCCGGTAAAAAGCCTGCCGGCAGGTCGCCCAAGGCCCGCAATCCGGCCAGCTTTGAGATTCCCCGCAGGAAGGCGTCCGCGCCTTCCTCCCGCCCGTCCCGTGTGACGTGCGGCTCAAAGAGGGGGTTCCCCTGCCCGTCCGTTTCAATCCGGTTGTTGGGCAGGATTTTTTCCACCAGCGCAATCTCATATGTCACCGAACGCCCGTCCCGCCGCGCCGTGAGGGAGTCCAGTTCGGAGATGTCCGCCCGCGCGGGCGTCCGGGACAGCACGCCCTCCAGCGCCAGGTCGCGCAGGAAGCCCATCGAGGCGAGGCTGGCCTGGTAGATTTTGCCGTCATGGCGGACATACAGGCCGATGTTGCCGATGCCGCCGCCCAGGGCGAACCGGACCGTCTGTTCGGGCACCTGCGTCTCGCCCTCCGGGTTGCCGTCCCGGTCATACCGCGTGATGACGCTCTTGGCCAGGTGAAAGTAAACGGCGCGGCCGTCCGGTGAAAAGCCGAAGCGCTCCAGGCTTTCCCCGTCCGCCTCCCCGGCGTACACGGCCAGGCGCATGCCGGCGATGCCGTCCAGCAGCCGCTGCGCCGCCGCTTCCTCCGCCGGGTAGTCAAACGGCGCGGACAGCCGCCATCCGGAGCCGGCGCGCTCCAGGGTGAAGCCGCCGCCGCCCGTGAACTCCGCACGGTCCAGCAGGGAGGGGGTGAAGTTGACGGCGGGGACGGGGTGCAGGGTCTCAAGCGCCCGGTCGAAATGCTCGCGCGTCTCCGGGGACACGGTGTACACGCGGTCGTCCCCCTCCAGCATCAGGTAGTCCGAGGGGATTTCCGTCCGCGCGCTGTTCCCGAAAACCAGGGTCATCCGCCGCCCGTCGCGGTACTCCGCCGTCGCCCGCGGCGCGGCCGGCCCCAGGCCCAGCAGTTCCAGGTTTTCCGGGCTCGTCTCCGCGCGCCCGGCCAGCCCGTTGGCCACCAGCAGCGTCAGGTCCTTGACCATCAGGTCGGTTTCCCGGGGCTCCAGCGGGAAGTCCGGCTTCCCCTCCACCTGCGGGCCGTCCTTTGTCCATACCAGCGCGAAGGATTCGCCCGTGGAGGCGCGCACCTCAACGCGCGTCAAGTCCTCCGGAGGGATGTTGATGAGCTGAACGGCTTCCGTTTCCGGGTCCGGCGCGGCGGGGGCGCCGGGCGCCTGGTTTCCCCTTGTCAGCAGGAACACGGCTGCCAGCGCAACAAGAAGGGCGACGGCCGCCAGCGTGATTGTATTCCGGCGGCTGCGCCTTGTTTTCCGGACGGGCTGCATCACTTCCTCCTGCGGCGCAGGATGACCGGCAGCGCGATGGCGGGCATCAGCAGGGGCAGCAGGATGATGATGGCGAGGGGCAGGCCTGCGCCTCTCGTTTCCAGCTGGGGCCGTACGAGGGTCTTGGGCGCGATGTCCAGCCGGATGGGCTCGCCGGGGCTCAAATAGCTGACCATGTGCAGCAGGAACTGCGCGCCGTAGGTCACCTCGTGCAGCCAACTGTCCACCAGGATGGCGGTGTTCCCCAGCGCCACCGCGCGGGAGTGGGTGCCGTCCGGGTGGGCGAGGTCGGACAGGACGGCGAGGGTGAACTGCCCCTTTTCATCGCCTTCTTCCGGAAGCGGGTTCTGCTGCGCGCGCTTCGCGTCCTTCCGGTAGGCCATGCCGCTGGTCAGCAGGGGGTAGAGCGTGAGGCGGTCGTCGGGCAGCAGCTCGAACGCGCGGGCGCCGGGCAGGCGCAGGCGGGTCTGCCCCGCGCCGATCAAGGGCGCGGTCGGCTCCGACATCTCCATGTAGGGCGTCAGGAACAGCGGGCTGTCGATATAGGCGGCGGCGTCCTCCGCGTCCGCGATGACGATGCCCGGCTTGCGCGAGATGCCCATCTGCCGCAGCAGCGCGTCGAAATTGGGCAGGCTGTCCGGGTCGCCGTAGTCGCTGGTCAGGAAAACGGCCCCGCCTTTCCCCGTGAATTCAGCGACGGCGTCGAGCTCCGGGGGCAACAGGTCCTTTTGGGGGGAGAGGACGAGCAGCACGTCCTGGGGGTCCAGGCTTCCGCCGTCCATCAGGTTGACCCGCCCGACGCGGAAGTGGTGCCCTTTCAGGAAGGCCTCCATCGCCTGGGTGTCCTGGCCGCCCAGCTCCCCGTGCCCGTCCAGCAGCATGACGCCCGGCACGCGCTCGCGGGTCAGGTACACCAGCGCCTCCGCGATGCTGGCTTCGTAGCGCAGCCCCGTAATCTGGAAGGACTGGGACGCGGCGTCGAACGACTGCTCCAGGTAGTCCGCGGCGCCAAGCACCCGGGTCCGCCCGGTGGCCTCGCAGGTCAGAATCAGGGAATCCGCGGTCACCGCCTGGTCGTCCAGTGAGGAGGAGGGGATGTTGGCCAGCAGCGGGTTGCTGACCAGGTTTTCCACCGAATAGGTGAATTTCGGCGTCAGCGCCTGGAAGCGGTCCAGCAAGCCCAGCAGCGCCTGGTCCTCCTGACCCGGGGTGAACAGCGCGTAGGCGCGCACCGGGTAGGGCAGGCCGGCCAGCACCTTCTCCGCCTGCTCGCCCTGCGTGGTGACCGCGTTGAAGGAAAAGTCCAGCCGCAGGGCGTGCCGGCGCTCCGCGCCGTCCATGAGGTGCGAAAGCAGCACGCTGGCGCCAAGGACGGCGGCCACCGTGACCCACACGGCGGCCAGGCGGAGGCGGGGCTTGGACAGCCAGCGTTTCATGTCCTGCGCATCCTCCCCCCGTACTCGGCGCCCGCCGCCAGCGCCAGCATGCACACACAGAACAGCAGGTAAAACAGCACGCCGGAGAAGGACAGCTGGGCGGACAGGAAGGGGACGAAGCGGCCGTACAGGCTTAAAAAATTGACCGCCTCCCCGACGGCGCGGGGCACGGAGGCCGAGGCGGACAGCAGGCTGACCAGCCACACGAACAGGTTGACGCCAAAGGCCGCCGCGGCCGCGGACATGGTGCTTTTCAGCGGCGCCGTCACCGCGAGGTCCAGCGCGATGAAGGCGCAGCCCTGCAGGATGAAACCCAGGTAGGCCGTGAACACCTCCGGCAGGTAGACCGGCGCGTAGCGGGACAGGAGCGCCGGGTAGGCCAGGCTCAGCAAAACGGCGAGCAGCAGCACCGTGCAGGCCGCGAAATACTTGCCCAGCAGGTAGGAGAGGGGGGACAGGGGGGAGGACAGCAGCAGCGGGCGGGTCATCATGCGCTTTTCGCCGGCCAGCAGCCGCATCACCAGGATGGGGGTCAGCAGCATCCAGACGTAGCTGAGCATGCTGAAAAAGGGCGCGATGTCCGAGCTTTGCGGCAGCAGGTTGTTCAGGTAAAACACCAGGCTGGCCAGCGCCAGGAACACGCCGGTGAACACCCACCCGGTGGCGGTGTAAAAGTAGCTTTTCAGCTCTTTCAGGTAGACCGCCCTCATGGGGCCTCCTGCGCGGGGGAGCCGGTCACCCGCATAAACAGGGCTTCCAGGGAGTCGCTCAGCGGCGTCAGCTCCAGGATGGGCGCGCCCAGGCCCGTGAGCAGGGTGAACAGCTCCCCCTGGAAATTGCCGCCCGGCGACGTTTCCACCGTCACGCGGGTTTCCTTCGCGCCCGAGCCGTCCTCCCGCACCCTGCGCACGGAGGGCAGCGCCCTTAAGGGGGAGAGCACGCGCGTCCCCGGCGCCGCGACGGCCAGCCGGAAGCGCTGCGCGGCGGCGCTTTCCGCCGCCAGCGAATGGTCCAGCCGCAGCTGCCCGGCGTGCAGGATGAGGACGCGGTCGCACACCGCCTGCACCTCGGGGAGCAGGTGGGTGGAAAACAGGATGACCTTGTTTTTGGACAGCCTGCGGATGAGCTTGCGGAAGGCGGCCGCCTGCAGGGGGTCGAAGCCGGCCGTGGGCTCGTCCAGCAGCAGCACCTCCGGGTCCCCGCACAGCGCCTGCGCCATGCCGGTCCGCTGGGCAAAGCCCCTGGACAGCTGGCCGACGAGCCGGTTTCCTACCTCGTCAAGCCCGGTCAGCCCGATAATCTCCTCCACGTGCGCTTTGATGTCCGCCTTCAGGACGCCCTTGAGCCGGCAGCAGAAGCGCAGGTACTCCCGCACGGTCATCTCCGGGTACACGGGGGGCCGTTCCGGCAGGTAGCCCAGGTGCCGCTTGGCGTCCCCGGGGGCCGTCTCCATGTCCGCGCCGCAGACGCGCACCGCGCCGGAGGTGGGGGCGAGGCAGCCGGCCAGCATGTTCATCACCGTGGTCTTCCCGGCGCCGTTCTGGCCCAGGAGGCCGACGACCTCGCCCGCGCGCGCGCCGAAGCCGACGTCCCTGACCGCCGTGAACCGCCCGTACCGCCGGGTCAGCCCTTCCGCCTGCAGCAAGGCGCACCTCCCGTCTTTTTACGCAAAGTATAGCATGCGGCCGGCCGCGGGGCATGAACAAACTGTGAAGGGCGGCGCGTTGTGCCGGCGCCCGGAAAGTGGTAAAATACCGGGAGATGGGAGCGAACGCATGAACGATTACCGCTACCGGCAAAAGCCGGAGTTCCAGCGCTACGGCACCAAGGGGCAGCAGCGCCTGATGGCGGTCGCGCTCATCGCGCTGGTCGCGGCGCTGGTCGTCCTGTCGGTTCTCTACGTGTCCGCCTCCTCCTACCGCTCCCGGATGGGGGAGCAGATGGAGCGGAGAATCAACAGCAACCTGCTGGACGCCATCGGCCTGGCCAACCGGATGACCGGGGGCGTGCAGTCCAATTCCTCCATCCGCCTGGGGCAAATCCGCCAGCACGTCTTCGCGATGGACCAGATCAACGCCGTGAGCATCGCCGTGGGCGGCGAGGGCGCGCGCATCATTCCCCAGGAGGCGGTGAGCGCGCTGGTGGACGCGCTGGACCGCTATGAGGTCATCGTCCAGACGGCGACGGGCAACGCGCTGGAGGTGCGGACGCTGCTTCTGACCCACCTGCACTCCCTGCAGGAGCTGCTCGCGAGCCGCTGACCACCGTCGCCGACGCCGCGCCCGGAGGAACCATGAACATCCGAACCGCCAGGCTGCTCCTTCGCCCCTACCGGCAGGAGGACCTGGCGGATTTTCATGAGATTTTTTCCGACCCCGCGGTCATGCGGTTCTGCGGGGCGCCGTACGGCGCGCGCGCGTCGGAGCGGCAATTGGCGTGGTTCATCGCGCATCCCGTCGCCCTGGCCGCGGAGGAAATGGCCGAGGGCAGGATGATCGGGCACCTGCTGTTCAAGCAGCTGCCGGGCGAGGCGGCGGGCGTCTATGAAATCGGCTGGTTCTTCAACCGCCGGTACTGGCGAAGGGGCTACGCGTTCGAGGCGGCGCGCGCGCTGATGGACGAGGGGTTCCGGTCCATGGGACTGCACAAAATCGTGGCGGAGACGATCGACCCGCTCGCGTCGGTCCGCCTGATGGAAAAGCTGGGAATGCGCCGGGAAGGGGTCTTCCGCCTGCACGCGAGGGACCCCCGGGGCGAATGGGCGGACGTGTACTGGTACGCGGCGCTGCGGCCCGACGGAGCGGCCCGGCCCCTGGACGGTTGAGCAAGCGTGCATATGTTCCGGCCAAAAGGGTATATATAGAGCAGCCTTCATAAAAGGCGAGACGAAAGGACGGTTTTATCATGCCCAAGAAAGTCGGTATCCTCGTAGGCAGCCTGCGAAAGGGCTCCTTCACCAGACAGGTCGCGAAGGCGGCTTCCAAGCTCTTCCCCAAGGACGTCGAGGTCACGTTCCTTGAAATCGGCCATCTGCCGCTGTTCAACCAGGACTATGACGATGAGAACCGCGCGCCGGAGAGCTACACGGCCTTCCGCAAGGAAGTCGCCGGCCTGGACGGCGTCCTCATCGCCACCCCGGAGTACAACCGCTCCACGACCGCGGTGCTCAAAAACGCGCTGGACGTCGCCTCCCGGCCCTGGGGCAAGAACCAGTGGGACGGCAAGCCCGCCGCCATCGTCAGCGTCTCCATCGGCGCCATCGGCGGCTTTGGCGCCAACCACCACCTGCGCCAGTCGCTGGCCTTCCTCAACCTGCAGCCCGTCCAGCAGCCCGAGGCCTACATCGGCAACGTGGAAAGCCTGCTGGACGCGGAGACCGGGCTCAAAAAAGACACCCTGGCGCTGCTGCAGGCCGTGGTGGACGCGCTGGTCAAAAAGCTGTAATCTGGTCCGGGAGTCCGCCGGGGGCCGATGCGGCCTCCGGCTTTTTGGAGGAATGGGATGAAGGTGTTCGTCGTGGGCGCCACCGGCCTGCTGGGCAGCCAGGCGGCGGCCGAGCTGGTGAAAAGAGGCCACAAGGTGCGGGGCCTGGCCCTGCCGCCCCTGCCCGAAGGCGCGAAACTGCCGGAGGGGATGGAGCTGGCGTTCGGCGACTACACGAAGATGGACGACGCGCAGCTGCAGGACGGCCTGATGGGCTGCGACGGCCTGGTGTTCGCGGCGGGGGTGGACGAGCGCGTATCGGTCAAGCCGCCCGCCTCCGCCTTTTACGAGGCGTACAACAACCGCCCCCTCGACCGCCTGCTGACCCTCGCCCGGGACGCCGGCGTCCGACACGCGGCGGTATGCGGCTCCTATTTCGCCCATTTTGCCCGCAAGTGGCCGGAGGAGAACCTGGGCCATCACCCCTATGTCAAAAGCCGCCTGGAACAGGAAGCCATCGCGATGCGCCACGCCGGGGCGGGCATGGACGTCGCCGTATTGGAACTGCCCTACATCTTCGGCGCCCAGCCGGGCCGCCGCCCGGTGTGGGTCTTCCTGGCCGGCATGCTGCGGAGGATGAAGCCCTTCGTCTTTTACCCCGCCGGCGGCACGGCGGCGGTCACCGTGCGCCAGGTGGGGGAGGCGCTGGCCGGGGCGCTTGAAACCAACCGCGGCGGCAACGCGATTCCGCTGGGCATGGCCAACCTGACCTGGAAAAGGATGCTCGCGTCCTTCCAGGACGGGATGGGGCTTCCGCGCCGACCGGTCGTCACGGTGCCCGTCTGGGCCTTCGCGCTGGCGGGCACCGCAATCAAGCTGCAAAAAAAGCGGCAGGGCCTGGAGGGCGGGCTGGACCTGCCGCGTTTCGCCCGCGCGATGTCGCGGGAGATGTTTATAAAGCCTGAGGACGGCGCCCTGTCCCTGGGGGTGACGCCCGACGATATCGACGCCGCCATCGCGCAATCCGCCCGGGCCAGTGCCGACGCGCTGGACGGGAAGGCGCGCCTGGTGGGCATGCAGGGGGAAAAAAACTAACGGTCCCCGAGGGTCCTGACGGCCAGGCAGACCGGCCAATCGTTCATCAGTGCGGCCTGCGCCGCCGCGGCCGCCATCCCGCTTTCGAACACCCCGAAGACCGCGGAGCCGGAGCCGGTCATCCGGGCGAAGGCGGCGCCCTGCGCAGTCAGGGCGTCCACGGCCCGGCCGACGGCGGGCAGCATCCGGGCCGCCGCCTCCTGCAGCTGGTTGCGGCAATGCCGGGCGGCTTCCCCCATATCCCCCGACAGCAGGGCCTCCGCCGCCCTTTCGATATCAGCCGCTTCCGGGGGCGCCCCGCGGTCGTAGGCTTCGAACACCGCGCGGGTGGACAGCCCTTCTTCGGGCTTGAGCAGCACCAGGTGCCATTCCCGGCCGCCCGAAAGAGGCCGCACGTCCTCCCCGGCGCCCCGCACGCGCGCCAGCCCCGGGCACAGGCACAGCGGCACGTCCGAGCCCAGCAGGGCGCCCAGCCGCGCCAGGTCCCGGGGCAAAAGGCCGGTTTTCCACAAGCCGTTCAGCCCCGTAAGCGCCGCGGCGGCGTCCGCGCTGCCCCCGCCCAGCCCCGCCTGGAGCGGGATCTTCTTTTGCAGGCACATCCGCGCGCCTTTGGCGTACCCGGTCGCCTCCTTCAGCAACCGGGCGGCGCGCAGGGCCAGGTTGTCGTCCCCGGCGGAAAGGCCGGGGGCGCCGGATACCTCCAGCGTCAGCCGCCGCGCGTGTTCGATTGTCAGCGTGTCCGCAAGGCCCAGCCGCTGCGTGAGCATGTCCAGGTCATGACGGCCGTCCGGGCGGGTACCCGCCACGTTGAGCGCCCAGTTGATTTTCGCCCGCGCCTCAATCCGCATGCGGTTTCCCCGGCGCCCTGTCCGCCCTGGCCAGCGTGAACTCGAACGCCGCGCCCGGCCCGCCCGGCAGCAGGCGGATGCCCTGCCCGTGCTTCTCCAGGATGGTGCGGCAGATGGCCAGCCCCAGCCCGACGCCGCCCCCGGGCGTGTGCGCGGCGTCCCCGGTGTAGAAGCGCTCGAAAATCCTGTCCGCGTCCTGCGGCAGCACGCCCGCGCCGTTGTCGCGCACGGTGACCGCCAGAGTGTTCCTGTCCTTCTCCCGGATGCGCAGGGTGATTTCCCCGCCCGGGGGCGTGAAACGGATGGCGTTGTCCATCAGGTTGATGAGCACCTGCTCGATCTGGTCCTGTTCCGCCATCGCAAAGGGGTCTTCCTCGGGGAAGTCGGTCTGCAGGCGGATGCCCTTGTCCTCCATGGCCTTCAGCCGCGTGATGGCCGCCCGGCGCGTCAGCTCGGACAGGTTGAAGGGCGCCATGCGCGGCTTGCTCTCCGGCGCCTCCGCGCGGGAGAGGCTGAGCAGCCCGTTGACCAGGCTGCCCAGGCGGCGGGTTTCGTCCACCACCACCGTGAGCGTCTGGCGCGTGTCCTCCGGCCGGACCGTGCCGTCCAGGATGCCCGTCAAAAAGCCCTGGATGCTGGTCATGGGGGAGCGCAGCTCGTGGGAGAGGTTGGCGATGAAATCGCGGCGGGACTGCTCCGTGTCCTGGATTTTCCGGGCCATGCGGTTGAAGGCGGCGGACAGCTCGTTGAGCTCCGCCGCCCCGCCCTCCGGGGCCGGCGGGGCGGGCAGGCCGCGCGCCATCAGCCCGGCGGAGGAGGCGATATGCTCCAGCGGCCGCATCAGCCGGCGGGTGTAGACGAAGGCGATGGCGGCGGCGGCCAGGAAGGCGGCCAGGGCGGCCAGCGCCGCCTGCTTCCAGATGCCCTCGTAGGCCGCCTGCACGTTCTGCGCGGCGGTCTGGATGTAAACAGCGCCCCGCACCGCGCCGTCCTGCACCCAGGGCACCGCCACGGTGAACATCGGCCCAGCCTCGCCGCGGGACTGGGTGACGACCTCCTCGCCGCCCAGCACCCGGGACAGCGTGCTGACGATGTCCGCCGGGTCGAACTGCCGCGCCAGCTCCCGATGCTCGCTGAGGACGGAGGAGAAATAGCTGGTCACCTGGCCGTTGCGGCCCACCACCAGGCAATAGGCGCCGTATTCCTCGTACACGGCGCGCAGTTTGCGCTCCATCAAACGGCGCATGGCGGCGAGCCCGGTGTCGAACAGGTAGTCCAGCCCCTGTGCCGAGGGCGCCCCGGCGAGGTAGGCGATGTCGTAGGCCTGGGACTTGAGCGTCTGCATCCTGCCTTGGGTCTGCGCCTCCCGGGAGGCGATGGCGAACACGGACAGCATCAGCAGCACGCACAGCAGGATGACGGCGGTGAACATCGCCAGCAGCTTGAAAAGCATGCTTTTACGCACTACCGGACCTCAAACTTGTAGCCGACGGACCACACGGTCGAGATGAGCCAGCCGAAGCGCTCCGATTCCGGCAGCTTCTCCCGCAGGCGCTTGACGTGCACGTCCACCGTGCGGCTGTCGCCGAAGTAGTCGAAGCCCCATACCTTCTCCAGCAGCTGCTCCCGGGTGAAGACCTGGTTCTGGTGGCTGGCCAGGAAGTAGAGCAGCTCCAGCTCCTTGGGCGGCATCGGGACGACCTGCCCGTCGTAGACGGCCTGGTAGGATATCAGGCTCAGGGACAGCCCGGGGAAGCGCAGCGCGTCCTCCTGCCCGGCGCCCGCCGCGCTGCGGCGAAGGACGGCCTTGACCCGGGCCAGCAGCTCCTTGGGGTCGAAGGGCTTGGTCACGTAGTCGTCCGCGCCCAGCTCCAGGCTCTTCACCTTGTCGAAGGTCTCCTCCTTCGCGCTGAGCATAATGATGGGCAGCCGGCTCTTTTTGCGCACCTCGCGGCACACCTCCCAGCCGTCCACGCCCGGCAGCATGATGTCCAGCAGCATCAGGGCCGGCTCGGCCTGCCGGAAGGCGGCCAGCGCCTCGTCCCCGCGCAGGAAGGTTTTGACCTCGAAGCCCTCCTGGTCCAGGTACAGCCGCAGCAGCCTGGCGATGTTCGGGTCGTCGTCCACCACGAATACGGTCTGCTTCATATCCGCCTCCTTACCTGAGGGTGACCACCGTCACGCCGTCCTCGCCCTCGCCGTAGCGGCCCGCGCGCTGGCCCTGCACGTGGGGATGGCGCCGCAGGTGCTCCTTGAGCCCCCGGCGCAGGGTGCCCGTGCCCTTGCCGTGGATGACGAACACCTCGTTGAGCCCCGCCATCGCGGCCGCGTCCAGGTAGGCGTCCACCGCGCCCTCGGCCTCGTCCAGCGCCATGCCGCGCACGTCGCACTCGCTCTTGACGCTGCGCGCCGCCAGGGAGGTGTCGGAACGGACCAAGGTCTTTTTCGCGGGGGCTTTTCGCGGGGCGGGCTTCAAATGGGACAGCGGCACGCGCATCTTGGCCGGCCCCGCCTGCACCAGCACCTCGCCCTTCTGATCCGGCAGGCTCAGCAGGACGGTCTCGGCGTCGTTGAGCGCCAGGCGGAGGGCCATGCCCTCCTTCAGGTCCTCCGGCTCCAGCACCTCGCTCTCCGGGGGCTCGCCCAGGCCGCCGGACAGGTCGTCCTGCAGCCCCTCCATCCGCCTTCTCAGCCGGTTGACGGCGTTGGGGTCGGCGGCCTGCAGGCCCTTCAATTCCACCAGAATCTGCGCGCTCTCGCGCTTGGCCTTTTCCACGATGCGGCGGGCTTCGTCCCTCGCCTTCTGGCGGGCGTCCGCGCGCAGCGCCGCCACCTCCCGGTGCAGGCGCTCGGATTCCAGGCGCAGCCGCTCGCTTTCCTGCCGGGCTTCCTCCGCCGCCTCCCGCTCCCGGTCCGCGGCCTGCCGCTGGGTCTGCGCCTTGGCGATGACGTCCTCAAACAGCAGCGTTTCCCGGGATAAAAGGGCCTGCGCGTCCGCGATCAGCGCGTCGGACAGGCCCAGGCGCCTGGAAATCTCAAAGGCGTTGGACTTGCCCGGCACGCCGATGGACAGCTTGTAGGTGGGGCTCAGGGTGGATACGTCGAACTCCACGCTGGCGTTCTGCGCGCCGGGCGTCGCCAGGGCGAAGGCCTTCAGTTCGCTGTAGTGCGTCGTCGCCACGCAGCGGACGCCCAGCTTGAGCATGCGGCTCAGGATGGCCTGGGCCAGGGCCGCGCCCTCGGTCGGGTCGGTGCCGGCGCCCAGCTCGTCGAACAGCGCCAGGTCGCCCCGGCCGGCGTCCTCCAGGATGGAGACGATGTTGGACATGTGCGAGGAAAAGGTGGACAGCGACTGCTCGATGCTCTGCTCGTCGCCGATATCGGCGAAGACGTTGTCGAACACGGACAGCTCCGTCCCCAATTGCCCGGGCACATGCAGGCCCGCCAGGCCCATCAGCGTCATCAGGCCGACGGTTTTGAGCGTCACGGTTTTGCCGCCGGTGTTGGGCCCGGTGATGACCAGGGTGGTGAAGTCCTCGCCCAGCCACAGGTCGCAGGGCACCACCTGCTCCGCGGGAATCAGCGGGTGGCGCACCCGGACCAGCTTCAGGTAGCCCCGCTCGTTCAGCTTGGGCCGCACCGCGTTCATCCGCCGGGCCAGGGCCGCCTTGGCGAAGCGGAAGTCCAGCTCGATCAAGATATCCAGGTTCCCGGCGATGTCCCCGGCGTTTTCCGCCACGGTCGCCGACAGCGCGGCCAGGATGCGCTCGATTTCCTGCCGCTCCTGCGCCTGCCACTGCTTGAGCTCGTTGCCGGCCTCCACCACCGCCATCGGCTCGACAAACAGGGTCGCCCCGGTGGAGGACTGGTCGTGCACCAGGCCGGGCACCTGGCTGCGGTACTCCTGCTTGACGGGGATGACGTAGCGCCCCCCGCGCACCGTCACCAGGCCGTCCTGCAGGTACTTGCTCTGGGCGCCGGTCAGGAAGGACTGCAGCCTGTCGCGGATGCGGTCGTTGCACAGCCGCATGTGCCGGCGGATGTCCGCCAGCTGGGGGCTGGCGGTGTCGGCGACCTCCTCCTCGCTGATCAGGGCGCTTGAAATCGCCCGCTCGACCGGGCGCAGCGCGGTCAGCCCGGCCGCCAGCGCGGTCAGCTGTGGGGTGCGCTGCTCCTCGTCCTCCGCCAGCGCGTTCCGGGCGGCGGCGGCGGCGCGCAGGGTCTCCGCGATGTCCAGCAGGGCGCGGGGCGGCAGGGTGGAGCCCTTCTGGGCCAGCCCCAGCCAGGCGCCGACGTCCTTGAAGGGAATCAGGGGGTTGTCGCCCCGGCGCAGCAGCACCAGCAGCGCCTGCTCGGTGTCCTCCTGCGCGCGCTGCGCGGCCTCCAGGCGGCGCTGGGGTATCAGCGCCTCGCAGCGCGCCCGGCCCGGCTCGGTCAGGGCCAGCTCCGCCAATTGCGCGCGGATTTTGGTGAACTCCAGCGTGCGAAGGGATTTCTGGTTCATCCGTCTCTCCTCGTCGTCCTATAAGACGCCTTCCACATACCGCCCGGCCTCGGGCGCGCCAGCGTCCTGCGAAATTTCCCCCGCAAGCAGCGCGGCATAGTGCCTTGTGACGGCGGCGGCCGCCTCCGGCGTTTCCTGGCGCAAATCCATCAGCCAGCTCGTCCCGCGGGCGGCCAGGGAGGACAGGTGCAGCGGCTTGTGGTGGTGCAGCGAAACCAGGCATCCCCGGTCGAAAAAGACGGGGGACAGGGGATAGCGGCAGCCGAAGCGGTCCTCCAGCGCCCTGCCCCTTGCGCCCTCTCCCTTTTCGCACAACCGGCAGCCCGCCCGGCCCGCGGACAGCCCGCGGTGCAGCCGCTCCGGGCAGTGGTTCAGCTGCATCAGCTGCGCGCGCCCGTAAACCGGGAGGAGCAGCTCCAGCACGTCCTTCGGCAGCGCCGCCACGTCCTCCCCGGACAGCTCGCGCGACAGGACCGCCCCCCGCACGCCCAGGCCGGCCAGCAATCGGAGGCTTTGGGCGTTCCAGGCGGGAATCCCCTCCCCGGCGTACAGGGGGCCGGGCGCCTTCAGGCGCAGCTGGCCGGCGTTGTCCGCCATGACGCCAAAACGGGCTTCCTTTAAAAGGGGAAGCAGGCGCGCGAGCGTTCCGTCGTCCACCTGCCGGGGCAGCAGCAGCAGGTCGCCTTCCTGCATTTGGCCGAGCCATTTTTCGGGCTGGCCGCGCCGGAAGTTGTCCGGGGCGAGCACCAGCCGCGCGGCGCCGGCCTCGCGGACGGCTTTCCGGTCGGCGTCCACCGACAGGACGGCGTACAGCAGGGTCTCGGGCCGGACAGGCGTGGATTCGGCCGAAAAATCAAAGGAAGGAGGGGCGGCCGGCGAAACCCGGTGCGCGTCGGCCAGCGCGTCTTCCAGCGCCGCGAGACCGTCCCGCCGCAGGCGGTTGAGCTCAGCGATCGGCAGGAAGGCGGGGGAGCGGCTGATGACCGCCAGCCGGTTCAAGGCGAAGGGCGTGCCGCCGGTTTTCCCCAGGGCGCGGCGCGCGGTTTCCGCGTCCAGGGGCTGGTTTTGCGCGGGCGAAGGCGCGGCCCCTTCGACGGAGCATGCCGCCTCACCGGCATCCAGCGTCAGGCGGGCGGGCTCGCCCGGGTGGGCGGCCAGATGCGCGTCGAAGGGGACAGGCGGCAGCCGGAGGGCGTCCTCCCGCGCCTGCCGCAGCTGCGCCTCGTCCTGCAGGCGCCAGACCGCGTCCCCGGGCTTCGCGCCCGCCCGGAGGCGCAGGACGGCCGTGGCGCCGGGGGCGACGTCCGGGCCGGAGTAAATCAGGTCCTGCTCCGCGCTCCCTCGCAGCTGCAGCCCGTCGCCCTGGCCAAGGCGCTGTGCCAGCAGGACGTCCGCCAGGTGAAAGCCCTTGCGGCTTTGCAGGGCGCCCACCGTCCCGATGAGGCGCCCGTAGTGGGAAACGCGCTCCGGGTTGACCAGCCCCGCGTCCTGACGCCCGCCCGCGTGCCCTTGCGTGAACCCCCGGGAAAACACCCGCTCCATCGCGTCCTGGCTGTCCCCGGCGTCGAAGGGCTCACCCCTTTTGGCGGCGTCCAGCGCCTGCCGGTAGGCGTGGGTCACGATGCGCACGTACTCCGGGCGCTTGAGCCGACCCTCGATCTTGAAGCTGCCGGCGCCGGCGGCCAGCAACTGGGGCAGCCGCTCCAGCAGGTTGAGGTCCCGCATCGACAGCAGCGCGCCTTCCTTCCCGCGGTAGGCGTAGCTGAGCCGGCAGGGCTGGGCGCAGCGCCCGCGGTTGCCGCTGCGGCCGCCGATGTGGGAGGAGAACAGGCACTGCCCGCTGACGCTGACGCATTGCGCGCCGTGGACGAAGACCTCGGTCTCGATGCCCGTGTCCGCGACCGCCCGGATGTCTTCCAGGCTGCATTCCCGCGCCAGCACGACGCGGGACACGCCCAGTTCCCTGAGCAGCAGGGCGCCATGGGCGTTGTGGACGCTCATCTGCGTGCTGGCGTGCACGCACAGCTCCGGGAACTCCTGCTTGATCAGGGCCAGCAGGCCCAGGTCCTGCACGATGAGGGCGTCCGCCCGCCAGCCGGCCAGCTTCCGCAGCAGGGGCTTCATCTGCGGCCATTCCGGCTGTTTGACGAGCGTGTTGACGGTCACGTACACGCGCCGGCCGTAAAGGTGGGCGAAGCGGACGGCCCGCGCCAGGTCTTCGTCGCTGAATCCGGCGCTTGCCCGCGCGCCGAAGGCGGCGGCGCCCAGGTACACGGCGTCCGCGCCCGCGCTGACCGCGGCCCGCAGCGCGTCCATGCCGCCGGCGGGCGCCAGCAGCTCAGGCCCCGGCTTCATCCGCCCCCCGCGTTTCCTCCAGCTGCCTGCGCAGGCGCGAGAGCGTGTGCCGGGACTTGACCAGCTCGTCCGCCAGGGAAAGCGCCGCGGCGACCGCCGCGCCCTCCCGGTCCAGCCGGGGGTTCTGCCGCGCCGTCTCCGCAATGCGCCGGTCGGTCACCTCGGCCACGTGCCGGTAGTGCTCCTCGCTGTCCAGGCCGGACAGCTCGTAGCTTTTGCCGGAAACGGTGACCGTGGCGCGCTGCACCTGCACCGGACTCACATCCTCTTGAAGGGGTATTCCCGGCCGTGCGTGTCCACCCGAATGCTGCGGATGACCTGGGGGACCTTCGGCCGGTCCGCCGCGTCGCGCTTGGCGGCCACGATGTCGTCGGCGGCCTCCATGCCGGAAAGCACCCGGCCGAAGGCGGCGTAGGCGCCGTCCAGGTGCGGCGCGTCGGCTACCATGATGAAGAACTGGGAGCCGGCGGAGTCGTTGCGCGCGCTGCGGGCCATGCTCAGCACGCCCCGGCCGTGGCGCAGCGGGTTCTTGACCCCGTTGGCGGCGAATTCGCCCTTGATCTGGTAGCCCGGGCCGCCCATGCCGGTGCCGGAGGGGCAGCCGCCCTGGATCATGAAGCCTGGGATAACGCGGTGGAAAATCAGGCCGTCGTAAAAGGCCTGGTTGGCCAGGGCCGCGAAGTTGCCGACGCTCTCCGGCGCGGTCTCCGGGTACAGCTCCCCGGTCAGGGTCTTCCCGTTCTCCAGGGTGATGGTAAAAGTGGGGCGCAGGTTTTCCGACATGGCGAATCCTCCCGTGCAGGTTGTTTTCCCTTGCGAATCATAGCCGCATCGGCACCGGGTGTCAACGAAGCGCGCCTTCGCCGGGCCGGCGGGAACGCCGTGCCGGGGCGCGCGCGGATTTCTGTTTGGAATGGCTTGACAAGCGGAAACTGCTTTAGTAATATACCCATTGTCGCCGCTCCGGCGGCAGCCTTCGGGGTGTAGCGCAGCCTGGTAGCGCACGTGCTTTGGGAGCATGGGGCCGGGGGTTCAAATCCCTTCACCCCGACCAGAAACCGGGATGAAGACATGGGGCCCCGTGGTCAAGCGGTCAAGACACCGCCCTTTCACGGCGGTAACAGGGGTTCGAGTCCCCTCGGGGTCACCACT
>ENA-UOUL01000604-UOUL01000604.1-bioreactor-metagenome-genome-assembly--contig:-NODE-604-length-60236-cov-10.645639_pt1 | contig 60236 bp, 54 predicted proteins | sample MGYA00249838_ERZ747220 | MGnify/ENA primary metagenome ERZ747220 (study PRJEB28778, sample SAMN05720191) | bioreactor metagenome | isolation source: Anaerobic biogas reactor | place: USA:Washington... | reverse complement strand
TGGAGCCAATAAAGGGACTCGAACCCTTGACCTGCGGTTTACGAAACCGCTGCTCTACCAACTGAGCTATATTGGCAGGCCGTCAAACCGGCGAAAGGCATTGTAGCATGCCCCGCCGGAGGCGTCAAACACTTTCACGGCGGTTATCGCTTTTGCGTCCTTGGCCCTGGATGCGTTGACGGGAGCGGGGCAAAGGGATATACTTTCCCCCGACAAGTGAATCGGCGCGTGCATTTGCGAAAGCGCGGCGCCCGGGGGGCGCCGAGGGAAGACGGATGGAAATTCCGCGCTAACCCAGTAACCGTGAAGCCGACGGACGGACACTCAGCCACTGCGAAAGCGGGAAGGCGTCCGCGAGGATGAGGCGAAGCCGGGAGACCTGGATGCACGCATGGTTCCTGGGGTGGGATGCGCCGGCGAAATCAAGCCTGCGGGCAGTTCCTGCTTGGGAACTGCCCGTTTCCGTTCGCTTGATCAACTGGAGGAGGTAACCCCATGAAACGCCGTGCCCTGGTCCTGTTCCTCGCCCTGACAATGCTCCTGCCCCTGCTTGCCCTCGCCCAGTCGGCGCCCTTCACCGATATGGCGGGCCGCAGCGTATCCCTCCCGCCCAAGGTCGGCCGCGTCGTGGCGCTGCAGGCGGCGGACTGCGAAATCCTCTACGCCATCGGCGCGCAGGACACGCTGGTCGGCCGGGGGGAATACTGCAACTACCCGGCGGAAGTGCTGGACATCCCGTCCGTACAATCCGGCTTTGAAACCAACCTGGAGCAAATTATCGCCCTGGAACCCGACGTCGTCGTCATGGCCAAGATGAGCCAGCGGGAAGAGGACGCCAAAAAGCTGGAGGAGGCGGGCATCGCCGTCGTGGTCAGCGACGCGCAGACCCTGGAAGGTGTCTACCAGGCTGTCACGATGCTGGGCGAACTGACCGGGCGGCAGGACAAAGCCCGTGAGGTCGTGGACGGCATGAAGGCGGGCTTTGCGGAGCTGGCGGAAAAAACGAAGGGCAAGCAGGGCGGCGTCGTGTATTTCGAGGCCTCCCCCCTGGAATACGGCCTGTGGACGACGGGGAAGAACACCTTCATGGACGAGATTGCGGCGCTGCTGAACCTGACCAACGCCTTTTCCGACCTGGAAGGCTGGCAGGGCGTTTCCGAGGAGCAGGTCATCGCGCGCGACCCGGACTATATCGTCACCACCGCGATGTATTTCGGAACGGGCCTGAAGCCCGAAGAGGAAGTCCTCGCGCGGCCCAACTGGGCGCAGATCAAGGCCGTGAAGAACGGCAAGGTCTTCAACGCCGACGCTGACGAAATCACCCGCCCGGGCCCCCGCCTGGTGGAGGCTGCCCGGGACCTGTACGCGTTTGTCTATGGGGAATAGCCCGGAATCCGGTGCCCCGTCTTCCCCCAAGGCGGCCGGCCTGGAGTGGCGGGGGGGAGGGATGTCCTCCCTCCCCCGCGTCCTGGGCTGGCTGGCGCTCGCCGTGTTCACCGTCCTCCTGTGCGTCGCCCTGGGCAGCGTGAACGTTCCGCTTGGCAAAACCGCGGACATCCTGCTGGGCGCGATTTCGGGGCAGGCCGCCGGGACGGACAAGGATGCCGTCATCATCCTCACCGTCCGCCTGCCCCGCGTGCTCAGCGTGCTGCTGACCGGCGCCGCCCTGTCCCTGTGCGGCGCGGCGATGCAGGGCCTGCTGCGCAACCCCCTGGCGGATGGCGCGACCTTGGGGGTCTCCTCCGGCGCGTCCCTGGGCGCGATGCTCGCCATCCTGCTGGGTTTCCGCCTGCCGGAAATCCCGTTCGCGGGCACGGCGGTGCTGGCGGTCGCCTTCGCCTTCCTCTCCCTGTCGCTCGTGCTGGCGCTGGCTTTCGCGCTGGACCGGAGCCTGTCCACCGGCACCATCATCTTAATCGGCGTCATTTTCACCATGTTCTCAGGCTCCCTGATGAGCCTGCTGATTTCCTTTTCCGGCGCCCGCTTGCGCTCGCTCACCTTCTGGACCCTGGGCTCCCTGTCCGGGACCGGGTACGGGGAAGTGCTGCTGCTGCTGGTTACGCTGCTGGTCTGCGGCGCGGTGCTGTACGCCCACGCGCGGGAGCTGGACGCCTTCTCCCTGGGGGAGGACAGCGCCCGCTATATCGGGGTACCGGTGCGCCGGGCCAAGCTGGCGGTCATGGTGTCCGTGTCCCTGCTCATCGGCGTGTGCGTTTCCATCGGCGGCTCCATCGGCTTTGTGGGGCTGGTCATTCCGCACATCACCCGCCTGCTGACCGGCCCCTCCCACCGGCGGCTCCTTCCGTCCTCCATGGTGCTGGGCGGCGTCTTCCTGATGCTGGCGGACCTGCTGGCGCGCACGTTGCTCAGCCCGGTGGAAATCCCCTTGGGCGTGGTGACCAGCCTCATCGGGGCGGTCTTCTTCGTCGTCATCCTGGCCGGAAGCCGAAGGAGGGCCGCCTGATGCTGTCCGTGCAGGGGCTTTGCGTCCGCTACCGGAAGAGCGTCGCCTTGCAGGACGTCACGTTTAGCCTGCAGGCCGGCCAGTGGCTGATGGTCGCCGGGCCCAACGGCGCGGGAAAGTCCACCCTGCTGAAGGCCATCGCCCAAACGGTGCCATCCTCGGGCAGCATTGCGCTGTCCGGGAAGGACGCCCGGCGCTTGCCCCCGCGCGCCTTCGCCCGCCTGGCGGCCACCCTGCCCCAGCAGAATCCACTGGGCGGCGCGTTCAAGGTCAGGGAGGTGGTCGCCCTGGGGCGCTACGCGCACCGGGGGTTCTTCTCCTCCGGCGACCCGGGGGGCGGGGAGAAAATTGAGGAGGCGCTTGCTTTCTGCGGCCTTGCGGGGATGGAGGAACGCAGCATCCTCACCCTGTCGGGCGGGGAACTGCAGCGCGTTTTTCTGGCGCGCGTGTTCGCCCAGGACGCGCCGCTGCTGCTGTTGGACGAGCCGGCCAGCCATCTGGACCTGGCGTACCTGCGCGGGGTGTTCGACCTGGTGAGCCGGTGGCTGCAAACACCCGGCCGCGCCGTTCTCTCCGTCGTTCACGACCTGCAGCTCGCCAGGCGGTACGGTAGCCACGCGCTGCTGATGGACCACGGCCGTGTGAAGGCGTTTGGCGCCGCCGATGACGCGCTGGACGCCGTGAACCTCCGGGCGGTATACCAAATGGACGTTCCGGCCTGGTTCGACTGGCTGTACGCCCCCTGGCGCAGCGTGGACAAACCGGCGCCGTAACGGTATAATCAGGCAAAACGTCAAGGACGTGAGCCGATGAAGTGCCAGTTTTGCAATTCCGAGGACAGCCGGGTGGTCGATTCCCGCCCGACCGACGACGGCGCCAGCATCCGGCGGCGGAGGGAGTGCATCTCCTGCGGCAAGCGCTTCACCACCTACGAAAAGGTGGAGACCGTCCAGCTGCTGGTCGTCAAGAAGGACCAGACCCGCGAGCTGTTCGACCCCGGCAAGATCCGGGAAGGCATCATCCACGCCTGCCACAAGCGGCCGGTCACAGCCCGGCAGATTGACGCCATCGTCGCCCAGATCGAGCAGTTCGCTTACAACAGCATGCAGCAGGAAATCACGACCCACCAGGTCGGCGAGATGGTTATGGAAGCGCTGCGGAGCCTGGACGAGGTCGCCTACATCCGCTTTGCATCGGTCTACCGCCAGTTCACGGACATCCCCACATTCATGCACGAGCTGACCCGCCTGATGAAGGAAAACAGGCGGGAGGAATAAGCCGGGACTGCCGCCGGTCATCTCCAACGGCGGGAAAAGCCTGCAGCAGGTAAAACCCGGGATTGCGTCCCGGGTTTTCTCGATATTTCCGTCGGCATTCAAACGCGGAAAGCGCTGTGACTTCAGGCAAACCCGCCGTCTACGCCCAGCACCTGCCCTGTGATATAGGAGGCGTCGCTGCCCAGCAGGAAGGCCGCCGCCGCGGCGACCTCCTCCGGCGTCCCCAGCCGGTTTGCCAGGGTTCGCCGCGCCAGGTCCTGCTTCTCTTCCAGGCTGTAGCCGTCCAGCATCCCGGTCTGGATGACCCCGGGCGCCAGGCAGTTCACCCGGATGCCGCTGGGCCCCAGCTCCGCGGCCAGGGAGCGCGCAAGGCCGATGAGCCCCGCCTTGCTGGCGGCGTACGCCGCCTCGCAGGAAGCGCCGGTGACGCCCCAGACGGAGGAAATCATCAGCAGGCTCCCGCATTGTCTGGAAACCATATGCCGGATGACGGGCTGCGCGGTCAGGTATACGCTGCGGAGGTTGACCGAGAACAGCGCGTCCCATCTGGCGGCGGGCATTTCGCTCAACAGCCCGGAATAGCCGATTCCCGCGTTGAATACGGCCGCGTCCAGGTGTCCCAGCAGGCGCAGCGCTTCCCGTGCCAGCGCCGCCGCGTCCTCTTCCGTTTCCAGGTTTGCCCGGATTGGTTCCGCCCCGGTTTCCGCGAAGAGCGCGTCGGCCTCCCCTTCGCTTTGAAAGTAGGTGAAAACGACGCGGTACCCGTCCGCGCAAAGCCTTTTCACCAGGGCGGCGCCAATCCCGCGGGAGCCGCCCGTGACCAGAGCCGTCTTCATCTCGCCCGCCTTTCCCTTGGATTGTAGGCGTTTGGGCTTCTGGCCGTCAAGGCTGATTTGCTTTACAGCCGTTGGGATTGCGTCTATAATAGCACCATCGCGCGAAAGGAGGCCCCCGTGCTCAAACGCTTGCTGTTGCTGGGTTTTCTTTGCGCGGTGACGGTTCTGCTGCTGGGGCTGATGGTCAGGGGCGGCGCCCCCTTGCCGCCGCCGCGCGCGCGGCAGGCGGAAGTTCCGCATGTTTCGGCCGCGGAGGGAAGGGACGGCATCCCCGCGCGGGAGCGCCTGCAGCTGCCCGGATTTGCGGCTTTTACGCCCCCTGCGCCGGCGCGTACAGCCGAACCCGGCGATGCCGGACTGTGGACGTCCCGCCTTCCCCATTTGGAAGCCTGCTACTATGCCTTTTATTTGTCAGGCTGTGCGGGATAGGCCTTCCCGCCCGGTGCGCTTATCAAATAAATGAGAAAGAAACGGGAAACAAAAATGGCGAAACAACCTGAGGTTAAAAAGAAGCGCTCCGTCAACCGCAAAGCGGTTTCGGCGGCAGTGCTTGTCGTCGCGCTTGCGCTGACGGTGGTCTTTATCATCCTGGGCGTCACGGGCCGGAATATGGACGCGCAGGGCTTGTACCGCCTGCTGCCCTGGCTGCCGGTGCCCGGCGGCAGCGCCGCCTGGCAGGAAGCGCTCGTGCCTGGCGCGGGGCTGGGCGACACCGTGGTCCAAACCTTCACCCCCGTGCAGTCCGGGGAAGCCCCCGCACAGGAAGCCCCCGCACAGGATGCCCCCGCACAGGACGCCTCCGCACAGGAAGCCCCCACACAGGACGCCCTGGAAGAAGCCGTTCGCGTCACCGCGAAGCGCCTCAACGACCTGGGCTGGACGGACACGGCCGTTGAGGTCAGCCCGGAGGGCAACCTGGTCGTCACGCTGCCCAAGGGTGCGGACACCGGGTTCCTCGGAAGCCTGCTGGGCTCCCGCGGCGAATTTACTTTCGCGGACCCGCAGGGCGAGGTTTTCCTGAACGGCAGCCATGTAACCTCCGCGGGCTTCGGCTACGCGGACCAGTCCGGCACCAATTTCGCCCTGTCCATCCAGTTTGACGCCGAGGGAAAGCGCGTGTTCGCCGAGAAATCCACCGAGCTTCTCGGCCAGAGCATCATGCTGCTGCGCGACGGCGTCACGCTTTCCAATCCCTCCATTTCCACTCCGCTGACTGACGGCGCCGTATCCATCCCCGGTTTCACGCTGGAGACCGCGCGGGAGAACGCCATCCTGTTGCGCTCCGGCGCGCTGCCCTTCGAGGTGACCCTGCAGGGCGCCGGCGAGCCGGGCGCTGCCCTCCATGGCGAAAGGGCACAGCGGTCCCTCATCATCGCACTGACCGTCCTGTTCGCGCTGGCGGCGGTCTGCCTCATCGTCTGCTTCCGCCTCGCCGGGCTGGCGGCCGCCTGGATGCTGCTGGCGCAGCTGGCGCTCTCCTACTTTTTTTCCGCGCTCATCGGCGCGGGCTTCACGGTCCTGACCCTGTCCGCCATCTGGCTTTCCTGGCTGGTCAGCGTCTTCGCCATGGCGAACCTGCTCCTGGGGATGCGGGAGGACGTCCTCCACGGGCGCTCCGTCCGCCAGGCGCTGAAGGAATCCTATGCAGGCAGGGGGCACGCCTCCCTGGACGTTTACGTTGGCCTGGCCATCATCGCGGTGCTGCTCATCATCGTGGACGGCGGCGTAATCAAGCTCTTCAGCGAGATTTTCGCCATCTGCCTGCTCCTGGGCCTGGCGGTGACCCACCTGGCCTTACGCCTGGTGACCTATGAGGCCATCAACCTTTTCGGCGGAAAGTCGGAATTGTACGCCGCCAAACGGACCCTGAAGAAGGAGGGTTGAACATGCGCATCAACAAAGGCGCGGCAAGCGCGCTCGTCCTTTCCGCCCTCGTGGCGATTCTGGCCCTCGTGCTGGCGCTGCTGGGCCTGGGCATGAAGTTCAATTTCGGGGCGGGGATGACCCTGTCCCATCTCCAGCTGTGGGCGGCCATCCTGACGGCGGCAGTCGTTTCCTTCCTCTTCGGGTGGATTCGCTACGACCTGGCCGGCGCGCTGGCGTTGCTGGCCGCGGTCGTCCATGACCAGCTGCTGGCCCTGGCGCTGTCCAGCCTGCTGAGCAACCTGTTCGGGCTGGCCTCCGCGATGCCAGCGCTGGTCGCGGGCAGCCTGGCGTTCACCTACTGCCTGACCGTGCCCGTCCTGCGCGAGGCGCGGGCTGTCGGCCGCAGCGTATCGCAGCGCGAGATGAGCCGGGAGGACATCGCGCGCCAGGCAATCCGGAACACCCGCCTGCTGTGCAGGGTGACCGTTGCGTTCTCGGCGCTCCTGATTCTGGCTTTCGCCTTTTCCGGCAACCTGACCCTGCTGGGCGCCGTCCTGCCGCTGCTGGCCGGGCTGGCCGCGGCCCTGCTGTCTTCGCGCCTGGTTACCCCCTTCCTGTGGGCGGCTATTACGCCCCGGCGCAAAGGCCGGAAATAATCCGCCGAGCGCTTTCCCGGGCCGGGAAAGCGCTCTTTTGTACCCGTTGAGGAGAACATGAGGAGACTCAGCAAGCGCGCCCAGCCCTTCCGCCTTCCGGGGTACCCGGATTTCCTGGCGTCGCTACTTTTTGCCCGCGGCGTCCGGGACGCGGAAGGCGCCGCGCGCTTCCTGAACCCCTCCCTGGACCAGCTGCGCGACCCTTTCAGCCTCTCCGGCATGGACGAGGCCTGCGGTCTCATCCGAAAAGCCGCGGAAGAAAAGTGGGTCGTCGCGGTCTATGGCGACTATGACGCCGACGGCATCTGCGCCTCGGCCATCCTGCTGGAGGCGCTGGAAACGCTGGACGTGCGCGCCTTTTCCTACATCCCCGACCGGCAGGCGGAAGGGTATGGGCTCAACCTGGAAGCCGTCGAAAGCCTGGCCGGCCAGGCGCAGCTGCTCCTTTCCGCGGATTGCGGCGTTACGGGCGTGGAAGAGGTGCTGCGCGCGAAGCAGCTGGGCATGCGCGTCATAATTACCGACCACCACGCCCTGCCGCAGCAATTGCCGGAGGCGGACGCGCTCATCCATCCCCTGCTGCCGGACGCGGAGGCGACGCCGCTGTGCGGCGCGGGCGTCGCCTGGAAGCTGGCCTGCGCTTTACAGGGTGTGAACAAGGCTGAAAAAAGCCTGGACCTGGCCGCCGTCGCCACCGTCGCGGACCTGGTGCCCCTGACCGGTGAAAACCGCGTCATTACGGCGCTGGGCTTGGAAAAGCTGCGTGCCACCCGCAGGCCGGGCCTGCAGGCGCTGATGCGGGTCGCCGGGATGAAGGAAGGGGCGCCCGTCAACGCGGAGCAGGTCGCCTTTCAACTGGCGCCGCGCCTCAACGCCGGCGGGCGCCTGTCGACGGCTGCCGACGCGCTGCAGCTGCTGACGACCCCGGGGCCCATGGAGGCGGACACGCTGGCGCGGCGCCTGGACGCCCTCAACCGCGAGCGGAAGGACGTGGAAGCCCGGGCGCTCAGGGAAGCATCCGCTCAGCTGCAGGGCGTCGACCTTTCCCTCCTGCGCAGCGTTGTCGTGGCGGGGGAGGGGTGGAACCCCGGCGTGGTCGGCCTGGTCGCCGGCAAGCTGGCCGAGCGTTGGAATTACCCGGCCCTGGCGCTGGCCCTACAAGGGGACGAGCTGACCGGCTCCGGCCGCTCCGCCGGCGGAATCGACCTGCACCGGGCGCTGAAGGATTGCGAGGACTTGCTCACGCGCTTCGGCGGTCACCGGATGGCGGCGGGGCTCGCCCTGAAAAAGGGGAACCTGGACGCGCTGAAGGAACGGTTTGACCAGGCGGTCCGCAGCCAACTGGGCGACGATGACCTGATTCCGGAAACCATCTATGACGACTCCCTGGAGCTGGGTGACGTCACGCTGGAGACGGCGCGCGCGCTGGGCCAGTTGGCGCCTTTCGGCGTGGGGAACCCCTCGCCGCTTTTCCTGCTGGAAGGCCTGAATCTGCTCAGCTCCCGCGCCGTCGGCGCGTCCGGCGCCCACCTGCGGCTCACCGTCGCCCGGGACGGGGCGGTACGGGAGGGAATCGCCTTCAACCAGGGCGGCCTGGATGGCAACCTGCCCCGGGAGCTGCGCCTGGTCGGCGCGGTGGACGAGAATGACTTCAACGGCCGCGTCACCGCGCAATTGAAGGTGCGCGCAGTGCTGCCCGGAAGCGGGGCTTTTTCGGAGGAGCCTGTCCGGGAGGCGCGGGCCGCCTTGAAAACGCTGGCGGCATGCGCGGGCCTCGGGGACGGGGATGTGGCCGCGGAGGAAATCGAATCGCCTCCGTACCCGGAGGGAGCCCGCGGCACGCTGCTCATTGCGCGATGCGCGGAAACGGCCAACCGGCTGGCCGCCGAGATGGAGGGGTTTTCAGCCCTGGTGGGCGGCGCGCCCGATCCGCGGGGCTTCAACGCCCTCGTGCTGTCGCCGGACTGGTCGCAGCCTTTCGCGCGATTTGACCGGGTTGTGTTCTTAGACGGGCTGCTCTGCCCGGGCGAGGCGAAGCTTGCGCAAGAAGCGGCCGGCGGCGCGGCGGTGCTGGCGATGCCCCAAAGCCCCGGCTTGATAGAATTCATGCAGGGCATCCAGCTGGGCGTGGACGAGCTGCGGGAAGCCTATGTCCGCCTGCGGGACGGCGGCCTGACCGCCCTGAACCTGAGCCCGGGCGCGCGGCAGGCCGCACTGATGGTCTTGAGCGAAATGGGCTTGGTCTCACTGGATGACAACCAGAATTTCCTGGGCATGCTGCCCGCCCGGCGCGCGGACCCGGAGGACAGCCCGCTGTTCCGCGCGCTGCGCGGGTCGTGAAGGAGCGATATGGCCCACACCGCCTTTGAACGGCTGACCCTGGAGGAAATGGCCGCCCGGCTGGGGAAGTACAGCACGGCGGAAGGCCTTGCCATGGTCAAAAAGGCGCACGGGTTTGCCCAGCAGGCCCACGCGGGGCAAATCCGCCGCAGCGGGGAGGACTACTTCTCCCATCCCGAGCACGTGGCGAGCATCCTGGTGGAGTTGCAGCTGGACGCCGCCAGCGTGGCCGCCGGGTTGCTGCACGACACGGTGGAAGATGTCGAAGGCGTCACGCTGGACGCCATCGAACGGGATTTCGGCCCGGAAATCCGCAGCCTGGTGGACGGGGTCACCAAGCTGGGCCAGCTGGAGTTCGCCGACCGTGAGGAGCAGCAGGCTGAGTCCTGGCGCAAGATGATTCTCGCGATGAGCAAGGACATCCGCGTCATCATGATCAAGCTGGCGGACCGGCTCCACAACATGCGCACCCTGTCCTTCCAGCCGCCGGAGCGCCAGGTTTCCATCGCCCGCGAGACGCTGGACATCTACGCGCCCCTGGCGCACCGGCTGGGCGTGTACACCATCAAGGCCGAAATCGAGGACCTGGCGCTGCGCTACATCGACCCGGAAGGCTACCGCGACGTCGCGACCAAGGTGGGGCAGAAGCGCATCGAGCGCGAGGAGCAGATCAAGACCATCATCAACACCCTGGGCGCCAAGCTCCACGAAATGGGCCTGCATCATTTCGAGATTGAGGGGCGGCCCAAGCACCTGTACAGTATTTACCGCAAGATGGTCATCCAGAACCGCTCCTTTGACCAGATATACGACCTCATCGCCATCCGCGTGCTGGTGGACACCATCCCGGAATGCTACACGGTGCTGGGGGTCGCCCACACTCTGTGGAACCAGATGCCGGGCCGCTTCAAGGACTATATCTCCACGCCCAAGTCCAACATGTACCAGTCCCTGCACACCACGCTCATCGGCGGGCGGACCATCCCCTCGCCCTTCGAGGTGCAAATCCGCACCCGGGAGATGCACCGCGTCGCCGAATACGGCATCGCCGCCCACTGGAACTACAAGGAGGGAACGGCGGACGGGGGGCTGGACAAGAAGCTCTACTGGCTGCGCCAGATCCTGGACTGGCAGTCGGAAACCCGCGACAGCAAGGAGTTCATCGACGGGCTGAAAACCGACCTGTTCAGCGACGACATCTTTGTGTTCACGCCCAAGGGCGACATCATCAACCTCCAGCGCGGGGCGACTTCGCTGGATTTCGCCTACCGCATCCATTCACACGTGGGCAACGCCTGTGTAGGCGCCAAAATCAACGGCAAAATTATGCCGCTGCAAACCGAATTGCAGACAGGCGACCGGGTGGAGGTCATGACCTCCGCCAACTCCAAGGGCCCAAGCCTCGACTGGCTCAACGTGGTGAAAACCCAGCAGGCCAAGACCAAAATCCGCCAGTTCTTCAAAAAGGAACTGCGCGGGGAAAATGTGCAGAAAGGCCGGGACATCCTGGAGCACGAGGCCAAGCGCCGGGGGCTGAAGCTGGGGGACATCACCAAGGCGGAGTTTGTGGAGCCCATCCTGAAGCGCTATTCCTTCCCGGACCTGGAGGCGCTCTACGGCGCGGTCGGGTACGGGGGCATCCCCTCTGTGTACGTGGTGACCCGGCTGGTGGAGGAACAGAAGCGCATCAGCGACCAGGCTGCCGCCAAAAAGCCCCCCGCGCTCCCGGAGCCCAAGGAAATCGCGTACCAGGGCAAGCCCACCCACGGCATCTACGTCGAGGGCGGCTCCGGCATGCTGGTGCGCTTCGCGCAGTGCTGCAACCCCGTGCCGGGCGACGAAATCACCGGGTATATCACCAGGGGGCGCGGGGTCACGGTGCACAAGGTGGACTGCGTGAACGCCGTCAACGCCGAGCCGGAGCGGCTCATCCGGGTCAGCTGGGCGGAAGAGGACACCGGCAATTTCAACGCCGGGCTGCGCGTCATCGTATACGACAGCCCCAACATCCTGGGCGAAATCATGATGTTCATCGCCAACCAGGGCACGCCGGTGGCCGCGGGCTCCCAGGAGGACGTCAAAAAGGGGATGCGGACCCTGCACCTGGTCGTCCAGGTGACCAGCCGCGAGCAGGTGCGCGCGGTCATCGCGCGGCTGCAGAAGCGCTCGGACGTGCTGGAGGCTTACCGCAGCGCGCGGTGAGAACCGGAGGGAAGGGAGAATCATGCGGGCGGTCGTGCAGCGGGTGACGTGGGCGGAAGTCGAGGTCGAGGGGAAAACCGTCGGCAAAATCGGCCCAGGGCTTTGTGTGCTGGTCGGCGTGGAAGCGGGGGACGGTGAGAAGGACGCGGTCTACCTGGCGGAAAAGCTGGCCAAGTTGCGCATTTTCGCGGACGAGGAGGGCAAGATGAACCGCTCCTTGCTGGACACGGGCTTATCCGCCCTGCTGGTCAGCCAATTCACCCTGCTGGGCGACGCCCGCGGGCAGAACCGCCCAGGCTTTACCCGCGCCGAGGCGCCGGAACAGGCCAATGCGCTGTTCGCGCACTGCCTGGAAACGGTGAGGCGTTTGGGCGTCCCGGCGGAGTCCGGCGTCTTCCGCGCGCACATGGCCGTCCGGCTCGAAAACGACGGGCCGGTCACCCTGCTCCTGGACTCCCGGAAGCTGTTCTGAAAAAACGCGGCTGGCTGCCTGAATGAACCGGAGCCGGCTAACGGAGGAAAGATGGAGATAGTCACCGTACCCGTCGGCGCGCTGGAAACCAATTGCTATGTGCTCTACCAAAAGGAGCGGCAGGACGCGCTGGTCATCGACCCCGGCGAGGACGCCGGACGCATCCTGGACGCGCTGGGCGGCCGGAAGGTCGCCGCGGTGCTTCTGACCCACGGCCATTTCGATCATACCGGGGCCTTGTACGCTTTCGCGGACGCGCCGATTTACATCCATCAAATGGACAGCGTCATGCTGGAGGATGATTTTTACAGCTTTGGCGGCATGCCGGGCGAGCGGACGCAGCGCCCGAAGGCGACGGGCTTCCTGTCCGAAGGGCAGAAACTGAGCCTGGCGGGCATCGACCTGACCGTGCTGCATACCCCGGGCCACACGCGGGGCAGCGTCTGCCTGAGAACGGGGGACGAGCTGTTTACGGGGGATACCCTGTTCAAGGGGGATTACGGGCGCACGGACCTGCCCGGCGGCAGCGAGGAGCAGATGCGCGCCTCCCTGCGGCGCCTGTTCACGCTCAGCGGCTGCAGGGTTTACCCGGGCCACGGCCCCGGCGACGTCATCAAATGAAAGTCCGGCTGACTTCTACGGTTCCTTCCTTCGAGAAGGAACTGCTGGACGTCGCCGGCATCTTTGTTGATTCCCTTTCATTGGCTGAGCCGGGCGAGCCGGCTGACCTGGACGTCAGAATCACAGACCGCCTTTCAGACGGCAGCAGGCAGTGCCTTGCAGTGATTTCCGGCGGCTTTGCCGCGGAGCATCGCAGCGAGGGATTGCCCGGCACAGACCCCCAGACGGAAAAGCGGCTGCGCAAGCGCCAGCAGAAACTGGCGCTTTACCATGCCTTCGTCCAGGCGACCGGCAGGCGTCCGCCCTGGGGTTCCCTGACGGGCATCCGCCCGACCCGCCTGGTGTACGAGGCGATGGCGGAGGGGCATACCCTGGGGGATGCCGCGGCGTGGACGCGTGAAACCTTCGACCTTCGGGGCGACAAGGCGGAGCTGCTGGAGGATGTCATCCGCGCGCAAACAGCCTTGCCGGAAGCCGAAGAAGGGCAAATCGCCTGCTATATCGGCATCCCCTTCTGCCCCAGCCGCTGCCGGTATTGTTCCTTCCTCAGCCGGGAGGCAGGGGACGGCGCCGCGCTGCCGGCCTATGTGGACGCGCTGACGCGGGAAATCGGGGAAACAGCCCGCCTGATGCGGGAACATGGGCTTCAGGCGCGCTCCGTATATGTCGGTGGCGGGACGCCCACGGTACTGTCCCCTGCGCTGCTGGAAAGGGTGATGGCGGCTGCGGAACCGATGATAATGACGGCCAGGGAGGTTACCGTCGAGGCCGGACGGCCGGACTCCATCACCCGGGACAAGCTGCGCGTCATCCGGGAAGGGGGCGGAACCCGCCTGTCCGTCAACCCGCAGACCTTTTTTGACGGGACGCTCGCGGCCATCGGCCGCCGCCATACCGCCCGGCAAGCGGAAGAAGCGTTTTCCCTGGCGCGGGAAGAGGGTTTCATGAACGTCAACATGGACTTAATCGCCGGCCTACCCGGGGAAACGGGGGATATGTTCGGCCGGACGCTCACCCGCGCCTTCCGGTTGCGTCCGGAGTCGCTGACCGTACACACCCTGAGCGTCAAGCGCTCCAGCCTAATGCACCGGGAGGGGGACGCGCTCTCGGAGGGCGGGACGGTGGAGGCCATGGTGGACGAAGCGCGGCGCCGCGCGCGGGACGAAGGCTACGCTCCCTATTACCTCTACCGCCAGAAGCACATGGCCGGGAACCTGGAAAACGTCGGCTACGCGCTCGATGGCTTCGCGTGCCTGTACAACGTCGACATGATGGAAGACAAACTCACCGTCCTGGCCATGGGTGCCGGCTCGGTGTCCAAGCGCGTCTGGCCGGGCAGGCAAAAAATCCTGCGCGCCCCCAACGCCAAGGACGTTTTCCAGTATATGCGGCGCGTGGACGAAATGGTTCAACGAAAAGACGCCCTGATGCGGGGCGTCGGAAAGGGTGTCAGGCCGGCTTCAGCCGCGGGGGATGAGGCGGACGTCCTCCCCCTGGAAACGCAGCACCAGGCTGGACCGCTCGTCGACCAGCCGTGAATAGATGCGCTTCGTATACCGTTCCCTCAGGTTGTCAGGGGTCAGGTTGGTGCTGATGACCGTGTTTTTCCGGCGCTCCAGGCGGTATTCCAGCAGGGCGAACAGCTGCTCCAGCGTGATGTTCTCCCACAGCGGCTCCGTCCCCAGGTCGTCAATCAGCAGCAGCGGCACGTCGTAATACGGCTGTCCGACCTCGTCCTCCCGGGAAAAGTAAGCCTGGCGGATTTGGTTGAGCAGCGCGTTCGCGTTGAGGGAAAGGGCTTCGATGCCCCGCTCCTGCGCGCGCCTGGCCACACATTTGAGCAGGTAGGTTTTCCCCAGGCCGCTGGGGCCGTGGAGCAGCAGGTTGAGCGTGCCGGAGGGCAGCCCGTCCGCATACTGCTCGCATTTCCTGCGGATGAGCCCCGTCAGCTTCCGCTGGGTCGTTCCGGCGCCGTCGACGGCCTTTTCGGGGTATACGCGCTCGTCATACTGCTCGAAGCTGGGCCCGTCCTCCCGCTCTTGCCCGCCGCCCAGCAGTTCCAGGTATCTTTGCCTCACGCATCCGCACAGGGTTCTGGGAACGTCGCCGGTATAGCCGCTGTCGCGGCAGGCGGCGCATTGGTACACGGGCTCCAGGTAGTCTTCCGGCAGCCCGCCTTCTTTCAGCAGCCGGGCGATTTCCGCGTTGCGCTCCAGGGTGCGCCCGACGATTCCTTCCGGGTTCTTTCCCTCGATTGCCAACCGGAGACCGCCTAAAACATCCTCCCGCCGCTGCGCGTCCAGGGCTGCGATGCGCGGGTTTTTGGCGACGGCGTCCGCCATCCGGCGCCGCTCTTCCGCCTCGTTGCGAAACCTCCGCGCGCCGCACTCCTCAAGGGCTCTTTGCAGCAGTTCATTGGCCATCCATTTCCCTCGCTTCCTTGAGCAGGTCGGGGCCCGGATAATTTTCCTCCGCGCCGACAGGCCCTTGGTCGTACTGCTGGAACGCCACTTTCCGGGGCTTCCTTTGCGCCGTTTCCGGCCTGGCCTTCGCCTTGGCGGCCGTGTCGACGCCGTCCTTTTTCCAGTTGGCCAGCACCCGCTCCATGTAGGGCAGTTTCTGGCGCGCGCCGCGCGCCTGCTCCGCCGCCTCCAGAATCAATTCCTCGCCCTGCCCGCCGTCCAGCCAGGCTTTCAGCCGCAGGAGGTCGGGCTCGCCCGGCCGGCCGTCCATCTGCAGGCGCTCGAACACCTTGAACATCATCGGCTCATAGGCCTTCAGCTCCTTGAGATGTTTGAGCACCCGGCTTTCGCTGTCCAGGCCCATCTCCTTCCAGGACAGCAGCTTGGGCTCCAGGTGCTCGAATGTGCCGTTGCGCGCGCGGACGGACTTGGCCGCCAGCAGGATCATCCCGGCGGGGAAGCGCTCCCGCAGCGCGAGGTAGGCGGGCAGGACGGAGAAGGCGCTGACGCTGAACACGCCCAGCGTTTCCAGCACTTTCTTCACCTCCGCGGCGTCCTCGCCCTCTTCCGCCAGTTGTTTCCTCACCTGTCCCGGCGCCGTTCCGGCGCCCTTGTTCTTCAGGCGCTCCAGAATCCCGTTGAGGTAGGAGAAGGAGGGGTTGCTGGCGGTGACTGTCTGCCCGCAGGCGGCCAGGATGCCCTGCTCGTCGAAGCCCCATTGCTCCGTCCACTTGCGGTAGAGGGCCAGTTCCGGCTCGGTGGGCAGGCGCCGGAGGTTGAACATGGACAGCACGGCCCGAGCGCCGGCGTGGGTCTTCTTGGAATGCCCCAGGTATTGCTCCGCCTGTTCCGGCGTCGAAATCCCTTCCTCCTTCATCATCACGGCAAGGGTCTGGGCGCTTTTGAAGGAGAAGTGGACGCCGCGGGTATCGGCGAAGTGGTTGAGCAGCATCAGCACGACTTCCTGCGTCAGCCCCAGCTCCTGCACCCATTCGAAGGCCAGCGCGACGTCGTTGGGGCGCAGCTTGCGCCGCTCTCCGAACTGCGCGTACACGGCTTCGGAGAACTCGATATAGGCGCGGTCTCCGGACATCCCGTCCTGCCCCGTCAGCATGCGCTGGCCCAGATGGTGGAAGACGTAGGTTGGCGGATTGTCGCTCACCCGCTCCACCAGCCTTCTGCGCTCCCAGTAGCGAAGCGCCGAAAGCACCTGGCCTTCCTCCAGGTTCAGCTCTGCCGCCATTTCCCGCACGCCAAACGCGCCGTCCGCCTGCCCGGAATGGTACAGCCCGCTGAGATACACCTTGATCTGGCTGCCGTCGGCATAGGGCAGGTACTCGGTGATGAAGAGGTTCTCCACCGCCGTTACGCCAAAGACCCGCGCCTGCCCGTCAAGCCGGAACATCGCCCTGGTTTCCTTCCGTTTCTGCGTCGTTGGCGGCCTGGCTGGCCGCGGGAGGGGCCAGCGCCATCACGTACGGCTCTCCCGTCGTTTCAATGCGCTTCGTTTCCGCTGCCGGACTTGCCTCTACCCCGCCGGTTTCGGCCGCTTTTTCTTCCTGCGCGCGCTTTGCTTCCGCCTTGTTGTGGTAATGCCGGTATATCAGCGCGCCGACGAGCGAAATTGCCATCGTGATGACGAAAACGATGACCGCCAGGCGGTATTCCTGCTGCCCGAGCATGCTGCCGCCCAGGGTGGAGGAAAGCACGGAGGGGATGCGGGCCAGGCTGGTAATCGCCAGGTACTTCCCCAGGTGGATGGGCACCAGGCCGGACACGTAGGTCAGCACGTCCTTGGGCGTGCCCGGAATCAGGAACATGATGAAAACCGCGGCGTCCCGCTTGCGCGGGTCGCTCAGGTAGCGGACGTTCTCAATCTGCTTGTCTGTAAAAAACAGCCGGACAAACTGCCGCCCGAAACGGCGCACCGCCAGGATGATGATGACGCTGCCCAGCGCGGCGCCCAGCAGGCACAGCGCGGCGCCGCCCCAGGCGCCGAAGATGAACCCGGCGCCGATTTCGATGGGCTCGCCCGGAATCAGGGCGATGACGACCTGCAGCGCCATGATGCCCACCATCAGCGGATACTTCAGGAAACCGCGCTCCTGCATCCATTGCCGGAAGCTGGTCTTGTTCTTGATGGCGTTGAGCAGCGGGCCGCCGACCCAGAAAGTGAGCCCGACGATCAGCAATACGACGACCGCCAGGATGGCAACGCCGACAATCCGCTTTTTTTTCAGCAGTTCTTTTTCTTCGTCTGTCGTTGGACGCACGTCCATCATCCGGTCTGCGCCTCCTTCCGGTAGGGCTGGGTCTTCAGCGCCTCCTCGACGCTGCGCGCGATCTCATTTTCCAGGGGCACGGGCGCGCCGCTCCCGCCCAGCCCGACGTGCAAAAAAAACTCGACGGTCCCCGCGTTGCCGGTCACCGGGCTTTCGCAGAGCCCGCGGACCCGTACGCCTTCAAGGGCGTTGAGGTAGCCGGTCAGCCCCGTGAGCATCGGTTCATAAGCGTCCGGGGGGAGATTGCCGCTGCGCCGCGCCTGCGCGTCGTCCACCTCGAACAGCGGCTTGACCAGCGCGACGACTTCGCCCCGCCCGCGCAGGATTTCCCGGTACAGCGGAATCGCCTTCCGGAGGGACAGATAGCTCAGGTCGCAGCATCCCAGGCTGGGCACGGGCTCCAGCTTCAGCAGCGCGGGGGAGGCGATGTTGGTGCGTTCCAGGTTCACCACCCGCCCGTCCTGCCGCAGCGACCCGCGCAGCTGGCCGTATCCGACGTCCACCGCGTACACGCGCTGCGCGCCGTGGCGCAGCAGGCAGTCGGTGAACCCGCCGGTGGAGGCGCCGGCGTCCAGGCAGACCCGGCCCTGTACGGAAACGCCGAAGCGCGCCAGCGCGCCTTCCAGTTTCAGCCCGCCCTTGGCGGCGTAGGGGAGGGGCGGCCGCCGCAGGCGCACCTTGTCCTTCGCCCCTACGCGGTCGCCGGCTTTCGCCGGCCGGTCGTTGAGCAAGGCCTCGCCCGCCATCACCAGGGCGGCCGCTTCCTTTTCATCGGCGCAGTAGCCGTTTTCGACCAGCCAGACGCCAAGCGGCCGGGCGCTCACAGGGTCTGCATCACGCTTTTCAGCTCGCGGAGCACACGCCGCTCCATGCGGGATACCTGCATCTGGGTCAGGCTCATCCGTTTCGCGGCGGCCTGCTGGGAAAGCTGGTCCTGGAACCGCAACCGGATCAGGGTGCGCTCCTCGGGCGTCAGGGTTTTCAGCGCGTTGCGCAGGTCCTCGCGCATCTCGAAATCCTCGAACCCCTTTTCCGGCTTGCCCAGGTGGTCGAACACCATCATCCCCGAATCGTCCTGCGCGTCCAGCGAGGAAACCTGGGATTTTTCCCGGGAGGCGTGCACGCTGATAACCTGCTCAAGGGTCCAGCCCAGCTGCTCGGCCAGTTCCGGCGCGGTGGGGTCCCGGTGCAGTTTCTGGGTCATCTGCTCCAGCGCCTTGTCCATCTGCATGCCCTGCTCCCGCAGCCCCCGGGGTGTGCGGACCAGCTGGGCGCGGTCGCGGATATAATTGCGCACCGTGCCGGTGATGGTCGGGGTCACGTAGGTGGTAAACCGCAGCCCGCGCCCGGGGTCAAAGCCGTTGAGCGCGTTGACCAGCGCCATCGCCGCCACCTGCCGCAAATCCTCCAGTTCGATGCCGCGTCCGGTAAAACGCGCCGCGATGGCGTTACACAGCGGCAGCGCGACGCTGACCGCCTCGTCCAGCGATTCCTTTGTTTTCTCCTGGGCGTAGCGCATCGCCGCGTTGTGGATATCGTCCGCGTTCATCATGTGTCAGGCACCCACGGGCAGGGACATGCGCACGGCATACACGCCGCACTGGTCCCCTTCCAGCTTCACGTCCGTCATCAGGGTGCCGATGACCAGCTGGGCGACCTCCGGGTCCATCATGTCGCAGGCCTGCTGCCGCGGGGCGCGCTGGGCCTCCAGGGAGATGTTAATCAGGCCGTCCTCGATTTTGCAGCTGAGCACCACTCGCTCCACAAAGCGCTCCTGATGGGTGACCAATTCAAACGCCTCCTCCACGGCTGTGCGGAGGTCGTCGATGACGTCCATGGTCAGGTTGGCGGTCACGCCCACCGCGCCGAGTGTCGTGCGCACCACGAGCGCCCATTCGCTTCCGGGCGGCACGCTGAGGGTCATTCTGTTCATGCCTTGTTGTTCACCACCTTGACTTGTTCTTTAGGAAGGACCGTCAGCAGGTCCGCCCGCGCGTCCAGCGCGTCCTTGACCCACCAGTCCCGGGGGGCCAGCAGCGTCTGCCCTTCCTCCTTCAAGTGGATGAAGACCGGAACGTCGCCGGGGAAGCGGCGCAGCACGGCGCCGCATTGCTCCATCTGGCCGCGGGCTATCTGTAAGTATAACTTGCTGGCCGCCTGCTTTGCAAGGAGCGCCGGGTCCCTCGGCGCTTCGCGGTCAGCCGCGGGCGCCTGGCCGAGCGGGCGCACGTTCTCGACCACCAGGCTGGGCGCGCGCTCCTCCGGCACGGACAGCCGGCCGGAAAAGACGTAAGGCTCGTCCTGCCGGATGAGGGAAGACCACTGTTCCCAGACCCGCGGGAAAAACAGGCACTCCACCTGCCCCGTCAGGTCTTCCAGCGTCACGAAGGCCATCAGCCCGCCGTTGCGCGTGGCTTTCTGCTTGACGCCGACCGCCAGTCCGCCCATCTCCACATACCGCCCGTCCTCGGACTGCCCCCGGTCCTCCCGCTCGGCCAGTTCCTCCAGCGCGCCGCTGGTCCACTCCAGCCGTTCCAGTTCCCCTGCGAACGCGTCCAATGGATGGCCGGAGATGTAGATGCCGGTCACTTCCTTTTCCATCGCCAGCAGGGCGTGCGGCGGGTATTCCTTCAGGTCCGGGTAAGCGGGGTCTGCGCCGCCAAAGACGCCTTCTAACGCCGCGTCGAAGAGGGACAGCTGGTTTTTATGGTTGTTGCGGCGGCTGCGCGCGTCCGCGTCGAGGACCGGCTCGTACACCTGCATGCACTGCACCCGGTTGCCGCCCAGCCCGTCAAAGCAGCCGGCCTTGATGAGCGCCTCGCAGGCGCGCTTGTTGATGGCGCCCGGGTCCGCCCGGCGGCAAAAGTCGAAGATGTCCGCGTATCGCCCCCGCGCTTCCCGCTCCTTGACGATGCTCTCCGCCGCCTTTTCGCCCAGGCTCTTGATGGCGTTGAGCCCGAAGCGGATGCCCGCCCTACCGTCCCTGCGCTCCACGTGGAACTTGACTCCGGAATCGTTGATGGAAGGCGGCAGCACCGGGATGCCGTGACGGCGGCAGTACTGGACGTAGGAAGCGACCTTGCCCGTTGCGCCCAGGTAGGAGTTGATGAGCGCGGCCATGAACTCCGCCGGGTAATGCGCCTTGAGCCAGGCGGTCTTCACGCACAGCAGCGCGTAGGGCGCGGCGTGGGACTTGTTGAAGGCGTAGCTGGCGAAGGTGATCATCTCGTCGTAGATGGCTTCCGCCGCATCCCGACGGATGCCCCGGGCGATGGCGCCGGGCACGCCCTCGGCCTGGGAGCCCTCTACGAAGCGCTCCCGCTCCCTCGCCATCACGTCCTTTTTCTTCTTGCTCATCGCGCGGCGGATTTCGTCGCTGCGCCCGTAGGTGAAGCCCGCCAGGTCGCGCACAATCTGCATGACCTGCTCCTGGTACACGATGCAGCCGTAGGTGACCCCCAGGATGGGCTCCAGCTCCGGCGTCAGGTAGCGGATGCTCTCGGGGCTGTGCCGCCCCTGGATAAAGCGGGGGATGGAGGCCATCGGCCCCGGCCGGTACAGGGAGATGGCGGCGATGATGTCCTCGAACCGCTCCGGCTTGAGCTCGGAAATGAAGCTGCGCATGCCCGCGCTCTCCAGCTGGAACACGCCGTCCGTGTCCCCCTGGGACAGCATGCGGTAGACCTCCGGGTCGTCGATGGGTATATCATCATCCCGCATGATGACGCCCGACTGGGCCATCATCGCCAGCGTGTCCCGGATGACCGTCAGGGTGCGAAGCCCCAGGAAGTCTGTTTTCAGCAAGCCCAGCTCCGCGATGTTGCCCATGGCGTACTGGGTCGTGATGACCGCGTCGTTGGTCTGCAGTGGCACATAGTCCGTCAGCGGCTTTTCGGTGATGAGCACGCCCGCCGCGTGTGTCGCCGCGTGCCGCGGCATGCCTTCCAGCAGCCCCGCGGTGTCCAGCAGGCTTTTGACCCGGGGGTTGACTTCCCGCGCATCCCGCAGCTGCGGGTTGGCTTCCAGCGCCTTTTCCAGGGTGATGTTCAGTTCCATCGGCACCATCTTGGCGACCTGGTCCGTTTCCTGGTAGGTGTAGCCCATCACCCGGCCGACGTCCCGGATGACGCCGCGGGCCGCCATGGTGCCGAAGGTGATGATCTGCGCCACGTGGTCGTGCCCGTACTTGTCCGCCACGTAGTCGATGACCTCCTGCCGCCGCTCGTAGCACAGGTCGATGTCCAGGTCCGGCAGCGACACGCGCTCGGGGTTGAGGAACCGCTCGAACAGCAGGTGGTAGCGCAGCGGATCCAGCTGGGTGATGTTCAGGCAGTAGGCGACGATGGAGCCCGCCCCGCTGCCGCGGCCCGGGCCCACCATGATGCCTTTTTCCCGGGCGTAGCGGATAAAATCCCAGACGATGAGGAAGTAGTCGACAAAACCCATTCCCTCGATGACGCCCAGCTCGTATTCCAGCCGGTCGACGGCTTCCCCGGGCTCGTCCGGGTAGCGCATCTTCAGCCCCTCTCGGCACAGCCGGCGGAGCAGGGCGGGGTTGTCCCCTTCAGCATCCGAGATGTAGTGCGGCAGGTGGTGAACGCCAAACTCGAAGTCCACCCGGCAGCGCATCGCGATATCGTGGGTGCGCTCGATGGCGTCCTCCATCCCGGGGAAGAGCCTGCGCATCTCCGCCTCGCCCTTCACGTAGAGCTCCTCGGTCTCCATACGCATGCGCTGGGCGTCTTCCAGGGTCTTGCCTGTCTGGATGGCCATCAGCACTTCCTGGGCCTTGGCATCCTGCGCCCTGAGGTAATGGCAGTCGTTGGTCACCACCGTGGGGATGCCGGTTTCCTCCGACAGGCGGACCAGCTGGGGCAGGACGATTTTTTCCTCCCGGATGGCGTGGTCCATCAGCTCGATAAAGTAGTTCCCCTCGCCCATCAGGTCGCGCATCATGAGGGCGTGCGCCTTCGCGTCCCCGTAGCGCCCCTCCAGGAGGAGCTTGGGCACTTCGCCCGACAGGCAGGCGGACAGGGCGATGAGCCCCTCGTGGTGCGCCTTGAGCAGTTTGAGGTCGATGCGGGGCTTGTAGTAAAAACCCCTCGTAAACCCTTCGCTGCTCAGCTTCATCAGGTTGCGGTACCCGGTTTCGTTTTCACACAACAGGATGAGGTGGCTGTATTCGCGCGCCGCGCTGGTCTTCTCGTCCATGTCTGGGCAGACGTACACCTCGCAGCCGATGACCGGATGGATGCCCCCGGCTTTGCAGGCCTTGTAGAAATCGACGGCGCCGTACAGCGCGCCGTGGTCGGTAACCGCGCAGGCGTCCATGCCCAGCTCCTGGAGCCGGGAAACCAGCGGGCCGATGCGGCAGGCGCCGTCCAGAAGACTGTATTCGGTATGCAGGTGCAGGTGCGCGAAAGCCATTGCGTTCCTCCTTGGTTTCCCCATTATACGCAATTGCCGGGGAGCGTTCAATCCGGCCTTGCGGCGCCTTCGATTGGCCGATATACTCGGCACAAAGGAGGAGGCATGGAGCAGACGACCATCGCGGCGCTGGCGACGCCCCCGGGCAGGGGCGGGCTTGCGGTTATCCGGATTTCGGGCCCCCGCGCGGAAGAAGCGCTCAGGCAGGTGTTCCGTCCCGCTTCTCCCGGCATCTCGTTAATTGAACGGACGCTGGTTTATGGCTGGGCGGTGGACGGGCAGCGCGTCATCGACGAGTGCATGGCGGTCATGATGCGCGCCCCGCGCAGCTACACGCGCGAGGATGTCGCTGAAATCCAGTTCCACGGCGGCGCGCAGGTCGCGGGGGAGCTGCTGGACGCCCTCTTCGCCCTGGGCGTCGCGCCGGCGGAGCCGGGGGAATTCACGAAACGCGCCTTTCTCAACGGCCGCGTCGATCTGAGCCAGGCGGAGGCCGTCATGCGGCTGGTGTCCGCCACCGGGCGGCGGGCGAAGGACGCGGCGCTGCGGCAGCTGAAGGGCGGCGCGCTGCGGTTTGCCCAGGAAGCGCAGCGGGACCTGCTGCGCCTGATGTCCGGCGTGACCGCTGCAATCGATTACCCGGAAGAGATTTCCGAGGAGGAGGCTGTCGGAGACGCGGCGCCTGCGCTGGAGGCGCTTGCGGGGCGGCTGGAGTCCGCCTGCGACGAGCGCGGCGCCAGGATTCTGGAGGAGGGCTTCCATGTCGTCATCTGCGGGAAGCCCAACGTGGGCAAGTCCTCCCTGCTCAACGCTTTAATGATGGAGGACAGGGCCATCGTCACGGAGCTTCCCGGCACCACCCGGGACCTGGTCACCGGCGCCATCGAGCTGGGCGGCGTCCGCTTTCAACTAAAGGATACGGCCGGCATCCGGGAGAGCGGGGACGCGGTGGAGAAAATCGGCGTCCGGCGCGCGCTGGACGCTATGCAGGGCGCGGATTGCCGGCTGATGGTGCTGGACGCCAGCCGGCCCGTGGACGCGGAGGACTTGGCGGCGCTGGACGCACTGGGCGGCCGGCCGGCGCTGTATTTGCTCAACAAGGCGGACCTGCCGCGCGACCCGGGTTTCGCCTCCTGGCTGGATACCCAGGCACATTTTTGCGCAAAGGCCGGCATCTCCCTGTCCACCCGGACCGGCAAAGGCCTGGACGCTCTCCGGAGCGCCCTGATGGAGCAGGCGGGGGAGCCGGGGGACGGCGCGCTCAGCGGCGCGCGCCACATGCGTCTGGCCAGGGAAGCGGCCGGCAGCCTGTTGTCCGCGGCCCGGGCGCTCCGCGGGGGGCTGCCGCTGGATTTATGCGCGGTGGACCTCAATGCCGCGCTGGCGGCGCTGGGCGGCATCACCGGGGACAACGTGTCCGAGGCGCTGCTGGACGAGGTGTTCTCGTCGTTCTGTGTCGGGAAATAAAGGATAGGCCGGCGCAGCATATCCGCGCCGGCCATCGGATGTATTATCAAGCCTGTTCCTACAGCCCGTCGGTATTGACGTCGTCAGTCTCCCGATGGATGAACGCATCCATCCGCGGGCGGTTCTCGTAGAAAATTGTAAAATTGTCCGGCTGGATATACGTGATGAAGATGTTGGTCACGCCGTCGATTCCCCATTGCGCGTACCCTTTCAGGTCTTCCGGCTTTACAAACTCCTGGCCGGCGATGGCATTAAGCCGCGCCGCGGCGGCTTGCGGGTCTGACGCGGAGGGTTCCCCGTATTTCGCGGTCAGGGCTGTTTTCAGGGTCTGGAAATCCGCTTCCGTATGCGCGGTGAAATCGTAGAGGATGGCGATGAGAAGGCCCTCCCGGAACAGGTACGCAAGGGAGGACGCGGTCATCCCGGCGACCTTCGCGTTCCTGATTTCAACCAGCTTTGGGAAACCCGGGATATACTCGTCCTCCAGGCTTGGCGCGTTCTCTTCTTCGAGAGCCATCACTTCGTCCATCGTCGCGTCCCAGGTCACGCCGACCCTGAACGAAAAGCCCTCGGCCCCGGCGCCCAGCGTAAGCAGCGTCACTAGCGCCGCCATCAGGGCCAGCAGCCTATGCGTTGATTTCATCATCATTTCCTTTCCTATAAGCGGATATAAAGAAGAAAGCCCCGGCAATCCGGGGCTTTCCTGTTTGCGGCTTAGGCCTTGTCCACCTTGGCCATGTGGCGGATGAAGTCCACCACCTTGCTGGAATAGCCCCACTCGTTGTCATACCAGGCGACCAGCTTTACGAAGGTCTCGTTGAGCATGATGCCGGCGCCGGCGTCGAAGATGGAGGTCCGGGCGTCGTGGATGAAGTCGCTGGAGACGACGGCGTCCTCGGTGTAGCCGATGATGCCGTCCCACTCCTTGCTCTCGCTGGCGGCCTTCATGGTGGCCTTGATGTCCTCGTAGGTGGTCGGGGTCTTCAGCGTGCAGGTCATGTCCACGACGGATACGTCGATGGTGGGCACGCGGAAGGACATGCCGGTCAGCTTGCCCTTCAGCTCCGGGATGACCACGCCCACGGCCTTGGCGGCGCCGGTGGAGGAAGGGATGATGTTCGCGCTGGCCGCGCGCCCGCCGCGCCAGTCCTTCTTGGACGGGCCGTCCACCGTCTTCTGGGTCGCGGTGGTGGCGTGCACGGTGGTCATCAGGCCTTCCTTGATGCCATACTTGTCGTTGATGACCTTGGCCAGGGGGGCCAGGCAGTTGGTGGTGCAGGAAGCGTTGGAGACCACCTTCATGTCCTTGTTGTAGGTCTTGTGGTTCACGCCCATGACGAACATGGGGATTTCCTTGTCCTTGGCGGGGGCAGTGATGATGACCTTCTTGGCGCCGCCCTTGAAGTGCAGGCTGGCCTTGGCCATGTCGGTGAACACGCCCGTCGCCTCCGCGATATATTCCGCGCCGGCGTCCCCCCAGGGAATCTCGTCCGGGTTCATGAAGGCGAAGACCTTGATGTCCTTGCCGTTGACCGTCAGGACGTTCTTCTCCTTGTCCGCCTTGACGTCCCCGTCAAACCGGCCGTGGACGGTGTCATATTTGATCATGTAGGCCATGTATTCCACATCAATGAACGGGTCATTGATGGCGACAACCTGCATATCCTTGGGATGTTCCATGACTGAGCTGAGAATCAGGCCGCCGATGCGGCCAAAGCCGTTGATACCAATCTTGACCATGGTGCTCCTCCTCCGAATTGGCCCGCAGGCCTCGCATTGGGCGCCCATATCCGCCCAACAAATACTACCATATCAAACAAGGGATTGGCAAGATGGTATACCAGGTTGGCGGGCGGGTTTCAGCCCGGCGGGCCCAAGCCTGCGCATAGAAACGGCGCGCCGCCCGGGCGCGCCGTTTGATGGGCTTTTTGGTTCAGTATTTCCGCTTGCGCGCGGCTTCCGCCTTCTTCTTGCGCTTTACGCTGGGCTTTTCATAATGCTCGCGCTTGCGCACTTCGGCGAGGACGCCGCTGCGGGCGCACTGGCGCTTGAATCGCTTCAGCGCGCTTTCCAGCGTTTCGTTTTCCTTGACCCGTACCTCAGACACCTGTATCCCCCCCTTCGCACATCTCGCCTGGCTGACGCCGTTTTCACGGCGGATGGCGACCGTGCGCCTATTATATGCCGGGCCGTCCCGCGCGTCAACCCGGAATTTATCCGGCGGGCGGGTTCGTTGACACCCGCCGGCGCGCGGACTAAGATACGTTTGTTCACAGATGAAACGAGGTGAAGCGCATGGCATATGACTATTTGATTGTCGGCGCGGGCCCTGCCGGGATTTTCACAGCCCTGCAGCTGCTGCGGAGGGGCAGCGGGAAAAGCATCCTGATGCTGGAAAAGGGCCAGCCGCTCGGTCGCCGCCGCTGCCCGAAGGGAACGGTGGGCCGCTGCGTCAACTGCCGCCCCTACTGCCATATCACCACCGGTTTTGCCGGGGCCGGCGCCTTTTCGGACGGCAAGCTGTCCCTTTCCCACGAGGTTGGGGGCCAGTTCCCCGACCTCGTCGGAGCGGCCAGATGCCAGGACTTGATTGACTACACGGACAAAATCTACTTGGAGTTCGGCGCGGACACGCGGGTGGAGGGCTTGGTGGAGGACGAGCGCATCAAGCGCATCCGCCGCCGGGCCATCCAGGCAGGGCTGAAATTGGTGGATTGCCCCATTCGCCACATGGGAACGGAAAAAGCCCAGGAAATCTACGGCGCGATTGAAAAGCACCTCACCGCGGGGGGCGTCGAAATCCGGTACGGCGCCAACTGCGTCGACCTGCTGCTTGAAAACAGCCGCTGTGTGGGCGTCGTCGCGGAAAAGCCGGACGGGACCGGCCGGGAGGAAATCAAGGCGGGCGCGGTCGTCGTGGCGACAGGACGGCGCGGCGCGGACTGGCTGGAGAAAATCTGCCAGGAGCACGGCATCGCCCACCAGCCCGGCACGGTGGACATCGGGGTGCGGGTCGAGGTGCGCAACGAGGTCATGGAAGAAATCAACGATGCCCTGTATGAGGGCAAGTTCGTCGGCTACCCCAGCCCCTTCCGCGACAAGGTCCGCACCTTCTGCCAGAACCCCGGCGGCTTCGTCAGCCAGGAAAACTACGACGACGACCTGGCCGTGGTCAACGGGCACAGCTACAAGGACCTGAAGTCGGAAAACACCAACCTGTCCATCCTCTCCTCCCACAACTTCAACACGCCCTTCAACCAGCCCATCGCCTACGCGCAGAAAGTCGGCGAGCTGACGAACATGCTGGCCAACGGGCATATCCTCGTGCAGCGCTTCGGCGATATCCTGGACGGAAAGCGCACCTGGGACAAGGAGCTGCTGCGCGCCAACGTGCGGCCGACGCTGAAGGACGCCGTGGCCGGCGACATCACCGCCGCCATGCCCTACCGCGCGATGACCAACATCATCGCCTTCATCCAGGCGATGGAGCTGGTCGTGCCTGGCTTCGCCTCGCCGGAAACGCTGCTGTACTCGCCGGAGCTGAAGTTCTATTCAAACCGCGTCCGCATGGATGAGAACCTGATTACGAACATCAAGGGTTTCTACTCCCTTGGGGATTCCAGCGGCTGGACGCGCGGGCTGATGATGGCTTCCGCCATGGGCGTCCTGCTGGGGGACCGGCTGGCCGACGCCGAATAAACTGCCTTGCGGGTTTTACCATTGACGTGTTGGAGAGGCGTTCGGGTTATTAACATGCAAGGCGGCTTTTCTGCGCCGGTTGGAAGTGGGAGCGGCAGGATGCCGCAGGGAAAATGGCTTAAAACCCATGATGGCTTTAATGGGTGGGCGCAATCCAAAAACAGCCCGGGGCGCTGGGTGAAAGCGAGGAATCACGGGTGTTTTACGATGAACAGCTGCTGTCATTGACGCATCGCTTCGAGGACTATCAGCGCCATTACGGCGCGGTGTCGCCCCCCGTCTACCTCAACTCGCTGCATTTGTTCCCGACGTTCGAGGAGTACCTGGACGCGGATACCGCCAGCGAGGATTGCTTTGTCTACGGGAGGGTTTCCAACCCGACCACCCGCCTGCTGGAACGGAAGCTCGCCGCGCTTGAGAACGGCAAGGACGCGGCTGTCTTCTCTTCCGGCATGGCCGCGGCGACGACCGCCATCCTCGCCACCTGCCGCGCGGGCGACCATATCCTGTCGATGCGGGACGTTTACCAGCCTGTCAAGCGCTTCATGTCCGCCATCGGCGTCCCGCGCCTGAACCTGACCTGCGACTATGTCTCCGGCCTGGACCTGGGCGAAATTGAGCGCGCCATCCGGCCCAATACCCGTCTAATGATTCTGGAAAGCCCCGCGACCTTCGTGTTCACCGTCGTGGACCTGAGGGCCATCGCCAGCCTGTGCAGGAAGCACGGCGTGCTGACGTATATCGACAACACCTATTGCACCCCGCTGTTCCAGAATCCCCTCGACCTGGGCGTCGACATCGTGATGCACACGCTTTCCAAGTACCTGGGTGGGCACAGCGACGTCATCGGCGGCGCGCTGATTGTCAACGACGAATCGCTGATGCGCGATATCGCCAGGAACGTGAGGGAGTATTTCGGGGGCATCCTGGGGCCGATGGAGGCCTGGCTGGTGCTGCGCGGGCTGCGTTCCCTGGACGCCCGGCTCAAGGCGCACCAGCAAACGGCGATGCGCGTCGCAAGCTTCCTGGAAGGGCATTCCCTGGTCCGCAAGGTCTATTATACCGGGCTCCCCTCCCATCCGCAGGCGGAAACCATCAGCCGGCAGATGCGAGGTCACACGGGGCTGATGAGCTTCGAGCTGGATCGCCCCAAGGAGGACGCGGCCCGGATGGTCAACCAATTGAAGCTGTTCGGGAAAGGATGCTCCTGGGGCGGGTTTGAGAGCCTGGCGCTGTGCCCGCTTTACCGTGCGAGCGACGAGGAAATGCGCTTCCTGGGGCTTCAAAACCGCGGCCTCATCCGCATCCATTGCGGCCTGGAGGGGGAGGACAACCTGATCGGCGACCTGCGCCAGGCGCTGGATTCGATTGAAGCCTGTGAACCGGCGCGTCCGCAGTGACAATCGTTGAAAATTGTTGAATATGGATTTTGAGCCCGCCATGGGCTGAGTTTTTTCGGGGTGTCAGGCACAATGGAGCAGATGACGTCCAATTTTGGCAGGCTTGGCACACAATGCCGAACCGTTCTTTTAGAGTGGCAAAGTCTGCCCGTCGAAAAACCGGACAGGCGCCACAATATGTGACGAAATATGAAACAAAAGTCTCCGTCTCTTGCTATTATATTTCAAACCTATTACAATCATCCTCGAGTATGGGAATCGAGGTATGGGGATGAAACGCATTCTGGCGCTCTGTCTGGCCTTGTTGCTTCTTCTGCCCGCGGCGCTGGCCGAGCAGCCCGATGGGGCGCCCGGCGGAGAGGAAGTGGTCATCGTAACATCGGAAGGCCGGGAGCTCCGGTACGGTGACAAGGGGGAGGACGTCCGCCTGCTGCAGACGCGGCTGAAGGACTTGTATTACTACAAAGGCCCCGTCAGCGGGAATTACCTGGAGGTGACCCGGAAAGCCGTCCGCGCGGTGCAGGAAGCCTACGGGCTGGAGGCGACCGGCGTCGCCGACCTGAAGCTGCAGGAGCTGGTCTATGGGGACGCGCACCGCCCCCTGCAAAAAGGCGCCAGCGGCAAGGACGTCAGCCGGCTGCAGACCCGCTTGAGCGAGCTGGGTTATTACTGGGGGAAGATTTCCGGCGACTACCTGGACGGCACCACTGCCGCGGTGGGCAAGTTCCAGCAGGACAACGGCCTGCAAAAGACCGGCAAGGCGGATGTCGCCACCCTGACCAAGCTTTATTCCGACGACATCGTGTCGCCGTCGCCCGACCCGCTCATCTCGCCCAAGCCGCTGCCCACCCCGCCGCCGGACGCCGCCTTCAAGGGCGTTGTTTCCTACGGCGCCAAGAACGACCAGGTGAAGCTGGTGCAGGAGCGTCTGGCCGCGCTGGGTTTTTTCGACCGCAAGGTGACGGGCGGGTTTTATGAGCATACCAGCAAGGCCGTCAAGGATTTCCAGAAGCTGAACGGCCTGGTGCCCGACGGCGTGATCGGGGAGCAGACCTGGCAGGCGCTCTTCGGCCTGGATGTGGTCCGCGCGGGCGGCGTGCCCAAGCCCAGCCCCGCGCCGACGCCCATCCCTTACTTTATCGAGGTGGACGTCAACAACCAGCTCATCAAGGTATACGGGCTGGACGAAAAGGGAGAGCACACCAGGCTGGAGAAGGTCTTCACCGCCTCCACCGGGACTGCCAATTATCCCAGCGAGGTGGGCACCTACACCCTGACGGGCCGCAAGGCGCGCTGGGCGGAATTCCCCAACTGGGGCGGCGGCAAGGCGCGCTGGTGGGTGCGCATCAACGCGGACATCGCCTTCCATTCCATCCTGTACCGCACCAACAACCTCAACGACGTCAACATGTCCTCCGTGAAACGGCTGGGCTCCAGGGCGTCCCACGGCTGCATCCGCCTGACGGTGGCCGACGCCAAGTGGATATACGACAACGTCGGGGCGGGCACCCAGGTGCGCATCCACGAGGACGCGCCGCTGGACCCGGAGCTGAAGGCCGCGAACAAGCCCGGCAGCTTCAATACCCGCACCTATGTTCACGACGCCACGCCGGCGCCCACCCAGGAGCCAGCATACGACGGCTCCCGCCCGCCCGCGGGTGAAACACGGACGCTCAAAGCCGGCGCGCAGGGTGAAGGCGTGTACTGGCTGCAGCGCAAGCTCAAGGAGTTGGGTTATTATACAGGCACGGTCACAGGGACCTTCCTGGACGGGACCAAGGAGGCGGTCCGTGCGTTTCAGCGCGACCACAAGCTCAAGGTCAACGGCACCGCTGATGTGAAAACCCTCGAGTACCTGTACCAGCTTGTCGCCCAGACCACCACGCCCGCGCCGACCCCGATGCCCACGGACCCGCCTGTGGCCGGAGACCCGGCGCAGGAGCCCGCGCCGCCGACAGAGGTTTATACCGTCGACGGAAGCGGGAACTGAAGGGGACAACGCGAAAGACCGCCGGGTTTCCGGCGGTTTTTTCCGCTTGCGAAAGGGAATGCACCGCCACTTTTTTCCCTTGCGAAGCGCCGTGTACCGGACTATAATGCACGGCGGTATCCCCCGCGCGGTCAGGACGCGGGAGCGATTACGTACAAAATGAGGTAACAGATGACGGAATCCTTGCTGGAGCTGCTGCAGCGCGCCTGCCCGAACACCCTGCCCATGCACATGCCGGGGCACAAGCGCAACACCATGCTCGCGCCTTACCTGAAGATCCTGGCGGCGGAGCTGGACATCACCGAGATCAAGGGGTTCGACCACCTGCACGCGCCCGGCGGCGTCCTGCAGGAAGCGATGGAAGACGCCGCGGTCGTATTCGGGGCAAACCGCACCTTTTTCCTCGTCAACGGCAGCACGGTGGGAATCCTGGCGGCCATCCGCGCGGTGACCGCGCCGGGGGACAGCGTGCTGCTGGCGCGCAACTGCCACCGCTCCGTCTATCACGCGCTGGCGCTCAACAGCCTGAAACCCTATTTCATTTACCCGCAGACCAATCTGCGCTACCAGATCGCGGCTTCCCTGTCCGTCAAAAAAATCGAAAGCGCCATCGCGCAGCACCAGGACGCCCGGGTGCTCATCGTCACCTGTCCGACCTACGAGGGTGTGATGAGTGACCTGACGGCAATCATCGCCCTGGCACACCGGCACGGCCTGACGGTCATCGTGGACGAGGCGCACGGCGCGCACCTCGGTTTTTCGCCTTATTTCCCCACCGGCGCCGTCGCCGCGGGGGCTGATATCGTCATCCAGAGCCTTCACAAAACCATGCCCTCCCTGACCCAGACCGCGCTGGCGCACGTGCGCTCTCCCGCGCTGGCCAGCGAAATGCAGCGCCAGCTTTCCGTGTTTGAGACCACCAGCCCCTCCTTCCTCCTATTGGCCAGCATCGACGGATGCGTCCGCCTCATCCGCCAGCGCGGCGAGGAGCTGTTCGCCCAATGGGCGGCGGCCTTGTCCGCCTTTGACCAAAAAGCCTCCCGGCTCAAACATCTGCGCGTTCTGGGCTACGGCAAGGAGCGCGGCAGGAACCTGGAAAACGTCTTCGGCCTGGAGCCCAGCAAGATTTTCATCTCGACACTCAACACCAACGTCAACGGCTACGAGCTGGCGGAGCTGCTGCGCAACCGCTTTTCCACAGAGCCGGAGATGATTACGCCCCAGGGCGTGCTGGCCATGACCGGCATGGGGGATACCGTGTTCACCATGGAGCGCCTGGGCGACAGCCTGCTGGCCATTGACAGGGAGCTCACGCCCGCCAAATCCGTCAAGGTGCCGCTGATGGCGCCGGAGATGCGCATCACCGTCCCCATCGCCACCGCGGAGCGCGCGCCTTTTATCTTATTGCCCATCGAGGATACGGAAGGCTATGTCCTGGCGGAGAACATCACCGTGTATCCGCCCGGCATTCCCGTCATCGTGCCGGGGGAGGTCATGAACCAGCAGGCCATCCGGTATCTCCTCGCGGCAAGGGAGGCGGGCAACACCATCCTGCGCTCCCGCTCCGACGTGGACGGCCAGGTTGCCGTGCTGAGGGACTCTTAAGCCCGTTTAACCGCTTGTCAGATTATGAACAAGGTGTAACACCGTCCGGCCTTGGCTTGCGGCGGTTGGAAGGGTATGCCATAATGGCCGCAGGCGTTAAGCTTGAAAGGAATTTTTGCATGAAAACTAGATTGTTGGCCCTGGCGCTTGCCCTGATGCTGCTGCTGGGCGCCGCTCCCGCTTTTGCCCAGGTTCCCGCGGAGGACCCGGTGCTTGCCACGCTCAACGGGGAACCCGTCCTTAAAAGCGAAGTGGATGACTTGATTCCCCTGTTCGTCGAGAACCAGTATATCGCGGACGCGACGGATTACCGCACGGTACTCAACGCCGTCATCCAGCGCAGGGTCCTGATGAAAAAGACCAAGGAGCTCGGGTTTGACCAGTTCTCCGATGAAGAGGTGAGCGCCTTCAAACAGGAGGCGCAAAGCCAGTGGGACGCCGCGCTTGCGGATTACGCCGACCAGATCCAGTCGGACGCGTCGGAGCAGGCGCGGCAGGACGCGTTGAAGGCAGCGGAGGAGTTCTTCCATGCCCAGAAGCTATCGCTGGAATCGCTGGAAACGGCCATCCTGGAAAACGCGGCGACCGACCGGATGACCCGGTACCTGGTCGGGGACTACACGCCCGACGACGCGGAAATCCAGGCTGTATTCGAGCAGTACGGGCCGATGTACGAGCAGAACTACGCCAACGATATCCCCCAGTACGAGTACATGACCCGGTATTACGGGCAGAGCAGCTGGTACACGCCGGAAGGGTACCGCGGCATCGTGCACATCCTGCTCAAACCCGACGAGGAGCTGCTGAAGGCATATAGCCAGCTGGTCGCCGCTTTCGAGGAGCAGCAGCAGGCTGGCGCGCAGCCCGCGGAAGGTGAAACGGCCGAGCCGGCTGCGGCGTCGGCGGAAACGCCCGAGCCTGTCACCCAGGAAATGGTGGACGCGGCGCGGCAGGCGGTCATCGACAGCCGCAAGGCGGACGTCGATGCGATTTACGAGCGCCTGGGCAAGGGGGAGAGCTTCATCGACCTGATCCGGGAATATGGCGAAGACCCCGGCATGACCGACCCCGCGACCCTCGCGGAGGGCTATCCGGTTCACGCTGATTCCGTGGTGTACGACCCGGTGTTCACCTCCGCGGCCTTCGCGGAGAAGCTGGCCGCGCCCGGCGACGTGGGCGACCCGGTCGTCGGGAGCTTTGGGATTCACATCCTGCAATACCTGCGGGACGTGCCTTCCGGCCTGGTGATGACGGATGCCATCCGGCAGGAAATCATGGACTACCTGTCTTCCGTGAAGAAGGGGACCGCCTACGAGCAGGCGGTGGCGGACTGGATGACGAAGGAAGCCGTCGTTTACAACCAGGAGGCCATCGACCAGGCCATCGCCCAGGCGCAGCAGGCCGCGCAGTCCCCGGAGGAGGAACCCCTGGAAGCGGTGCCCGAGGCGACGGAAGCGGCACCGGAAGCGGAAACCGGCGACTGACGCTTGACAAGGCGGGCGCGCGCATGCTATGTTCATTGTCGCGATAAGCAGAAGCAGCCCGCTTCTCACCTGACGAACGTCGTTTGTCTGGTAAAGGAAAGAAGTTTTCATTCCGATTGGCGGGTTTTTGCCCGCCAATTTTGTTTGCCGGAGGTGTACGCAAATCAACACGGAACTGATGATCAACGAAGGAATCCGAGACCGCGAAGTGCGCGTCATCGGAGCGGACGGTGCCCAGCTGGGCATCATGCCCACCGAGCGCGCGCTGCAGCTGGCGGAGGACGCGCGGCTTGACCTGGTCAAAATCGTGCCCAAAGCCCAGCCGCCCGTCTGCAAGCTGATGGACTATGACAAGCATCGCTTTGAGCAGGCCAAGCGCGAGAAGGAGATGCGAAAGAACCAGAAGATCGTCACCCTCAAGGAAGTCCAGTTGTCCGCGACCATCGAGGAGAACGACATCCAGGTCAAAGCCAAGAACGCCGTGAAGTTCCTCAAGGCCGGGGACAAGGTCAAGGTCACCATCCGCTTCCGGGGCCGGCAGATTACGCACAGCGAAATCGGCCACCGTGTCATGAAAGAGTTTGCCCAGCGCATCAGCGAGTTCGCCGTCATCGAACGGCAGCCCAACCTGGAGGGGCGGCACATGATCATGATTCTCGCGCCCAGGCAGGAGAAACCGGCGAAGCCGGAGCGCGAACCCCAACCCGCAAGCCCCCAGCCATAAGGCCGGGCGACACATATCGACAGGAGGACGTTTTCACATGCCCAAGATGAAATCCCACCGCGGGGCCGCCAAACGGTTCCGCGTCACCAAGAACGGCCTGGTCAAGCACAAGAGCATGAACCTGGGCCACATCATGACCAAGAAGAAGACCAAGCGCACCCGCCAGCTGCGCAAGGGCGGCATCCTGATGAACAAAAAGGAAGCGGCGACCATCCGCCAGTTGATTCTGAAGTAAGCACAACGTTTTTTTATAGGGAGGAAACCAGACATGGCTCGTATCAAAGGGGCAATCAACGCCCACAAAAAGCGTCGGAAGATGCTCAAGCTGGCGAAAGGGTATTACGGGGCGAAGTCCAGGCAGTACCGCGCCGCGAGCGAACAGGTCCGCCGCTCCCTCCGTTACGCCTACATCGGCCGCAAGCACCGCAAGCGTGACTTCCGCCGTCTGTGGATTGTCCGCATCAACGCCGCCGCGCGACTCAACGGCCTGAATTATTCCGCGTTCATCAACGGCCTGAAGCGCAAGGGCGTGGTCATCAACCGCAAAATGCTCGCCGACCTGGCCGTCAACGACGCGCAAGCCTTCAGCCAGCTGGCACAATTGGTCAAGAGCGCGTAAGCGCGATTTGGAATGCCCGGACCGCGGCAGCCAGATTGCCGCGGTTTTTCATTTGCGGCTGGCGGAAACGCGTGCTATAATCCGGTATCATCAACGATAATCGATTCAAACCGGGGGGAGGTGGCTGGTTTGCTGCGGATGCACGTCTTTCTCATCGGGATGTCCGGCGGCGGAAAGACCAGCCTGGGCAGGAAGGCGGCTGCCAACCTGAACGTCCGTTTTGTGGACACGGACCAGCGCGTCAGCGAAATGATGGGGATGACCGTCAGCGAAATCTACGCTTCCCTGGGGGAGGAGTTTTTCCGCAACGCGGAAAGCGGTGTCCTGATGGAGCTGGTCGGCGAGCCGCCCTGCATCGTTTCCACCGGCGGCGGCCTCCCCACCACGCGCGAGAACATCCAGCTGATGCAGAACCACGGCGTCATCATCCACGTCGACCGTCCCCTGGACCAGATTCTCTCCGATATCCGGACGGACCGGCGGCCGACGCTCGCGGACGGCACCTACGAGGACGTCATCCGCGAGTACAACCGCAACATCGGCTTTTACCACGCCTGCGCCGACTACACCCTGGACAACTCCTTCGGCTTCGTCGTGGGGGTCAGCAACCTGACTGAGCTCATCCAAAGCATCAACTGACGCCGCTCCCGCAGCCAGACGCTTTCAGGCGGCATGGTATCCGTGATTACATGCAAAGCGCTTTTGGTGGACTAAAGTTTTCATCCGCCTTTGACGCATCGGTTTCCTTTTGGATCGGTATTCCCGACGAGGACAGCAGGCGAACTGCATATAGCCTCCCAATCGCCATTTTCATTGGTATCCCGGTTGCTGGTGCAAGAACCGTATCACAAAAAACATCAATAATACATAAAGACGGTTTGGATTCCTTTGCCGGTTTTAGATTTAAAACCTGCATTTTATTGACAGTTTGGTACGAACCCAATATACTTCTTTTGGTAAGAATCAACTCTGGTCGCAGGAAGCACGCGACGTGCGCTTGTAAAGAATAACATATTTTTACACAGGAGGAACATGAAATGGGCAAGGATCTGCTTCTTTCCGTGGAAGGCCAGGACTATATGGAGGGCAAAGTGCTTCGCTATGGCATGGTCGGCGGAGGCCAAGGGGCTTTCATCGGCGATTCCCATCGCAAGGCGATCAACCTCGACGGACAGGCCATCCTGACGGCGGGCTGTTTTTCACGCGACCATGCCAACTGCCTTGAAACCGGCAGGAAGCTGCGTGTTGCACCCGATCGCTGCTACAGCACCTATGAGGAAATGGCGAAAAAGGAAGCCGAAAGGGAAGATGGCATCGACTACGTGGTCATCGTCACGCCCAACGATTCGCATTACCCCATCTCGAAAGCCTTTTTGGAAGCAGGGATTCATGTCGCCTGTGACAAGCCCCTGTGCCTGACGTCGGAGCAGGCCGACGAGCTGGTGGCCCTGACCCGGGAAAAAGGCCTGTTGTTCATGGTGACCTACACCTATATCGGCCATGTGACGGCCAAGTACGCGCGCGAGCTTGTCAAATCGGGTGAACTTGGGAAAATCAGGACCATCATGGGCGAGTATCCGCAGGCCTGGCTTGCGTATGAAGGCGAATGGGGCGGCAAGCAAGGCGCCTGGCGCACGGATCCGAAGCACTCCGGAGGCACGAACTGCTTGGGGGATTTGGGAACGCATATCGAGAACACGGTCTCCGCAATCACAGGCCTGAAGGTTAAGCGGGTGCTCGCCAAAATGGAAGTCGTGGTGCCGGGCAGGGTTCTGGACGACAACGATTTCGTCATGGTCGAGTATGACAACGGCGCCTCCGGCATGTATTGGACCAGTCAAATCGCCATCGGCGGCGACAATCCCCTGCGCATCCGGATTTACGGGGAAAATGGCTCGATTGAGTGGTTCCAGGAAGACCCGGACAAAATCCGTGTCATCAAGCGGGACGGCTCAATCACGGAGCAGCACCGCGGCTATGGCTCCATCCTGCCCGAGGCCGCAAAGTACGGCAGGCTTCCGTCGGGGCACGTGGAAGGTTGGTTTGAAGCGCTTGCCAATATTTACCGCAGTTTCCACGAGTGTGTTTTCGCCAAGCAGGCGGGGGTGTTCGAGCCGGAGATGATTGACTATCCAAGCGTCGAGGAGGGCGCCGAAGGCATCCATTTCATCGAGGCTTGCATTGAAAGCCAGAAGAAGGGGAACGTCTGGGTCGACGTCAAGCAATAAACCCGGCAAGGAATGGAGGAGGCGGCGCCGCCCACCGAAGCGCGTGCGGTTGGACTGTGGATGTGACCGGGGGCGTTGCGCCGACAAAATGGGAAGCTGCTGTTGAAGAACAGCTAGAATATTAAGGAGGGAACATCATGAAAAGGTACCTGGCACTGGTGCTCTGCCTGCTCCTGGCGGCAGGAACGCTTTCTGTCGCCGCAAGCGCGGAAGGAATGAAAATCTTTGCGCTGACCCCCAACGAGGATCACGGCTGGACAGGGTCCATCGCGACGTTCGCCAAACAGGCCGTCGACGAAATCAACGCGGAAGGAAAGTACGAAGCGCAGCTGCTGACCGCGGGCGGGCCTGAAGAACAGATTCAGCAGATTGAGGACATCCTCGCCAACAACAAGCCCGGCGAGTATTCGGTGGCCATGCTGCCCTACGACGACACCGTCGAGGCAGCGGTCGCCCAGCTGATGGACGCCGGCGTGCCTGTCATCATGGTCGACCGGATCATCACCAGCCAGGCGGACCGCGCCGTCGCGAACGTCAAGGGTGACAACGAAGGCACCGGCGCCGCCGCCGCGTGGTACCTGACCAACAAGGGCATGAAACCCGGGGACAGGGTGTACGTCATGGAAGGCGACTCTTCTTCCGTCAACGTCGCCCGCAACGACGGATTCAAGAATTACCTGCTCGGTGAGCTCGCCTATGCGGATGGCAAGATTGCGACCCCCTGGACACAGGAGCAGCTTACGTCCGCGATCATCTACTCCGGTGTTACAGGCTGGAGCCAGGCGGCGGCACAGGGGTTCTTTGAAACCCTGATGAGCGATTCCGCCAATGCAGACATCAAGTATGTCGCCAGCTGGGACAGCGGCACCGCGCTTGGCATACTGGACGCCTTGAGCGGGTCGGCCATCGATGAAAGCATCAAGGCGGCGTTCCTGGCGAACAAGCCTTTCATCGGCGGCTGCTCCGGCCATCCGGATCTGTACGCCCTGCTTGCCGGCACCAGCACGGATCAGGCCTATCTGGACATTTACAATCAGTTGGGCGGCATGATGTACACCACCTACGAGCCTGAAATGATGTACGACGGCGTCAAGCTGATGGTGGACCATCTGGACGGGAAAGAAATCAACAAGGATTTCGTCATCCCGACCGAAGTGGTCACCTCTGAGAATTACGCGGAATTCAGGCCCTTCTTCTAATCAATGGACGGTAACCCATAGAATGACAAAGCGGGTGCAGCGTCTGCTGCACCCGCATACCGGATTTTTGATAGGCTGCTGATATGAACATGCTAGAAATGCGCGGGATTCACAAGTCATTTTTCGGCGTCAAGGTATTGAAGGATGTCAGCCTCACAGTTGCAAGGGGAGAGGTGCACGCGCTGCTGGGAGAGAACGGCGCAGGCAAATCCACCTTGATGAATATCCTCGCCGGCGTGCTCCCCATGGACGCGGGAGAAATCATCGTGGAGGGGAAGGCGCTCAAACATGCCACGGTCCGAATGACGGAAGGCCTCGGAATCGCTTTTGTGCATCAGGAACTCAACCTGTTCAACGACCTGACGGTCTACGAAAACCTGTTTTTCTCAAAGGAAATCACCAACCGTTTCGGGACGCTCAAAAAGAAGGACATGATCCGGGAGTCTGAGCGCCTGTTCAAACGCCTGGGGATGAGCATCGACCCGACGCTGCTGGTTGGCAGCCTGAAGGCAAGTGAAAAACAGACGGTTGAAATCGCGAAATCCATTTTCTTTGACGCGCGGCTGCTCATCCTTGACGAGCCCACGACGGCGTTGAGCAACGACGAGATCGAGCATCTTTTTTCGATTCTCAACAACCTGAAACGTCAGGGTAAATCCTTCATATTTATCTCTCACAAGATGCCGGAAGTCTTTACGATCGCGGACAGTTACACCGTACTGCGAAACGGCGAGTTCATCGGCTCGGGAAGCATCAAGGACGTCACGCCGGAAGCGCTCACCAGGATGATGGTTGGCGAGAGCTACAGTTCCCGCAGTTTTTACGTCCCGCGGGAACTGGGAGAGCCCGTCCTTGAACTAAAACGGTTTTCCGGCCTGGCATTCAAGGACGTCGATCTGACGGTCCGAAAAGGCGAGATTCTGGGCCTGACAGGCTTGAAAGGCTCCGGGAGCAGCGAATTTCTCTGGACTTTGTTTGGCGCGCTGCCGGCAACAGGCGGAGAAATGCGCGTTCACAATAGAGTCATCGAGCGCAACAGCATCCGCAAGGCGATGAAAGCGCAGGTATCGCTACTTCCTCCCGACCGCAAGGAGAACTCGTCCATCAGCGAGGTGAGCCTGCTGGAAAACATGTATATTTCGGAGCATGAGCTGTCGGGCAGAAGACAGCATATTTTCCGGAAACGGGAGGAGAAGCGGTTCAGGGACCTGCAGCAGCAATTGTCCATCAAAGCCAACACGCCATATGACGCCATCACGTCGCTCAGCGGCGGAAATCAGCAGAAAGTGTTCATCGCGCGCTGGCTGAACACGGAATCGGAAATCCTGCTCTTGGACAACCCGACCCAGGGAATCGACGTGGGGGCCAAGGCTGAGATATACAAGCAGATGCTCCGGCTTGCGGAGGCGGGGAAAACGATCATCTTCAACACCCTCGAACTGCCGGAGCTCCAGAAAACCGTCGACCGGTGCGCCGTGTTTTTTGAAGGCAGAATCGCGATTGTTCTGGAACATGAAGAAATCAACGAGCACACCGTGATGATGTATGCGACCAACGCGGTACAAGCTGAGGAGGGCGTTTTGCAATGAGCCAGGAAAAGGGGATTACCCGCCATCAAGGAAAGACAGCCGTTGCTGTGCTTCAAAGGTATTCCTACGTCATTGCCTTTTTCGCCCTCTTTATCCTGTACTATTTCATGAACCAGAACCTGTCCTGGACAGGGGTGACCAATATCTTCCGGCATTCCGGCGTCATCGGTATCCTGTCGCTCGGCGTCGGCCTGGTAATCGTTACGGCAAACTTTGACCTCTCAATCGGGTCAATCCTGGCGTTTTCCGCCAGTGTCGCCATCGTGGTTTTCAACATGACCGACAGCATTCTCCTGCTCTTTCTTACGTCGGTTCTGGCAGGGGGGCTGTGCGGTCTCTTCAACGGTTTTCTCGTCGGCAAGGCAAAGCTGCCGGCTTTCATCGTGACGCTGGCGACCATGCTGATCCTCCGGTCGATCGCGCAATACTACTGCCAGGTGCTGCCCGACTTCTATACGGGCGGCGGCAATAACCTCTACAAACTGGCCAGCACACCCGCCAAGAACACGCTGTTTTCTTTCGGAAACTCGAAGTTCCTTTCGCTCCCGATGGTCGGTATCGCGCTTGCGGCCGTGTCGGCCGTCGTCGTGTACGTGACGACAAGCACGAAGTTTGGCAAGAAGCTTTACGCCGTGGGAAGCAACGCGAAGGCGGCCAGGCTGTCCGGGGTGAACACGGACGGCATCGTGGTCACCGTGTTTACGCTCAGCGGCCTATTCGCGGGGCTGGCGGCTTTTTTGTGGATTTCCATGCAGGGCTCGGTCGACCCCTCAACAACCGGCAAGGGGAACGAAATGTATGCCATTGCGGCGGTCGTGCTGGGGGGGCTGAGCATGTCGGGCGGCAAGGGCAAATTTCTCGGCATTTTCTTTGGCGCGCTGTCCTATACGGTCATCGACAAGATTATCGCCTCCGCAAAAGTCGATTCCCTGATCAACGACGCCATCAAGGGCACAATCCTCTTGATCGCTATCCTCGCGCAGGGGTCGGGCCTCAATCTGAAGGGAATCAGGGGGAAGTTCGTCAAACCCGACAAGCAGCCGGAAGCGGCAGTCTCCAAGTAGGTTTTTTTCCGGGCAGGGCACGGCCTCTTCTTTCATCAGCCGGACGTTCGATTCTGTCCGGGCGCGCCTTTTTGCCCATATACTTATACTACTGTTTTTACTACCACACGAGTGCTACAACATGGTACTTTTTGGTCGTTCTGCATCATGGAGCGCAACAGAAAAAGCCCCGGAAGTGTTGGTTTTCCTGGGCTTCTTGCATGGAGCTGATGATGGGACTCGAACCCATGACCTCCTCCTTACCAAGGAGGTGCTCTACCGCCTGAGCTACATCAGCGCGCGAGTGCCATTATAGGGCAGCAGGCCGGTTTTGGCAAGGGTTATTTATCAGTGCCCGGCATCCGGCCGCAATCAGGGCAATCCTTGCCCAAGAAGGTGAAATTGTCTTCAGAACTGTAAGAAAAGTGCATTGATTCCAATCGGCTTTTGTGATATTCTTCACACAGCAAACTGATGCAAGAGAGGTTCAGCTATCCGACGCACATCTCAGTCGAGTTCACCCGTCTCAAACCTTCGACCGCTTCGTGAATAACCCCAGACCCAGGTTGCGGTGCCGCGTATGAATTTGTGCTGCGCAATCCGGCATGCGCCGGTAGCGGGCGGTGAAAACCTTCCGGCTTTCTCTGTCCTGCTGTCCGTATGTCGCGCGCTAGAAGCCAGGATATCAACCGATAGATTCGCCCACTGAGGAGGAACCCATGAGCCAAAGGACAGACCTTGAAGCGATGACCGTCGCGGAGCTGAGGAAATACGCCAAAGACCAGGGCGTGACGCTGTCGACGGTCACAACAAAGGCAGGCATCATCCAGCGCATTGAAGAAGTGCTCGGCAAGCGGCCAGCGCCTGGAGGGAGGGAACGTCCCGAGCCGCCGGCCGACGCGGGACGCCGCGCGGTCATCATCGCAGACGAAGGGGAGGAGACGACCGCGCCAACGCCGCCGCCGCGCCCCCAGCCCGACAAAAACCGGACGTCCACCGGGAAAATCAAGCCGGCGTTTACGCTGGCCGGTTCGCGTGCCTGGCATAACCCCCAGCCCTTCACACAGACCCAGCCACAGCAAAGCCGCTATGCGCCGCAACTGGGTCAGCCGATCAGCACCTTGCCCCGCGAAGCGGTCCAACAGGAGATGAGGGCGTACCAGCCCTCGCGTGAACGGCCTGCGCCGCCGCGCGTGTCCCGTTTTGGCCCGGAGGTTCCCGCCGCCCCTGTGGAACCGGTGGTTCAAGCGGAAAGGCCGCGCATGGAGCACCGGCCCTTCCATGCCCCGGCTGCTACGTCCGGACGGGCGGGTCGCTACCAAAGCGGCGCTTTCCGTTCCGCCCTTCCGGGTGCCGGCGTTCCCTTGCCGGCAGACCCTGTGGAAGCGGAGATTCCGGAGCCGGCCTTCCCCTCTCCGGAGCCCGGTATGGAGCCAAAGCCCGGGTTCGCCGTTCCGGACATGCTGGCGACGGGCGACTGCGGGGACGGCGCGGGCATCCTGGAAATCCAGCAGGACGGCTACGGTTTCCTGCGCGCCGGCAACCTGCTTCCGGGCCGCAACGACGTGTACGTGTCCGGCACGCAAATCCGGCGGTTCAGGCTGCGAAACGGCGACCATATCGTCGGCAAGACCCGGCCGCAGCGGGAAAACGACCGCTACGCGGCGATGCTTTACATCACCAGCATCAACGGGGAGGAAGCCGAGGGAGCGGTCAAGCTGGGCGGCAGCCTGGCGGACGTCAAGCCGCGGCGGGACTTCGACCAACTGACCCCGACCTACCCCGACCGCCGCATCCGCCTCTCCTCCCGGGAGGAGAACGACCTGGTGCTGCGGCTCATCGACCTCTTCGTCCCCATCGGCTTCGGGCAGCGCGCGATGATCGTGGCGGCGCCCAAGGCGGGCAAGACCACCATCCTCAAGAAAATCGCGCTGTCGCTGAAGCGCAACCATCCGGATGTGCACTCCATGATGCTGCTGGTCGACGAGCGTCCGGAGGAAGTGACCGACCTGAAGGAGACCGTCGGGGGCGATATCTTCCATTCGACGTTCGACGAGCCGCCGGAAAACCACGCGCGCGTCAGCGAGCTCACCCTGGAGCGCGCGATGCGGCTGGTCGAGATGGGCAGGGACGTCGTCATCCTGCTGGACAGCCTCACGCGCATGTCCCGCGCCTACAACACGCTGATGCCCGGCTCCGCCCGCGTGATGACCGGCGGCCTGGCGGCCGGCGCGATGAACAAGCCCAAGCGCTTCTTCGGCGCCGCCCGCAATCTCAAGGAGGGCGGCAGTCTCACGATCATCGCGACTGCCCTGGTAGACACGGGCAGCCGCATGGATGGCGTGATTTTCGAGGAGTTCAAGGGCACCGGCAACATGGAGCTGACCCTGGACCGCCAATTGTCCGAGCGCCGTCTGTTCCCCGCGGTCAGCCTGCTGCGCAGCGGCACCCGGCATGACGAACTGCTGCTGAGCGAACGGGAGATTTCGGTCGCGGCCAAGGTGCGTGAGCGCCTGGGTTCCTCCTCCGAGCAGGAAACCGTTTCCCTGCTGCTGTCAATGCTGGAGAAGTCCAGGGACAACGAGGAGTTTGTCGCCAAGTACGACGACTGGATGAAACTGATGCGCAGCGGCATCTGAAAGGGAGCGCGATGAAAACCAGGCATTTCGGCAGGGACGCGAAGGGAAGGGAAGCGGTCCTCATTACCCTTGAAAACAGCGGCGGCATGAAGGTGACGCTGACCAACTTCGGCGCGCGCCTGGTGGGCATCGAGTGCCGGGACCGGCGCGGCGCCCTAAAGGACGTTTGCCTGGGCTTTGACAGTCTGGAAGAGTACGAGACCCGCGGCGGCTACCTGGGCGCCACCATCGGCCGCTGGTCCAACCGCATCGGCGGCGCGTCCTTCGAACTGGCCGGTAAAACCTATCCCCTGTACGCCAACGACGGCAGGAACGCCCTGCACGGGGGAAAAGAAGGCTTTGACAAAAAAATCTGGGATTATGAGCAGATTGGGGACAACGGTGTCCGCTTTCGCTACGTTTCCCCCGACATGGAGGAGGGCTTCCCCGGCGAACTGGACACCTGGGTCACCTTCACGCTGGGGGAAGGGGGAGAGCTGGACATCCGGTACCAGGCCGTCGGCACAAAGGACACGGTTATCAACCTGACCAACCACGCCTATTTCAACCTGGCGGGGGAGGGCACCGTGCACGACCACCTGCTGCAGGTCAACGCCGCCCGCGTGCTGGCCGCCACGCCGGACCTGATTCCTACCGGAGACTTTCTGGATGTCGCGGGGACACCTTACGACTTGCGCGCGCCCCGCCGGATCGGCGACTGCCTCACCATGCGGGGCGCCAACCGGATGTTCGACGACGCAAAGGGCTTTGACATCGATTACGCCCTGGAAGGTCATGGGCTGCGGGAGGCTGCGGTGCTGAGCGACCCGGCGTCCGGCCGCCGCATGCGGGTGAGGACCGACCAGCCCGGCCTTCAGGTCTATTCCGGTCAGGGGCTTTCGGGCAAAGGCAAGAACGGCGCGGAGTTGTCGCCCTATGCCGGCATCGCGCTGGAAACCCAGCACCACCCGGATTCCGTCCACTTGCCCGGATTGCCGACCACGGTGCTCCTCGCAGGAAAGGAATTCGATTCCAGGACCGTGTACGTGTTTGACGCCGTCTGAGCTGTCGAACCACGGCGCCAAGCATCATTGGTGCAGTTCACATTTCGTCCTGTCCCTCAATGATTAATCCGTGGCGGGAATCCGGCTGAAAAGCGGACCGCGTACATTGCCAGTCGTCTGGCTTTAGCATATTCCCCCGTTTTATCGGGTGTCTTCCGAAACCTTGGGCCACTCGTCCCGCAGGGCGGCGTACAGCAGGATGTCTGCGTAGGAGCCGTCCCTGCGTTTCAGCGCCTGGCGCTGGCGCCCCTCGCACACAAGCCCCGCCTTCTGCATCACGCGGCCGGAGGCGGGGTTTTGCACGTCGTGGCGCAGCGTGATTTTCCGGAAATTAACCTCGTCAAACAGGAAGCGCATCACGGCTGTCAGCGCCTCCGACATGACCCCGCGGTTCCAGTACCCCCGGCTGAGGCAGTAGCCGATTTCGCAGTCCAGGTCCCGGGCGCTCCAGCGCATGACCGCGATATCCCCGATCGGCTCGTCCTCCCACAGGATGACCCAGTGGTAACTCTGGCCGCTCCGGTAGGCCTTGACCCAGCCGCGAATCAGCTCCCGGGTGAATCCCGCGTCCGGATGCGGTTCCCATTTCAGGGTGCGGGTCACCTCCGGGTCGCCCGCCCAGTTCCGGAACATCGCATCGGCATCCGCCTCCCGGTAGGCGCGCAGCGTCAATCGCGGGGTTTTCAGAACCTGCGTGCCGCGGTGTTTCAGCGCGGATTCCTGCGGGGGAAAGGGGGCTGCGGCCGGAATGGGGACGCGGACGACCGCCATCTTTCCCTGGCCGCTTTTCCCGATTTGGTAACGCTCGCCTGGGAAGAACAGCGCGAAATGTCCTGATTGGAGTTGCAGGGCGTTCTCCCACATGGCGGGGAACTCCTGAAGCCCTTGCGGCGTTTGCATGGACGGTTTGTCGCTTGCGTCTTCGCTTTCGGCGGAAAGCCAGCGGAACGCCTGCTCTCCCTGAAGAATCAAGACGCATTCATAGGTGTCCGATATCGTCCGCCATCCTCCCGGGCGCGCTTGCGCTTCCGGCCTCAACCCCTCCTTGTCCAGGCAATAAAAACCCGGCTCCGGCGCCTCCGTCCCACCTTCTCCCAGCCTGTCCGCGAGCCCTTCGAGCGCGGGATGGAACGCCGCGCACCGCCAGAGATTGTAAAGCCCGTCGACGACCATAACGAACCCTCCCGCCGTTTTGATTGAGTGTACGCACCCCGATTCCAGGGGTCAAGCGCGCCCGCGCCTTGGATTCCTGGTCGAACGGTCATTCTGGACAGGTACGGCCAGTCACAAAAAATCACTTTACAAACCCGGACGGATATGGTAATTTATACCTCGCGCGGGGCATTAGCGCAGTTGGTAGCGCACCACAATGGCATTGTGGGGGTCAAGAGTTCGAATCTCTTATGCTCCACCAAATCCTTGCTTAGGCAGGGATTTTTAATTGCTGCGCAATCAGAAACGAGCCCGGCCTGCTTTGGCCGGGCTCGTCGCATTCTCCGCTGTTCGGGAGGGGGTCTTATTTCGCCTCTTCTTCCGCCTTGGCTTCGGCGGCGGGCGCTTCGGCCGACTCGGCGGCTTCGGCCGGGGCGGCGGCGGGCTCGGCGTGCACCTTCGGATGGTTGACGGCCAGGATGAGCTTTTCCGGCTCGTCCTCGCTGGTGATCCCCTTGGGCAGTTTGAGGTCGGCGACGGTCACCTGGTCGCCCGCTTCCATTTTGGAAACATCCACGTCGATAGAGCCGGGGAAGTCTCCGGGGAGGCCCCTGACCGCCAGGAACGCCAGGTGCTGGAGGACTTCCAGTCCCTTATGGATGACGTCGTCCTTGCCGACCACGCGGATTTCGATGTCCGCCGTGGTTTCTTCCGTCAGGGAAATTTGCTGGAAAGTAATGTGAAGCATTTCCCGGGTCAGCGGCGCGTACTGGATTTCGCGCACCAGCACGTCGAAGGAGTTCTTGCTGTCGACCTTCAGGTTGAACACGGTGGACAGGCTGTTCTTCTGCAGCGCCTTGATCAGCTCGTCTTTTTTCAGGCTGATGCTCACCGCGTCGCTTCCCTTGTGGGAGATGGAGCCCGGCACAAAACCGGCTTTCCGCAGGCTCTTCACTGTGCCCTTGCTTACATGCTCTCTCATTTCCACTTTCAGCGTGATGGCCTTGCTCATGGGGTGCACCTCTTTCTTAATCGGCTCTTCGCGTTCCTTCCGGCCTTTTGCCGGGGGCGGCGGCCGCCGCGCCAAACGGAACCAAACAACAGTATATCACAAACATGTGCAGGGTGCTTGCTTTTTTTCAATCCGGTGAAAAGGCTTCAGTCTTTCGCGAGCGCCAGATAGTTGGGCCCGCCCCCGGTTTCCGGCGGCGGGCCGAGCCACCGGATCATCCCGAAGGGAATTGTCCTGGCATCCCTTGCCTCCCCCTGCCGGAGCCGCAGCTCGCATCGCGCAGCCGGGAACGCCTCCAATGCCAGCGCCGCGGCTTCCCTCGCATCCATCCCGCCGGCCAGTTCGCTCACCCTGAGCGTGTCCCCGCGCCGTTCGCAGACCGCCGCCGCCTCGCCGCTTTTTCCCCGCAGACGAAGCACGCCGCCGCCCCCGGCTTCGACGCTTCTTTTGATATACTCTAACGCGTCTTCGTCCCACCTCGCGTACAGCGCGCTGTCGCCGAAGGCGGCGTCCCGCATGCGGGACCACGCCCTGACCCCGCAGGGGACTGCGTCCCCGGATACGGTCACATCCGTGAGCTCCGCCCGGTCAAAGAGAAGGAAACCGGCGAAAAACGCGGTTTGATATCCTCGTTTTCCATAATACTCGAACAAGCGCTCCCCCGCCGGGACCAGCAGGGTGGCCGCGCAACCCTCCCCACTTGCGAACGAGTTCGCGGCCTCCAGGAGACGGGTGCTGATTCCGTGGTTCCTGAAAGCCTTTTTCGTCGCGACGGCAAACACGTATCGGGTTTTCATGGTTTTGCCGTCGGCCAGAAGCGCAAGCGGAAGCATCGTGAGCATCCCCGCGACCTGTCCTTCCGCCCTGAAGACCAGCATATTCCCGTTCCGGTGGCGGTGCCGGAAGTAAAAAGCCGTTTCTTCCTCGGTGTCGCCGAAGGCCTCCCGCCAGAGCGTGGCCAGCTGCGGCAGGTCTTCCGCTGCCGGGTGTCCGATCACAGCGTTGAAATCAGCTCCGCGGAGCTTTTTTCCAGAAGGAAGGCCGGGTCGTAGGACAGCTTAGCCCTGCGGAGCCCTTCGTCCCCGGCGTCGTCCTCCCGGTTGATATACTTGAAATCCCCGCAGTTGGCCGCGGCGAACTGCTGGTTGATCATCTGGTAAGCGCCCTGTATTTCATGGAAGGCCTTTTCGATGTGGATGACGTAGGTATCCTCGTTGAGCGGCTCACCCATCGCGAAAGCGATGGGGCGCCCCTTCACGCGCAACAGGCCGCCGGTCAGCCCCAGCTCGAAAAAGTGCTTGAACGCCTGTTCTACCGCGCAGGATTCGTCAAACAGGCTTTCATCCTCCCGGCATCCTGCGTTCAGGCACCACTCCAGGCTCATCTTGTGCGCGTCGCCCAGGTTGTCACGCGTGATGGGCTCGTAGGACCAGTCAGGGTTTTCCATCCTGAAGCGGTTGATATGGTTCCGCTTGGAACTGAGCTTCTTGCCGCTCAGGGCAATCAGCCGCTGGGACTCGTAGATATAGTCATAGTCGTTGCGGTCGGGAACGAAGCGGAATCTCCCGGGGAAGGCGGCCTCCAGCCGCTGCTGATCCTCTTTCAGGACGGTGTTGAACACCAGGGGCTTGCCCCGCGCCATGCAATAAGCGGCCAGCTCTCTCACGACGCCGTCGATGCCCTGGCTGCCGGCGGGGAAAATGAAGCTGGGGTTTTCCGGGTCGGACATTACCACCAGGTGCTCTTCGATGCGCGCGGCGGACAGCTTGTACACCTCCCGCCAAATAAAGTTGGAGGTGAAACTGTATTCCAGCGCGCCCCGGTGACCCGCCTGAAGCGCGCGCTCCATCCAGGCCTTGTCCTTCAGCGTGATGGGAGAAAATGTCAGGCAAGAAACTGCGGAAGAGATAAAAAACACACCTTTCCAGTCAAATCCGGTGCTTTTCACACCGAAGCCCAAACCCAGACGGTTTGAGCCTGCAATCAGTATACCCCTCTTCCGCCGATGTGGGAAGCGCCCGGGCGGCCTCGTATGGCGGCGCGGGTTTGGCTATGCTATAATCCCCTTGTTCTAATTGCGATATCCACTTCCGCCGGGCCGATACGCTTTTGCGGGAGCGGAGGGAAGGAGCCGCGCAGGTGAGGCAGACCTACGCCGTCGTCCGCCTGGGTGATTTCAAGGCAAACCTGCATGCCGTCCGTTTCAGGATTGGGGACGCGCGCCTCATGGCCATCGTCAAGGCGGACGCCTACGGGCACGGGTTGGTGCCGGTCGCCCGGGCGGCGGAGGAGGCGGGCGCGGACTGGCTGGGCGTCGCGCTGGCGGAGGAGGGGGCGCAGCTTCGCGCCGCCGGAATCCGCCTTCCGATTCTGATATTGGCCGGCAGCAACGCCGGGGAGACGTCCCTCGCGGTGGAAAACGGGCTGACCCTGACCATTTTCACGCCTGGCCATCTAACGATCGCGCAGGAAGCCGCCAAACGGGCGGGACGGCTTGCGGACGCCCACCTCAAGCTGGATACCGGCATGAACCGCATCGGTGTCAAAGACGAGGCGGCGCTGCTGGAAATGCTGCGTCTGATTCAGGGGTGCCCGGATATCCGGCTGTCAGGCGGGTTTACGCATTTCGCCAGCGCGGACAGTCCGGACCCGACCCAGACCGACCGTCAGCTGGCCCGGTTCAATCGGCTGATTACGCTGCTTCCGCCCGGCTTGTTGCTGCATACCAGCGGCACTTCCGCCCTGCTGTCCCGGCCGGACGCCCGCTTCGGCATGGTGCGCGCGGGGCTGGCGCTGTACGGCTACGCCGGTGTGGACAGCCCGGTGCCCCTGGTTCCGGTACTTTCCTGGACGGCGGAAATCACCCACGTCAAGACGGTCGCCCCAGGCGAGACGGTCAGCTACGGCGCCATCTTTACCGCGACCCGCCCCACCCGGCTGGCGACCATCGCCGCGGGGTACGGGGACGGGCTCAACCGCCTACGCTCCAACCGCGGCACGGTGCTCATCGGGGGCAGGCGCTGCCCCATCGTCGGGCGCGTCTGCATGGATCAGACGATGGCAGACGTGACGGACGCGGGCCCGGTCAGCCCCGGCGACCCGGCGGTTTTAATCGGGCGGCAGGGCGGGGAAGCCATCACGGCGGATGAAATCGCCCGCGAACTGGGTACGATTCCCTACGAGGTTCTGCTTCAGATTACCGCCCGCGTTCCCCGCGATTACCGGTAGGCAGGAAAGGAAGGCATGCAGCCCACGCAAAAAAAGACGAAGCCCCGCGCGACCGTTCAGGCGGTGCGCAAGCCTGCCCTGACGGGCAGAGCCGTCAGCATGCTCGCCGCCCGGCGCGGCTTGAAGGTGCTGGCCTATCTGCTAATGTATGCCTTGCTGTATTTCTTCCTGGGTCAATTGCTGGTCATGGACGCCGCCTGGCTGCGCGCGATTATGAACCTGGCCGCGCTGGCCGGGCTGTTTTACCTGATGTTCCATGAAGGCTCGAAAACAGGGGAGGGGGACGCCGCCTTCGCCGAAATCGCGATGAGCCGCGCGCAGGCGGGCAAGCCGGCGTCCGGGCAGGACCTTGATCGCTGCTATCATCCGGGCAAAGGTTTTTTCACGGCCATTGTCGGCGTTCTCCCCCTGCTGCTTTTGTCGGTAGCCTATGCGCTCACGGCGGTCAAGGAACACGTCGGCCTGGGTGCGCTGCCCTCCTGGCTGGGCGCCTACGAGTCACGGGCGGACGTTTCCCTGGCCTTGTCCTATTACCACGAATCCGTTGCCATGACCGCCGCGGGCGTCCTGCGGCTGGTCGTCCGTCTGCTGGTCTTTCCCTACGTCAACCTGCTGGGTGCGGGCGGCGCGGACGCCCTGCTGAGGGTGGACCGCCTGTCGCCCCTGCTCGTTTTAATCGCTCCCGCCTTCTACGCCGCCGGGTATCTTCGGGGGCCGCAGCTCAGGGCGCAAATCCACAGCGGCATCCAGGCTGGCCGCCGCAAGGCGGAAAGGCGCAGGGCAAAGCAGCGGGGCGGCGCCGGGAAACCGCCGCGGCAGCTGGTCTGATGGCGCTTCGCATCATCGGGGGTGAGCACCGCTCCCGCCTGCTGCGCACGCCGGGCGGGCGGGGGACGAGGCCGACGCGCTCCCTGGTCCGCGAGGCGGCGTTCAACATGATTCAAGGCCGTGTGGCCGGAGGGCGGGTGCTGGACTTGTTCGCCGGCTCGGGCGCGATGGGGTTCGAGGCTTTGAGCCGGGGCGCGGCGTACGCGGTTTTCGCCGACAGGGACCGGGAGGCGGCTGAAGCGATAACAGCCAACGCGAAGGCGCTGCGCCTGGAGGGAAGGTGCGAGTGCCTCCGGATGGACTGGCGTTCCGCCGTCCTTGCGCTAAATGGCGCCGCCAGCCGTTTTGACCTGGTTTTCCTGGACCCGCCCTACAGCCAGGCGCTGGGGGAAGTGCTCAGCGCACTGGCGGCTTCAGGCCTGCTGGCCAGGGAGGGCGTCATTGTCGCGGAGCACGCCTCTGCGATGCGCCCGGAAACCGTCGGAGGCCTCCGGGCTATCCGCACCCGGGCCTACGGCGAGAGCGCGCTGACCGTCTATGAACTGGAGGAAATGTTCGATGAAGGCGATTTTCCCGGGCAGCTTTGACCCGGTCACCTTGGGGCACGTGGAAATCATCCGGCGAGGCGCCGCAATGGCCGGAGAGCTGTTGGTGGCCGTCCTGGTCAATCCGGACAAGCAGGGCCTGTTCACCCCGCAAAAACGGGTGGAATTGCTCAAAGACGCTTGCGGGGATTTGCCCGGGGTATCGTTTATGATTTATAATGGGCTATTGGCAGACTTGGCGAGGGAGACCGGGGTCCGCCTGGTCATCCGCGGCGTGCGGACGTCCGCCGACCTGGACGCGGAGAGCGCGATGGCCAGGGCGAACGCCCGCCTGCTCCCCGGCCTGGAAACGGCGCTGTTGCCGGCGTCCCCGCAGGCCTCGGATATCTCCTCGTCCCTCGTCCGGCAAATCGCGTCCCTGGGCGGCGACGTCAGTCCCTTCCTGCCGCCAGGCGCGGCCAGGGCGCTCAACGAGATGTATCGGCAAAAGAAAGCAAGCAAATAAAGGAGGAACCCCCATGTCCAGAACAGAAGTATTCGCCCTCGCGGACGAGCTGACCCTGCTGCTCAGGAACGCGAAGAAGATTCCCCTGACGGACACCGCGATGGTTCATCAGGGAACCTTCACGGACCTGATCAAGCGCATCGTCTCCTCCTATGACCCGGCCCTCGAAAACGCGCAGAAAATCGTGGACAACGAGGAGCACATCATCGTCGACGCCCAGCACAAGGCGGAGGAGTCCATGCGGCAGGCCCAGGCGCAGTCCCAGGGCATGGTGAACGAGGCCAACAGCTACGCCCAGTCCACCCGGCAAAGCGCAGACGCCTACCTGGCCCAGGCACGGAAGGCCGCCGAAGACGAAGCCCAGGCCATCCTGGCGGACGCCCAGGCCCGCGCCGGCAACCTGGTGGAAGACGCCAAAGCCCACGCCGACGAGCTGGTCAGCAAGACGACCGTGCTGGCGCGCGCGGAAGCGCAAGCCCGCGAAATCCTGGAAAATGCCAACCAGCACGCCCAGGCGCTGCGCACCCAGACCCAGCAGGAGCTGGACGGTCTGCTTTCCCATATGGACGGCACCATCGCCAACCAGCTCAACGAGCTGCGCGTGATGCGCCAGAACATCGCCGGCATCCAGTTCCAGGACGAAGGCAATTGATGCCTGCTTAGAATAAGCATTTATTGTCAAAGAAGACCGCCCAGGAAGGCGGTCTTCGGTTTTGTGAGAATCGTTTCCCTTCTGCAGCCCAGGTTTATTCCTTGGGAAGCCTGCCCTTCAGGTCCTCGTAGGCGGCGGCCAGCTGGGGGTCGCTCAGGTCCCCGGTGTCGAAGAACTTGTCCTTGAGTTCCTCCGGCATCTCCACCACCAGGTCGGGCGTAATGCCTTCCTTGTGCACCTTGCGCCCCAGGGGGGAGAAATACTGCGCGTTGGTCAGCTGGAAACCGGACTTCTGGTCGCTCAGCGGCACGACGAACTGGATGACCCCCTTGCCGAAGGTCTTGACGCCCACCAGTTTGGCCCGGCCATAGTCCTGCATGGCGGCGGACAGGATTTCGGACGCGGAGGCGGAGTTCTCGTTGACCAGCAGCGTCAGCTGCATTTCCTCCGCGCCGGCGCCCGTCTGGAACTCCTTGCGCCGCCCGTAGCGGTCCTCGGTATAGTACAGCAGCTTCCGGTCCAGGAACAGCTCCCCGATTTCCTCCGCGTCCTGCACCCAGCCGCCGGGGTTGTCGCGCAGGTCGAAAATCAGGGATTTCATCCCCTGGGATTTCAGCTCCTGATAAGCCTTTTTAAAAGCGTCCGAGCTGTCCCCCGCGAACTCGAACAGGATGATGTAGCCCACCTTGTCGTCCAGCATCTTGTACTCCACGCGGTTGACGACGATGTTGGCCTTGATGAGGTCGAAGGGGATGAGTTCCCCGTTGCGGACGATTTCGATATGGACCTTTTCCCCGGGGATGCCGCGCATCAGGTTGACCGCGTCCTGCATGGTCGCGGTCGTCACCTGGATGTCCTCCACCGTCAGGAAAACGTCCCCCTTCTTGATGCCGGCCCGCTCCGCAGGGGTGTCCCGGAACACGCGGGTGATGGTTACGGAGGAATCCTCGTGGCTTCCCAGCATTTGCACGCCGATGCCCGCGTATTTGCCCTCGTCGTCCTCCTGCAGCTGCTCCCAGGCTTCCTGCGGGTAATAGAAGGAATACGGGTCCTCCAGGCCGCCCATCAGGCCCTGCACCGCGCCGTCCATCATCTTTTGCTCGTCCGGCTCCTCATAGAAAAACGCGTCGACGTACTGCCGGACTTCGTCCAGCAGCTCGTAGCGCTTCAGCCGCTCGTATTCCTCCTTCGGGATGGTCACCGTTTCCGCGGCCCTGGCGCCCGGCCACGCGGCCGTCAGGAGCGGGAAAAGCAGAACAAGGGTCAGCGCGAGGAGAAGCGGGGTCTTCAGGCAGCGCTTTGTCATGGCACGTTCCTTTCGGGCGGGGGCATGGCCGGGAAACCGGCGGTACTCCCCAGGGTGTTCAGGTCGCTGAGCATCTTGAAGGTCATCGCGTCCCGGAATGAGCGCAGGTCCAGCCCGCAGGCGCGCTGTACCTTGTCCAGCCGGTACACCAGGGTGTTCCGGTGAATGTACAGGTCTCTTGCCGCGTCTGTGAGGTTCAGGTTCCGCTGGATAAAAACGCGGATGGTTTCCAGCATTTCTTCATTGAACAGCTTCTCGTTCTCCCGGTTGAACAATAGCCCGGCGAACCGCGACGCGTCCTCGGGGGAGAGGCTGGCAAGGACGCGCTCAGCCAGCAGGTTCCCGTAGGCGTGAATCCGGGCTTCCGGATGAAACAGGCGGCCGATTTCCAGGGCTTTCCTGGCTTTGAGATAGGAGGCGCGCAGCCCGGAGAGCCCGTCAACTGTTTCGCCGATACCGACGGTCGCTTCCAGGCCCAGCTCGTTTTGCAGCGTGTCCAGCAGCGCCATTGCGAACTCCGTCAGTTCTTCCGGGGTTTCATCGCCGGTTTCGCGCGCCAGCACCATGCTGCGGGCGTTTTCCCAAACCACGAGATCCCCGGGGGAGACCGGAAGCGCGTCCTGAAGGGCTTCCCGCATGTCCAGCCCGCGTGTGCCGGCAACCGTCACAAGCAGCGCACAGCGCGGCGCGGCGTCCCGGACAGCGGTCTTTTCAAACAGCCCCTCCAGCTCCATCGCGCTGATTTCGCCGGACAGCAGCCGCTTCAAGCTGCTGTTCTCGTCCGGGGAAAAACCGGCGGCCAGCCGTTCCGCCTGCACCAATCGTGCGGCCAGCAGCAGCAGGTCGGCCGCTCCTGGCCGGTCCTTGGCTGCCAGGGAATATGCCTCCAGCCCGGGTAGCCCCAGGAAAAGATATCCCGACCTGGAAACCGGCTTGTCCTCGGGCAATTGCTCCGGCAGGCGGAAGGCGTCGGGAAGCGGGGGAACGACACAACGGCCCTGCCGGTCCAGCAGGAATACCGGCTGGCTCAGCCGGCCGAAGGCCTTTCCGATTCGTTCCCATTCCAGGCCTTGCGGCGGGGGATTGCCCTTGTCTGACATGACCGGATTATACCACGCGCCCGGAGCCTTTCATAGTGAAGCGCCTGGTTCGGGAAGGAAGCCCGTATGCATTGCGGCATACAAACGCTTCGGGACGGAATCCGCGCATGATTTTTCACCCCCCTTATGGACAAGGAAACAGCCTTCCAGTATAATTGCGCTATCATCAATAACGTGGCTTTCGTGTTTCCGGGGAGGGGGGAGCGCGCGGAGGTTCGGGTTCGGTATATGTCAGGTCATGGGCGGTGAAGACCGTATGAAAGGAAGGGTTTGTTATGGACAAAAGAATTACCCCCGCGAAGGCGGCAGCGATGGTCAAGGATGGCGCATCCGTCATGGTTGGCGGCTTCCTTTGCTGCGGGACGCCTGATTTGGTGATTGACGCCTTGGCTGAAAGCGACGTGAAGGATTTGACCCTTTATACCAACGACACCGGCTTTGTCGACCGCGGCGTGGGCAAGCTGGTGGTCAAGAAAAAGTTCCGCCGCATTTTCGCCTCCCACATCGGCACTAACAAGGAAACGGGACGGCAGATGATGGAAGGGGAGACCGAGGTCAACCTGGTTCCCCAGGGCACCCTGGCCGAGCAAATCCGCGCGGGCGGCTTCGGGCTGGGCGGCTTTCTGACCCCGACAGGCGTGGGGACGGAAGTCGAGAAGGGCAAGCAGGTCATGGAAATCAATGGGAAGAAATACCTGCTTGAGTTGCCCGTGCGTGCCGATTTCGCCTTGATTTTCGCAGACCGCGCCGATGAAAACGGCAACCTGGTTTTTCGCGGCGCCCTGCGCAACTTCAACCCCGTGATGGCCGCCGCAGCGGACGTCACCATCGCCGAGGTCCGCGAAATCGTGCCGGTTGGCGCGCTGGACCCCAACGACGTTATCATTCCTGGCGCCCTGGTCAACTACATCGTGGAGGCGAAAACCAATGGATAAGCAGCAAACGCAGGAATTCATCGCCAAGCGCGTGGCGAGGGAACTCAAGGACGGGGATATCGTCAACCTGGGCATCGGCCTGCCCACCCTGGTGGCCAATTTCGTGCCGGAGAATAAGAAGGTGTTTTTCCAGTCCGAGAACGGCTTCATCGGCCTGGGACCCACGCCGGAGGCAGGCAAAGAGGACCCGGACATTGTCAACGCCGGCGGCGCTTGCGTCACCATCCTGCCCGGCGGCGCGTTCTTTGACAGCGCGACTTCCTTTGGCATCATCCGGGGCGGGCATGTCAACGTGACCGTGCTGGGCGCGCTGCAGGTGGATGAGAAAGCCAACATCGCCAACTACATGATTCCCGGCAAGATGATTCCGGGCATGGGCGGCGCGATGGACCTGCTTTCCGGCGCCAAGATGGTCATCGTGGCCATGGAGCACACCGCCAAGGGCAACCCCAAGCTGATGCGGCAGTGCAGCCTCCCCCTGACCGCGGTGGGGGCCGTGGACCTCATCATCACCGAAATGGGCGTGATCGAGCTTAAGCCCGAAGGATTCGTCTTGCTGGAGTACAACCCCGAATACACGGTTGAGGAAATCCAGGCGGCGACGGACGCCCCCCTGCACCTTTCCCCGAACCTGAAGAAGATGGAAGTCTGACCTCGCTGGTCTCAAAGGGAACGCCGCGTTCGCGGCGTCAGTGTGTCAAAGAAGTGTCTGCGGACACTTCTTTGATTAAGCAGGAACGGGAATTTCTGCCTGTTCGGCATCGCTATGCTTGCCTCACGGCCGGCAGAAATTCGCGGAAATGTTTTGTCTAAAGCCAAAACCCGCGGCACCGCACATGTCGCTGCCGCGGATTACCATCAGAGGGCTTCGCCCTCCGATACCTCCCATGAACTGGTTTTTGACAGCCCGACGCTGCTTTCGCGGCGTTTCTTTTATGCGTTCCCTGAGCCTGTCCAGGGGTCAGGCGGAAGGCTCGGCATTCCTCCGGGCGCTTTCTGAAGCTTTTTTGCCGGGTCTCGCTCTTCCCGTGCCAAAGCAAATTCCCAGCAAGATCAGCGTGCCGCCAAAGACGGCGTAGGCGAGCGTCAGCCCGTCGTTCTGGGATTGCCTGAGAATCACGGCTTCTTCCGCGCTGTTGATGGCATACAGAAAATTCTGCGCGCTGTCCCGGGCGACGAACTGGATGTCCGGGCTGTCGGCCACCCTTCGCAGCAGCACGAGCGGCTTTTCGACGTAGCGGTTGAACAGCAGGCTCTTGTCGAACATCTTTTCACAATACTGGCCGTCGATTTCAAGGATATACAGGATGGAGGACTTCAGGTCTGCCCGTACGACGACGCGGTGCTTAAAAAGCTGGGTCCCCCCTTCCAACCGCTCCTCCACCGCCCCAAAACCGGACAGGGGGTAGGGGAAGATCTGGCTCAGCAGGAGGACGACGAGGATAAGCGCGGCCTCAAGCAGCAGAAACCGGGATGTTTTTCGGTCCATTCAGCACCTCGTTGCCGGGAAGCCGGCACATTGCATCAAACGCGCAGGGAAGACGGAACGCCCGCCTTCCCTGCGCATGAGAAGCGTTCTTTCGTCCTGTTATACCGCCGGGATGAGGGGCGCGACGGTCAGCATGCCGAACAGCCCCGGCAGGAACAACAGCCCCAGGCTGATGATGACGCCGGACACCAGCAGCGCGATGACGCAGTAGCCCATGATGTCGCGGGCGCCCAGGCCGGCGATGCCCAGCGCGGGCAGCGCCCAGAAGGGCTGGATGAGGTTGGTCCAGGCGTCGCCCCAGGCGATCGCCATCGCGGATACCGCCGGGTTCATGCCCAGCTGCGCGCCTGCGGTCATCGTGACCGGGCCCTGCACCGCCCACTGCCCGCCGCCGGACGGTACGAACAGGTTGATGAGCCCAGCCGCCCAGAAGGAGAACAGGGGGAAGGTGTTGACGGTGGAGATGCTGACGAAGGCGTCGGAGATGACCCTGGCCAGGGACAGCCCCGCCGCGTTCGCGCCGGTCATCATGCCCATGATGCCGGCGTAGAACGGGAATTGGATGAGCACCCCCGACACACCCTTGACCGAATCGTTGACCGAGTCGAGGAATCGCCTGGGCGTCTTGTGCAGGATGAGTCCCAGGAAGAGGAAGATGAAGTTCAGGATGTTCAGGTCCAGGTTGAAGCCTTTGCTGGCGAACCACCAGATGGCGAACACCAGGCCCATCGCGCCGACAACCAGGGACAGAATCGAGCTGTTCTCCAGCCTTTCGGCGGGCACCATGGACTTCCGGTCACGCTGGGGCGCCGGCTCCGGGTCGACCAGCAGCCGCGGGTCGATGCTTTTGACCTTGTCGCCCGTCGGGTGCATCATCGCGTTGACGAGCGGGAGGATAATCAGCAGCGCCAGCTGGATGAGCAGGTTCCAGGGGGAGAAGATGGTTTCGGAAATCGGCACCGCCTGTGTCAGCGCGCCGCCCGTTTCCTTTACGATGGCCTCGGAGAAGGTCGCGATTTTCAGCGGGATGGAGCCGGAGATGCCGCCGTGCCAGTTGACGAAAACGGAGTATGCGGCGGCGATGGCCAGGGGATAGTCCAGCCCGCGGACCTTTTTCGCCACGCGCTTGGCCAGCAGGGGGCCGATGACAAGGCCGAAGCCCCAGTTGATGAAGGTTGCGAAGAAAGTGATGAATGAGATGAACCAGATGGCCATCGTCGGCGACTTTGGAACGCCGGCCAGTTTGTCCAGCACCTTGCCGACCGGCCTCGTATCAGCCAGCACATAGCCGGTCACGATGACGAGCGCCATCTGCATCGCGAAGGATAGCAGGCTCCAGAAGCCGTTGCCCCAGTGCTTGATCATGTCCAGGGGACCTTGGCTTGTGAGGCCCATGCCGGCCAGGAAGCTGATGATGGTCAGGATGATGGCGAATAGAAGGGCGTCGGGAAGCCATTTTTGAACCAGGCTGACGCAGGCGTTGGTAAATCGTTTGAACATGCCCATTTCTCCTTTGCTGTGTAAAGTCCCGTTCCGATTTGCCTTGTTTGCGCCTTCAACGGGTGTTCCGCAGACCTCCTGCGATGCCGCCGCGGCAGGTCGCCCTTGCCGTGCCGGCGGTGTCCAGCTCTACTGGACGTCACCGCGTTGCTTCCTTCTCACCTTCCTTTCAATTTGGTTTTTCTCCATCATGATTCCCGGGAAACGCAGCGCCTCGGTTCAAATGTTCTTTTACCGGACCGGTGGCGGTGTGTTTATGGATTCAGAGCGAAGCGCTTTTCGCTCAGACGCGCTTGACGACGACGGCGGTGCCCATGCCCCCGCCGATGCACAGGCTGGCCAGGCCCACC